>JAAGKN010000223.1_pt1 | contig 52691 bp, 39 predicted proteins | sample 6206371 | NCBI WGS metagenome assembly JAAGKN01 (sample SAMN11533720, study PRJNA540317) | gut metagenome | isolation source: fecal pellets from male and female animal of same cohort | host: Peromyscus leucopus | place: USA:CA | collected 2017
GACGATGTTGTGAGAAACCCCGGGCAAGAGGTGACGTCAGTCACCTCGCCGCCCGGGGTATGGGTGATGAGTATCAAGGAAGAGGGTGTTGCAGAACCTGAGAAAAACGAGAGTCCTTACTTTGTAATATACTGATTACCAATTACTATCTTTTGGTAACTATTGGCAAAATTTAGGTTCTGCAACACCCTCGATGTCGTGGTAATAAACTGGTAGAGAGTGTGCACAGAAAAATGGCTGAATAGCTACCGTCGCTACACAAAATCGTTAAAATCTTCAAAAAAATCGCAACTTTGCATATGAGGAGGTTCTGCAACACCCTCACACTGTTCTACGTCATTCTTTCCGCAGTTTGCTGAAGATTTTATGTGTGTGGTACAGCATAACAGATTATAGCCACGGCAATTCCGCAAATTAACCATGGCAGTCCTACCATGATTAATGTCAATTTAACCATGTTTTTTAATGAATAAATTGCTTTTCGTCTCTCCAAGTCCATAGAGTCATACTCATTGATTGTCTGATTAATAAAAGACGCATTCTTTCTATCGTGTATCATCAGGAATGCTATGCCAAAGCATAAAACAAACGTCGTAATGATAAGTGGTAATCTATATCTTGCTAAGGAACCATAGACCCGTGCATATAAGAAAACGAAAATCATGAAGATTGGCATCAGCGCGAAACCTAATATACTTGTCATATTAGTATATTCCTCTTTGGCATCGTATGGCTGCTTGAAACCAAATTCCGAGGCTGCCATTCGAAAGAGAATCCATTTACGGATATTATTTTTATGGAAGGTTTTCAATATATTCATATTCGGGATTTGATGTAGGCTACCATAGCAACGGCGTTGTCGCAACCGAGGACATATTGTTTGCCACCCTTCAGTTTGACAAGGATACAGTTATTTCGGCTGCCATAATATCCAATGTATGTGCCTATCATAAAGTCTCTGAAATAGCCCCAATAGCCGAAAATAACCACCACTTGCACACAGTCTTAATCCTCCAACAGAAGGATAGAACGTGTCAACAGTCTGAATCGAATTATAGTGAAAAACTTTTGGAGAAGATAACAGGCGGTGAAGCGTGATACCGGAATCGTTTGCTTCAATAGATTTAGGACAGTAATAAATCCCGGCTATTGTGGTCATACCCATTATGATACAGAATATAGTTAGTTTTTCTTCATTGCCTGTCAGGGAAAATACCCCTACAACAAAGAGAATTAGCACCAATGCTGTCAGAATCATGGAGAACGAGCTGAATTTTACTTTTTGTTTCATCTCACTATAATTTGATTGTGCCGAATTTTAGATGGCATTAAGGAGCGGGGTAGGGGGCTTGTAATTTTTCCGGTTTCACCCGTCCTTGGACCAACAACTGGCTGACTGTGTCGCTCCCGATGACAAATGTATCTCTGACAATTGCCACTCCGTAAAAGTCCTTGACCGTAGCCAACGGCTTCCCCACATATGATAGATTGCTTAACCATGGGCAACTGTAACACTCACTTTTTAGTCCAGTGAATACTGTAAGAAACCGTATCTGGCATAGACTCGTTGTATGTGGTTGTTTCAGTAAATTCAATTACTCGTGTCTGCTCAAATCCATAGCTATATTGACGATAGAAGAATAGATTACCCATATCATCTAATACATATGAAGATTTGGCTAAATTAATGGAATTAAGTCCGAAAATTCCTTGCATAAATAATGGTATATGGTGCGCACTGTTAACTACCATAGGGATTACAATGGGAGAATCGGATGTATAGGTTGAATAATCGTAGTGAGTTGTACGATAAGTAGACCTATTGCCCTGGCAATCTTGAAATTCTTTCAAGTTGCCATCATCCCATAGCAAGTAATTCTCCCAAGTCCACGGGTTACTCCATGCTCCTGCCTTGATGTCGTCTCCTATGCCGACAACTTCTGAATGTTTGACGATTGTTAAATGGTTGGAGCCGTCATATTCGTATTTAAGACGGTAGGTCTTACCTACCTCCAAATTGCCGTCGAAACGGTAAATGAAAGTACCCTCTGATTCTGACGCTATGCCGTTCGTGAGTTGAATGGTTTCTTGAAAGTGTCTTTGATGACCATTCAAAATCTCTTCGGAGGCAATTTGAATGATCTTGTCGTTCGGATAAGAATAATGTGCAGAATAAATGGTCACGTCAGTTGTTGACTCCGATGTTGAAGTCCAAGCGACAATCCTGCCATAATCATCATATTCAAAAGTCTGATGGCCGCCTTTCCCGTCAGTTGGGATGATGGCGGATGGCTGCATTAATTGGGAATATCCGGGTTCGTTGTTGCTTGAACAGGATGCTACAAGAATGACGGACAACGCGAAACTTAAATAATTCATTAAAGATCTCATTATAAAAAAATGGTCTAAATACGATTGAATATAGTCTTATTGACGAATCAATAGGCAAAGTTACAGCCAATAAAAATAAAAACTCTCAACATATGTTGAGAGTCAAGGTTTTTAACACTGTTTGCCGTCATTTTTTCCCTTTTCGCAATCGGCTCAGATGTGTAGGCGTGATTTTTAGGAAAGAAGCGATGTCTTTGAGAGAAAAGAAGTCAAAAAGGTCGGGGTGTCGATTGATAAGATCTTCGTATCTTTGCTGTGGTGTCTTGACATATAAATCAACATATCTGTCATATATAGTGCCATAAACAGCTACAGTAGTATGCATCACAACATTATTGAAGAGTGGGTCGGAAGCCATAATCTCTTTCACTTCTTTGACAGGTACGCAGTAAATCTCGCAATCGGAAGCGGCAACGATGGCTACTGTTGCATTTTGGCCATACTGAAAATGATGCCAGTCAGCAACAAACCCGTCTCTGAACACCAATCCCATCACATGCTCGGTGCCATCAGCTGAACGAGCCACATATTTAAGCGTGCCGGATTGGATAAAACCTATGTAGCGACCAATCTTACCGATAGAGACAAATTCCTCGCCTTTGGCAAAATGCCGCAGCTTGCCCTTGCTGACACAAATTTCGCGCCAAGCCTCGAAATCAATCTGGTCGATATATGTATTAAAGTTCTCTTTCATATTTCGTTACCTGCCCCAGCCAAAGCAGATATGTATATATAGAAAAGCGTAGGCTGACTATGCACGTCCTAAGTGAAGGCCCTGAGAAAGCCTGTGAGCAGACATATATACTGAGGTTTTACAAAAATCAATTCAACTTTTGTAACGCGGGACACTCTATTTACTTCTCTCTCAATCTTACAATTTGGCTGCTAAAAAATCTACCATTGCCTGGGCTTCGGAACATCCGAGAAGATACTTTTCCCTATTTTTCAATTCAACGAGAAAACAATCAGAGGCTTTTCCATAATATGCGAAGTATTTCCCTATTGATGGTTCTGAGAACCATCCCCAATAGCCAAACCATCCTCCACTTCCGCAAATACGCTTTTCAGCCATTGTTGGAGGATACAATTTGACGCTTTTTATCTCTTTCAGAGGTATGCTCTTGATCCCTAATGAGCGATTGATATTCAGATTGACATCATCAACAGATATGGACATGGGCATATAGAAAAGTGCCATTCCACATAACAATATCAGACTTGCGCCAATGGCATATATTCCCCAGTTGTCACGACAGTAGTATAGACACATGAGAAGTACAATCAGACCGATTGCCGTAACCGTTATTGAATATGTGCTTAGATTTACTCTTCGTTTCATGTAATATGATAGTTGTCACCGTCAGCCCATGGTGAAGTTTGTCTAAAAGAATGCGTGAGCCAACTATGCTCGTCTTAACTTGAAGGCCGAAGGTCATCGCCAAGCGCGTGCTCTGAAAGAAACCATGAGAGCAGATGTAACAATAGTGAGCCACGCATTGCGTGAGAACCACTATGCTGTTTTTTGCTCTTCTGAAAATTTCCTGAGTTTTCAAGTTGCAAGATTGAGTATAACGCTTCTCATTTTTCATAATGTAACGGATTTGCCGACGGCTCCTCCAAATGCAAAATTACAAATAAAATTAGATATTTCAGTTATAATGCCGACAATTCAGTGAGTTTGGGAATCGCTCACGGCGGTTTGTAATTGTGTTTCTCGCGATAGCCTGTAGATTCGGATTAATCATCTGAATATTTCCCCGTTACGGGTCTTTTTTGTAACTTTGCCATTGAAGAGTAAAGGAGGCACCTTTGACATATGAAGACTGCTGACATATGAAGACCGCCTTGTAAGATTATAATCTGATAGCCCCCTCTAACAAATAAGGAAAGAAGCCAGTAAAGTATGAAAAAACTTGATTTGCAAAACAATAATGGTTCATCGCTACGGTATGCGATGCTTCTCCCTCTGGCATTGATGGTTGCCGCAGTTGTGTCTTGCTGCCATTCATATTCCTCGGCAAAGTTGAATCTCACAGAAGATTTGAATGATGCAATGCTTGCGTTGGCTAATGAGAATAGTGAGGTGTTGACCCGACAAGACACCATCGCAGCACTGCGCCAGATGCACGAAACCACCCATAAGCCTCTAATTTATCAAGCGTCAGATGTCAATTTCAGAAATTCTGCTCTGAAAGAGGAGGCTTATTTCACACTTGCGTTGGTCGATAAGAAAAATTCCGCGCCTCAACTCCGAGGGGGCAAGCTTCTTGCATGGCAAGCGACAAGTCGATTTGCCTCAGATTCCATTATGCTTGTGCCTGAACGCGCTGTTGATGGACTTGCAATACAAGTGCAAGGCTTTGCTGACTGCTCAATGGCATCCATATTTGCCGCTTCCGACCAGACATTACCCGGTGTGCTGTTTACGCTATCCATTCTTTCAATGGCGAGCATGTTTGTCTGGCGAAGAAAAGAAAGCGAAATTCCAGAGATGGAACTTGCTTCGGTAAGCTCCGAAGTTCATCCTCTCGATGGCATCAAGCTAACACCGATGCAAAGGCAGTTCGCTCAGTTGCTCCTCGATGCTCCCGAAATGAGGGTTGACAAAGCAACCCTTTGCACAGCCCTTTGGGGCAATAAAAGCAACGCGGAAGAGTCGCTTTACACCCTTGTCAGACGCACCAAAACCGCTCTTGCAGTGGCTAACATAGAGATTATATGCAACCGTGGTGACTCTTATGAGCTACGCATAAGTAGTTGAAATACTGCATTGTCAGAAAATGTCAGATAAATGTCAGACAAATTTTAGGGCTTGATTGCGGCTTTTTCACTTGCTTTGCAGAAAAATTCGCATCAGCATGAAAAAATTACTTTTACCTCTATTGTTGGCTTTGCCTTTTATGGCATACGCCCAACAGGAAGTCACTACCGACTCCATTTCCAACACTCTCGATGAAGTGGTGGTTACTGCCGACGCGCAGATTGAAACCGCCAAGAAAGTCATACTCCGGCCAACCAAACTGGAGAAGAAACACAGCACCAACGGCTACACGCTGTTGGAGAATATGAATTTGCCGGATTTCAATGTCAACGCTTCGGCAAAGACCATTTCAACAGTAGCCGATCGTGACGTGAGAATACTTGTCAATGGCGTTGAAGTAGATCCCGACGAACTCGCCACTCTCGCTGCCTCTGAGATTGTGCAGATTGACTACCAACGCAATCCCGGTGGCCGTTATGTCGGGAGCGGTGCGGTAATGAATTTCATCACTGTGCAATATGATTATGGCGGCAATGTCTATCTCTCGGCCGATGAGGGATTGGCACGTCAATACGGCAATTATATCGGCATGGTCAACTATAAGAAAAACGCACTTACACTGACCCTCACAGCAAATGGCAAATGGGATAATTTCTCCCAACTCAATAGTGCCGATAACGTGTTTTGCTTAACGATGGCGTTTTGAACCAATCAATTATGCCAATCGAGGGCAAGAGCCATACAAATTCCCAATATGTCAATTTCAAGTTGGCACACGCCACACAGAACCATTCTTTTGATGTTTCTCTTGCATTGACAAGGAGCGTGACTCCTAAAAATTACTTGCAGGATAAAATCACCTACACCGGGCTATATGATTTCACTTCAACCGCAACCCGCAATAGTACGGAGCGTGGTCTGTCACCTGTTCTGAAGATGCACTACAATCTGTATCTTCCCGGCGGACATACACTTATGGCCATAGTGACTGCGCGTCATGGTCACACAAATTTCCGAAGCAACTATCTGGAAACCGATATTGACGAGATTCAGAACAACACCAAGGAGGACAACGTATTGGCAAGCGTAACCCTCGGATATTTCAAACAGTTTGCAAGCGGCCTCAGCCTCGGCACAACGGTGGATGAATATTACAATTATTACCACGATGTGTATTCGGGTAGCTTCACAAACAAGCAGACATTGAAGAATAACCACACAATGGCAATGCTTCATCTTGATCAGAACCTGCCATTTGGATTGTCTTACTATCTGTCAGCAGGTATCACCAATCTGTATTCCACCATCGGTGACCATAACGACAACCAATTTGCTCCGATGGCTTATTATGGCGCCACCTACGCTGTCAATAATAAGCACTCATTTTCCGTGACAGGATTTTATTCCCACAGCATTTATCCCCCTTCTTACAAAAATGGGACGGTTATACGCACATCATTTTTTGAGACAACCTTAGGCAATCCTGATCTCGGGCAAGTCAAGTCATTTGAAAATACCATCAGTTACAATGGGAGCATCGGACATCTCGGATTCTCTTTCACCTACGATTTTCTTAAGGCTTATAACAACACCTCCAACCGCTACTTTGCCGAAGATAACATCATGTATCATCAGCTTGTCAACGACGGAAACTTCTATTACAACAAGCTTGTCTGGGGCGTTTCAACAAATCTGATGGATAATAAGCTGAGATTGAATGGCAGTGCCATATTCAGCATGAACTGCTTCGATTCGGAATATCGTCCTGCAAAGAGCAACGATTGGCGCATCTATTTCAATGCCTCCTATATGTTTGGCGACTGGCAGGTTAGAGGTTCATACGCTCTGCCCTACAAGGTTCTTGGTATTGAGGGCACAAAAGTCAGATATCCGGCTCAGTATGGACTCTCTTTGAATTGGCAGCATGGCAACTGGGCCGCTGAGTGTAGGGTTGAGAACATCCTTGACCGCAGGATGGCTATCCGGACAAATGCTGATTACCGGGTCTATCGTTCTGTTTCAGAATCACTGACCGACTTGAAAGGCAGAAATATCAGCGTTTCTGTCACATACACGCTGCCATACGGTAAAAAAACAGATAGAGACCGCATAGAAACCGAATCGAAGATCAACTCTGCGATACTTCGACCTTTCTGACAACAGTCAGCCGGGCTACGCGCCTCCGGTACTCTCCGGATGCTCAGGTCGGAACTTGAGGGGCAACGGTGACCAACTTGTTTTTATCCAAATACCATAGGAATCCTCGGATTGGTTGCCGGGTATGGGCCTTCATCATGGCCATAAGGATACGCATATGGGCTATGTGGCTTTCGTCCTCCTCTCCAAAACGGTAGTCGATTATGTCGACATGACCATCGGCAGTCCATACTATGCGGTCGGCCTCTGTCTTATACCCCTTTTGCGAAACGAGCGGACGACGAGTCATTACCCTCCGGTAACCTGTGTACCACCCATGGTCGGCTATTGTAGCCATAGCCTCGCGTAGGTAAGTCTCGACCGCCTCAGCCTCCCCGTCGGGAATCAATCCTTTGCGTGTAAGTTTCATGACGGTCGGATGAAGCGAGTTCTCGTCACTTATGTTGGCCATGATATCGTGAAGTATCAGTCCTCGTTCTCTCGGAGCACCTTCCAAAAGTTCGGGGAGATCCTCGAGACGGGTATCGGCCCATAATTCCTGATGTTCGCGCGATGTATAGGGTACCATTTCTATTACTCCTACGGGGTCAAGGGCCGTAGGGGGATTTTTCTCCTCTATACGGGCCGTAGTGGGATGGCCGATTATGAGAGTGTCCTGTTCTTGCAGGGTGATACGCCCCTCGAGACCTTCCAGAAATTCCCGGTCGGTGATTGCCCTCGTTAGCAGATATTCCACAGAGGTGGTCTTCCCATCTTTTAGCGAGGATGCCGACGGAGTTTTATACAGGATTATGAGTTCGTCTATTGCACGTGTGAAGGCCACATACATAACGTTAAGCTCGTCGAGAAGCTGTTCTCTGCGCAACTCCTTTAACTGTGAATCGTAGGGAGTATCTTCCAGATAACTCGCTGTTTTGAACGGCAGAATCGGAGGTATGTCCTCCGGAGCAATCTCACTGCGGTACTTCTCAAAGCCTGACGGTTGAAACCATTCATAGGATTTATCCGAAGTCAGAGGCCACTGGGCAAACGGGATATGGACACATTTAAACTCCAATCCCTTCGATTTGTGGATCGTCATGATACGGATTGCTTCTTTGTCTTCCGGCGCACTGACGTTGATGCTCCCTTTGTGCTGGTCCCACCATTGTATAAAGCTGTATACATCGTTTGCGCCCAACGAAGAGAAGTCAACTATTATATCCTGAAGGGCAGAGATATACATATTCTCATCTCTCCTTCGGTCCTCTGAGAGATACTCCATAATGATTTTCTCCACTAATGAAGACAGCGAAGTCATTGAAAAATCATCAGGCTCTGTCTTGTCGGTTTCGTGAGAGCTTGTCTCGAAAGAGTCGGTCTCAGAGACATCGCCAGTCTTATCCTCAATCTGATTCTCTGACTTATCATCCATGCCGTCCTGCTCTGACGGCCCTGCTGAGGAAACCGCAGAATTGCCGATTACCGTATTATAACTTTCTTTCTCCGGTATCTTTCCAGTCCGGTTTTCCTCCTTTGCGCCCGGGGTATCCTTTGGTTCCGACCCCTTTGTCAATTTTAGTTTGAAAGCGAATGGGAGGTCGACGGGAATATTGTCACCGGCCATTGCCTTGGCCAATGCTTCCTGTGGCCCTAACCCGGTGGCAGAGAAGTACTCGAAACGATTGATCATCGAGGCCGTTTCTGACGGTCTGCGTCCTTTTGAATGAGAGGCACTGTCCGTGGGGGATGTGTTCTCGGTAATCAGGCGCAGGATACTTATAATCAGCCTGACAGCCGAAGAACTGTTGAGCTTCATAGCATCATCGGAGATAATACGGAAATCCCGGCTGAAATCCTTGTCGTTCTCACGCCTCCATTCAAGATATCTGATACACTTGGCCGCATCCACGGACCTGCGCGTAAGTATGGCAATTTCGCCACCATGATACCCCGACTTTAGCTGACGGTCAATCTCGTCAGCCATGAACCTTAGACGTCTTTCGTCGATATCGCTGAATCCAAGCCCGGACTCTTCGGGGCTGGTCAAACCCTCTTTGGACGCGTCCCCGTCGGTTATCGGCTCCTCTGATGACCTTATTTTAGATTTGGAGTCTTTATTTTCAGCCAACCCCTTTACAAGGATATATCCGGGATGGTTAACCTGCTTGGGGGCTATCTTTTGACACACATTGGAGTAAATCTCTCCGAACCCGCAGTCCCGGGCTACGGTCGAAAACAAAGCATTGTTGAAAGAGACTATATCAGCCGAACTGCGCCAGTTTGTGTTGCCCTTAGAAGGGTCGTAATCCTCAGGCAGGTATTCGGCAAACTGCTTCTGGATTTTGCTTCCGAGCAGGGTGGGGTCGGAGTCGCGGAAACGGTATATACACTGTTTTTCGTCGCCTATAATCAGATTTTCCTGCTCGTTAGACAGACTTTCGCTGAGTAAGGGGCGAAGGTTGTCCCACTGCATACCGCTGGTGTCCTGAAACTCATCTATGAGGAAATGGCGGAACCATACTCCGACACGCTCATAGACAAACGGGGCCTCATCGTCGCCGATGATACGTCGGAGCAGACTGTTGGTATCGCTGAGAAGTATCAGGTTGTTTTCCGCGCGATAATCCGAAATACGGCGGTATACCTGGTCGACCAGACCGAGTATAAAGAGGTTTTGGGCGGTTCTCCGAAGTATCACATACTCCTGTTTGTATTTTATGGCAGCCTTTACGGCTTCCATAAGCAGACTTTCAAACAGGGGGTCCCCGCCGGTCTTGTTTCTCTCTTTCTTACCGGCTGCGGTATAAGCGTTTTCTATCTCCTCCGCTATCTTTGCAACGGTAGGCGTAAGTGTTTCTATCTCCTGGGTCTCATACCATTTCCTAATGGCCGGGAGGACATATCGGTTTATACCTGTAACATCGCCCGATGAGTCGAGATAGACTATAAAATCCTTGATTTTGGCAAAGGTCTTATTCTTAATTCCGTCAGAGATTCTGTATAGTCCAGACTTGAATCTTACCATTTTCGACGGGTCCGACAGATACTCCATAATCAGGCTATAGTTAGTCGCGAATTTTTCGTCAGAAATATCGTTGATAAACTGGATGACCTGATTGTAGAATTGGTTGGATTTGTCAAATATATTTTGAAAGGTGCCTTCTGCCGTATTGCGAAGAAGGTAGTCGGATATCCAGTCGGCTGTTACCATCGAGTCGTGGTCAGCCGGATCGCGTGATAGGGAATTAAACATCTCGTCCACCCCCATTTTTATGGCGAACATGGAGTCAAGCTCTATATCATAATTGCCCGTCAGCTCGGCTTCGCGTGCAAAAGTACGCAACACCATCTGGAAGAATGCGTCGATCGTACTGATATGGAAATAGTTGAAGTCAAATATAAGATTGAAAAGGGCCTCCTTTGCCGACGATGCGATTCTCTCCGGAGTAGTATGGAAATATTCCGTCAGATCGGTTAGATAGCTGCTCTTATGCCCCTCCCACTTTGCTTCCATCCCGGCCAGAAGGGCTAATTCGTGGATAATCCTCCTCTTCATCTCGTCGGTAGCCTTATTGGTGAAGGTTATGGCGAGTATGTGGCGATGGTTATTACCCGTACGATACAATTCCGGGATGCCGGTCTCCGGATTTTTATGCCCTAAGAGTAGGCATATATACTCATAAGCGAGCTTGTAGGTCTTGCCGGAGCCTGCTGACTCCTTATATATCTGTAACATTGGGGATATTCTGGTTCCTTTACCACTTACTTAAGTCACCGTAAAATATGAGTTGGCAACGGTTGCGCAGTGATTTTTGAGCTTGTTTTTCTCATGAAGTTATGGAGTATAGCCTCAGCCACACAACTTGACTTTATGAGTAAGTCAAAAAGACCGGGCAAGATCGCCAAGTTATTTTTTGAAGGTCGCTGAATGCTCCGCGATGATTGTTTTACGTTTTTTTGTAGTCATGGGATATGGTCGGCCTATTCCTCCTCTTCCTCTTCGGGTGCCATCTCCGGAGCCAGTGAACGGCAGATAGAGATAAGGACATGTATGTCAAACGGTTTCTCGAGATATGCGTCCGCTCCGTATCTGAAGGCTTTCTCCTTAATCTTGTTTACATTGTCGGAGGTCAGCATCACGACTAATATATAGTCTGTCTTGTCGTCAGACTTTATGGTCTGGCAGAGTGTCATACCGTCCAGACTTGACGATGTCGAATCGGTAACAACCATATCCGGATAGTCACGGTTTACACTCTTTACAGCCTCCTCCATTGTAGTAGCTGTGATGATTTTCTTAAAGACTCCGTTTAATCCGTTACGTATATAGTTGGCGGTATTGATATCTGTGACAGCGATGAGGAGGGTACGGTTGGACAGGTCTGATATGTCCTTGGTAAATTCATGGATGTTCTCTTCCTCGTCTTTTACTTGATAAGTCTGCAGTCGCGGCCCCGCATCATTGTTTTTAACGGACTTGAACTTGAGCACGGCTTTGGCCAACCGGCCCTTATTGTCATTGTACGACTCGATAACCGATTCGTCAAGTTCGGCGAGCCAACGTGAATAGACTATCCTGAGAGTCTCACCCCCGTTCATGTCATCAAGGCTGTTGTGAATCAGATCGTCATCCTTGTCGTTTGCAAAAGAGACGGTTATATAACCTTCGGCCAAAGGGTCTTTGGCCACGGTAATCTTTATCTGGTTGTTACCCTCGGCTACAATTTCGTTGAGAAGACAGGTGACTATGACCTCCATGCGGGAGGCATTAAACGTAATTGCCCCGGGGTCGTACTCGGGTATGAAATCAAAATGGATTTTGCGGTTAAGGCGGTGGGCCCTCGTGTAAGAGTTGAGTTGTTCGACAAGCCACAGATTAAATCTGGCCGTCAGCATCATTGAAGAGATACTCATATTCTGAGGATGGAGCATCTCAAAGGGGCTGTTGACAATCTCCTTCATATAATCCACACTGCCCAACGCTGTAATGAGCTGCTTGCGGAGCCGGTTGTTATCGATTGCCTCACCCTTGCTGAGTGAGTCGATTGCCTCCTTGATAGGTTTCTCCATCTTTTCTACTGGCGAACGCAGCCCCTCGTTGATATTGGCGAGTATTTCGACATCGCGTTCCAGCATATGCTGCCGTTGCTGGGCTGCCGCATTTTCCCATTTGTGACGGATGTATCTTAAAATCAACCAGAAAGCCGTAACCAAAAGGATTGTAACTATCAGTATGAACCACCAAGACTTCCACCATACCTGCTTGACATCCAGTACGACCAGCTCCTGTGGCTCAGACCAGTTGCCGTCGGAAAGACTATAGGAAACCATTACCTCTATTGTCTGGCCCGAAGGAAGATTGTTGATCGTGATGAAAGGCTGTAAGGTCTCAATCGGGTGAAGCATACCCACCCCGTTGAGATAAAACCTGTACATCTTGCTGCGGAAGGGATTGCTCTCCTTGGTGATAATACGGAGCATTATCGAAGCGTCAGAAGCCGGGATAGAGACATGTCCATCCTTGATTTTAGACATATATGAAACCCCGTTGATATAGAACTCGGCCAGGTTGATATGCGCTGTCTTCGAGCGGTTGTGGGCCAGTGAGTCGGTCTCGCTCCGGTTGATACGCGCAAGTCCGTTTGTACCTCCGAAATATATAAAGGTAGAGTCGCTATAGATAGAGGCCGGCAGAAATTCGTTGGCAACCACACCGTCACCATCGTCAAACGAGAATACCTTCTCACCGTCAATCATGAAGAGACGGTCGGTAGTCCCTATCCAAAGTCTGTTGCCGTCAAGCTTGAGGGTACTGATATTGCGTATTAGCCCGAGGCTGAATGGTTCGGTTGTAGAAGTTTCGCGGTCGTAGCGAAATACGTTGTTGTGGGTGGCTATGTACAGGTAGCGGTCACCGTCATACTGCGCACCGACCAATTCGTCGCCTAAGGGAGACCTGGTCAGTATGGTCATGCTGTTGTCAGACAAGTCAATCCGATAAACCTCCTTGTACTTGTAAATCAGTATCTCACCGGAGTCTGAATAAAATGGGATATACTTATCTAAATTTTTAGTCTCCGGGCCGTCAAACTTAATGTTGACGACACGTTCTTCCTTGGGATAAATCAGATATACAGAGTCGGCGCAGGCGGCTATAAGGTTGTCATCGACTTTGCGCAGCCCCATACCTATTAGATTGCCTCCGCTTTTTAGCAGACGCTTTAAATAGGATGGAACGGGAGACAGCTTCTCCGTCGACATATCAAGCAAATAGAGGTTTGAGACATATTCGGAGATGATTGCCCTGTCCGTATCCCAATCAGCCATGCCGATAATCTTCATTCCCTCGGTCGCAGGGAGGAGGCGCATATCGTTGGTCTTGGGGTTGAACGATACGATACCGTATCCGTCAACTCCACACAGTATATTATCCCCCTTTCCGGAAATAATTGAAGTCACTGTATTCTCAAGTTTGCCGGATGTGTTTAATGGGAATGTACGCATAGTGACATCCTGAGTCATTATCAGTCCGTTACGGATTGTGCCGATGTAGATATTTCCCTCATCGTCATTATAAAGACACCGGATACCACCCAGTTTACCCTCGTAATCCGATATGGATGACGGACGTATATGACCGGTGCGACGGTCTATAAGGTCTAATCCCTTTTCTGAAGAGACGAGTATCTCGGTGGGGGTAGTGAGAAGGTCGGTGATAAGAAGGGTGGAGAGCCCATGGTCCGTGGTAAAGTGGTTGAGGGGTCTGTCATCTGGTCCGATTTCCACTACACCCCTGCCGTAGATAGATACCCATAGGTTGCCATCGATATCTTTGGCGATATCATATATCCCTTTGTCCTCAACCATTTTTGAAGCTTCTATCCTGCCGGTGGCGGGATGATACTCCCATAGGCCGTCCCATTTGGTTTGAAGCAGGAGCCTGTCGTTACTCCAGTCAACTATGTTGATATATGATTTTTCTGACCCCCCCTTTGTCGGTACCGGAGTGATACTGTCGGTCGAATATGTGTATTTGTATAGCTGCCCCGAACTTCCGAGCAGTACACCGTCGTCCTGTAAAAAATGGCTTCTGGCCTTTACCGGATTGCCATTGCAGGTTATTTTTTTGAATTTTTCCGTGCTCGGGTCGAAGCGGGAGATATTCTTGGTGCCGAATATCCAGATTAGGCCGTTTTTGTCTTCAAAGATTCCGTGTACTTCGTTGTCATAGATGGATTCTCCGTTGTCGGCGGCATAAAACTGGGTCAGCTTGTGATTATCGTAGCGGTTGAGGCCGTAAGGAGTCCCGATCCATAGAAATCCACGGCTGTCACGCATGATTACATTTATACAGTTACGCGTAAGACCCTCCTTGACACTCAGAAACTTCGCCATAAAGTCACGTGAGGCTGTCTCCGGGGTAACGAAGATTGCAAGTAGGATTACGAGTATTGATGTGATATATCTTATTGGTTTCATCGGTCTTTGTAATTTACGTCAGTTGGAGTTTCTCGTCGGCAGTGAGCCAAGATTTGATGGCCGGCCAAGGTACAGCGGGCGTGGTGGGGGGAGTCCGCTGCGAACCTTTGCAGTCATGACGGCGTGGTTTTGAAGCCGACGTTAGAGTCCGTGTACTGCACCCCCCTCTACTTCCCGATTGAGTATCCTTCTTCCGAGAGAATTCGGGCGACATCGGCGCCGCGTTCGCCCTGGATAAGGATTTCTCCTCCACGGGCAGACCCGCCGGTTGAGAGCTTCTTCTTTAGTTTGGCGGCCAGGGCAGAAATCTCCTCATCCGTGACATTTTCGTCAAATCCGAAGATTATAGTCGCGGTCTTTCCTCCGCGTCCCTTTTTCTCGGTGACAATCCGGAGCCGTCCCTTGCCCTTAGGCTTCCCGGCAGGAGGAACCGGAGTAGTTTCTGACTGATTGTTTTGGTGAGTTTCAGGGGAGGGGGAGCTTGAGGATTCCTCCTCCTGAATTGAAAGCCGGGATAATGCTTCTTTCCAATCCATGGGTTTGTGAGTGGATTATTGTGATGGATGTTTCGGGTCCAGTCGTAGCTCCTTTGAAACGGTAAAATGGAATGAAGTATCGCTTCATGCAGTATATCGTCGCTTGACGTGCGACCCGTAAGTCCGCGAGGGGTTAGGGTATAGTGTCAGCTGCGATGGAGTCGGTACGGATTTCGCCTGGATTATTGATATTCTGTACGATGGCCATAAGTGCGCTGACATATGCCGTCTGATCGGTCGGCAACGACGTGTAGTAGGCTTCCGCCGAATCCGTGTTTTCTTTCAAAGCCTCACGGCAATAATTGACGGCAATGGCCGTATTGGTATCCTCGTTCTCGTGGTCGGCCAGCTGCATATATATTATACTTAGCCGGGCTGCCTGACGGGCTGTTATATAGCCCGGTTCGCCGGTTGAGGTGGAGATTCCTTCGGCTATCTTGGAGGCGGCCGCATAATTGTTTTCGGTTATGGCTGTCTCTACCTCGCTTAGTGACCTGTCAACCGACGACTCACCTCCGCATGACCAGGCAACTGTCCCCAGGATGAAGATTCCGAAGCCTCTGGCTATTATTTTTCTTATCGACGGGCCTCGGCCTGTCGGCGATGATGAGGATGTGTGATGAGAGAATATTCGGCCTTTTTCGCCTGTTATTTTGTCAGACTCTTTTAGGTATGGCTGTGTCATTGGAGATTGCAGTTGGTTGCCGGGTTGTTAAGGGCTGTACGCCCTTTATATTTATTTGTGATGATGGTAGGGGAGAATGGGGTAGGGTTGTCCGCTTTGACCGGTGTCAGTTTTGAGGTCTTTTACGCTGGTAGGTATATTCTATCCCTTCGTTCTCAATGGTCAGTGACATATCCGTATGTCCGACGACGCGCCGTCGTATTGTAGGGGATACAGTGCCTATAAGGGTGCTGTCACCCTCAAAAGTGAGCTTGTCAGGTTGGAGGGTCATGATTATCGAGTCATTGAGCAAATCCCATGTACCAGGTACTGCATAGGTCAACACCCCCGGCTTGACGGCACGCATTATACATGTGGCATCATCGTTAAGCTCCATAAGGGCTATGTCGGGCGACACTTCCGAGATATAGTAGTGGCCCGTTATTTCCCGGGCTTCCGGGCTGAGTTTGCTACAGCCTGCGAGGAGGAGCCCCACGGTTGTCAGCGCAAGAGTAGCAGTCGGTTTCATGGAAATTGGCAATGACGTTTTCATAACTGCAAATATAGGCAACTTTGTTGAATCTACATATCTTTTGGCCCAAATAAATGAGGTGACAATGGAATTAATCGCAAAAAAAGAAAAGCTCCCTGTAAAACCAGACCAAAATTTGGCTAATTTTGCATTGCCGTACCGTCACCGGGCCCTCATCCTATTCATCGAGTGTTCCTGATATGATGGCAGGGTAGACGATAGATGGAGAGTATGAAGAGCCTGACCATAGGATTTGAGGGGCGTAACGCTGTTACTAACTTGACGGGACTGGGCAATTACAGCCGCCGTGTGGCCGATGTGTTGTCCAATATGCACCCGGACTGGCGTTTTAGGTTGTATGCCCCGGAGACGGTTGAAAATCCCCGTCTTACTCCGATACTTGAGAGAGACAACGTGGCACTGTGTACCCCCCGTGGGACGCTATGGCGTAAGTTCAACCGGCTGTGGCGTATTGGCCCCGGGCTCACATCCATGCTGAAAAGCGACGGAGTGGACCTCTTCCACGGATTGAGCAACGAGCTCCCACTGGATATCAGACGTGCGGGCATACCGTCAGTGGTAACTGTACACGACCTCATACCGAGCCGCTATGCCTCGATGCCGCTATCCTCTGACCGCACCCTCTACAATTTCAAATTGTCACGAGCTGTAGTTAACGCTACCCGTATCATTGCCGTAAGCGAATGTACGAAACGCGACATTGTGGATGTCTTCCGTATTGATTCCCAAAAAATAGACGTGGTATACCAGTGTTGCGACCCGATTTTTTCCCAGCCCGTTCCACCGGAGACCATACTACAGACTCGCCGGCGCTATAAAATAGCCGGTCGCTATATACTCGCGGTAGGGACTGTGGAAGAACGTAAAAACCAGATGCTTGCCATACGTTCGCTACCTCATCTGCCGCATGATATGAAGCTGGTTATAGTCGGTCGCCGTACGAAAGACTACGCCGCTGTATGCGATGCCGAGATTGAGCATCTCGGATTGACGCGACGTGTCATATGGCTCGAGAATATCGGTATGAGGAGCCTCGTCCCGCTATATGCGGGTTCTGCCATTGGATCATATACCTCGCGCTACGAGGGATTCGGATTGCCGATACTGGAGTCGATAACCTGTGGTAAGCCGGTCATAGCTGCTACGGGATCATGTCTTGAAGAGGCCGGTGGCCCCGGAGCGATATATGTCGACCCCGACGATGTAGCAGCATATGTAGACGCGGCGCGGGAGATGCTGACTGACCCGGTGCTGTATGACGACCTGGTCACTGCCGGACGCCATTACGCAGCCCGGTTTACTCCGGAATCCTTTGCGGAGGGAATGACCGCCACTTACCGCAAGGCATTGGGGAATGTGAACGATAAGTAGGCAGGGACGGTTACATTTTGAGCAGTGAAGATCCGTTGTCTGAGTTGTTGAGCGAGCGGCGGTAGGAACGGAATATTGAGCCGAAGTCGGCCGAATAGCTGACAGATAGAGTGACCATGTTGGCGTTGTTTTTGATGTAACGCTCGTTGTAATACGGGTTTACGCTTGAATAGCCCCATGAGGGATACTGAGTCCCCTTGCTGTCAAACATATACATCCATGATGCCCCGATGGTCCAATGCTTGTCGGGATGGTATTCAAAACTAAGGGCGTCTCCGTTTTCCATCTTGCTCACTGTGTTGCCGCCAAGATACTTGCCGGGGACTTTTCTCCAATATGTAATGGTATAAGGTCCCTTGTTCCACCAGATAGTGAAGTCGGCGTTTAAAGTGGTCAGTTGATGACACCACTTCTCTCCCATTGTCTCATAATGATATAAGCCTAAGCTGACATTCGCCCCGAATCCCCAGATATCATGCAGTCTCAGGTTGAGGCTTCCCCCGCCGTTCCACGATTTTCTTGCGTTAATCGATTGGGACAGAAACATCTTATCCCCGAGATACGACATATCGTTCATCACGAAATCCCCTATATGGCTGTACTGCATAAGCAGCGACGCGCTGAATTTCCTGTATTGGTACGACGGCATAAGCTGGTAATAAAAGTTTTGGGATACTTTGAGGTCGGGATTGCCATTCGATATGAGATAGGGTGACTGTTGCTGGGGATAATCGGTCAACGAAGATAGTGAAGGGATGCCGGGGGTATATTGGAATGCGGCCGAGAGACTCCATTTCTTAGATATGTTCCACGACAATTGCGCCGATGTCAGATTGCGTATGAAGTGTCGCTTGTTAAGGTCGTTTTTGATCCAGTAGAGTTTTGCACCTGTGGCTACTGATACGTATACGCTGCCTAACTGTTGGCCTAATCGGGCATATACATAGTTGTTGTTCTCGGTAAGAATCGGCTTGTAGTCAGTCGCCAGATAGGTGTTGGTGCTTCGTGAGACGGTATTCTGATATCCTGTGGAGAGTGATGTGTTGTCGCTGAACTGATGTGTATAGCTGATTTCGCTGATGAGCGAATGACGGCGGCTGTCGACATCCATGACATAGTCTGCGGTTGAACCGTCGCTGTATAGATATTTATTGCTTCTGCGGTAGTCACTTGAGCTTAATGTCCCCACCACCTGCATTTCCAACGCATTTCTTTCGTTGAAGTCGCGTTTGAAAAAGAGGTCGATGGAGGGAGCTGTGTCGTCGCTTTTGTTGAGATTGTAATTTTCATATTCTCCGAGATAGGAGTCTGTAGTGTTGGCCAAGAACCGACTTTTCTGGTAAAGTGGCGATATTCGGAAAGTGGCAGAGAAGAGTGTGCCTTCATTCGGGCTGTAGTCATATTTCAGACTGGTGTTATGGTAGTGGTAGTTAAACGGATTGCGGTCATGTTTCTCAAGGTTCACCCTGAAATCGTCACCTATATAACTCTCGGTACTGTTGTCATAGACCTTCTGGTAATTACGCCAGGATGGATTATAGGATAAAGTGAACTGCGACGGCCCCTGGTGATAGGAGGCCCTTAAATTGCCGTCAACAAACGCTGTGTTTACGGCGCTTCTTCCCCATATATAGATTTTTCCACCGTCATTACGCTTCTTCAGGGTTATGTTGAGGAATCCCTTGTTGCCACGGTCGGCGTAACGGGCGGGGGTGATTCTTGAAAATTCAATCTTCGCTATATCGTTCGGTTGTAGCGCGTTGAGATCATCCATGGTTGAAGGTACACCGTTTATGAGGATTACGGGGGTCCCTCCGTCAACGGCCAATGACCTGTTGATAGGGTTTGCCGTCAATCCCGCCAGTGGGAGTTTTTGAAACAAAGAAATAGCTGTCGAGGAAGCTTTTACATCAGACCCGGAGGGGAAGATAATGGTTCGGCCTTTTATATCTACCATTGAGTTGGCCGTAACCTGTACTTCGTTAAGCTCTACTCCGGCTGAAAGATATACGGTCCCGATATTTATATCTTTCCCCGACTCAATGACAATCTCAGTCGGTGTATAGCCGGTCATTGAAATCTCCAGAGTCAGGCCTGACTTTACATTGGTCCTTATCTCAAAACCACCATCGTCGTTGGTCGTTACACCATTGACGAATTGTGGGCCGGACATCAGGCGACAGGTGGCCCCGACAACGACTGCCGAATCGTTGTCAGCCCGTACTTCTCCTTTGATAGTGCGGGCAGCTGTTGTGACTATGGAAAAAAGAAAAGCTACGGCAAAAATAGTTAAACGTGTCATTTATAGTTGGTTGTGGGGAAAAAGACTGAGAGAGTAGAATCAATGGTGCTAAATTACAAAAAAAACTGTTGCATTGTAGGGTGTGCATAAAGAAAATGTGCATTAGATTTTCAACCGATGTTCTGGTGGTAACGCATTGATGCTCCTCAAACGATGCAAGATTTCTTTCGGATGCCACCTGTGCTACGAGTGCCATCCGCGCTATCCAACTGATGTCAGACTCCTTTGGTATGCCTGCGATTGGCTCCGATCGCCGTCACTTCTGTCCCGTCGCCAATCCGACCCTACTGTAACTCTCAGAGGGTAATCTTTTGTCAATTTTATGAAAATCATTAACTTTGCAGCCGGAAGAGGGGAGCGCCGAACCTCTGTCAGCCTGCTCTCAGTCCGTATTCCGACAGTCTTCATAATCTGTGAGGAACAATGACCTATAGTTACGATTTTCTTGTGATAGGATCCGGCATTGCCGGTATGAGCTTTGCACTTAAAGTGGCTCACAAGGGGCGTGTAGCCCTTGTCTGTAAGACAAAACTTGAGGAAGCCAATACTGCACTCGCCCAGGGCGGTGTGGCTTCAGTGACAAACCTTGAAGTAGACGACTTCGACAAGCATATTCATGACACGATGGTGGCCGGTGACTGGCTTTCAGACCCCAAGGCTGTAGAAAAGGTCGTGAAGGGTGCTCCGGGCCAAATCAGGCAGCTTGTTGAGTGGGGAGTCGATTTTGATAAAAAAGAGAACGGGGATTTTGACCTTCACCGGGAAGGGGGGCACTCCGAATTCCGTATCCTCCATCACGCTGACAATACCGGTTTTGAAATTCAAGAGTCACTCATCAAGGCAGTGCGCTCCAATCCCAACATTGACATATATGAGGACCACTTTGCAATAGAGATTATCACACAACACCATTTGGGCAAGATTGTCACTCGACGTACGCCGGATATCACTTGCTACGGGGCCTACATACTCGACTGTAAAACAGGCCGGGTAGACACTTTCCTCTCAAAGGTGACACTGATGGCTACCGGCGGAGTCGGTTCTGTCTATACCACTACTACCAACCCCCTTGTAGCTACAGGTGACGGAATCGCCATGGTTTACCGTGCGAAGGGCGATGTGGCCGATATGGAGTTTATCCAGTTCCACCCCACCGCTCTCTTCCATCCGGGCGATCGTCCGTCATTCCTAATCACTGAAGCCATGCGCGGTTATGGGGCTGTGCTCCGCAATCTAAAGGGAGAAGAGTTCATGCACCGCTATGACCCGCGTCTGTCCCTCGCCCCCCGTGACATAGTGGCACGCGCCATTGACAACGAGATGAAAATCAACGGCCATGACCATGTATATCTCGATGTCACTCACAAGGATCCCGAGGAGACCAAACGCCACTTCCCCAATATCTATGCAAAATGTCTCTCACTCGGCATAGATATCACTAAGGACTATATCCCAGTGGCTCCGGCGGCCCACTATCTTTGTGGAGGTATCAAGGTCGACCTTAACGGAGAGTCTTCAATCAAACATCTTTACGCTGTAGGGGAGTGCTCATGTACGGGGCTGCACGGTGGCAACCGACTGGCTTCCAACTCTCTTATTGAGGCAGTCGTATATGCTGACGCCGCTGCCCGCCACGCTCTCGACAATATCGGCCATTATCAGCTTCGCGGAGATATCCCGAGTTGGAACGACGAGGGAACGCGTCATCCAGAAGAAATGGTGCTCATTACCCAGAGTATACGCGAGGTAAATCAGATAATGTCAACATACGTCGGCATCGTCCGTTCCAATCTGCGCCTTGACCGTGCGTGGAACCGCCTCGATATCCTATATGAAGAGACCGAAAAGCTTTTTAAGTGTTCTAAGGCATCGAGAGAAATATGCGAGTTGCGCAATATAATCAACGTCGGTTACTTGATAATGCGTCAGGCAAAGGAACGTCGCGAAAGTCGCGGACTCCATTATACCCTCGATTACCCGCCAATCCCGCGTAGAATAGATTGATCCCCGCCTCCCACTCCGCAGGCGAGGTTTATGACAGGCTGGTGGTTGAGATTCTTTATCTCGACCATCAACCTTCCCTGGACCCCAGGATGTGTGAGCCAAGGTCAATCGACTGTCCACAAACTAAACCGGCCTTTCTGTCGTTAATAATCAGAGAGTGACTACAACCCAGTGAGGCCCTTTTACAGTTACTGCGGTAACACACTCACAGATCTGGCTACCGAGGTCGTGAAACGTCACTCCTCAATTTTTTTTGACAATTACTTAACCCATATAATTTATTATCCCCGTGAGATACCTCCTCCTTATGTTAGCGTTGTTATTGACCTTGACGGCCCGGGCCTTGGAGCCTGATGACGGTGGGGGTATACCTGATCCAGGAAGTGGGCGGATGCGTCCCGTGAAAGGTTATTATTTTACCGAGATGGAGGGTGACTCCGTGATGATGATTGTGCTTAACGATATCACTGTCTTCCCACCGGTCAAGTTTAAGAATAAAAAAGAGGAAGAGTTTTACTGGAAGACGGTACGCGACGTGAAGAAGACGCTCCCATACGCAAAGCTTATCTGCGAGACTCTCATTGAGACATACGAGTATATAGAGACCTTTCCTACTCAGAAGGAGAGGGAGGAGCATCTAAAGAAAATGGAAAAGGATATCTTCAACCAATATAAGCCCGTACTTAAAAAATTCACAAAAAGCCAGGCTCAGACCCTTGTCAAGCTGATCAAGCGCGAGACAAACCAGTCGAGTTACAATATAATAAAAGCCTTTTTGGGTAACTTCAGGGCCGGATTCTGGCAGACCTTCGGCCGATTGTTCGGAGTGAATCTCAAAGATGACTACCGTCCCGACAAAAACCGTCAGGATGCCATAATTGAGAGAGTGGCCGTAAATGTCGAGTTAGGGCTGCTTTAGTGGCCTTGAGCGACTACAGGCCTGAGTGACAATAAACCTGAGTGACAATAAACCTGAGTGACAATAAACCATAAGTCACAATAAAAGGCTCCTTCATTCTCAATCTTATTCCTCCCGCCCCTATCATCCACCATTATCACCCAAAGGCAAAATTAAATGTTTATTGAACAGCCACCACTTGCCTACCGACTGCTATTCCCCGAAGCCATATGGAGGGTCAAACGCCGCGGCAGCAAGTCTGTATATCTGACCTTCGATGACGGCCCTATACCAGAGGTGACCCCCTGGGTGTTGGACTTGTTGGACAAATACAATATCAAAGCCACCTTCTTCCTGGTAGGTGACAACGTGCGTCGTAATCCACAGCTCTTCGAAGAAATCAAACGTCGCGGCCATAGTTACGGCAACCATACGATGCACCATCTACAGGGGTTCAAAGTGGAGCGCAGGAGATATATGCGCGATATAACCGAGGCCGACAACCTTATCGGAAGCCCGCTCTTCCGACCTCCACACGGGATTATTCGTTGGAGTCAGGCCAAGGCAATCAAGAACCATTACAATATCATAATGTATGACCTCGTTACTCGCGACTACTCCAAAGTGCTGACTCCGCAGGAGGTACTGAACAATGTCAAACGATATGCCCGCAATGGGTCGATTATAGTGTTCCACGACTCGCTCAAAGCCGAAAAGAATATGCGTTGGGCTTTGCCGCACGCTGTCGAATGGCTTCTCCAGGAAGGATATGAGTTCCATCCCCTCCCAATGTAACGGTTCCTCTCCCCAAAAGGGACGCAGCAGAGGCGAAATGCTTGACGAGATTCTCCATAAAGCCGGGGTATATCGTTGGGGTGTCGCCTCATGCGCTCCCGTAGACACTGCTGACTCGGAAGAATATCAAAAATGGATTAGAGGAGGCTACCATGGGGAAATGGCCTATCTGGAGAAGTACGGGGATGTACGTAGTGACCCACGCCTGCTTCTTGAGGGTGGCAAGAGTATTATTGTTTGCGCCTTCCCATATTACCATCCCATATCGCCACGTGGAGACTGGCCGAGATTTGCCCGATACGCCCTCGGAAGCGACTACCATGAGGTTGTAAGGGAGCGACTTACCCGCGCATCTGCCGAAATCGTTGACCTTTGGGGTGGGGAGACACGGGTATGTGTTGACACGGCTCCGTTGCGCGAACGCTATTGGGCAGTTAAGGCCGGATTGGGGTTTGTAGGGCGCAACTGTCAGCTTATCCTTCCGGGGGCCGGAAGCTACTTTTTTATCGGGTCTATACTGACAACCGTCCAATTCCAACCCTGTGAACCCTGTATGCTTAACTGCGGGGGGTGTGGAAGATGTGTCAAAGGGTGTCCCACCGGTGCTCTCGGAAGTTGCGAGGGTATCGAGCGACCGAATCTTGACGGCCGCAAATGCCTGTCCTACCTAACCATAGAGAGTCGCGGCCCGCTGCCCGACGGAATCAATGTCGGACGGCGTGTATACGGATGTGACACCTGTGCCGACCTTTGTCCCCATAATCTTCATCCTCCGGTTACTACAATCCCCGAGTTTGTCCCCCGCCAAGAGATTGTAGACCTCACTCTCGGTGACATAATGGATATGACTCAGGAGGAATTCTCCCGCATTTTCCGCCACAGTGCCGTAAAACGCGCCAAACTCTCAGGCCTACAACGCAACGCTCGCTATCTTTCTACGAAGATTCCGCCTGAATAAGATGGCACAAGTGGCTGCCGTAGGGGCGGATTTTCAGAAAAATCCGAAGTAGAGGTATGGGATAAGTGGATTTTTTTGACTTATTTTGTGTCCGCAAACACTTGACGAGTGAGGACGGCCCGACTGACTCTATATCTTGATGTCGCAGCCAATTTCCCAGCTCGCTTTCTGCCGTCTCACAGGGGTACCGTAACCTTTTGCCCGACCTCATGAGCCGAAACAATCATTAAAGTGTTGAAATAACCATCTTTTACATTATCGCATCATATACTATCACATGAAACTTTTTACTTTCCTGACCTCGGCATTAATTTCGGCTGCTTCCGTCCTCGGTACGGCGTCGGCCTGCTATGCGTCGCAGACAACCGAACCTGAGACCGGCTATCTTTTCGTATACTTTACCGGCAATCATATGGCTGAAGAAGCCGTATGCTACGCTTTGAGCGACGACGGATTTAACTTCAAGGCCCTTAACGGTGGCAAACCCGTACTTGACTCTCGCGAAATCAGTCATACCGGCGGGGTTAGAGACCCCCATATCCTTAGAGGAGCTAACGGTGACAACAACTTCTATATGGTCGTGACAGATATGGCCTCCTGCAACGGATGGTCCTCCAACCGCGCTATGGTGCTCCTTAAGAGCCCCGATTTGGTCAACTGGACCAGCTCAGTTGTCAATATCCAGAAAAAATACCTTCAGGAGGACCTTAAGCGTGTATGGGCGCCCCAGACCATCTACGACCCCAAGGCCGGAAAGTATCTGATTTATTGGTCGATGATGTACGGCGACAACCCCGATGTCATCTATTACGCTTACGCCAACGAAGACTTTACGGATATCGAGGGGGAACCGAAGCCGTTTTTCCTCCCTACCGACGGCAAATCATGTATCGATGGCGATGTCGTATATAAGGATGGCAAATACTATCTCTTCTACAAGACAGAAGGACACGGCAACGGTATACGTGTAGCCACCACCACCGATCTCACCTCAGGGAATTGGACCGAGTCGCCCGATTATAAGCAACAGACTGCCGACCCTGTCGAAGGGGCAGGGGTATTCCCTCTGATAGGCCAGGATAAGTATATTCTTATGTACGATGTCTATACCAAGGGACGCTACGAATTTACAGAGACTACTGATCTTGAAAACTTCAAGTTGGTAGAGCAGCCCGTCACTATGGACTTCCACCCACGTCACGGCACAGTCATCCCTATCACGGCCAAAGAAACCGAACGTCTTAAGGAGGCTTTCAAATAAGGGCTTGGTCAGAAGGTTTGCCTCTCAGCTGTGTGTCTGAAATGATTCCCAGTCCGGAAAAGGATTTTTAGGTTAAATAAAGTTAATGATAATTATTTAATCTTAAATAATCTGTTCCGTTTCTCCCGGTTTCGATAGCCGGGAGGGATATTTTATGGCATAGGCTCTCAGCGTAAAGGCGCAGAAGGGACGAAAAACGGGGCACAACATAGCCTGAGCCGGTCGAAAATAAGTACATGAGCAAAAATAAATTGACGAATAAAGCGAAGTTGTTTTTGAGGCTATTAAGGTCCGCAGAGAAAGAGTAGTGCGGCCATAATGATTGAACGACAGCCACTAAGCGGGAAAAAATAACGAGCCTTATAGTCTAAGACTCAAAATAACCATAGTCGGGTTAGTTTTTGTCCCGGTACTTATCTCCAATCGTTTGGAATCTTCAAAAAATATTAGTAACTTTGCAGTCAATAAAACTTAGTCACGGAGGGGGCGGTCAGCTTCCTCCTTTTATTTGTAGGTTGTTATAAAAAAGATGATAGACAAGATATTGCTTCGTCAATGTGTAGAACGTACACTTGAGGGGACTGATGGCTTCATAGTTGATATTTCGGTTAAGCCCGACAACGTAATTGTCGTGGAAATCGACAGTATGACCTCTGTGGATATCGATACCTGCGTGAGGGTAACCCGCGCTATCGAGGCCGAGTTTGACCGCGATGTCGAAGACTACGAGCTTGAAGTAGGTTCCGCCGGACTTACCTCCCCATTCAAGGTAAAGGAGCAGTATCTCAAGAATATCGGAAATCCGGTGGACATACTCACACGCGACGGCCGCAAACTCCACGGTGTACTGACCGCGGTTGCCGCCGACGGTTCCAACTATACCGTCACAACGACAGCCAAAGTCAAGGAACCGGGCAAGAAACGCCCGATAATGGTAGAGCAGCCGGAGACTATTTCGGTCGCCGACACCAAGGAGATACGATACCGAATCGAATTTAAATAGTCAAAGTAACCCCAGTAACCCCAGTATACATATCATATGGCCAAGAAAGAGGAAGCTCCCAACATGGTGGAGCGTTTTGCCGAATTTAAAGAGCTTAAGAATATCGACAAGACCACAATGATCAGCGTGCTCGAGGAATCATTCCGCAACGTGCTCGCCAAGATGTTTGGCACCGACGAGAACCTCGACGTCATCATGAACCCCGACAAGGGCGACGTACAGATATTCCAGAATCTTGAAGTGGTGCCCGACGGCGAGCTTACCGACCCCAACCTGCAGATTACCCTCACCGATGCCCGCGCCGACGGCGACCCCGACGTCGAGATAGGCGAGGAGCACACCAAAGAGATTATCTTTGCCGACTTCGGCCGCCGCGCCATCCTCAACCTCCGCCAGACCCTCCAGTCAAAGATTCTCGACCTCCAGAAGGAGGCCATCTACTCCAAGTTCAAGGAGCTCGAGGGCGACCTCGTAGTAGGAGAAGTCTACCAGACATGGTCAAAGGAAACCCTCCTGCTCGATGATGACAAAAACGAACTGATACTTCCCAAGAGCGAGTCAATCCCCGGTGACTTTTTCCGAAAGGGGGAGACTGTTAGAGCCGTTATCTCTAATGTAGACAATAAGAACAACAATCCGAAAATCACGGTGTCGCGTACAAGCGGCCTTTTCTTAAGACGCCTGTTTGAGCTGGAAGTACCCGAAATCCACGACGGCCTGATCAATATACGCGCCGTCGCACGTATACCCGGTGAAAGAGCCAAAATCGCGGTAGAGAGCTACGATGAGCGTATCGACCCCGTAGGAGCCTGTGTCGGTGTCAAGGGCTCACGTATCCACGGTATCGTACGTGAGCTGCGCAACGAGAATATCGATGTCATCAACTATACGGCCAACCCCTCGCTCTTTATTCAAAGAGCACTCTCCCCGGCCCGCATATCATCAATCAGACTCGATGAGGAGAATAAGAAGGCCGAGGTATTCCTCCGCCCTGAAGAGGTGTCACTCGCTATCGGCAAGCAGGGACTCAATATCAAGCTCGCATCGATGCTGACAGGCTACGTAATCGACGTATACCGCGATACCGAGGATGCTTATGAAGAAGATATCTATCTCGACGAATTCCGCGACGAAATTGACGCATGGGTTATAGACGCCCTTAAGAATATGGGGTGTGTGACAGCCAAATCGGTTCTGTCGGCTCCGAGACAGATGCTTATTGACAAAGCCGACCTTGAAGAGGATACGGTTGACAATGTACTCAATATCCTCAAGGCCGAATTTGAGGAGGAAGAAGGAGCACAGTCAGAGCCGGCCACTTCTGAACTTCCCGGCGAGGAGCAGTCCGAACCACAGCCGGAAGCTGACGAACCCAATCCGGAAGCTGATGACCAGAACATTGACGAAGAAACAAAGAAAGACGACGAATAAACATATATGGCGAGAACGAAGATAAGTAAAGCAGCCAAAGACTTTAATGTCTCGACAGAGACAGTAGTAGGGTTTCTGCGAAAACATGGTCGAGATATCGACGACGGAAATCCCAACTACAGAATCGAGGAGGAGGACTATCGCCTGCTCGAACAGAATTTCATGACTTACCGTCGCGCTAAAGAGGATGCCGTAACCCAGATGGCAACCTCACGCAAAGACCGCGACAAGGAAAAAGAAACCAAGCCGGAGGCTCAGCCCGAACAGGCCGTTCCCGCCAATCCTCCTACCAGTCCGATAAAAATCGTGGGCCATATTGACTTGGACGCCCACAACAAGCCCATCCGTAAATCCCAGGAGACACAAAAACAGTCTCCTAAGAACGAACCTAAGAAAGCCGAGACCAAGAAGCCTGAAGCAGCAAATACCGAAAGGCGAACTCAAGTTGCAACACCCCAGACTTCAGCCACGGTTAAATCAACCACCCCTGCAGCCAAGCCGGAAACAAAGACAAAACCTGCCAATACACCGGCTACAGGTGCCATAAACGAAATGAAAAAAGAGGCTGTATCAACCTCCCGACCGACAACCCCGGCCCCTCAAACCAAGGAACCGCGCACGGATAAGACTCCAGAGTCAACCCCAGGCGTAAAGGCCGTGTCAGATAATCAAACCTCAACCCCTAAAGCTACCGATACACCTCCTGGAAACAATATGGAAAAAGCTTCAGTGAACACCACCCCGGCTCATACACCCGCTAAGGAACCCGCCAAGGCAGCCACTGCCGGCGAGCCGGAAGTCTTCAGCGTCGGAGTACCCCCGGTAGGACCGCGTCTAAACGTAATCGGAAAAATCGACCTCTCCGCCCTCAATCAGTCGACCCGTCCAAAGAAGAAAAGTAAGGAAGAAAGACGTCGCGAACGTATAGACTCCCGCAATTCCAACGGCGGACAGTCCGCACAGTCCACCCAGCAGGGTGGCGGACAGTCGTCGGCCAATGGTGACCGTAAGAAACGCCGCCGTATCAACGGAAAGGAGAAAGTTGATATCGAGGGGGCAGCCCAACAGAACAACGACAACCAGCGCGACAACCGAGGTAAAGGCGGCTCCAACAATCAGGGAGGCGAGCGCGGCGGGCGTCGTGGAAGTAACGACCGCAACAATGACCGCAACAATCGTAACGACCGTGGCGGACGCGGCAACCGTAATGACCGCGACAAGCGTCCGGTACATACCGAGGTAAGCGAAGAAGATGTACAGAAGCAGGTCAAGGAGACCCTCGCACGTCTCACCTCCAAGGACAAGGGCCAGAAGAAGGGTGCCAAGTGGCGCAAGGAGAAGCGCGAAGCCTACCAGAGCCGCGAACGTGAGGCTCACGAACACGAACAGGAAGAGAGCCGTGTACTCAAACTTACCGAATTTGTGACGGTCAACGACCTCGCCACAATGATGAAGGTACCGGTCAACAGCGTCATTACAACGCTCTGGAACCTCGGTATGATTGTCTCCATCAACCAGCGTCTTGACGCAGAGTATATCAATGTAGTGGCCGAGGAATTCGGATTCACTACCGAATATGTGGCCGCAGACGTGGTAGAGGCTATCCACGTTGAAGAGGACAAGGAAGACGACCTCCAGAGCCGTCCGCCGATTGTGACCGTGATGGGTCACGTGGACCATGGTAAGACCTCGTTGCTCGACTATATCCGCAACGCCAACGTGATCGCCGGCGAGGCCGGAGGTATCACCCAGCATATCGGTGCCTACAACGTGAAGTTCGCGGACGGACGTCATATCACATTCCTCGACACCCCGGGCCACGAGGCGTTCACCGCCATGCGTGCCCGCGGTGCGAAGGTTACCGACCTCTGTATCATCATTGTGGCTGCCGACGACAATGTGATGCCCCAGACTGTTGAGGCCATCAACCATGCTTCGGCAGCCGGTGTTCCTATAGTTTTTGCTATCAATAAGATAGATAAGCCCGCCGCAAACCCGGACAAGATCAAGGAGGAACTTGCCCAGATGAACTACCTCGTCGAGGACTGGGGCGGTAAGTATCAGAGCCAGGATATCTCGGCCAAGAAGGGTATCGGTGTCGAGGAACTCATGGAGAAAGTGCTTCTCGAGGCAGAAATGCTTGAGCTCAAGGCCAACCCCAACCGCGCAGCAATCGGTTCGGTGATCGAGTCATCGCTCGACAAAGGCCGCGGCTACGTAGCCACTGTCCTTGTCCAGAACGGTACACTCCGCATCGGCGACGTCATCCTGGCCGGAACCAACTACGGTAAGGTCAAAGCTATGTTCAACGAGCGTAACCAGCGCGTCAAGGAGGCCGGTCCGGCCACTCCGGTGCTGATTCTCGGTCTGAACGGCGCACCGCAGGCCGGTGACACCTTCAACGTGATGGATACAGAGCAGGAGGCCCGCGAAATCGCCAACAAGCGCGAACAACTACAGCGCGAGCAGCAGCAGCGTACGACTACCCGTCTTACCCTTGAAGATATCGGGCGCCGTAGGGCAATCGGTAACTTCCAGGAACTCAACCTTATCGTCAAGGGTGACGTTGACGGTTCGATCGAGGCTCTCAGTGACTCACTCATCAAGCTCTCGACTGAGGAAATCAAGGTCAACGTACTCCATAAGGCAGTCGGTGAAATTTCCGAAAGCGACGTTTCTCTCGCAGCCGCTTCGGACGCCATTATCATTGGCTTCCAGGTGCGCCCCTCTATGCTCGCCAGACGTTCTGCCGAGCGAGATGGGGTCGAGATACGACTTTATTCCGTCATTTACCAGGCTATCGAAGAGGTCAAGGACGCTATGGAGGGTATGCTTGCTCCGGAAATCAAGGAGGAGGTTATCGGTACGGCCGAAGTGCTTCAGACCTATCATATCTCAAAGGTCGGGACAATTGCCGGGTGTATTGTCCGCGAAGGCAAGATCAAACGTGGCTGCAAGGTGCGCCTGATTCGCGACGGTATCGTGAAATATACCGGCGAACTCGGCTCGCTCAAGCGATTCAAGGATGACGCCAAGGAGGTTGTCAGCGGATATGACTGCGGCATGAGCATCGCCGGATACAACGATATCCACGAAGGCGACTTCATTGAGGCCTTCGAAGAGGTAGAAGTCAAAAAGACACTGAGCTAAAGATAACCCTTTAAAGGATCTCGACAACCTTAAAATGACCGGCCCGGATCACAGGTTTCCCGCTTGTGCCGCCGCTAAATAAATTTGACGGGGACAGCAAAGAGAAAATTTCTCCGCTGTCCCCATCAATTTTATAGGGCTCATAATGACAGGTTTTATATAATAATGACTAACTTTGCTTCCTGCAATGACTGAAGCTCATATCAATATCGGCTCGAATATAGGGGATCCCCGCCGGCTCTTTCCATATCTTTTAAATCTTTTGAAAGGTCGGTTTGAACAGGACTTCAGGGTTTCCCAACCAATAGTCACCCGACCATGGGGTTTTGAATCCGACCATGACTTTGTAAACATAGGTTGCTCCTTCAGAATCTCCGAGGATGATTGTCCTCCCATAAAGCTGCTGGATATTCTTCAGGCATTTGAGAAAAAGATAGACCCGTCGCCTCATCGCAATCCTGACGGAAGCTACCGAGACCGGGTAATCGATGTAGACCTTATTTATGTAGGCCGGCAGGTAATCGATACGCCTCGGCTCACCCTCCCACATCCAAGGATGGACAGGCGTGACTTCGTACTTATCCCGCTTGACTCACTCTCTCCCGAGTGGCGTCATCCGGTTACCGGCCTGACCCCGTCTCAGATGCTTGAGCGACTGAGAAACGAGGTAGGATAGCTGCGAAAGATCACTAACCTCGCAGATCCGGACTCATAAGTATAGCCGGGCTGACGATAGGCTCGGACGTTGGGGCCGAATGTCCCGACAGTAAGGCTCGTCATTCTGACAGATGGGTATGCATCGAAGACTACATACCATTCCTCCAAATCATTCTCCCAACCATTTAAGTGAAGTATTATGGATAGGAAAGAACTCGAAATAATGGCCCCCGTAGGGAGCTACGAATCATTATATGCCGCCATCAATGCAGGGGCCGATTCCGTATATTTCGGAGTCGAGGGGCTCAATATGCGTAGCGGTTCGGCAGCCAACTTTAATCTTGAAGACCTCCGTAAGATCGCGGAAATATGTAACGAGGCCGGGGTAAAGTCATATCTGACTGTCAACACTATCATATATGACAGTGATGTGGTGAAATGTCACGATATCATTGACGCGGCCAGCGTCTCCGGTATCTCGGCCATTATAGCCTCCGATCCGGCTGCCTTTTTCTATGCCCGTGAAGTCGGCATACCGGTTCATGCCTCGACACAGCTGAATATTTCCAACGTCGATTCCGTAAGGTTTTATTCCGCCTGCTGCGATGTAATGGTACTCGCCAGAGAGCTTAACCTCGACCAGGTAAAGTACATCTATGATGCCATAAGCCGCGATCCGATAATAGGTCCCGGCCACCAACCAGTCAGAATAGAAATGTTCTGCCACGGTGCGCTCTGTATGGCCGTCTCCGGCAAATGTTATATGAGCCTTCATGAAGCCAACTCGAGCGCCAACCGTGGGGCCTGCCGCCAAATATGCCGTCGTGGATACCGGGTTACAGACCTTGAGACCGGTGCCGAACTGGAGATAGACAACAAGTATATAATGTCTCCCAAGGATCTGAAGACAATCCACTTTCTTGACCGTATGGTAGAGGCCGGGGTAAGGGTGTTTAAAATCGAAGGACGCGCCCGTGGCCCGGAGTATGTGAAGACAGTTGTCGAATGTTACTCCGAAGCTCTCGATGCAATCTGCGAGGGTAATTTCAACCCAGGGTTGGTCGCCAAGTGGGACGAACGTCTGTCCAAGGTTTTCAACCGTGGATTCTGGGACGGCTACTATTTGGGCCAACGATTGGGCGAGTGGAGTTCGAAGTATGGTTCAAGCGCGACGAGAGTCAAACGCTACGTTGCCAAAGGGGTCAGATATTATAGCAACATCGGGGTAGGGGAGTTTTATGCCGAGGCCGGCGAAATCAAGGTCGGCGATGAAGTGGTGATTACCGGCCCTACTACCGGAGCAATTATCACAACCGTCAAAGAGCTTCATAACCAGAAAGGTGAGTCTGTCGAGCGTGTCGGCAAAGGTGAGGCATTCTCCATCGCTGTCTCTGAAAAAATCCGACCCTCCGACCGCCTTTACGTATGGGACGAGACCCAGGCCGCTCACCTACCCAAATAACTCTCTTCATAATTATCCTTACTCACGAATTATATCTGCCTGTAACCAAAGAAAATCCATGAAATATCTACTTCCAACTGTACTGACGGCATTGTTGGTTTCTGCGTCGTGTACCACTGACAGACACGATTGTAAAACTCCTTCCTTAAATCTGGCTGCAAACATTTCGGCTGCCACATCGTCGCCGCTTAAGGTGAGCGAACTGAGTTATGCTTTGTTGAGCAACGACTCGGCAGCGGCATTTTTTAAGGATGCCGTGATGGTTGACGTTGTGGGAGATACAGCTGTTCTCGTTGAGAGAGTTCCTGATATGTCGCGTCTGATATTGTACAACCTAAAAGACGGGCAATATCTTGGCCAGATTAACCACCGTGGCCAAGGCCCCGGCGAGTATCGTATTATCCTCGGGGCATTTGTAAATGATAAAGATGGGACGGTACTTATACCCGATTTTGATTCCCCGTCAGTCTTCAAGTATTCTTTAGCCGCTGACACACTGGTCGGGACCATAGAGCGTGAGATGGTGATGGCTATGACTCCCCCGATTGGCGGTGTAGCGACTGCAATCAGCGTAGCCGCGCCGACAGCTGAAGGCCTTATGGTATATCAATATAACGGGGATTATAAACTGTCGGACTCTATCGTTATGCAGGGATTCCGTGGCGGTAACTTTAATATGCTTTGGGCAAATGCCGGAGTTAATGGGATTACAATGGATGCGGACACCCTCTGTACTCTCCTTCCGGGGGAGGCCACTCCTACTGCCATATTTGACAGGGGAGAATATGCTCTCAGCTATGAAAAAGACCGGGAGATAACAATGGAAGCCATGGAGGGTGCTGACGAACTTGAATTGTTGAAGCCCTACATACTCATACGCGACGTACAGTATACCGATGGCAAAATCTTGGTCACAAGTATGTACGATGGTCACAAGTACTCAGACCTTTATGATATGGCAGACGGCAGTTTGCTTTACCGTAACAGTTATGACATGCTCTATATACCCAGCTTTATCGTCATTGCTGGAGAGAATGGCGACCCAATCCATGTTCAATCCCTGTTTGCCAAAGATGGCAGGTGGTACGGTATTGTTGGAGAAGAATACATAAAGGAATCTAAGGATGGGATTCATAGCCAGGACCCCGGCATGGAAAATCCGGACACGGCCACAGAAAATATGAATTGCGCTATAGTCAGCTTCAGACTTTGAAAAAAAACGGTACTTGTCTTCCTGCCTGCATATCAATTATGGGGGTACTCACGTCTCTATCCCACTGTTGAAGATTCGAATCTCTCAATGAGTGTATTTGCCGGAACGTATCCTGTAGAGAGTTTCGCGGGTTATGCCGAGATATGAGGCGAGCTGGGTGACCGTGGCCCTCTCTATAATCTTGGGGTAGCGTTTGCACAGCCATTCGTAACGTTGTGAAGCCGAAGTATTCTGCATCATCAAGAGGCGGTCTTCAAGGTAGGATGTATAGTTAAACATGGCCGTAGTCGCAAAGGCCGTAAGCCCGTGACGCTGGGTCACATCTACAGATTGGAGGGCACTGCGTATCTCGGCATGTGAGACATAGATCAGGTCCGTGGGCTCCAGAAATTCTATGCCTACAACCATATCTTCGTTATTGAGGATATAATGAGACATAAGCAGGAACTGGTTTTCGATAGCGAAGGAATAGGTATGCTCTTTCCCGTTAAGTATGTAGTAGACCCTCGCCATGCCTTTGGTGATGTAAAAGGCGTTGTTGCGGAGTTTGATATCTGAGTTGGTTAGTTTGACCCCGCGATTGAAGTGGGTATTATGCATCGCCTCGTGCAACCGGGCTTCTATCTCCTCCGGAAGTTCGACAAATCGGCGTATTTCCTCTAAAGGTCCTGACATTGAATGTTGCTATTTTTCTGTATTGACTATTAGTGAATCAACCCGGCAGCGAACATCAAACGGTGTCCCGTCAGCCCTTGGGGGCTCTGCTGAGCGGCAATAGTAAAAGACCTGCTGACGGTCCCACGAGGGGAAGTCAAGTCTGCGTGTCTCTCCTCCGGGAAGGTCAACTTTGACAGTACGTCTCTGACTGTGTAGCGTCCGCCCTTTGGTATCGGTATATGTCATGTTTATTATCAGTGCTGCCACATGGCGGGTGGTATTGTTGGTGGCAAACATTGACTCACGACGCGAACGCAGCGGCTTGTGAAACCCCCTCAGTACGATATCTTCTTTTCCGCAGACTACTGTATCCGTAAACTCCGGAAGCGACATCCCGTCATCATTCTGACGAGACGGTGGAAGCTTGCGGAGTGTTGACTGTCTGGTCGACTGTCTGGCTGGTCCTGCGTCAGCCTCTGAACCTGTAATAATCATAAGAGAGGTCAGCAGCGTCAGTCCTGCGATAGCCGTGAGGAATCGGGCGTGTGAGGAGAGCTTCATGTCCGGAGGTCTATGAGTTATTGAGTTTGAAATGAAATCTTAATCGGGAAAGTGAGCGTCAGCTTTGTCCGAAGCAACTGAGATCTTTTACAGGTATATCGGCTCAAGAGGAAGTGCCGGGGCCGGATATATACGTATCCCGCCGTAAGAGCCCTTTTTGCTTCCGTCCATGTTATAGCGCACGGTCGGCCGGAAGAGCCATGGAAGAGAATGTCTGAGGCTGACCCTCCACCCCGGTTTCTCCGGGTGGAGGGTCAGACGGTTGTCTGCCGCATCAAGCCTGATTGTCATCTTCTTTGGTGAGGAGGGGAGTCCCCGGTGGGAATAATCGGTATAAAACCGCCCTTCATATACATCGTTGTCAGCCCCGGGAGCGATATACCCGATAATCGTGCCTGGACGGACCGAACGTTGTGATGCCTCCAGCACTGCTACACGGTATAGGGCAATAGCCTCAAGACCCCTGTTGGACCTGTCATCAACTCTTTCAATCGCGACAAGGGTGCCGTTGGTCATCTTCCATATACCCTCGATACGGTGCATTCCCCGTTCGACAAACGATTGTTTGACCAATTCAGGAGTGTAGGGGCTTACGACCTCTCCTCTTTCAGGAAAGACAGGGGCAAAGTCATCTGCCATACATTGGCCGTGCCATATAACCACAGCCAATGTCAGTATCCATATACTACGCCACCGCATCCCTGCTACTTTTGTCAAATTGTTGAGAACTTATAGCTGAATCCGAAGCTGAGTATCTCCTTTACCTGGAACTTATGCCACTTCGAATCCTCCAATTTCGGGGTCGAACTGTCATAGCGGAAGTGGACATACAGTTGGGTAGAGAGGAAGCGGTTGATATCAAAATTGACCGTATGCTCCCAGTCTGTCTGGACATAGCTGTAATCGGTAAAGATAAAGAAGCGGGAGTTATAGGTGATATTGTAAGCGAGTTTCCAACGGAAATTGCATTCTCCGCTCGAACCGTAATCACTGACTGTCTTGCGTCCCTGCTTGATTCCATAGGCCGTCTCGTTGACGCGCGAGTTGAGACAGGTCCTGAGGTTGTATGAGAGGGGGGATATCGAGGCACCGAATTCTGTCCCTTTTGCGGCATTCTTTGTGCTGTACGACATACCGAGACCGATATTCAGTTCACCGGGCGCCATGAAGGCCGCCTTCATATCGCGGCTATTGACAGGATAGTTGTTGAGCAGCTGGGTCTTGAAGGTGGCGGCAACCGAATAGTACCAGTTTTTAAAAGCCTTCAGACCAAATTTGCTGTTGACTTGGAAGAGGTCTTCGCTGATATTGTAGTCGTTGACAGTATCGTTGGGCGCATTGTTAAGACCGAGCTTATAGGATACGGTCGTCTCAAAGAGGAGATTGGGATGGTATTTCTCATTGAGTTTAACATTGTAGATACCGCTGGCTATCATATTGACATTGTTGTTGCCACCTTGATACCAGTTGGGTGAGATATAGGCTTGAGAGAACTGTACGCTTCCCTGAAACGATTTGAGCCAGTGACGTTTGCCATAATCGATATTGGGTGCCTCCTCAGCTGCCTTGTTGAGTTTGGTCTCTTCAAGGACAATCCTTGTCGTAACCGGATCGACAAGGGCTTTATAGTGTTTGGGAGGTTCGGGAAGCCATGCCACATTGTATCTGACACTCTCCGGGTTGTCAACCATATACTGTTGTCGGGTCCGGGCCAGGAGATTGGAGGCGAAATTGAGGTCGTCCAGCCAGTCAAAGGCATTCCCTGCCCCTGTACCGTGCTGCTCCGGAACCAAGGGGAGCGAGTCGAGAAATTCATAATTGTCAAATACGACTATATCGTACATTCCCCCGGGAAGCGGCTTGAAGTAACGACCTATATAGACCCTTACAACTGTTGAGTCTGACATATTTATTACCGGGACCACCACAGAGTCGCCCGGTTCAATATCGCTTAAATTCTTCAGCGCGGGATTGACTAAAAAGCCAACAGAGTCAACCATTACCGAGTCGAGATTGGAATAACGGTCGTAGGGGATATAAGGGGTAAGATTGAGTACGGAGTTCGCGTTACGTTGCCGGGTGTTCATAATCCCCGGAAAGTAAAGTTCTTGAGCCACAAGGCCAAATGTTCCTGTAACAGAAATCAATACAGCTACAAGCCAGCGTAATATTGTTCTCATAACAACGACAAATGAATAGTTGAAACCATTGCAAGAAGAAGCCGTCGTTTGGACTGCCACTTCTATTCAAGTCGCAAAATTACTCATTTTCATTGACTTGTCAAAATTACTCAGAATCCTCCCTTGTCACCCGGCTTATCCTTGAAGCCCCTTGAAGATATGCATTAACAAAAATCCTCCTGATTGCAGTATGGACCCCGTACTTTTATCGCAATCAGGAGGAGTGTATGATGGCAGACAGAACAAAAAGAGTACCCAGACTTTCCTTTCAGCTGCTTCCTGCCGTGTTTATCTGTAGACAAACTTTTCGCCCTTGCGAAGATAGATTTGTCCGGTGACCGGCTTGGATACGGGGCGTCCGTGAAGATCGTAGATAGTCACTCCGTCATCGGTCAGACCCTCCGGCTCCTCTTCGATTGTATCTAATCCCGACTGTGGAAACTCCTCAATCTCAATTATATTCGTAAAGCGATTCCATTGAGGCGCGGCGTTGTAGGCTGCCGCCGCACCTACGGGAACGTAAATTGGGATTGTAGTAGCCAGCCCGTTGAAAACTCCTGACGCATTCTGACCGACTGTCCCACAATGAGGAGGAATTATAGACTTTGAGTAAATAGCTTTTAGGCCGCTACAATAGGACAACGCGTTCCCCCCAATCCACTCAAGGGTAGAGGGCAGAATAAGATTGGCTAATCCCATGCACATTTCGAAAGAGGAAGTATCTATAGAATCGAGACCTTCGGGGAGATTGATTTCCTTAAGATTGTGACTGTACATAAAGGCATCCTTCCCGATTCTTTTTACACTTTCGGGTAAGCTGACGCTCAATAATTGATGGCAGTTCGTAAGCATGGCATCAGGGATTACTTCCATCCCCTCTGGAAGCACCACTCTCTCGAGTCTGTAATTTTGACCGAAATGGCATTCGCCCTTAAAGGCATGAGCCAATTGCGATGGGATGACTAACTCTCCCTGTATATCACAGGTATAAAATGCATAACTGTCGATACATTCCAGACCTTCAGGGAGAACTACCGATGTTATCAGGGAATTATAAAAGGCTGCAAATCCTATGCTTTTCAATGTCGATGGAAGGACTAAGTCGCCTTTCAGGAGGTGACACTCTCTGAAAGCATTTTGGCCTATGTTTTCCAGTCCCTCAGGTAAAGTCACTTGTTCAAATGGAAGATTGTCGCAGTTTGTAAACGCACTATCGTCAATATCTATAAGTGATGATGGAAAATTAATTTCCTCCAGAAAAGAATTAAATCCGAAAGCCCCATTCCCAATTTTTACAATCCCCTCCGGAAGTGTTACCGACTTGAGTTGTACCAGGTATATTTTGATAAGCCACCCATCTTCAAATACAAACTGTTCCTGACGCCAAAAGCTCCTTTCAGGTATGCAATCCCCCTCTATCTCCGCTCCGGAGAGATTGAGCACCTCCAGTCGTCCGTAAAGCGTAGCGTGGTACATCGTGGTAAAGTCGTCCTCATTAAGAGGGCCGTTGACCGCCAACGAGTCAATCGAGAGCATCTCTTCGCCGAGCAACTCCTCCAGTTCTCCCGGTCTTGTCGTAGTTACGATCTTGAGTATCGGCTCGTCTGATACGGGACGCACATTGCGTCTCGGATGCTTTGAGGTGGAAACCTTTGGAGAAACAGGTCGACCATCTATATTGTCAACAGTATCGGTGATAGGGGAGACAGACAGATTTATGCCCATCTTCCGGTCTGATGCAAAGGATATGATGGATCCCAGCATCAAAACTATGGTTATAATGATTGTTCTCATATAAAAAATGATTGCAAATGGTTTATTGGAAAATCCCTCCTCTTCGTCGGCAAACTCTGTTTGTAATCCAAAGTTTGAACCAACTGAATCAGAGTGTTAGGGTTGATATAGGTAAGGGGTCAATTTAAATTGATCACTTACTTAACAGCAAACTGTCCTTGTGGTTATCCGGGGAGCCTGAGATATAATAAGACAGAACACTCCCAATAGGATGAGACGAAGAAACAGTAACTTACCCTTTCATATAAAGAGCAAGTAGATAGGTGACGGGTTAATCGTGAAGTAGTGTAAGGCCTGATTAAAAAGGTGAATAAAATCTGATAGTGAACATCTGAGTGTCTTTATCAAGTAATATGATAAAGCTCATAAACTTATAAGACAGGAAATAATGGGTTTAAGTTAGTGCCAATCTAAAAGTATACAAGTTTTCTCGGATAAGAAGAAAGAAGGAGAACAACTGGATACAAAAACAATTGTTCGTGGGAACAGGGACGTGGAGTGGGACATAGTCCTATTCAGCTCGTGGCCGAAATGAAAAATATCACGCCGTAAATTTACTGAATAATTGATAAATTTCCAAAAAAAACTTGGTTTTATAGTACTATTCTTAATCGTCTGACAGCCATTGTTATTGATGCCTTGGGATAATGTATTAGCAATAAGGATGTTATCATGATGTCCTTTCCTCTTGTCAGGCAATAAAAAGTAATTAGTCAGCTATCCCATAGAAGTGTAAAAGTCTTAAAATATAGGTTGTTACCACGACATCGTCCCCTGCGGGGACTCCCTTGATACTCACCACCCATACCCCGGGCGGCGAGGTGACTGGCGTCACCTCTTGCCCGGGGTTTCTCACAACATCGTCCCTGGCGGGACTCCCATCGGTGCTGACAAGGGAGGGCCGACAGGCCTCTGAGAAGCAGGGAGACGGTCAGCGGAGTCCCCCTTCTTGTCCCGGGAGGTCAGAAGTTGTAGCCGAGGGTGACTGTCAGCCGGTTCATTCGGAAGGCGTCGTCGGAGAATGCACTCGCATTATGGTGTTTATAGACGTTGGTCATTCCTATAGCCCCCCCGACGGAGATATGAAAATTGTCGTAATTGATACCTACGCCAATCTTCCATGCGCAGTCCACCCTCTTGAATATATCCTGCATATAAAAGAGTAACTTGTCGATTTGAGAATCACCCGGCTCCGTCAACCCCGGAGAATAGCAGTTGATTTGGCCGCTCATTATCTTTATATTTTCCTCCTCTTCAACCGGGGAGGAATAGTGAAAACGGTTTCTTGTACCGATGCTAAACTCCGGACCGGTAAATATGGCGACATTGACCGTCGGGGTAAAGTCAAAGTGATAGCCAAACATTAACGGTATCCTTACACCTACATTGCGAAACGACCCGCTGAAATCCTTGAAGTTATAGGGAGAGGGTAGCTGTCGTGGGGTCAGATCAAGACGTTCGGGCCGGAGACTCCATGTATTATAATACAATGAAGCCCCCGGCTCGATATAAAAATTTTTGACAATCTTAAAGTTGTAGACAACCCCTATATGAAACCCGGCTCCATTCTTATAATAGTCGGGCGACGGGGAGGATATGTCCAACCCGGCGCGTACTCCGAGATATGACCTGTTGGCCGGGTCGTCAAAGAGTATGCTGTTTTGTGCGGTCATCGTAGGGACCGCCGGAGTCAATGACAGTAATGCGACTGTCGCTGTTATTATTGTCTTCTTCATAGAGGTCAGATGCGTGTATATGTTGTTCCACTGATTCGGAACAGTTTTCTGCTTCGTTTCCGAATATGTGACCGGCTTTAGCCAATCTTATCGGAAAACGCGTCTGACCCCACTATGGTTTACCCGAAGCGGGAAATTAACACTCCTCTTCGAAGACTACTTCCTTGAACGCGTAGCGGCGGTCCTCGCCACCCTCGGTATGGAGATGGAGATGTCCTGTGGACTCTATTTCTCCAATGGCCGCATTAAAGAGTTCGTTCGTAGCAACATCGGTATAGGGGTGAAATCCCTGACGGCGCCAGAGTATCCCTTTGTATCGTCCGCGTATCTCTTCCGGGTTAAGGCTGCCGCTGCGGTATGAGTGGACATATTCCATAATACGTCTCGAAAGTTCGCGTCCCAGATGTTCCGGTCCTTTTTCGTACAGACGTCCGAGAAGTTGGGCCATACTGACGGGATTCGGAGCGTCTGAAAGAAACTCGATTTGGTTTACGTTCAGTCCTATGCCTATAATCGATCGGTCAATCAACTCGCCGGTAATGGTACTTTCGATAAGTATTCCGGCAATCTTGAGGTTGTCGACATAAATATCGTTGGGCCATTTCACGCATACCCGCTCCGGAGCCACAACCTCACCAAGCTTCTGCCTCAGCATATCAATGATTGCGAGTGAGATGAGCTGTGATACCAGAAACTGGTCGATTGCGTGGAGACCTTCATGGACAAGGAGCATGGACATTGTGACATTCTGTCCGGCTTCCGCCTCCCAACTGTTGCCCCGCTGACCTCGGCCTTCGGTTTGATTGACTACCATAAGGGTGTCGCCATTGCCGACCTCCCCTTGAGTAAACATATCTGCAAGAATCGATGAGGATGAATCACCCTCGGGTATAATGATGAATTTTTCCATAATGATCTGTTATGGTGTAGGCTAAATTAAAGCGTTAGGTTCATCTCCCTCTTGCGAGTCCGGAGTCTCTCCTAACGCTTGTAATTATAAACGATTACGGTTTACTTGGCCTGTTGGGCCTGCTGGGCCTGTTGTTGGAATGCCTGCTGCCTTGTCAGGTCAACCCCTTTGACCGCGAGGTCTTGAAGGAGTTCCTCCTGCATCTTGGCAGCTTCCTCTTCAGTCTCAGCCGAGCTGAGATAACTCATCAGCAGGTCGGTGAAGTAATAGTGGTCTATATACTTGTCGATATTCTGAAGCGTAGAGTATTGACCCGGTGTCAGGCTCTGGTAGTATACCAGATTTTGTGCATAACGGTCAAGCTCGTCGCGGAGTATCTTGCGACCCCTCTGGATATCTTCCTTGTTGTCTGTAGCCAGACCGATACGGAGGTATAGTTCGGCTACCTCCTGGCCAAGCTGGATGGAATAGGGCATCGCGGCTACCGGGAGCTTCTCATGCATCATGTCGAGTGTATTGCGGGCTTTGGCATAGATGCCGGCTTTCTTCTCTTTGAGTTCCTCTACTGTGGCCTCGTCAAGATTGCCTGTGCCTTCATTGCGGGCAAGTAGCTGCTCGATACCCACGGCCTCATTGATAAATGCGGTGGCAAGGTCGGCCATCGCCGAACGATGGGTGGTCACCATACGGCGCACTGTCTCATCAAGGTAGACCTGCCCCGGCTCTGTAACCTCGTCAAGACCTCCCCAGCGGAAGCGTTCGGTAATATTGCGGTACATCTTTTCGGTGTTTACCCCTGTTTCGCCTCTCGGGTTGTAAATCGGACCGACTTCGTAGGCAAGACCCGTACTGCGCATATATGGGTCCAGACCGAGATAGTAGCGCTCGGGCACTGTCATTGCGAAATAGACCGGGCGGTCCCAGCCGTTTTTGGCCGAGGTTGAAAGTATGTCCACTGTCAGAACCTCGCTGAGAGTCAGACCGCTACGTCCCCCGTCGCGCCCGTTGATTCTTATTGCGTCTGATGCCGCACGGGCTTCTGCCTCATTGATGCTTCCGTTCTTGAGGAGTGTCGCAGTATCTACGGGGATATAAAGCTGCGTATTCCTCATGACAGGTACATTGTATGAGTTCTGACGGCTCTTGGGATCGTAAAGCTCTTTCAGGGCTGCTATCGCATTGACCGGCACTGAGTCATTGGTGTCAATGAAATAGTTGTATTGCAGGGCATCATAGGCGTAATCTTCCGGACGTGCCTGAATCTCAACTCCCTTGGACTCGTAGGTCGGACGGGTGATGGAGTTGGCATACCAGTCGGTAGTCAGGTATGACAAGTTGACAATCTTGACATCGGGACGGACGCCTTCGACCTCCTGGGCGTACCAGAGGGGGAAGGTATCGTTGTCACCGTTGGAGAATATGACGGCGTTTTCGTCAAGCGAGTTGAGGTAATTCATACCGAAGTCACGGGTTGTATACCTGCCCGAACGGTCGTGGTCGTCCCAGGTCTGGGATACCATCTGAAGCGGGACGAGGAGTCCCACAACGGCGGCTGCCCAGGCCATGATTTTGGACCATTTGGGGTCGTCATCCTCGTAATCAGGACCGTCGGCCACAACCTTCTTGGCTGGCTTGGCCCCTTTCTTGACATCTTTCTTGTCCTTACCGGCCAAATACAGCAAGAAACGCCAGAGACCGGGTACGCCCATGCCGATCCAAATCGCAAATGCGTAGAACGAACCGGCGAATGCATAGTCACGTTCACGGGGCTGCAGAGGGGGCTGATTCAGGTAGAGGACAATCGCTATACCGGTCATAAAGAAGAGGAAGAATATGACCCAGAACTGTTCGATGCCCCTCTTCGAGGTAAAGGCCTGCCAGAGCAGTCCTATAATCCCCATCAGGAGGGGGAGCATATAGAAGACATTGTGGCCGGGATTCCCCTCGCCCTCGTCGTAGGGGAGGAGGTCCTGGTCGCCCAGGCGGGGATTGTCTATGAAGGGGATGCCCGATATCCAGTTGCCGTGGTTCACCTCGCCCTTGCCCTGGATGTCGTTCTGGCGTCCTGCGAAGTTCCACATGAAGTAGCGCCAGTACATATGGTTGAGCTGGTAGTTGAGGAAGTATGACAGGTTCTCACCCATCGTCGGCTTGATTGCCAACGGATGAGGATATCCGGGAAGGTCGTTGCCATCCTCGTCGACATAGACAGTCGTGCTTACCGGGGTACCTTTGAGACCGCCGATCCACTCTGAATAAGCCTGGGGATGTCCGTCGGAAGAACTGTATATGCGCGGGAAGAGCATATTGAGTTCGGGAGTCATCACATATTCCTTTTTATAGCCGGTCACGATATACTCGTCGGGCTGATCCTCCGAAGTCTTTACCTTCTTGGCGTAAAGGGCCTTGCCCGGCTTGGAGAGGGGCTTGGTCTGAGTGCCGTTGGTGACTGTGTAGACCGGTTCGGAGTTTATGGTCTGGCCGTAGAGGAGGGGCGTTTCGCCATACTGCTCGCGGTTGAGGTAGGAGCTGAGGGCAAATACATTGTCAGGAGCGTTCTGGTTCATCGGGGTATGGGCCGACGAACGTATCAGAAGGAGCGCGTATGACGAATAGCCTATAAATATGACGAATATGCTGGTTACTATAATGTTCCAGACCCTTATAGGGAGGGCCTTCACTTTGACCATGTATACGATAAGGGCTGCCATGAACACTAACGGTATCCAAAGGCTGCTGCCGATGAAGGGTATGCCGCTAAGGAAGACGCTAAGGGTTATGGCGATGCGCTGGGCAAGCTTGCTGCGCTGGGCATACAGTTCGTAGATGGCCCATACGCTTACGGCGGTGAAGAGAATCGCGTAAATCAGTACGCCCATATTAAAGCCCATCCCGACGACATTGACAAAGAAAAGCTCGAAATACTGACTTACCTCGATAAAGCCGGGTACCAGACCGAACAGAATCAATCCCACAACCGCACAGGCTATCACCAAGGCAATAAGCGACCCCTTCGTAGTGCTTTCCTTGGCCTTACGGTAGTATATGACTAAGCCTATTGCCGGGATACAAAGCAGATTGAGCAGGTGAACCGCGATAGATATACCTATCACATAGGCAATGAGTATCAGATACTTGTCACTGTCCAGACGGTCGGCACAATTCTCCCACTTTAAAATAAGCCAGAAGACGAGGGCCGTACAGAACGATGAGAAGGCATAAACCTCACCCTCGACCGCTGAAAACCAGAACGTGTCACTCCAGGTGTAGGCTAAGGCTCCACAGATACCCGCACCGAAAATGACAATCATCTGCAACGGGGTAATCCCGGTAGCTTCATCTTTCACTACCAATTTTTTAACCAAGTGGGTGACAGTCCAGAACAGTAGCAGTATCGTGCCGGCACTCAACAAGGCCGACATGATATTGACCATCATGGCCACCTTCGTCACATCGCCACCTGCGAAGTTGACAAAGAATCGGGCTGCCAGCATAAATATCGGGTTGCCCGGCGGGTGACCTACTTCGAGTTTGAAGGCCTGGAGTATAAACTCCGGGCAATCCCAAAAGCTGGCCGTCGGTTCGATGGTCAGCAGGTAGGTCAGGGTCGCGATTGCGAAGCATACCCAACCTAACAGATTGTTCAGAAGATTGTATTTTTTCATATTCGGACTGCAAAGTTAACTCTTTCGGCCCGAATCCCAACACGCTCTTAGCAACTTTTCACACAAACTTTTACATATATCCTGGTATAGACCGTCACTTTGTCGTTACAACTCAACGGTGCCCCCCCCTCTGTTTGCTCCGGGATGTCAGGAAGCTGCCTGAACCGTGTGGCACGTCACGGACTCGGACGGATATGACAGAGGCCGCAACCGTATGCCGGTCGCGGCCTCTATTGCTAAAGACAGGCGGTTTGACGCCTGACCTTGAGAGCTGTCAGTTGAGGGAGAGGATCGCACAGCGGTCTTGGGCGGCTGTGGGATACTTGTCAGTGACTCCCATTCCCTTCGCGTTGATATGGTTGGCGGGTACACCGTGGGCCTTAAGATATCGCACGATCGCGTTGGCCCTTCTCTCGCTTAGACGCTGGTTATACGCACGATTCCCGCTGGGATCGGTATAAGCAACGACGTTGACATCCTTGCCGCTGGCCTTGGCCTCTTCAGCAAATTTGGCAAGCTTGGGATTGTTAACGACCTGAGAGGCGTTAATGTCAAACAAGTATACCAGTTTAGTGCTGGGGTCAACGACGGCCACCAGTTTGGGAGCTGGGGTTGACGCAATCTGACGACTGTCAACTTTCGCGTTCAAAGCCTTGGGTGCTACCGCAGGTATGAGTGTTTCGTCTACTTCGATAAATTCGACTGTACCCTGATTCCCGAAAGCGTCGTCTTGGTCATCGACATCGGGAAGGACGAGGGCCGGTGATTGCTGAGCGGTCATGCCGCTATGATATCTCAGTGACCGCTGGGGATGTATGAAGAACAATCCGATGATTGCAGCCACTATCAGTCCGAGTGCGGCAAATGCGCCCCATTTAATTGCCGGTGTAGTATTGTCTACATCCGCTGTAATAGGTTCAGCGGCGCTGTCAACAAATGCAGGACCTCTGCCGGTATCTTCCTGATGTCTTTCCAGCCGCTTGGGCTCATGTCCTTCGATTCGTTTAGGTTCATGTCCCTCAATTCTTTTCTGTTGGTCGTTGTAGTCCATAAATTAACCTCTTTATAAATAATTGTGTATATTAGGCAGGCAATCCTAAAAACCGCTCGAAGGGTGCGGCCTGCTTGTAAGTGTGTATTTCAGCCTGCTTTACAATAAAACACTCAATACCCGATTATAGTCGGCCAGGGGTATGTTAAATAACTGATTTTACAGTATTAAAAAAATATAAACCGTAGAGGTATCTATACATCAGTCTTGACGATTCAAACAGACGGTATGCTTCTCCATATTGTTAACGGTATTTGAGAGCTTCTCGACTGCCCTAATCGGTCAATTGGTGACTGTGGGCTGTCTCAACGTATGGTATCCAAGAAGTTGAAGATGGCGCGGTACGCGCTGTCGCGGGCCGGGGGAGTAGAGCGGACAAGGTCATGAACACCCCCGGGTATTACGACTTCTCTCACGTCTGGGCCAAGACCGCGTCCGTACCGGGCTATATCCTTGACATCGAGCACATCGTCTGTCGAGTCGCGAAGCTGCTCGGCCATCCCTTTCCTGTAGCTTCGGTCTGAGAGAAGAAGGAGTACGGGGACTGTGATTTCAGAGCCGCGCCCTCCGTTGAGTTTGCTCCCGGGTCGCAGCTCGTGCTGGCCGCTGTTGATCGCGTGAATCCATCCGGCGTTGAGTGTCGGCCATTCCTTTGGCTTCCAGTCTCTGATGATTCCCCATGGGCCCTCCCCCTTCAACGAGTCTGGAGCGGTATAGATTGGCTCGGAGCCGGGGAGCACATCCGGATTATGCCACAATCCTCCGATTGCGCTAACTATCGGAATCAGTATCTTCTCTTGAAACTTAGACTGGTTCCAGTCAAGAAAGGGGCTGTTGAGTATCAGGCCATGAATCGCCGGATCGTGGCGGTAGTTGAGATACAGAGACGTAGTCAGCCCACCGGTCGAATGACCCATAATGACAATTTCGCTCACACCCTCCCTCTTCATCTCTGCAATACCCGAATCAATATCCGCAAAATATTCGTGCATAGAACGGGTATTAAACTTCCTCTGACCATTTTCGAGAGAACGTCCGTATTTGCGGAGATCGACGGCGAAAAACCTCCAGCACGAGTCTGCAAAGATTTCCCCCATATCTTTCTGAAGAAAGTAGTCGTTGAAGCCGTGGACATATAGGATACCTCTCGTCCCGGTGCATCCGGAGTGATTGGGTAGGGCAATGATGGTTGAGCGGACAGGCCCGGAGTAATCGCGGCCTTGATTGACGTACCTCATCCTGTACTCCCCGCCGAGTATGTCGTTATGCCATGAAGTATCAGTCGCGGCCCGAATGGTCTGGAGAGGGTCGTGGTGGCCGGCAGATTCGCTACAGCCGACTATTGTAAGGAGTATGGCGAGGAAGAATATCGGAAGTTTTCTCATATTATCGGGTGTTAAGTCAGTATCAAGTCCGGGTTTTGAGCCGTTGGATAGGTCAATTGGTTGATTTGTAATGTGTCGCAGGAGGAAGATAGATGCGATTCAAATCTAACGCCTACTTATGGACGTTATGTTGACGTCAGCCTGAAACAGTCTCTATCTCGTTCTGGCAAAAAAATCTTACCTTTGTTTTATGAAACATTTACAACTCCTTATCTGTTTGCTCGTGTCGTTCTTAACAGCGGCTCCTGCTGCATTCTCAAATCCCGAGCCTCAGTCCTCCTCCCTCCAGTTGGAACTCCCACGGCCTCCGGCCTCGCTTACGACGCCGGGAGAGCGGGCTTCATGGCTCTCCCTACACTACTGGGACAATCTTGACTTCGTAAACGACAGCGGGCGTGCTGAGTCTCAACCGTTTCTGGAAAGTAATTTCTCGACATGGGCCGACCTGCTTGACCATGTGACTGATACGATGGCCCGTAAAAAATCGGTTGAAGGACTTGTCGTCAAGGCCTCGACCAACCCTGACGCGTTGGCCAAACTTGTAGAGATTGCCGAAATATATCTTTACGATCCTCGCTCACCATTTGCCGATGAGGGTAAGTACAGGCTCTGGGTCGAAACGCTTTTAAAGTCGGGAGGTCTCGACGATATCGAGTCCATACGCCCATCTATGCAACTGGAAGAGATGAAGGTCAACCCGGTTGGCGGAAAGGCTTCGGACTTCTCACTCACACTTCCGGACGGAAGCAGACGAACGTTGTATGACATAGTAGGAGAAATAAGTCAGGGGATTGCAGACAACCGGGATATCCTGCTTTTCTTTTATGATCCGGACTGCCATGACTGTAGCGAGGCTATTCCGGTGCTTGCCGCTATGGAGAATAACGACCCGGACTCGCCGGCCATTGTGGCCGTCTGCGTGGAGGGGACGGAGGAGGACTGGGCTACAAAACGTTCAACGATGCCCGCTCAGTGGGTTCACGCCTATGCCGCCGACATACTCAGCCAGTCTCTTGATGAACAGGGGCCCTATATACTTCCCGTAATGCCTACCTTTTACCTTGTCTCACCTGACGGCACAATCAAGACCAAAAACTGGCGTCCGTAAGCCCTATAATAAACCTCTGTTGCGAATTTGTCATAAGATGCTGCCACATCACCTATAAATCTCGCCATTGTAAGTGCCTAAGCTTCATCGTCGTCGATGTCTTCGCTCTGCTCCGCCATCGTGTCTTCGGAGTAACGCAGGGGGAGGGTAAGTATGAATTTGGCCCCGGCCTTAAAAGTCGAATCGACTTCGAGACTGCCACCTAAGAGTTTGGCCAGCGAGCGGGAGATTGAGAGGCCTAACCCGATGCCGAAATTCGTACGGTCATGCTTGGCAAGACTGTTGAAGATATCAACAGCCCTTTCGACAGTTACTCCATCACCGGTGGTAGTGACTACGAACCGTATACTCTCTTTAGATGATTCGGCTTTGGTAGAGAGCATGATATCGCCCGAAGGAACCAGGCGGATAGAGTTGAGAAGCAGGCTGATAAGTATCTGTAGCACCCGGTCGTGGTCGGCATAGATATCACAGTTGTCACTTCCATCTTTGTCAAACCATAGGTTCTGGGTATCAGAGAGACGGTGTTTGACAGATTCTACGGCAAGGGTACAGATATTCTTAGTAGAGATGACTTCCGGATGGACCATTATCGTGCCGTTCTGCAACTCGGAGAGATGGAGCATATCGTTGATCATCGTACTCAGCAATTCCGTATTGTTCTTTACCAGTTTGGCAAAGTTGTCGATATATCTGCGATGTTCTTCGTCAACAAAATCCACAATCAGCCGCGTATATTCATTGATTACCTGCATCGGTACACTGACCTCGCGGCTAAAATTGTTGATAAAGGTGGCTTTATACGCATTTGCCTTCTCGGCCTCGTCACGCGCCTCAATCAGTTGTTTGCGATTATCCTCGAGTACATTCCTCTGATTTGTCAGCTCGCTGTTTTTCTCCTCCAATGAGGCCGCCATTTGTCGCTGTTTTCTAATCAGGCGCAGAAGGATAAACACGAGTATGGCAAGTGCGATTACGAAGACTATGGCTATCGTCATCCCAAACCTGTTGGATTTGGCTTCCGAACGCTCCTTCTCTATCTGGAGGGCATTATAGTTTTCGTTCATCTCATAGAGGTCGTAGACTATCTGCAGCTCCTTGTATCGATCTTGGAGACGTTTGCGTAAGTGGTTTTCAAGTAGGGCGTTATACTGGTTTGAAGCCCAAAGAAGAGTCTCATTGTCACCAACAGCTTTGGCACACTCAATCATGTATTTGAGGAATTGGCGCCGTTTTGTACGGTTATATGGAAGGTCGATACACCTCTTAAGTATCTCCAACGCCTCTTTCTGTTTGCCGTGGGCAAGAGCGTAAAAAAGTTCAGGCCGCAGACTGTCCTCGGCCGACCGGGCGGCTCGCGGGGTCGTGGCGATAATTTTCTGGACGTTGCCGTAGATTTCGTCAAATTCGCTGAGGGTGAGTAGAGGGAAGTTGTACATCATACGTGTATATATGATATACTTGCTAGGATTGTAGTCCCTATAGATTCTACCGCGGGAAGTGTAGTCACTCTGTAGAGAGTCTATAAGGGCAAGAAGTTTGCGGTCGGATGCAATGGCCTTTTCGGGATGGAAAGTTTCGGTATAGATGAGGGCCCTTTGGACATAATAAAGGTTCTTAAGTGGGGCAGCCTCCTCGGGAAGTTTGGCGATAAGTTCACCCAACTGGTCCATATATTTGTCAAGTAGCTCGCTGTCGGTGCTCTCTCCAATGTATACACATATTGCATGAAGAAGGACTATACGCTCGTATATGTCAGCCGGGGGATTGAGTGTAACCAACTTGAGAAACTGATGAAACTGCTTCTCCTGGGCCTCCTCATCGGTAACAAAACGTACATGGTTGATATTCTTCATCATTTTGATGAAGGTCTCAGTGGCCACGCGGTCGTTGCTTTCAGGGAGGCGTCGCGTTGTTTCCTGAAGAATTGTCAGTATAGAGTCTTTGGCCATATAGTTGTTGGCCATATACCTTGTGACTTCGAGTATAGCCTTTTGATCGCCTGTACGCAGGGCCAGTTCGTAGAGGTCTTTCGACAGACTTAAATCTGATTTACCCTCAAGATAGTCGTAGAGATTATACATAATCGGAAGGCTGTCAGAAGCAGTCCGCGCTTCGGATAATTGTTGACGGAAGAGGATAGCCGGAGAAATCTGGCTTCTCTGGGGTTCGGCTCCTTTGACAGCCGTCGGAAGTGCGATGGCTAAAAGGGTCAGTATGGTAATGACGATTGATACGACTGGTTTCATGACACGAGGTTGGAGAGTCACCTTTTGAAGTTCACTTAACGCCCAATCCAAAAGTAATCGAATGGACGCACTATGGTTTCAAAGATGGGAAAAAACGGTCTGCTTTGACCACCCTTTTGACAAATCTGAAGCCATATTGTAATAGATTTGTAAAGTGGAAGATTATAGAATAAACTATCCACGGTTCAAAGGTAATAATTTTATTTATACTGCGCAATAATTAGTTAATAAATATTTGATACTTTACGTCGGCCATGGTGTCAGTTGTTACAAGGCTGCCGACAAATGACGTGTCAGGACAGATCCTCCAGTCTGAAATCCTCCTTCAGTCTAACTTTAGTTCTCCGTTTCTCCGGTCCATAATCCA
>JAAGKN010000814.1_pt1 | contig 52670 bp, 34 predicted proteins | sample 6206371 | NCBI WGS metagenome assembly JAAGKN01 (sample SAMN11533720, study PRJNA540317) | gut metagenome | isolation source: fecal pellets from male and female animal of same cohort | host: Peromyscus leucopus | place: USA:CA | collected 2017
TTGCACTCTGCCGTTTTTCTTCGACAGACAGATTCTCACATGAAATTTCACCGGAGGCATCCGTATGCAATCTTCATGCTAAAGTCATGATTCTGCATCTTCCTTTTTCAGGGTCTCTATCTGCGAGATGATTTCATCGAGAGTCCTGACTGTCTGCCTGTGCTTTATGTAGCCGAGAATGCCTCCCGTTATTCCTCCGATGATGCCGCCGAATACAAGCCCGTGGACATATCCTTCCTCTCCATTCATCATTGCGGCCTCGGTGAAGAACCACGCAATCCAGAGTGCAAGCAGAGGAAGCATTAGCCTGAAGCTTTTCATGTGCCTTTCCCTTGTCTTTATCACCTTGGCACCCGCATCGATGAGATTGTCATTCATTATTGTCTCTGTCTTCATGCTTCTTGCAACGGCAATGTTCTTCAGCAGGCATATCAGCAGGAATACCATTGTCCCTGCAACGAAATACATGCTGAACCCGGCATCAATGAATATGCGGCCGCAGAAGCACATTGTTGCGATGGCGATGATATTTATTGTCATTGAGCTGTGGTTGAAACTGCTGATGTTCTTTTTCATCGCGTTGCGGAGCATTTTCCTGCTGACAATCTCCTCTTCCGATATTTTCTTTTTCAGAAGTTCTATCTGTGAGCGCATCTGCTCAATGTCTTCCATGCTATTGTTCTGTTCCATAATCTTTTACTCTTCATTGTTGTCTGAAATTTCCTTAAGCTTCTCCTTAATCCTGAAAAGCTTGACAGAGACATTCTTCGGGCTGATCCCGACGATTGCACCGATCTCATCATAGCTGAGGTTCTCAAGCCACAGGAGTACAATGGCCCTGTCAAATGCCCCGAGCCTGCTGATACGGCTTTTCAGCATCCTTATCTGCCTTGAGTCTTCATCCGTGTCTGAAAAAAGATTGAAAGACATCTCCAGCGGCACTGTCTCTATACGGCGTTTCTTCTTCCTTTCCAGGGAGATGCAGGTGTTCAGGCTTACTCTGTACACCCATGTCCGGACCTGGCATTCTCCACGGAATGCCGCAAATCCTTTCCACAGGTTTATCAGGATTTCCTGGAACATGTCATTCACCTGTTCAGGATTTTCCGAAAACATGTAGCACACCGTATATATCGTGCCCTTGTGTTCCCGGACAATTTGCGCAAATTCATTTTCCTGTCTGTCCATTTTCAGGTTTATTGTGTTGTTTAAGGTTTTTATGCTGCATTAGACGCCGGACTTTATGGAAAACTACACTCTTCTGGGCAAAAAGGTGCATGCTTGACGTATCTGGCAATGCTGATGCCATGTAAAGATATATATAATCCACGGTACTGGACACTGTCTCTATTGAAATGTTGCAGAAGTGCCGGCGATGTCATTGGGCAATCTGATGTGCACCCCTTTTGTTGGACGGTGTACGAAAAAATTGGTGATTCGTTGTACACCACTTCTGTCATCAATATTAAAAAAGATAGACGGCCCGCGATTCACATCGGGGGCCGTCCGCAATTCTAACCTAAAACTTAACCTATGAAAAAACTATTTTTATTCGGGCGGTGAATACTGCAATATCCGCGCCGAAACCGGAACTGTAACGGATAAAAATTCATTTTCAGCCAATGTCTCCTGACATATCCTTTGCATATCCTGCCGCATCCGGAGAGAAGACCATCATGGACAGATGCTTACCTTTGTGGACAAAGAAGTGTCTGAAGCATCGTGTGAGGCGAAAATACGGTATCTGCCATATTCAGTAACCCATGCGCATTTCTCTTCGTTGTAGGATGCAAGTGTCCGGTAAGGTATGAAGACTGTCAGTGTCTGTGACTCTCCAGGGTTGAGCAGACGTGTCTTTGCAAATCCTTTGAGTTCCCTGGCCGGCTTTTCCATATCTTTCCCCGGGGCTGAAACGAAAATTTCAACTACATCCTTTCCTGCTGCCTGCCCTGTGTTCCTGACATTGACTTGCACATTGATCCCGTCATCTGCCAGCTCCGCCTTCAAACCGCTGAACTTGAAGCGAGTGTAGCTCAGGCCGAAACCAAAGGGATAGGCTATATGCTTGCTGTCAAAAGTGTTGAAATATCGGTAGCCGACAAATATGCCTTCATCGTAGCAGGTGTAGTCAATGTCCTTTACAAGATAATCTGCATCTTTCTGTACTGAAACCTGCCTGTAGTAGGAGTAGTTGAAAGGCTTGTCTGCAAATATCCTCGGGAAATTTCCGGAAGACGGTTCATATTGGTATGATGTTGAGATTGTCATAGGAAGATGGCCGCTCGGGTTTACTTCTCCGGAGAGGACTGAGGCTACTGTATTCCCGCCTTCCTGTCCTGGCTGCCATGCCATAACGATGGCGTCTGCCATATCTTGCCATGATGTCATCTCCACGACTCCTCCGACATTGAGGATTACGGCTGTTTTCTTGCCTTTTGCCCTGAATGAGGATGAGACTTCACGGAGAAGTTCCATTTCCGGTCCTGTCAGGTGATAGCTGCTGCCGTAATCCCTGTCCTTGCCCTCTCCGAATACACGTCCGAAAGTTATTATGGCAATGTCCGACTTCTCTGCAGATGCATGGATGATGTCTTCCGGAACGGCCTCTATTGCCCGTTCTGCATCTATATACCATTTGTTGCCCATGTTGATGCGGGCGCATCTTTCCTTCTCCGTTGCCATATAGGACATATAGAAGTTTTCCACACTATTGTCAAGGCCAAATCCGCAATTCTGAAGTCCTTGCCTGAGGTCTACGATATATGGCCGGTGTACATCTCCGGAGCCTGTGCCGCCTGCGATGAAACTGTATGACGTCACACCGAAAAGTGCAATTTTTCCGGTTCTGGCCAAAGGAAGTGTCCCTGCATTGTTCTTCAGGAGTATGACCCCTTCATCTGCTACTTCCTTTGCTGTCTTTGCATGTGCATTGAGGTCAGGCGTCTCAGACGGTGTGTAGCCCTTGAATGAAGGGGTCTTTACTATGAGCTTGAGTATCCTTTCAATGGCCCTGTCCACGTCTTCTGCAGGCAGCTTGCCGCTCCTGATCCCTTCAAGGAGCGTGCTGTATATCCGGTCGGAGCCTGGCTGTATCATCTCATTGCCGGCCTGTACCTGTTTCAGGCGGTCATATCCGCCTCCCCAGTCTGTCATTACGGCCCCGTCGAATCCCCATTCCCCGCGCAGGATGTCTGTCAAGAGCCAGCTGCTTTCCGAGGCGTGCTCCCCATTGATGAAATTGTATGACGTCATCAATGTCCAGGGTGAAGACTCCTTTACGGCAATTTCAAAATTCCTTAGGTATATCTCCATAAGTGCCCTCATTGATACCCGTGAATCGTTTGCAAGCCGGTTAAGTTCCTGGTTGTTTGCTGCAAAATGCTTCAGGGAAGTGCCTACGCCATTGCTCTGGACACCATTGATGAATGATGCCGCGACAAGCCCTGACAGCAGCGGATCTTCCGAATAGTATTCGAAGTTCCGTCCGCACAGCGGGTTCCTGTGTATGTTGGCTCCGGGGGCAAGAAGGATATCGACACCGTATTCAAGGACTTCATTCCCCATTGCAGCCCCGGCCTTTTCTACAAGTTCAGTGTTCCATGTTGAGGATAGCATGGTCCCGATAGGGAAGCCCGTGCAGTAGAATGTCCTGTCGTCACCGTCACGGGACGGGTCTATACGCAGGCCGGCAGGCCCGTCTGCAAGTACTATTGACGGTATCCCGAGCCTTGGTATCGCATGTGTAGTGCCAGCAGCACCTGCAATCCTGCAGTCTGCATTCCCGATTCCATCAAAGGCCCTAGAGCGTCCTCCTGTTATCAGTGCAGCCTTTTCCTCAGGTGTCATGAGTGATATTATTTCCTTGATGTTGTCTTCCCTGAGCTGTGGCAGTCCGGTCTCTGCCGGTACAATGGCCATCAGGCATGATAATATGATTGCTGTCATTTCTTTGTTATTGATTGTCTGAAATTGTCTGTCTGTCCCTCACTGTGAGCCCGGCCATGACAGGGCAGTGGTCTGACGGCCAGTAGCCGTTGTATCTGTCGTCTATGACCCTGTAGCGGGTGACATTCATGTCGCCTTTGAGATAAATGTAGTCTATTCTGAGCCCCTGTGTGTCCAGATAGTCTTCCGGAGTGTAGTTGTGTCCGTTGAATGTGCCTTTGAAGCCTTCACGGACACCGTTCTTCTCCGCTTCGAGATATGAGTCGGCAAAGGTGTTGCGGAATATTGCATTGGTCTCCTCGGTCGGCTTGCTGTTCATGTCTCCGGCCAGGATTACAGGCAGGCCTTCAGAATTGATGGTCTCCAGGTAGCTGCATATAAGTTCCGCTGATTTCCTCCGTATGGTAAGCTCGTCTGTCTTGCTGACTTCAAGATGGGTTGAAATAGCAAGGATTTTCATGCCGGACTCCTTGTCCTTCAGCTTTACCCATGCAGTGATCCTGTTCCTGCCGGGGTCAGAGGATGTCCATCCTGGATATGGGCTGCCCGCTGTTTCCGGTGTTTCGGACAGGAAGAACCTTCCTTTGTCCACAGGCTCAAACCTGCTTAGGAGCCATAGTATCCCGACAGATTCCCCTGCCATATCCCCGTCATCCCTTCCGGTGAGGTGGAATCCATATTTCTCCGACATCCTCGGCTTCATGTAGTCCCTCTCTGAAGCGGAAACCTCCTGAAGCCCTATGATGTCGAACCCGTTGTCCTCAATTATCCCTATGACATTGTCCTTCCTGAATTCCCAGCTTCTATAGCCTGTGTCGGAAGAGCTTATGCAGCGGATGTTGAATGTGCCGGCCCTAAGGGACATTTCCATATCCTGCAGGGATGGCCCGTCGGCACCTGTCTCTTTCTGCACTGGAGTCCCGGTCCCCTGGACAGGCATGACGGGGACTTTTTCTGTGTTGCAGGAGAGCATGGCTGACAAAGCAAGCAGTGCCGGCCATGCAGTTGTTCTTGACATGTCTTTCATCCTGCAGTTACTCTTGGAATACAAAGTCTACAATCAGCGGCAGATGGTCAGACGGACGGTGGAAGCCTGTCTTTCCGGAGCTGTCCTTTACCGGTGCGGTGTACCGGTTGTTGACTATGTCCGCGTGGCTGACCTTGCTGAAGAGGGCAGGGGAGCAGTAGACAAAGTCAATCCTGTTGTCTGCGGCTGTCGAAATCTTGACTTCATCCGGATAGAGAGCCTTTATGACATCTATATAGGGTGTCTGGCTTGCGATATAGTCATGGACAAGGAACCTTGTGTCGTTGTCCGGGTAGCCATAGTGGCTGTTGTCTGTACGTGACACCGCATTGAAGTCACCCATCATCATCCAGTAGCCGTTGTCCTTGGAAAACGATGGAAGGACAGTGTGCCGGCAGATGTACTCAATCTCTTTCCTGCGGTACAGGTCGCCTCCATGCTCTGCAGCACTTTCTGTCCGGTCTTCTGCACCAAAGGCAAATTGCATTGGCCATGTATGCAGGCATACTATATTGATGGTCTTTCCTGCAAAGTCTATTGCAGCCCATCCGGCTCCGTGGGTGACAACGCTGTCCGGTTTTTCCCCTGTAATTTTCATGATCCCTTTTATCGGGTACCTGGAGGTGATGACCTGGGGATAGTTGTCCCGGTGGCCTCCTGTATAGACGTAGCTGTGGCCGTATTCTGCAGCGAGTGCAGGCCATCCGTCCACAAGGAACCTCTCTTCAGGTGCAAGCTTCTCTGATGTGCTGTCCCTGTAGATTGACTGTGCCTCGCACCAGACACATATGTCGGGCTCCATGCTCTTTACATAGCTGACGAATGAGCTGTAGCCGTCTTCCTGGCCGGCCCACATCCCGTTCTGTATGTTCCAGTACATGAGACGCAGGCTGTGTCCACGTCCTGTGCATGAGCATAGGCACAGGACGCATGACAGCAGCATGGCAGCTGTGAGTGTTTTTCTGTAGACTGTCTCCATTATTGCCTGATTATGATTTTCCGTATGCTATGGTTCTGTGCATCTGCGATATACAGTGTGCTGTCGTCATAGACAAGAACATCGTCCGGTTCATTGAACTTTGTGTTGAGCCCCTTGCCCTCAGCGTATCCTTTGCCTGAGCCGGCCACTGTCTCCAGTATGCCTTTGGAGTAGTCCCCGTCTGCATCAGGAGTGATTTTCCTGATGAGGTGATAGCTTATGTCCGTAAAATACATCGCTCCGGTGCTGTCGAAATCCAGCCCACGGCATTCTCCTAATGTAGCTGTCAGGGGATCTCCGTCAAGGCCGTCTGAATATGCAGTGCCCTTGACTCCGTCTCCGGCTATTGTGCTGACAGTACCGTCAGGGGCAATGGACAGAATCCTGTACCCGGCATTTGTCGTGACTACAAGATTGCCTTTGGGGTCGAATTTCACATAGTTCGGCTTGTCTGGAATCTCTGCGAATGTTGTCCTGTCCATATTCCTGTCAAACTTGTATATGGCCTTGTTGTCCCTTGCTGACACGTAGAGGTTGCCATCATTGTCGGCAGCTACGTTCATCGGGCTGCCCATGCCGGATGCAAGTGTCGTAAGTGTTCCGTCCTGGGTGCATTTCCTGAGGAGCCCGAGGGCCTTGTCTGTGAAATACCAGTTGCCGTCAGGCCCGAAGCATCCTTGCCATATTGCCGAATTGGCCGCAGAAGCATCTGCTATTGTGGTTACGGTAAGGTCCCTGGCAATGCGGCGTATCCTGTTGCCCCTTGTCCCTGTCCCGCGGTCCGTGAACCAGATGCTTCCGTCCGGAGCCTTGCCGAGTCCTGTAGGCAGGTCGCACGTGGCTCCTGTGCCGATTCCGTCTATGCTCGTGCCTGCAGCACTGCTCTGTCCTGCTTCTGTCGTGACAAGGTATTCATGTTCCGGGACTTTCATGTAGTTAAGCGTCAGACCCTCAACCGTTCCTGCAGGGGAGGTGATGCTTATGCTGTATTGTCCGGTTTCCAGTTCAGGGCAGATTACAAGCAGCTTGTCCCTGTAGGCTTCTATTATCATTGCCTCCATCCCGCCTATGAGGACGCTGTTTTCTGCTGAAACAGCTGAGAAATTCCGTCCGAGGATGGTGACAAGGTCTCCTGGATATACATTCCCGGGTGCCACTGAGACAAGACGGATGTCCGTCACCTTTGCCACATGGATGTCTTTGCTGCAGCTGCCTGGAACCATTGCGAGGCAGGCAATGCATAGTATATATATAAGGTATCGTTTCATGTCTTTCTATTCTATTGTAATTTCACGGATCCGGTAGCCGTTGTATTCAGAGAAATACAGCTTGTTGCCGGTATTGTCTGCTATAATCTGTCCCGGTGTGGTCAGGACTGACTCTGCTCCTGTGCCGTCTTTGTATCCCGATGTCTTTGACTGTCCGGCTATTGTCGTAACAGTGGCATCTTCATAGCCCTTTTCACCCCTTGTTATCTTCTTGATGACGTGATGTGTGCCGTTTGTTATGTATATGTTGTCATCCTTGTCAATGGCAATTCCGTAGAGGTCGGCACCGAATTTTGCCGTCAGAGGCTGCCCTGGGATGCCGTTGTCATCGTCCTTGGCATCGCGGATTCCTGCAATTGTTGTCTGCGAACCGTCAGGTGAGATGCATATTACCTGGCATCCGTTTGTCGTTGCTATCAGGTTGCCCATTGAATCGAATTCAAGTGCCAGAGGCCCTTTGTTCCCGTCCATTGTCGCAAAGATCTGCTGGTTTCCGGAAGAGAATACCCCTCCTGGATATTTGTAGATGGCATAGTTGTCCCGGACTGCAAGGTATGCATTGCCTTCTGCATCAAATCTGATGTCCATAGGGCTTTTTCCTGGAAATGCAGGTTCAAGCTTTTCTGCCGTGTCTGTGATATAGTTGTAGCGTACGATGTTTCCGTTCCCCTTGCTTGCGACATAGAGCCATTCACCGTTCCTTGCCACTCCCCATGGGGCGTTCAGCAGGCTGTGCCCGGCTTCTGTTGTGCTTGCCTTGTATGTGGACAGGTCAACCTTGCATATATAGTTGTTGCCGGATTCTATTGCTGCCATGTTTCCGTCCGGGAGAAGGCATAGCCCTCTTGGGTTTCTCCATCTGGCTGTATGCTGGTCACCGCTTACCATGGCGTTGGCATCTGCCCTGCCGGCACTTCCGGATATTGTCCTGACTGTGTATGTGTAGACTTTCTCCACGTATGTGAACCAGGCTCCTTCTGCCGTCTTGTCCCCGACAGTGACCGAGACAGGGTATGTCCCTTCAGGATTTGCAGGGACAATGGCTTTCAGAAGGGTCGGGGAAGCAAATGTCACTTCTGCTCGTACTCCGTTGACAGTGACAGTGTTTTCTGCGATTGTTCCGCTGAAGCATAGGCCGGATATGGATATCTCTGTGCCCTCGCAGCCTGTTTCAGGTGTTACTCCAGTGACGGTAAGCTCAGGTTTCCGGTTATAGGTGAACATAGGTCCCTGCACTGTAACCCCGTCGACAGTTACAGTGAAGGCGTATGTCCCGGGTTCATTGTCCGGAAGGATGACAGTGAGCCTTGTCTCCGAGGCATCCTTTATTTCTGCCCTCTTCCCGTTGACTGTAACTTCGTTCCTGGCAGGGTCCGGGGAGAAGCAGGCTCCATTGATTGCAATCTCGTCTCCTTCTGTTCCGGAGGATGGGCTGTATGAATATATGGAGAGTGTCTCCTTTTCTATATATTCCGCATACCGGAAACCCAGTCCTTCCGTCACCATGTCCCCGGACTTTACCTTGACTTTGTAGCTGCCAAGTGAAAGGTCCGGCATTATGACATATATCCTGTCTATTGTGGATCCAGTTATTTCAGCCGGGACACCGCCTATCTCCACTGACAGGCAGGAGGCATCTTCGCTGAACCAGTATCCTGAGATTATGGCTTCTGTCCCCGCATATCCTGCCTTGGGTATGATTGAAATCAGTTCAGGGGCGTGCATTGCCTCTTCTGACTCCTTTTCCCTGCATCCTGAGGCTATGCAGACAATGGCAAGCAGAGGCAGGATCAATGTGTATATCTTTTTCATATCTATGCAATTAAGGTTCATCAACTGTTACCATCCATGTGTTGACAACTGCCCTTTCTGCCCCGTCTGAGGCGCGGTTGCGCAGCTGGTATATGTCTGCAAACGGGTGGCGGATCACAAGCTGTGCGCTTCCTCCTCCGTCAAGGTTCGTGGACCAGGAGCATCCGAGACTCTTCATGATCTCCCCCATCTCCCAGTACAGCATGCCGTCTGACCATAGGGATACGCGCCCGTCTACAATCATGAAGTACAGGTATCTGCAGTCGGGTGTATAGCCGACAACATTCCGGGGATGCCTGTTGGGGGAGTATGCTGTGAAGTCCTTTGGAACGGTCCCGTCCTTCAGGATGAGTACCCCGCTTCCGGTACAGTCTTTCAGGCTTGACTGCATTGCCCTGTATTCCAGCGAATCACGGATTACCGGATTGCCGTCATAGTCGAATCCGAAGAAGCTGATTGCCTGGTCAGTGAGGCTGGAGGAGAATATGAATGTCTCTTTCAGTATCTTTCCGTTCCTGTGGATCGGACCTCGTATCTTTCCGTTTGATGTGTCCCAGAAGTCTCCGTTGACAACGGCTGCCACCCTCTGGCCTGGCTTGTCCACATATTCTATCATGTCGGAAGGGGTCTGCTTCTGGAAGTTGCTGTAGACATCGGTGTCGTATGGCATCCCGACTTTCATCTTCAGCCCTTCCGTTGACAGGTCTATCTTCAATATGTATATATGCTCGACCTTTGCCTCCATTGTCTGGATATGCAGGTCAGTCTCTTCGACTCCCTTTGCGATAATGAATGATGAGTCTGCATATATATGGCCTATTGATGCACAGCCCTCCAGCATCTTGCCTACCTCTGTCCTTGCCCGGTAGGTGGTATCCGGAAAATCATCTGGACCGGTGGGAAGCTTCTGGCAGGACAGCATGGCTGCTGCCAGTGAAATCATGGCAATTGTATGTCTTTTCATGCTTTCAAGTATTTTCATGTTCACTTTCAATGTATTTCTCTATTGGTTGCCGTTTCCTCCGTCTTCTGTCACGGCAGTCCAGAGAGGATGCTGTCTCAGTTTCTTGTTGAGGGTAAGCTCCCTGGACGGGATCGGCAATACGGTATATCTGGTATCTATTCCGATTGTGGACTCATATTTTCCTGTCCTTACAAGGTCATACCATCTGAATCCCTCACCGAAAAGCTCCAGGCGTCTCTCTTCAAGGACTGCATCAAGGAATTCCGCTTCTGTTGCAGGCCTGACTTCTTCAAGGCCCCTGAACTTTCTCAGCTCGTTCAGCCTGCCAAGTCCTCCTGAAAGTCCCTGGCACTCGGCACTTATGAGATACATCTCGGAAAGTCTTGTGACATAGAGAGGGTCATGCCCGGCATCTCCGCTGCAATATTTGTTGAGCACATTGTTGCTTCCCTGGATATCTACGGAGACAGGACGCCTGCTGTCAGTATAGAGATACATGTCCATGGCTTCCTGTGTGGGGCAGAAGGTATAGCTCCCTCCTACAGGCGATTCCTTTGTGTAGAAATATGAACTCATGTTGACGCTGCTTTCCTCAATGAGGTTGGCGTATGTGAAAATCTCTTCCTTGTTGGAAATGCCGCGGAATATTTCACCGGACGGTGCAAGGGAGAACTCTATGCTGCCGATAAGCTCCTCTGCAAGCATGGCCGCCTCCTCCTTGCGTCCTGTCGCAAGGTATGTCCTTGCCAGAAGGGCCTTTGCCGCGTCCTTTGAGACATAGTTCTTAGTAGTGAAGTCTGGTGCCATCTCTGCAGCCATCCTGAATTCCCCTTCGACGAAATCCCAGACATCGGCCTCGTCCGACGAGGCTATATCCTCTGTTGTAGGTTCTGTCACAATAGGGACATTGCGCCACCTTGTCACAAGGTAGTAATAGTACAGCCCCCTGAAGAAATGTCCTGTACCGAGCATCTCCGTCCTGCGCTCAGAGTCTTCCAGCTTTTCTATTGCACTGATGAAGGTGTTTATCTGGTACAGACCTGCATAGAATCCGTTCCATGGACCTGATACCATGCTGCCGTCAGGCATTATGGCACCCTGTACGACAAGTGAAGGTGTGTTTGTGCCTGTCCCTCCGGGACGGATAAGGTCGCCTCCTATTATGTCGAACATTGCATAACCGTTGAATGTAGGCTTGTACTGCGCTATATTGTAGATTCCGGTCAGGAGCAGCTCCGCATCCTCGTCTGTCAGGTTGTCCGGGGACACTGCATTGTGCGGATACTGGTCCAGCCATTTGCCGCATCCGGTAAGGATGAGGAGCACTGTAGCAGCTAATGTTGATATCTTTTTCATCTATTTGTCAGAATTTAAGGTTAATGCCGAATGTGAATGACCTTGGCTGGGGAATCCACATTGTGTCAAGCCCCATCTTTGTGGCGTCAAGGCTTGTGTTGACTTCCGGGTCAAGATATGGGAAAGGGGAGGCGACAAAGAGGTTGTCTGCCTGGAAATATATCCGGAGGGACTCCATACCTATCTTTCCGCTGATTTTTTTCGGCAGGGTGTATCCGAGTGAAAGGCTGCGCAGCCTCAGGTACGAGGCATCATGCAGGAAACGTGTTGTCTTGAACATCGTAGAGTTGTAGGTGTAGCCGTATATGGCTCTCGGTGTAGTGTTGCTTGTGCCGGGGCCAGTCCATCTGGCCAGGGCCACTGATTCCAGCGATGGCCAGTTGCCGTTGCCCATACGTAGGCCTCCGGTCCAGCTCTCATATACCTTCGCCCCGTATGAGAAAGTGAAGAATATGTTCAGGTCCAGGCCTTTCCATGTGAATGTGTTGTTGAAGCCTCCTGTGAACTTTGGATTTGCGGAGCCTACGAACTGGCTGTCATTGACAGAATCTATGTCCCCGTCTCCGTTTACATCCTCATAGATGCAGTCTCCGGCCCTTACGCCCTTGCTGTCATATAGAGTCTGCGGTACATCTTCGTCGGACTGGTATATTCCTGTCATCCTGATCATGTAGAAGCTGCCTACTTCCTCTCCGACCTTCAGTGCATGGTAGTCATCGGTCTTCAGGATTTCGTCATCGCCGATAAGCGATGTAAGCCTGTTCCTGACAAGTGATATGTTGAAGTCGCCCTTCCAGTGGAAATCACCTTTGCCGAGGTTTCCTCCGATGGCGAATTCAAGTCCCTTGTTCCTCATTGAACCGATATTGGCGGTATAGGTCGTGAAGCCTGTAGTTGCTGCTGTCGGCTTTGCGTACAGCAGGTTGCCGGTGTCCTTGAGGAATGCGTCTGCGGTGAAAGTCAATGCCCCGTTGAAGAATGACAGGTCCGCTCCGACATCGTATTGCTCAGCCTTTTCCCATTTAAGGTCCCTGTTGCCCTGGGTCATCATTGCAAGCCCGTTGCTGTTCATGTAGTTGTATCCTCCGTTGGCGAGGGTCTGGTATGCGTATGTGCCGATTCCTCCCTGGTTTCCGGTAGTACCGTAGCTTGCCCTGATCTTGGCATTGATGCTGTCGTTTTTCCAGAAATTTTCCTCGGAAAGGTTCCAGCCAAGCGAAACTGACGGGAAGAATCCATACCTGTTTTCAGGGGCGAACTTGGATGAGCCGTCAGCCCTGGCGTTGATTGTAAGGAGGTATCTGTTCCTGTAGTTGAGAGTTGTCCTGAACATGAATGACTGCAAAGCCCAGCATGTAAGGGCAGAAGTGACATTGGTGAAGTCAGCTGCAACAGAGTTGACATCGAACGAACTGGAAGGGAAGCCCTGTCCGGTCTGTGATGCAGTCGAGTTGGTGTCCTGCTGGAATGAATGCCCGAGCATTGCATCGAGGGTGAAGGCATCGTTGAATGTGTGGCTGTAGCTTAGGATGTTGTCCACAACAAACGAATAGAAGTTTTTCCTTGCGTCTGTCAGTACTCCGACAGAGTTCCCGTACATGTGTCCGGAAGTATAGTAGACATGGTCTTCGGCTGACATGAAGTCCCCTCCGATGCTGGTCTTGAAATTCAGGTCCTTTGTGAAGTTGACCTTGGCATACGCAGTGCCGTAGATACGGAAGTTCCTGTTGTATATCTTCTCATTGTTGAGAGCCTGCAGCAGGTTGTAGTGGAGAAGCTCCGAGTCCTTTTTTGTGTATTCCCCGTCCGGCCTGAAAGGAGTGTCCCATGGGCGGTGCTCAAGGGCATGGGTCAGCATGGAGGTTCCAACATTCCCGTCAGGTACGCGGTTCGAGTTTGAGTAGCTGAAGTTTACGCTTGCACCTATTGAAAGCCAGCTGCCTATGTCTGAATTGACATTTGTCTTCAGTGAATATTTGTCCATCCGGCTTCCTATGCCGACTCCTTCGTTCTGGCGGGCATTTCCTGATATATAGTAGTTCCCATGGTCAGAACCTCCCGACACGGATACATTTGCACTCCATGTCTTGGCTGTCCTGAATACCATGTCCACCCATCTGAACTGCGGCTTGCCCGGGAATGGATTGTCAAGACGTGCTATTGCACTGCCTGTCTGCATGTTGTAGTTGTCTATGGCTTCGTTCTGCACTTCAAGGTACAGGTCAGCGTCCGCAACTTTCAGCTTGTCGAGGTTGGCAAGGTGGGAAAGTCCGAAAGTGGCGTCCACAGAAAGTTTCGGTGCTCCTTTCACGCCTTTCTTGGTTGTGATTATTATGACACCGTTCGTTCCCCTTGAACCGTATATCGCGGCGGAAGCGGCGTCCTTCAGGACCTGTATCGACTCTATGTCCTGCGGGTTGATGTCGGAAAGGCCGCTCAGGGATTCTCCGCCCCATCCTCCTGCATCTCCGGAGGTGTTGCTCATCGGTACACCGTCGATAACGTAAAGAGGCTCGTTGCCTGCTGTGAGTGAACCTATACCGCGGATGCTTACACGGCTTTTCCCTCCAGGTGTCCCTGATGCTGAGGTTACATTTACACCCGGGAGCCTTCCCTGGAGCATGGCATCAGGGGAGAGTACCTGCCTTTCACTGTTCTCTGCCGGCCTGTATGTGCCGATTGCTGATGTTATGTCCCTTCTATGCATCGTGCCGTATCCGACAACAACGGATTCTTCGAGCATTGTGCTGTCTTCTGCAAGGACAATGGATATGTTGTCAGTCTGTGTGCCGAGAGTGAGGGATGCATCCTTGTAGCTCAGCATCTTCACGGTGATGACGTCACCTTTTGATGCCGGGATGGAGAAGTTCCCTTCAAAGTCTGTCATCGAGACGGTCTGCGTACCTTCTACCATTACTACGGCTCCGGTGACAGGGCCGTTCCTGTCCGTTACTGTCCCCTTGTAGGTGACAGCCCTGGCTTTCTGCTGCCGTTTTACAATAAGGATGAGCTTGTCCTGGATCCTGGCTTCCGTACCTGTGCCTTCAAGGATGGCCGGCAGCAGTTCAGACAGAGGGAGCCCGTCTGCCGGGACAGAAACCTTCCTGTCAAGGTCAAGGATGTCTTCGTTGTAGGCGATGGACATGCCGCTCTGTGCCTTGATGATGTCAAGGGCCTCCTTTATGGTCATGCTTCCCCGTGGAAAGCTGACTCTTGTCTCCTGTGCATGCAGGATGCACGGAAGCAAGGCTCCTATTGACAAGATGATTAGTAGTAGTCTTTTCATTTTGAATAGAAAATTGTTAGTGATGTTGGATATAGTTCATGTGCCGCTGCAGCAGGGCCGCTTTCCCGGTGCAGCTGTGTTTATCTCAGATAGATTGTATTTCCGTCTATTGTATATTTCAGGCCTGGTACAATCATGCAGATTGCACCGATCAGGTCTTCAACTGTCTCTTCATGGATGAAGCTCGCCGTGATTATGGCATTGTTGTATTTTGGGGTGGTCAGGCAGATGTTGACATCATATTTTCTCTCCACGGTGTGTATGACCTCCTGGATTGTGGCGGACTTGAAGCATGTGTTGCCGCTTTCCCATGCTATTGCCTCAAGTGAATTTACCCTTGTCGACACAGTGGTGGCTCCAGTCTCCCTGTTGTATCTGTAGTCCTGGTCCGGACGCAGCTCCACGGCATTGTCCTCCTGTCCGTTGGGATATGCGGAAATGGCTCCACGGCAAAGTGTCGTGCTGATATAGTTCTCATTGTAGTAGGCCTTTACGTTGAACTTTGTACCATGTACCCTTATGGATATGTCGGAAGTCTTGACAATGAACGGGTTCTCTTCGCTTGATGTCACATCGAACACGGCTTCTCCTGAGAGGAATACGCTTCTGGTGGAGCCGAATGTCTCAGGATATATCAGGACTGACTCCGAGTTAAGGGTGACCCTTGTCTGGTCCGGGAGGGTTATCTCACGTATGTCGCCCCTTGATGTTGTGCATGTAAGGTACGATATATCCTGATATTCAGGGATTGATTGTCTTGCAATATGGAATGAGATTGCAGGAAGCAGGATCAGGGCTATGGCTGCGGCTGCCATGAATGCAATTCTCCTGAGACTGTGGGGCCTTTGGGATTGCTCTATCCTCCTTACCTTGGCCATTACGGACCTGAAGGCCTCTTCGACCTCTTCCTTTGAAACGGATGAACCGTCAATATTCTCCCATCCCGGGAATCTGGACATTTTTGTCATAACAGCAGTCTTTTCTAAACACTATTATGACGCAGGGGAGCGGGAGGACACCCAAAAAAATATTGACTTTTTGGAAAACTATGTGAAAAATATGCTGATGCAGGAATATATCTTCCTCAGATCCTTCAGTACCGTATGGAGATGGTTCTCGACTGTCTTCTTTGAAATGTTGAGGCGTTCGGCAATCTCGCTGTTTGACAGTCCCTGCTTCCTTGACATGATGAATACCTGCCGTCTCTTGGGAGGCATCTTTGCCAGGAGGCTTTCGATCTGCCTGTCCGTCTCCTTGGCCATGAACTCATCGTCGGCCATGTCTCCGGACTCGATTTCATCATAGCCCTCGGACAATGGAATGCATATATTTGATTTTCTGCACCGGTCGATGGCAATGTTCCTGCATGTACGGTAGAGATATCCTCCAAATGAGCGTATTTCAGGAAGAATCTTCCTCATTGACCATATCTTGACAAATACGTTCTGGGCAAGGTCGTCTACATCTTCCTCTGTGCTGATTATTGTGCTGAGGAAAACTTTCACCTTGGGATAATACCAGTCAAAGAGTTCCCTGAAGGCATTTCCATCGTCTTCTGAAATAAGCTGCAGAATATGTTTTTCGTTGTCAAGCAAAACAGTTGTGATGTGTTTATGTGGTGTTGTGACGGCAAAGTTATAAGTTTTTTGCCGTGAAATGCAAAAAAAGATGGACGGCTTTCGATTCACATCGGAAGCCGTCCGCAATTCTAACCTAAAACTTAACCTATGAAAAAACTATTCGGCAAGAAATATTGCAATTCCTGTGCCAAAGTAATGTCAAAATAGCAGTCCAGGTAAATCTTTTATGCTTTTCAGCTCAAAAATCCTGTCTGACTCCGGCATTGCCATGATTTCATGGGCCCAGGTCACCTTATATGGGATATGGATGGCTGTCCCTCCGATGGCAATGACAGGTGCAATGTCTGACTTGATGGCATTGCCGACCATCAGGATCTCCTCCGGTGCTATCCCAAGCTTGCGGGCCATTTCCCTGTAGTCGTCCACGCTCTTGTCCGGAAGGACCTCGATATGGCGGAAAAACCTGTCAAGTCCTGATTCCTTGTATTTTGTACGCTGCTCCACAAGGTCACCTTTGGTGGCAATTGCGAGTGTGTACCTGCCGCTTAATGCTTCAAGCGTCTCCTCGACGCCTTCAAGCAGGTGGAATTCGTGGAATGCAAGGTCTGAAATGATGTCCTTTACCCCATTGTAGATGTCTGTTCCGAAACCGTTTCCGCAAATCTCTGCAGCGGCATCCAGCATGCTTATCATGAATGTCTTTGAACCATACCCGAACAGAGGGATGTTCGCTTCCTGCTTTTCTGTAAGGTTGCCTGTTATGCTTTCGGGAGTGCCGTAGCCCTCCAGGAGTCCGGCAAACCTGCGCTCGGCTTCGCGGAAATATTCCTCATTCTGCCATAGGGTATCGTCGGCGTCAAAGAAGATGTATCTGAAATTTCCTTTTATCATGTTCCGGAACTGGATTATTCAAGGACTGGTGTGATGCTGAGTATCACTACATTCTCTATTGGACGGTCATACCTGTCTGTAGGGACTGCCGCAATCCTGTCTATTACGTCAAGCCCGTCGACTGTCTCTCCGAATATGGTATACTCACCGTCAAGCGGAAGGCATGCCATCTCATCCTGTACAAGGTAGAACTGTGAACCGGATGAAGCCTTCTTCGGATTTGCTGCGTCTCCGCGGCGTGCGGCAGCAAGTGCACCTTTCTTGTGGTAGTATTCATTTACAAATTCCGCAGGGATTGTATATCCCGGGCCGCCGGTCCCGAACATGTCGGCATTGGCAGGATCCTTGCTGAGAGGGTCTCCGGCCTGTATCATGAATCCGTTGATGACACGGTGGAAAAGTATCCCGTCATAGAAATGGTCAAGTGCCAGCTTGACGAAATTGTCCCGGTGCTTCGGTGTCTTGCTGTAGAGCTTTACCCTGATTGTGCCGAGACTGGTGGCTATGTCAAAGACAGGCTCTTCCGGAAGGTCCGGTGCCTCTATCCCCGTATCTGTACTGGCATGGACTGAATCTATGGCTTCAGCGGAAGTCTCTTCCCCATGGTTTTCTGCTTTGCGGCTGTTGCTTGAGCAGCTGCATGATACGCAGAAAATGGCAGCTGCAGCAAGAATGATGATGTCTGATAATGTCTTTTTCATGTCATTATGTCTTTTCCAGCCGCAAAGATATAAAAATATTCAATATGCCTGCAGTGTGCCTACAGTGTGGAAAGCCAGTCAAGTGTGGCTTTCTGCCAGTCTTCATAGTAGCGGAACTTCGGGCTGATGCCCCATCCGTGGTCTCCGGACGGGAAGATATGCAGCGTAGCCTTTATTCCGTGGGCTTTCAGGGCATTATAGAATATCGCGCTGTTGACTGACGGTACTATTGTGTCGTCATCGCTGTGGAAAATCAGTGAGGGTGGAGTCTGGCTGTCTACCATTTTCTCAAGGGAGAAGCGCATTGCCTGCGGTGAATTTGCAGCCTTGTCTCCAAGAAACTGCACGAATGTCCCCTTGTGCCTTTTGTCGAGCTCTGCTGAGATTACAGGGTAGAAGAGTACCATGAAGTCAGGTTTCTCCTCCGACAGGACACCGGTGCTGGCTGCAAGGTATCCTCCTGCCGAGGTTCCTGAGACCCCTACCTTATGCGGATCAATCCCGAGTTCCCCTGCCATGCTGCGGAGTACCCTCAGGGCTTCGTCTGCATCATTGCGCGGCACTTCGCTATGGCCGTTCGGAAGACGGTATTTCACAACTGCTGCAGTGATGCCGTTTTCCGCAAACCATTGTGCTGTCTTGTGCCCGTTTGGCATGGAGAGGCTGGAATAGCCTCCTCCGGGGAAGAATACCACTGCCTGTCCTGTGGCGTTTGCCCCTGCCCTGTATATCCACATCTCTGCTGAGCTGGTATTTGATACGGCCCCGCCTTTGCTGACTTTCTCCTCACCGGATAGCCCGTTGGAGGTCGGTGCTGTCGTGTTGTCCCAGAGGTGTACATGTACAGGCTGCTGGGCGTAGATAAGTGTTGCTGCCGTTGCGGCGGCGATTGTCAAGAGTATTCTTTTCATGATTCACGTTTTGATGTATGCTCTGTATAGGCAACTTCATACCTGTTGCCTGTGAGGTATTCTATTATCTTGAGGATGTCCTCAAGCGTGTTTGACCTGAGGTAGTTGAATGTGTATTTCCTGTCAAGGTCACGTATCGGGCCTGAAAGCCGGACATTGTACTCTGTCTCTATCAGTGAGATTATCTGGAACAGTGTGGCATCTGACAGGGTCACAAGGTCATATTCCATGAGTATCATCTGCGATGCGTCAGTCTGTGAAATCTCCAGGTTACGGTCTTTGGCATCGTAGTATGCCCTCTGGTCAGGCCTAAGTGTGGCAAGGTTCATCCCATCGGCAGTCCGGAGCCTTACGGAACCGCGTTCAAGCGTCACTTCAACCTTGTCTGTGCTTGCCGGGGACTTTACGCAGAATGCAGTTCCCAGCACCTGGACTGTGAGGCCATTTGCCCTTACCATGAAAGGTGAGTCCTTGTCATGCGCAACATCGAAGTATGCTTCCCCTTCGAGGATGACTTCCCTCGTGCTTCCGAATGCCTCTGGTATTGTCAGGCGGCTGCCTCCCTTCATCCAGACCGAAGTGCCGTCTTCGAGCTTGAATGTCGATACAGCATCGGAAGATGAGCTGCTGTATGTCAGGTAATCTGCGTGTACCGGTTCTGGCCTGAGATGTATTATGGACATTGCCGCAACCAGTATGGCCGCAGCAATGCCGGCAGCGGCTCCTGCTGCCTTGAGCAGCCTGCGTCTGCGCTCCTGCCTTTCAGCACGCGCTATCAGCTTGTCTGTATTGCGCATCACGGATGAGAATCCTGCCAGGTCAGAGCCATATCCATGTACTTTCCCGGCATTCCATAATGCTTTCATGCAATAGAACTCGTTCCTGTTTTCCTCTGACTGGCCAATCCATTCCAGAAGTTCCTTTTCCCCGTCTTCTGACACCGTCCCTGAGAGGTATCCATATATTAGAGATTCAATATCCATCTTATTACCAAATCAAATTCAATATAAGTTATTCTGCCTTAATCGGTCAGCCCTTTTCCCTGCAGTTCCTTGCGCAGCTGTTTCAGTGCCAGGTAGACATGGTTCTCTACTGTGCTTACTGCAATGCCGAGCTTTTCGCTTATCTCCTTGTGGGAAAGCCCCATTATATAGCTTAGCCTGAATACTTCCCGGCATTTCTTCGGCAGGCACGATATTGCCTTGTCTATGTTCTGGCGCATGTCCAGGGAGTATATCTGCCGGATTACAGGGTTGCTGTCCGGATCGTACATTGTGTAGGCATTTCTCTCTATCTGCTCCTGGAACCAGGAACTGTAGGTGCATTTATGCCTGTATCTGTTTATATAGTTGACTGCTGTGTTGTACACGCTTTTCAGCATATAGCTGTATAGTGACCGCTCCGGGTCAAGCCTGCGCCTGTTGAGCCAGACATTGACCAGCACGTCCTGCACGATGTCCTGTGCCCAGTTTCCTGACAGGAACAGGTTTGCGTATGCCATCAGTGGAGCGTAGTAGTGTACACACATCCAGTCAAAGGCCTGGCGGTTGCCTGCCCTTATTTCTGTTATCAGTTCCCTATTGTCCATTGGCAAACATCGGATGGTTGTCAAATGCACAAGAGCCGCAATGGCTCTCTTGCGGTGTGTGGTTAAATGGGGATGGCCGGAGCCTGTGCCCAGGCCATCCCAAGTGTGCAGCTATTTCTTTACGATGGATATTTCATCGATATAGAAACGGCTCTTGGCTGTAGCGGTTGTGGCGAAGATGATCTTGTCTGAAGGCAGAAGCCCCGGAATCTCGACGGACTGCTGTTTCCATGAAAATTCCGCGCCGGCTTCCCCGACAGGAATCTTTGTGGCAACGGCTGTCCTTGTGCCGTCCTCATGCTCCACATAGATGTCGCAGACTTCAAGGGCGTCCCTTCTCCAGTTCGCATTGAATGTGACTGCAGGCGCACCTGGAGTGTTTGTCTGCCAGAACACATTGGGGGCAGTCCTGAAATTGACTGTCACGTCTGCCTCCCCTTCAAGTCCTGACATCGCAGGAGTCTTTATATAGCTCTGGTTGGCATTGTCGCCTCCGAGACGGAAACATCCTGCAAACGAGTTATGCACATCGCTCTTGCCGCTTGCAAGGGCACCTGTTGTCCAGCCGTCCTGGCTGAAGAACTGCAGACGGTACGGGTCACCGTATGTACCGCTTCCTGCGTTCATCGCTCCGCCTCCTGATACCCAGTCTACGTATGTGAATGCTGTAAACATTTTGGACAGGCCTGCCTCGGATGTCACTTTGCTGCTGGACTTTACGCCTGCAGCAAGATTCTGTGCATCTCCTCCCATGAATTTGTCGAAGTCTTCGTGGAAAATCTCCCCTGCAGGAGCATTGTGCCTGAGTACAGTCCCGGTGACAGGCTGTGAAAATGCATTTTCTGAACCGGATGCCCCGGCCTTGACCCTCATCCCGTAGCTGTTGTCAGGGGATAGATATGCGCTGTCCCATTCGCTGCCTGCGTAGTTGAACACAAACCTGAAAGGAACATCTCCTGTAGAGTATGCTGTCGCCTTGCTCCAGTCGTATGTGAATGTCCTGGAGTTTCCTGGATTTCCTGTTTCAGCTATTTCGACAGTATATTGGCTTTCGCTTCCGTACTGTTCCCATTCAAGTACGATTGTGGACGTTGTCCGTGCTGCAATCCTGACATAAAGTGTCTTTCCGCTGACAACAGCCGGGTTCCTGGAACTGTACTGCTCTCCGTCAGGGCTGACTGCAGTTACCGAGAACTCTACCTCAGTCCCGGAATCAAGTCCCGTTGCAGTGAATGATGTCCCGGATACTGTCTCTTCGTTTCCTCCATAGCTTACCTTGTATCCTGCTGCATTGGCAACCGGATTCCAGCTGGCAGTGAGGGTAGAGAAGCCACGGTCTGATACCGTGAGCCCCTGGACATCGGCAAGGGTCTTGTCGGCAGGGGTTACAGTTGTGGCAGACACTTCTTCAGACCAGCCGGAATCGCTGTATTCCTGGCTTGCCGCAATCGCCTTGACCCTGGCAGTGTATACAGTTGCAGCATCGAGGTTCTCGAGTGTGATGCAGGTATCTTCTGCAGTGAGTGTGACTGCATTGTCCTGGCTGCCTTTCTTCCAGTACTGGATCAGGTATGAACCGGCATTTGCCACCTTGTCCCAGCTCAGGGACAGGACTCCTGCCTCTGAAGGCTCGGAGAACTTTACTGATGACGGTGTCGCAAGCTTTTCAGGAAGCGTAACCGAAACGGCTGTGACAACGACGTTGTCGAGCAGGAACCTTGTCTTGTTGCCTGCAGCAGGCGAAGCCTGGTCAGAGCCGATCATGACGCGTGTCGCAGGAGTTGCTCCATTGAGTGTAACTTCGTAGTCCATGAACTTGCCGTCTGCGGCAGTTATGTCGATTGTCCTGGTGTCAATGACTGTTCCGCCTGAGGCCTGGTTCTTCGATGCTATTGAAGGATTCTCGACAAGGCTTACCTGTATGCTTTCGCAATATTTTGATGCCTCGGCGTAGATCTGTGCGGAAAGTGACACCTTTACAGTGGATATGGAGCCGGCCGGAAGTGCGGACAGGGCAGGGGTATATATGGCTCCCCATGCTGAACCTCCTCCGATCTTGATATATCCTGGACGGGTGGATGTGTTGCCCATTCCGGCCCAGTTCCCGAGTCCTGTGCCATTGGTATATGCTGCCGTGACGCTTCCTCCGTTGAATATGTTGAACTCGTTGTTCCAGCTGGACACAGTGCCCTTGTCCGTAGGGTTGACTCCTGTCATAGGTGTGTATGAACCCCTTACGGCAGCTGCACCGTTTGCTGCTGCAGCTTTCCTCGCGATGTCTCCTCCATGGATGAGTCCAGAGAAGTCTTCCGCTACAAGGATGTCTCCAGCCTTTGCTTCATTGCTGCCGGAAACCTTATATCCGGATGTCTTTGTAGTTGAGGCTATTGCTTCACTCTGTGCAATGGAGTCGCTGTTGATTCTTGTGACCCTTGCATAGTATGTGGTGCCTGCGTCAAGGCATGAGAATGTAAAGCGGACAAATGTCATTCCGCCTGCCGTGAATACACCTGTGGAGCCGTTTACAATCCAGCTGACAAACAGGTTGGAGCATGCCTGGTCCTTGAACAGCTCGACGTTGTAGTCAAATGCAGCGTCTTCGGCCACATTGCCTGTAATGGACCATTCGTACGTCAGTGTCGAGGTTGTCGCTTCAAGGAGCGACACATTGACCGGGATTACAGGGATTGCCTCATCGTTGGTGGAGCACTGGACTGCCTGGCACCATTCTGAGTCATATTCAGGGGCATTGAATGCGCATGCCTTTACCTGTGCAAAGTACCTTGTGTCGGCCTTGAGACCCGTAAGACAGTATGAATTTGTGTTCGCAACGGCTTCAATTGCATCACTTTCATTGCCTTCTTCCCAATATCTTGCCTTGTATGAGAATGCACCCTCTACAGCGTCCCATCTGAGCGTGAGCTGGTCTGAATATATTGCTTCTGCGTCGAACGCGGCATTTGCCGGAGCCTGGAGCCTTGTCATCTCTGTCGGCCCTATGTATGTGACGGTTATGTCATCGACAAGGGCACGCTTCTCTACAGTCCCGATTGATATCCTGCTGTCCGGTGTGACATTCTGGAGGACAGCCTCGAATTTACCGAACCCGTCAGCTGTCCCGGTGATGTCAATTTCTGCGGACTGCGAAAGGACTGTCCCTCCCGATGCAACCCTTTTTGCGCTTATGGCTGCACAGCTGACTGCCTTTACTATGATTTTTCCCGGGTCTGCACTTGAACCGTCGGCCCTTTCGCTGTAGTTCTTTGCAGAGAATGAGACCTTTACGGTTGATATCCCCGGAAGTGCGGAGAGCTCCGGTGTCCAGATGGATGCGCTTGCAGTGCTTGCCCCGAGCTTGATATATCCGGAACGTCCGGCTGCGGTCTCTGTATGTGCCCAGCTGCCAAGGCCTGTTCCCTGGGTGTATTCCTCTGTGACAGAGCCTCCGTCGAAGACATCGAATTCATTTGCCGTGAATTTGGTAGGAGAGCATCCTTCCATGTCCATGCCTTCTGCCTTGAGGTTTTCTTTACGCCAGTCAGCGGGGATATAGTAGGCAGCAGAGCAGTTTGCCACGTCACCTCCGTGGTATATCTTCGAGAAATCTTCCGAGACAAGTATGTCTCCTGGCTTGGCTGAACCGGCCTCAGTTGCGGTCACGGCTGCGGCTGCCTCCATGGTTGTGCCCTCTGCAGCAGGTGTGCTTATGCCTCCGATGGAGTTGTTGACAACTTTTGCAAAATATCCTGTTGATGCGTCAAGCCCAGAGAAAGTGAATCTCAGCAGGTCTCCTGCACCAGTGGAGAATATGTCCTTTGCTGTCCATCCGACGACAAGGTCCTTGCATCCGCTGTCGGAATACAGGCAGATGCTGTAGGATGAAGCTGCATCCTTGGCACCGCCGTCTGTAAAGCTCCAGCTGTATGTAAGGGATGAGCTTGTCGCATCCAGCAGTTCAAGGTGAGGGATAACCTTTACCTTTCCCTGTCCCGTGATGAGTACGGCACGTTCGTCCGAGTCATCGTATGTGACGTATGCCCAGTCCGAATAGTTGTTCTGCGGGAAGTTTGCACGTACCCTTGCATACCATACCGTGTTCACCTTGAGGTTCTGGATGTCTGTCTTGCTGAAGGCGAACTCGTATGAACTCTCGGTCGAGGTCGTGTATATCGTCCCCTCTGTAGGGTTTTCGTCCATGTCGACCAGCTGGACTGTATATGATGTCGCACCTCCTGTGTAGTCCCAGCTGACTGTAAATGTGTTCTCTGTGTATTCCTCAAGAGTTACGTTCTTGGGGGTATGCTGGAGATACTGTGCCTGGCCGTATTCCTCTTCCTTTACGCAGGAACATATCAGGAATGAGGCGCATAATGCGGACAGGCATGATAGTATGGATAATTTCTTTTGCATATCGTTCTCTTTAGTAAACTAGTTTTATGTCATCGACATATACACGCCCGAGCGGAATTGTGCCGTCTTCGTTCCACCAGCTTTGCGGGATTACGGCGTATATTGACTTCGGGGACGACAAGCCTGCGCATGGGAGCACAAATGAATATTCTGCCCATGTGTTGTACTTGATGTCCTCTATTGAGGCGTATGTCCTGTATTTGACCTTGTTGATGTACCTGTCCTGGTAATTGCCCTGGTTTATGTTCGAATAGACTCCGTCGTGCTTGTCACAGATTCCGACTTCGATTGCATCCGGGTGGTCGCACCATACGGCAACCTTCAGTGTCAGCTGCATTGCGCTGCAGCCTTCCGGAATATTGAATTCAGGTGAGACAAGGCTTCCTGGCTGGCCGATGGTATTGGTGCTGGCCTGTCCGAGCTGGATATATCCTGGACGCATGTAGTTGGTGTATCCTGTCCAGCCTGCCAGCCCGAGTGCAGAGAAGAGTGCCGGGTTGCTGGAGCGCAGTGTGGATGTTACTCCGCTGCCGAGGCCGTTGTCGCCGACTGCACATTCCTTGGTGGCTGCATCTATTGCCAGTGTGGCTACTGTGGCATCCACAGGGACAACTCCCTTGACATTTGCAATGCAGTCTCCGCCCCATGGCATCTTGTTGAAATTCTGGTCAACGAGTGCAATCACGTTGCCTTCGCTGTCAAATCCTGCCCTTACGATTGTCTGTACCTCGCCGAAATCTATTTCACCTGCAGATGTATCCATGGCATCCTTTGCCTTTACCGAGAACCTTACGGTTCCCTGTGACGACGGTGTGCCCTCGACTGGAATCTCAAGGCTGCCGCTGCCTGAGGCATTGATGCGGTATTCCCCTGAGGCGACACGGAGACCTTCGCCTCCTTCTTCCATCGTGACGGTTACATCATATACCTCGTTGCCGAGTGCCTTTATATAAGGTATGGCAAGGCTGGCTTCTGAGGCCTCTCCCTTTTTCAGTATGCCGGAGAGGGCAATGCCGGCCCCGTTGCTGAATGATGTGAATTCGAATACACCGTTTTCCTGTGTGATTGAGATTGGCACATCCTGCTGGCCTGGGCCATGCAGGTAGATTGTGGCAGTACGTTCTGCCTCTATGTTCTGTGCGCATGTGACTGTAATCTTCTCGTAGCTGGCACCGTCTCCGGTCCCGGAAAGCTTGTCAACGCTTACCCAGCCGTATGTATCGGTCCATTGTGTGGTTCCAGGGGCATCACTGATGTACCAGTCCCCGGAGGCCCTGACAGTGAATGTCTCGCTTGATGCCATATAGGAGAACTTGAGGCTCTGTGTATTCCTTTTCAGGAAATCCCCGTCGCCCTTCTGGCATCCGGCAATCAGCGGCAAGCAGGCTATGGCCGCCGCAATCACCGATTTGTCTATAAGGTTCATGTCAAATAATCGTTAGTTGATGTTGAAGTACATACGAAAAATGGAAACCGTTCCCCGGCCTTGCCGGAAATCGATTCCCTATACGGTAACTGACGATTTTTGATGATTTGCACCGCAAATGTAATAATTTTTTGGGTAGTTGAGCCGTCTTGCCTGTAATTATTCTGCATTTTTTCTTGAAAGGAGGGATGCAGTAAACTTTTATCAACAACTAAACGGAAATCATATAGGAAAAAGAAACTTGAACTGATTGATTCTCTCTATGCGGTACCGCTCCGGCGAAAGATGGTTTGCAGTAATCTTTTATTAGTACCAATTGAAATGAAGAAAATTTTAATACAAGGATTATGTCTTCTGGCGGTGTTCTGTATTGCTGCTGTCCCTGGCCATTCATTTCCGGGGCTGGCAGGCAATGCGCAGGACCGGGAGCTGAAGCTGTCCTTTGACAAGGCTACGCTTAAGGCTGTGGCCGATGCGATAACTTCCCAGGCAGGGATAGCGTTCTCGTATGACGGCCATCTTGCAGATTATCCTATGGAGAAGGTATATGTCCATGACAAAGTGGACAATATCGATGCTGTCCTGAAGAATGTATTCAACACCAGGGGCATCGGCTTCAAGGTCGTAGGCAAGATGGTCGTGCTCACACAGATGCCTGCCGGGACCTCTGCTTCAGGAAAGGGAAGCAAGGCGGAGAAACAGGAGGTCAGGGGTGTCGTAAAGGATGCCCTTGGCCCTATGGTCGGGGCTACCATCCTTATAAAGGGGACAAACGAAGGAACTTCCAGCAATGTCGATGGCTCCTGGTCAATAGAGGCATCTCAGGATGATGTACTTGTCTTCTCGTGCATCGGATATGTGGACGTTGAGGAGAAGGTCGGAGGGCGTGCGATAATCGATGTGACAATGAAGGAGGATACGCAGATCCTCGAGGAGGTTGTCGTTGTCGGCTACGGAACCCTCAAGAAACGCAATGTAGTCGGTGCTGTGGAGAACCTTGCAGGGGATGCCATAGAGAACAGGCCAAATGCAGACATTACACGTTCTCTGCAGGGGCAGATACCGGGACTCAACATCGTCCAGACTGACGGCAAGGCGAGCCATGGCGGAGAGGTCACCATCCGTGGCGTGAACAACAGCTTCAAGGCCCGTGTCAACAATGGCCAGAAGAGCAATACTCTCGGGCAGGGTGGCAGCGCGCTGGTGCTCATCGACGGGGCAGAGGGTGACATGAGCTCAGTCGCTCCTGAGGATATAGCCTCGATATCAGTGCTGAAGGATGCATCCTCAGCTGCCGTATATGGCGCAAGGGGTGCATTCGGAGTTATCCTGATAACCACAAAGAATCCAGAAAAGGGCCGTGTACGTGTGAACTACAGCGGAAACGTATCCCTGCACAGACGTACCGTCATCTGGGAGGACGGGATTGTCACAGACCCGGTGGAGTGGGTTGATGCCTTCCGTGAATCCTACCTGAATGCCAGCCCTACTGCCACTGTACCTGCTGCATTCAACAGCTTCATGCCTTATTCTGATTCATGGTTCAACGAGCTGAAGGCACGCCAGGCAGATCCTACAATGGACAACTATGCCATAGACGAGAACGGCAACTACAGCTATTATGGCTCGACAAACTGGTATAAGGAGCTGTACAGGCCATACAATATGTCCACCTCACATTCCGTGAGTGTGCAGGGAGGCCGTGAAGGTGTTGACTACTATGTCTCAGGGCGATATTTTACCCAGGACGGAATATATAAGGTAGGGGAGGAGAACTTCGACAAATATAATCTCCGTGCAAAGGGAACAGTCAGGATACGCAAATGGCTGTCACTTCAGAACAATACCAGCCTGATGGTCAGCAGATACCATCAGCCTATGGTGCATTATAGCCAGCAGGTGATATCGCGTCAGCTTGATGTTTTTGCCTATCCTTTCGCAAATCTGAGGAACCCTGACGGGACATGGACCCAGACTGCTGCCAAGACAGGCTTTGCTGCCTTTGCCGAGGGAACCTCATGGCAGGAGGACCAGAAGCTGGAGGTAGCAAACACAACGACATTGAACTTCACCATTGTACCGGAGGTCTTCAATGTAAGTGCCGACTTTACCTACAAGGCATCGAGATGGTCACGTGACCGTATGGAGAACCAGTACACCTATTACACGGGAGAGAATGTCTCAGGTGTCGAGAACAGCGCATCGCCGTCTTCCCTCGAGAACTGGACATACAAGTCAAACTATATGTCTACCAATGTCGTGGGTACTGTTACCCCGAAGTTTGGTGAAAGGCATGACCTTAACATAGTTGCCGGCTGGAACCTTGAGGACTATGACTACAGGACCCAGAAGACATACCGCGAAGGCAACCTGTATCCTGAGATCCCGAGCTTCACACTCATGGACGGAGAATATTATTCCGCTACTTCAGGAGGATATACCTGGGGACTTGTAGGATGCTTTGCACGTGCCAACTATGCATACAATGGACGCTATCTTGTGGAAGTCAGCGCGAGGTATGACGGCTCGTCAAAGTTCCCTCAGAATTCAAAATGGGGATTCTTCCCGTCAGCATCAGTGGGCTGGCGTATTTCTGAGGAACCTTGGGTAAAGCCGTTTGTAGGCAGCTGGATGGACAATCTCAAGATCAGGGCTTCTGTCGGTTCGCTCGGAAATGCCAACATTACGCCTTACCAGTATCTGGAGACAATGACCATCAGCAAGACATCTGTCATAATAAATGGCCAGAAAGTACCGTTTACCGATGCTCCTTCGCTTGTACCTGACGACATAACATGGGAGAAGGTAACGACATACAATGTAGGCCTCGACATGGATTTCCTGAAAAACAGGCTCACTGTCACTGCTGACTATTACCACAGGTACAGCACTGACCTGTATACTGTAGGACCTAACCTGCCACAGGTGCTCGGAAGTGCCGCCCCTTACGGCAACTATGCCAGCCTGAAGACTGTCGGATGGGAACTTAGCCTCGGATGGCGCGATGCCTTCATGCTCGGAGGCAAGCCGCTCAACTACAGCTTCAAGGGAATGGTATGGGACAGCCGCAGCTGGGTTACAGACTACTATAATGAGACCGGTGACCTGACTACATATTATAAAGGTATGGAAATCGGTGAAATCTGGGGATTCCGTACAGACGGGCTTTATGCAAGCAACGCAGAAGCCCTCAATGGTCCGGCGTACAATTTCTTCAAGAACGGTGACATGTTCCGTGCATATGCCGGAGACCTCCGTTTCGTGGATATGGACGGAGACGGTATAATGACAAAGGGAGCACGTACATTGAGTGACCATGGAGACATGACAATCATCGGAAATGCCTCTCCACGCTACCAGTACAGCCTCAACCTCTCCCTGAACTGGAACGGCATAGGGTTCTCCATGCTCTGGCAGGGCGTCGGAAGCAGGGACTGGTATCCATGGACGGAGTCAGGCTTCTTCTGGGGCAAATGGAACAGGGCATATAACTCCCTGATGAAGACACAGACAGGGGATCACCGCGTGAAGATTGACAAGAGTGACCCTGACAACTGGGTGGTTACGAATATGGACAGTAACCCTTACTGGTCCCGTATGGTCTCACTTGCCGCGAACCGCAATGACGGTCCTCTTACATGGGAGAATGACCATTATCTGCAGGATGCCTCATACATACGCCTGAAGAATATCACCATAGACTATACCTTCCCTGAGAGCATCTGCAGGAAGATGAAGATTGAAGGCCTGAAAATCTATGTCACAGGCGACAACCTTTATACGTGGTCTCCAATGTTCAGGTACACTGAGATGTTTGACCCTGAGGTCATCACATCGGGTGACTCTGACTTTGCAGCCTCCCAGACATCAGGCCTTAACGGTACAGGAAACGGTTATTCCTACCCTATGCTCAAGACCTTCACATTCGGTGTAAACTTTACCTTTTAGACTCTTGCAACAATGAAAAGAATAATGCCATTGGTGCTTCTTGGGACATGCATGATTGCATTGGGCTCATGCGACAAGTTCCTGACAAGGACACCATACGATACAATCGACAGCAGTGAATTCTGGAAATCGGAGACAGACCTTGAACTGTATGCGACAGGCTTTATCCAGAAGATGATTCCTGCTGAATCAACAATCACACGTGGAGATGAACATACCGACATGTGTGCAGTAAGCATCCCTTCAGACCTGATACGCCCCGACGGCAATGTCTCCCCGGACAACCAGAGCGGATGGGCGGAGGGCGACTGGACCAACCTGCGCCGTATAAACTATATGCTTGACAACATGCCGAAATGCAAGGATGTCGTAAGTGATGAGGTGTACCGCCATTATGAGGGTGTCGCACGTTTCTGGAGAGCCTGGTTCTACTATGCAAAGGTACGTACATTCGGTGCCGTGCCATGGTACAGCTCAGTGATATCATCGTCTGATACAGAGGCCTTGACAAAGGGACGTGACTCCCGCGAATATGTGATGGACAAGGTACTTGAAGACCTTGACTACGCAGCGGAGAACTGCTCGGCAAACTCTGCATATACACAAGGCTCCTGCCTTGTCAGCAAATGGGTTGCGCTTGCATTCAAGTCCAGGGTCTGCCTGTTTGAGGGGACATACCGTAAATATCATGCAAACGATCCGTCTACACAGAAGCCATGGGACAACGCGGCATACAACAGCGACAGCAAGTTCCTCAGGAAGGCTGCAGAGGCAGCAAAGGAGATTATGGACAACGGCCCGTATTCCCTTGTGACAGGCGATGTGAATACAGCCTACCGTTCGCTCTTTACAAGTGCAGACCTCAAGACACAGGAAGTGATATTCGGAAGGCAGTACAGCCAGACTCTTGCTGCCTTCCATGAGGCCAGCTGGGTGTTTTTCTCGGCAACATACGGCGACAAGATTTCCCTTGTCAAGAGCTTTGTCAACACGTATCTCATGAAGGACGGTACTCCATTTACCGATATCGACGGCTATGCAAAGATACCTTTCTACAGGGACAGCGACAGGACCAGCGAGTTTGACAACAGGGATGCACGCCTTGCACAGACTGTCGCGACCCCTGGGTATCAGCAGACAAGGAATGGCATAACTGCCCTGTACAGCCCAAGCTGGAAGGTCACAAGGACAGGATACCAGCCTATAAAATGGTGCCTGGACAGCGATGAGGGAGGAGTATATGAACGTGCGGCATCGTGGAACTCGCTTCCTGTCATAAGGTATGCCGAGGTACTCCTGAACTATGCTGAGGCAAAGGCGGAGCTTGGAGAATTTGACTCAGGCATCTGGAACGAAACCATTGCACCACTGCGTGCCAGAGCCGGTGTGAAGTCAGTAATTCCGGAGAAGGCAGACCCTTATATGTATGACTATTTCCTCCAGAGCGTTGAGGACAAGTGGCTGCTTGAAATACGCCGTGAGAGGGGATGCGAACTGTGCCTTGAGATGGGGCTTCGCTGGGACGACCTGATGAGGTGGAAGATGGGTGACAAGCTTTCAGGGGACAATACGCCATGGAAGGGAATCTATGTCGGGAATGTGTCCTACTCGCATAACTATACTGGCCTGAGCACAGACGAAAGCAACGAACCTGTCCCTGACTTCTATATCATGGCCGGAAACGAGACTGACCATAGCATCCCTGTGCTGAATTCGGGACAGAACGGAACATTCTCGATTGATGCTGCAGGAAATATCGTGTGGGAATATTCAAGGGTGTGGAGAGAGCGCAGCTACCTGCGTCCTGTCCCTACATCTGCAATAACCAGGAACCCTAATCTCGGACAGAATGAACTTTGGAAATAATATCATGAAAACAATATACAGGACAATTCTTCTTGTACTGTCGTTGTCATGTACAATGGCATGTGCAAAAAACAATGGATACGACTTTACTGACAGCAATGAGATTCCGGATAACCTTGCCGGGACTGAAATCGGTGAGGGGATGACACTGTATGGACAGGTGTCCGATACAGAAGGAAGACCGGTGGCAGGCGTAGCTGTCAGTGACGGACGCACTGTTGCCGTCACTGATGCAAACGGAGTCTACCAGATGAAGAGGAACAAGCTTTCACGCTATGTCTTCTATACTACTCCCTCAGACTATGAAATCAGCCGCGATCCAGACGGGTACCCTCTCTTCTACCGGCAGATTGACCAGACCCAGAGCTGTGCAAGGTGTGACTTTATCCTTACACCGCTCGAGGCTCCTGAGACAAGGTTTGCACTTGTATGCATCGCAGATCCCCAGTGCAAGACAGCCTCTGAAGTCAGCAGGTATGTGAGCGAGACAATCCCTGATGTGGAAAAGACTGTGGAGAAATATAAGGCGCAGGGAATCAATTCATATGGGATGACACTCGGTGATATCATCTTCGACACGCCTGACCTCTGGACAAACATGAAGACGTCCATGTCTGGACTGAACCTTCCGGTCTTCCAGACGATAGGTAACCACGACCATCTTCAGAATGTTGCCAGTGAGTCGCTTGCGGAGGCAAACTATGAAATGTATTTCGGACCTCGCAATTATTCATTCGACAGGGGCAATGCACATATCATCTCAATGGACAATGTCCTCTATAAAGGAGGCGCAGGCGGAAGCAACTATGACGGTGGGATCTCTGATGCGCAGCTTGAATGGCTCAAGGCAGACCTCGCCCTTGTCGACAAGTCCAGATGCGTGATATTCTGTGCCCACATACCTTTCCGCGGACTGACAAACAAGACTGACGAGAGCTACAGGAACGGCAAGGAAGTCCTGGAACTGCTTTCAGGATTTGCAGAGGCGCACCTGATGATCGGGCATACCCACTATTGCCAGAACTATGTGCACAATGTCAACGGGAAGAAGATAATCGAGCATATACATGGAGCAGCCTGCGGAGCATGGTGGTATTCGACATTCTGTACAGACGGGACGCCTAACGGCTATGCGGTATATGAATTCTCGGGACCGTCTGTAAGCAGCTATTATTACAAGGCGACGGACAAGGATGAGGATTTCCAGATGAGGGCATATCCCGGGGCGGCACTGTTCGGTGAATCAGGTGTGACCAAGTTCGGATGGGGACCCAACAGCTCTGCATACAATGACCCTAAATGCATTGTCGTGAATGTATGGAATGCCATCATCCCTTCATTTGCCGGTTCTGCATGGTCGGTCGAACTGTACCAGAACGGGACAAAGGTGTGTGATATGACAAATGTGTCTTCTACAGAGTGGTGGGCATACGGAAACTTCGTTGTCAACTACGGGCGTTCCACTTCCGCTACATACTCCAACACAAGGAACCATATCTACAAGGGGATGCTCCGCAGCGGTGATGCCGTGAACGATCCTGACGGAGACCTTGACTTTGAAGTCAGGGTTACTGACCAGAACGGAAATGTCTACAGGTGTACCTCCCTCCAGAGGACACTATAGGAATTTTTTGATTCCCGGTGATGATGAATCATTGAGGGTGACCGGAAGTTCACTTTTGGGTCACCCTTGGGGACTGATATTGTAATTTTATAGACCAAGCATGAAAAAAGCAATTCAATTTGGGGCAGGGAACATAGGGCGCGGATTCATAGGTGCCGTCCTGTCCGGGGCAGGCTACCATGTAGTCTTTGCCGATGTCAACAAGGAAATCATCGACCGCATCAACCATGACGGTACATATACGGTCCATATAGTGGATGTGGACAGCAGGGATATGGTTATCAACAACATCTCGGGTGTTGATTCGAACAGCGGGGATGCTGTCCGTGAGATAGCCGGGGCAGAAATCATCACAACTGCCGTAGGCCTCAGGATATTGAAGTTCATCGCACCGGCCTTGGCAAAGGGGATATCTGCACGCCGTGCAGCTGGCGTAGAGGAGCCTCTGAACATAATTGCGTGCGAAAACGGAATCCGTGCAACCTCGCAGCTCAAGGAGCATGTATATGGTATACTGTCTGCGGAGGACGCAGCATGGGCAGACACGCATGTAGGCTTTGTTGACTGCTCAGTTGACCGTATCGTGCCTCCTGTCAGGAGCGTGAACCCTATAGATGTGGCTGTCGAGGAATTCTATGAATGGAATGTGGAGCAGAGTGCCTTTGTAGGCAAGGCTCCGCATATTGCCGGTATGAATCTCGCGGACAACCTTTCTGCATATATTGAACGCAAGCTCTTTACACTCAACACAGGACATGCCATTACTGCATATCTCGGCATGATGAAGGGCCTGAAGACAATTGATGAAAGTATTGCAGATCCTCAGATATACGGCATAGTAAAGGAGGCCATGCAGCAGAGCGGGATGGCACTTGTGAAGAAATTCGGCTTTGACAAGGATGCACATTTCAGATATATAGACAAGATCATCGGGCGTTTCAGGAATCCATATCTCAAGGATGATGTCACACGTGTCGGCAGGGAGCCTCTGCGCAAGCTGTCTGCAGACGACAGGCTTGTCAAGCCTGCCATGACAGCAAAGGAATATGGCCTTCCATACGGCGCGCTTCTGCTGGGGATAGGTGCAGCCCTGCACTATAGCAACCCGGAGGATCCGCAGAGCGTAGAGCTACAGGAACTGGTAAAGGCTGAATGGCCTGCCGGTGCGTTTGCAAAGGTTGCCGGAATGGAACCTGGATGTTCATTCGCGGCAAAGGCAGCCGAGGCATACGCCGAAATCGAGGCCCTTGTCAGCAGTTCCATAGCAGGGTAGTCCATGCCATGTCTTACAGCTAAACCGATATAGGATGCAGACCAGACACAGTTTCAGATATTGGCAGTGGCGTGTCATCATCTGTTCGATGACAGGATATGCCATGTTCTACTTTGTTCGCAAGAACTTTTCATTTGCGATCCCTCTCCTCTCCGAAGAATACGGCATCACCAATGCAAGCTTCGGTATCATCATGACAATCGGCGGGCTTGTCTACGGTATTTCAAAATTCATCAACGGAATACTTGCGGACAGGACAAATCCGAGGTGGCATCTTGCGCTCGGGCTTGCTGCCTGTGTGGCGACGAGTGCCGTGCTCGGGTTCTCGGACAGGATAAGCACAGCCTTTACAGGAAGTGCTGATGGTTCCGGCTTCATAGGCGGAATCGTGATTGTGATGGCTGCAATGTACATTGTCAACCAGATTTTCCAGGGATGCGGATTCGCCCCGTGCAACCATCTGATGGTCAGCTGGGTCCCGCCTCATGAGCTCGCTACCAAGATGAGCATCTGGAACACTTCGCATTCTGTCGGTGCCTTTGTGGTGGCCGTGCTGTGCGGATATATTACAGACTGGCATCTGTGCTTCTGGATTCCTGCAGCCATTTCAGCTGCCGGGGTGGCATTTATCATTGCGACGCTGCGCGATACTCCAAAGTCAGTCGGGCTTCCGGAACTGCCGAAGGTAAAGGGGGAATTGGAGGACGGTACGGACAGGGACCCCAAGGCTTTCCGCAGATTCCTGATGGAAAGGGTCTTCCTGAATCCTGTAATATGGATCCTGGCGATAACGGACCTGTTTGTATATGTTGTACGTTTCGCAATTCTTGACTGGGGACCGCAGATGCTGGCATCGATGGGGCTTGACCAGTCCATCGCAGGATGGACAGTCGGCATCTTTGAGGTAGCCGGATGTGCCGGAATGCTCTGTGCCGGATATATTTCCGACAGGTTCTTCGGAAGCAGGTCGCAGAGGGTATGCGTGATTGAAATGGCCCTTGTCGCACTCTGCCTTATCGTGCTCCATTATATACAGGATATGGATTCTCCGGTTCTCTTCCTTGCCGTGCTTGCAGTTGCAGGCTTCCTTCTCTATGGCCCGCAGGCTTTGCTTGGTGTCATTGCCTCCAACCAGGCAACAAAGAAGGCTGCATCGTCGGCGGTAGGCCTGATAGGCCTTATGAGCTATCTGAGCACAATTGTGACAGGATATGGATTCGGCTCGCTTGCAGACAGGTTCGGCGGATGGCACTGGATATTCATAGCCATGTCGGGTATTGCGTTGGCAGGTACAATGCTCATTGCCGTGACATGGAACCTAAAGGACCCAAGTATCAACGAAAAGACAAGACAACAATGAAAATGAATCTGATTCCGGCCATCATGGTGGCCATGTCTGCTGTATGCTCATGCAGCAGCGGACCGGAATATGTACCTGTAGACCCTGCCTGCATAGACAGCATAGAGGACCTTCAGGCATATTTCAGGTATAGCCCTTCACGTGACATCATCATCAGTGCACACCGTGGAGGAATGCAGGAAGGCTTTCCTGAGAACTGTATAGCATCCTGCGAGAAGACTGTTTCGGAGATGCCGACATTCTTTGAGATAGACTTCAGCTTTACAAAGGACAGTGTGATGGTGCTTATGCATGACCTGACACTTGACAGGACAACCACAGGCAAAGGCAATGTAGAGGACTATACATACGATGAAATACTGCAGTTCAGGCTCAAGGACCGCAAGGGAAACATTACTGACTATACGGTCCCGACGCTTGATGAACTTCTCGAGTGGGGGGACCACAGGGCCGTATTCAACTTTGACAACAAATATATCAATACCAAAGGTGTCAGTGAAGAACGCAAGAAGGCAGCCCTGGAGTTCTATGCGAGGCAGCTGAAGGAAGGCGGAGCGTGGTCAAGATACCATAATATAATGCTTTCTGTGCGCTCGATTGATGAGGCCCTGTTCTATTGGAACCAAGGAATCCGCAATGTGATGTTCTGCGTGGAAATCAGCTCTCCGGAGATGTATGATGCATACGACAGGTGCGATATCCCGTGGAGCTACCTTATGGCATATATCCGTCTTGCAGTGGACCCTGGAATGCAGGAGGTGTACAGCAAGCTTCACCGCAACGGGGTGATGACAATGACTTCCATTACAGGGTCTGCTGACAAGGTGAAGAATGCAAAGGACAGGCGTATTGCATATTGGCGTGAGCTTCTTGCAGAACCGGACATTATCGAGACCGACTATCCTTCAGAGTTCATAGGACTTCCGTGGGACCGTGCCTCCATACATGCGCTCCAGGATGCAGCCATATCTGCAAATAGGGGGAAGGACAAGAAATAACTCCGTGTTCCATAATATATTGTGTGTTTACGGGTGCCGGGTTTCCGGCATCCGTAAATTGTTCAGGGGATGCCTTGGTGGAGACATCAAAGCAGCATGCTGAAAAAAGACAGGCAGCAGGTGACGATATTTTTCTTAATTTTGCGGCCATTATGGCAAATCCGATAAAACAGCTTGCGGGTGAGACCGCAGTCTACGGGCTGAGCACAATACTGGCCCGCATAATCAACTTCCTTTTTGTACCTTTCTATACGAGGCTCCTCACGACAGAAAGCTATGGCGTTGTCGCGGAGTTTATGGCGTATATCGCTGTGCTCCAGGTGATTCTTGTACTTGGTCTTGAGACCGGATGCTTCCGGTTTGCCAACAGGGAGAATGCTGATCCGAAAGCTGTATATTCGAATGCCCTTGCAGTTGTGACAGGTGTAAGCATGGCTTTCCTTGCCCTGATGGTTGCCTTCTCTGGCCAGATTTCCGCATGGCTCGGCTATGGGGGATACGGCAGCTGCATAATGTATATGGGTGGTATCCTTGCAATGGACAGCATCACGGCAATCCTGTTTGCAAAGCTCCGCCAGGAGCACAGGGCATTGAAATTCGCATTGCTGAAGACAGTGAAGATTGTGACGGAGACAACTGTGAACATCCTTCTTTTCTTTCCGTTCGTCTCATATTGCACCGGAAAGGCTGCTGCATCAGGTGTCCCTGTAGAAAGCCTTGGGCCTGGGGATGTATGGCTCCTTCACTTTGTTTCTCCTGTACCTGATTTCAGCTACGTCATATTTGCCATATTTGTCAGCTGTGTCGTCTGTACGCTGCTGTTTGTCCCGTCATTGCTTAGATTTTCATTTGAATTTGACGGCAAATTGCTGAAACAGATGCTCCTGTATTCAATCCCTCTTATGGTTGCCTCGCTTCCAGGAGTTGTCAACGACTTCCTTGACAGGATACTTTTCCGGTTTTTCGACACGGGTGCGGATGCATGGCGTTCAAGCGTTGGCATATACCAGGCTGCTGTCAAGATATCAGTAATCATGTCGCTCTTCATACAGATGTTCCGCTTCGCTGCCGAGCCGTTCTTCTTCCAGAGGGCCAGGGACAAAGGCTCGAAGGAACTGTATGCCAAGGTGATGGAATATTTCACCGCCTTCTGCGGACTTGTCTTCCTCGGTGTCATACTGTATATAGATGTGATTTCGCTTATACTCGGCCGTGATTTCAGGGCAGGGATAGGGATTGTCCCGATAATGCTCCTGTCGTATATGCTCCTCGGGATGCTGTTCAATGTCTCGATGTGGTACAAGCTCTCAGGCAAGACATCCATGGCTATCTATATCACACTTGCCGGCCTTGCCGTGACAGCCGTTGTCAACATCGTGTTCATGCCTTTGTATTCATATTGGGCTGCGGCGTATGCCCATCTGGCAAGCTATGCGGTGATGTTCATCATAAGCGCAGTGCTTGGACAGAAAAACTATCCGGTCCCGTACAGGTGGGGAAAAATATTCCTTATATTTATAGGTATGGGATTCTTCTACGGCATCTCCCTCCTGGCATCCCGTTTCCTGTTTCCGGAGGCTGACTTCGCAGCAGGCATGACTTCAATGCTCCTTAAGCTTTTGTTCAATACGCTCATGCTGCTGCTCTATTGCATATATTCCTATTTCTTGCTTGTGCGTAGGAGGAGAATGTAGAAGAAAGACCGGGTACCAGACAAGTGTTTATATGCATTTCGTGACGTTGGTCACCAGAATTAAAAAAATATATAAACATTGTTGATATTTATAGGAAAAGTCATATTTTTGTACGTTTCTATTAATAATATAAACTAATCAATTTGTTTATGCTTAAAAATATCAGGTCAACATTCATCAGATGCTGTCTGGCTTTGATGGCTCTGGCTGTTTCTGGTGCAATGACGCTTCCTGATGCTCATGCTCAGGAAGCCGTTCAGGCTCCGGGGGGGGTAGTTAAAGGTATAGTTACCGATGCTGCCGGCCCTGTAATAGGTGCAGCGGTCTTTGTCAAAGGTTCCGCTGAGGGTACAACAACCGGGATAGACGGTGATTTCTCGCTGGCTGGACTCAAGAAAGGAGATGTCATTGTAGTCTCAATCATCGGCTATGAGACCCAGGAGATTGTCTATGACGGCCAGGCAACTCTCAACGTGGCTCTCAACGAGTCTACCACGTTCCTTGATGAGGTCGTTGTCACAGCCCTTGGTATCAAGAGGGAGCAGAAGACACTTTCCTACAATGTCCAGTCTGTGGACTCAGAGAAGCTTACGGCTGTAAAGGATGCAAGCTTTGTCAACTCGCTCGTAGGTAAGGTTGCCGGAGTACAGATCAGTTCAGGTGCCGGTGGCCCAGGTTCTGCTACAAGGGTTGTCATGCGAGGAACAAAGTCTATCCAGAAGAGCAACAATGTTCTCTATGTGATTGACGGTGTACCTATGTACAACAAGAACATGGGTGGAACAGGCGGAGCATACGCCACTTCTGTCGGTTCTGAGTCTGCTGCCGACATCAACCCGGAGGACATTGAGTCTGTCAGCATGCTTACAGGCCCTTCTGCTGCCGCCCTTTATGGTTCAGAGGCTGCCAACGGTGTAATCATCATCAACACAAAACGTGGTTCTGAGGGAAAGACGAGCATCACAGTAAGCAACAGCACGACATTCTCAAATGTCACCATGCTTCCTGACATGCAGTACCGCTATGGTTCTTCATCAGGTACAGACAGCTGGGGTGCAGCCGCACAGAGCACTTTCAATGCAAAGGATTTCTTCAACACCGGTGTAAATGTCATAAACGCAGTTTCCCTTTCTACAGGCAACAGCAAGAACCAGACATATTTCTCCGCATCCACTACAAATGCGACAGGTACTGTTCCTAACAATTCATACAACAGGTACAATTTCACTGCACGCAACATCACCAAATTCTTCAAGGACAAGGTTACGCTCGATTTCGGCGCCAGCCTCATCATCCAGAATGACAAGAACATGGTGTCACAGGGTAAATACCGTAACCCTTTGACCGGACTTTATCTTTTCCCTCGCGGAGATGATTTCGATGAGGTACGTCTCTATGAAAGGTGGGATCCTGTACGCGGAATGAGCACACAGTATTGGCCATACGGTGCAGGTGCACACTCTATACAGAACCCTTATTGGGTACAGTACAGGAATCCCCGTACCAACAACAAGCGCAGGTATATGCTCAATGCCTCATTGAAGTATGACATTACCGACTGGCTCAACATCACAGGCCGTGTAAGGCTTGACGAGTCTACATACAGGAGTACAGAAAGCTATTATGCCGGTACCTTGACTACATTCTGCGGAATCAACGGAGGATATTCCGATGCAACTGATACCGACAGGACATTCTACGGAGATGTTATTGCAAATGTTGACAAGACATGGGGCGACTGGAGGCTTATCGCCAATGTCGGAGGCTCAATCAATGACCAGAGGTATGAGAGAATCGGTTCTGCCGGTGACCTCGTACTTGCAAATGTCTTCACTACCAGGAACCTCAATACAGCTTCTGCCTTCAAGTCTTTCCAGGAGGGATGGCATGACCAGAACCAGGCTGTCTTCGGATCTGCCGAGGTCGGTTTCAAGAATATGGTCTTCCTTACATTGACAGGACGTAATGAATGGCCTTCACAGCTTGCCTATACTGACAACAGTTCATATTTCTACTGGTCAGCCGGACTTTCTGCTGTGGTCTCAAGCATGGTCAAGCTTCCTGACTGGTTCACATTCCTTAAGGTCAGAGGGTCATACGCGAAGGTTTCTTCACCTATCGAGCGTTATCTTTCAAATCCAAGCTTCACTTACAACGAGCAGACACACAACTGGCAGAATCCTGAGACTTATCCTGCCTACAACCTCCTTCCTGAGGATACCAAGTCATGGGAGGTCGGTCTCAACATGGCATTCTTCAATAAACTGACTCTTGATGTTACATATTACCGCTCAAATACATATCACCAGACGATATATGCTCCTCTTGCATCTTCAACAGGATACAAGAACTTCATCGCGCAGACCGGTAATGTACAGAACCAGGGTGTCGAGCTTGCCCTCGGGTACAGCAATGAGTGGGGTGATTTCTCATGGGCAACCAACTTTACATATACATTTAACCAGAACAAGATCATTGAACTGGCTCATGGAATTGCAGACCCTATAGAAGGCACTTACCTCGACATCACTGAAATCGAGCAGGACTATCTTGGTGCAAGCAACGTTGCTCCCCAGATCCGTCTGAGGGAAGGCGGTTCAATGAGTGACCTATATGTGAAGCATTTCATTGAGCGTGACGGAAACGGAAACGTCCTCATCACATCTTCCGGTGACATCAGGATGAAGGAGACAGAGCCTGTAAAGGTCGGCTCACTCGCTCCTAAGGCCAATTTCGGATGGAGCAATACATTCGGATACAACGGAATCTCCCTCGGAGTAGTAATCACTGCACGTGTAGGCGGACTTGTATATTCTGCAACACAGGGTATCCTCGACTATTACGGTGTCTCAGAGGCCTCAGCCCAGATGCGTGACAACGGAGGAATCCCTGTCAACGGAGGAATGCTCGGTGCATATCAGTATTACCGTGGAATCTCTACGGCTGAAGGCGGATACGGAGCATACTATCTGTATGATGCAACCAATGTAAGGCTCCAGGAACTTTCACTGAACTATACGCTTCCACGCAAGTGGTTCAAGGAAAAGGCACAGCTTACAGTCGGATTCGTGGCAAGGAACCTGGCGATGATCTATTGCAAGGCTCCGTTTGATCCTGAGATGACAGGTGCTTCTACGAGCAACTACTACCAGGGAGTTGACTATTTCATGCAGCCGAGTACCCGTAACCTGGGATTCAATGTGAAACTCCAATTCTAAAGCAAGATGAACAAGATATTAAAAATATTTTCTGCAGCTGCAATTTTCTTGACATTCGGGTCCTGCACCAAGAATTTCGAGAAATACAACACAGATCCGTATGCTGTACAGAGCGAAGATCCTTCTGTGCTTCTTCCTACGATGATTGATGCGCTTATGTACGTACAGCAGAATGATTCCCAGATGATTGACCAGATGGTCGGCACGCTGGGCGGCTATTTCACCCTGGCTAACCGTTGGGGAGGCCAGAACTTTGACACTTTCAATGCCTCAGATTCCTGGAACGCTATTCCGTTCAACACAGTTTATGAGGACATTTTTGCCAATTACTTTACAATCAAGGAAATTACCCAGTCTTCAGGACACTGGTATGCACTCGCTTCGCTTGTGAAGGCTGCCGCAATGATGCGTGTAGCTGACTGCTACGGCCCTATCCCTTACAGCAAGGTGCAGAAAGGACTCATGTATGTGGAGTATGACAGCAATGAAGATGTCTACAGGAACATAATCGAGGACCTGAGCTATGCCGTGGATGTCCTGTATGCCTATAATGCTGCACTTCCTTCTTCAAAGCCTCTTGGTACAAGTGATCTTGTCTATGGTGGAGACTACGCACTTTGGGCAAGGCTCGGAAACTCATATATCCTCCGTGCAGCAGTGCGCAGCGGTGACAAGGAGGCTGCACTGAAGGCAATCAACCATGCCGCAGGACTTATCTCCGACAATTCGCAGAATGCGCTTATGGATCCGGGCATTCAGCCTAACCCTTACCAGCTTGCTTCCGCATCATGGGGAGACCTCCGTGTAAATGCTTCAATTGTTGATTATATGAACGGATACAATGACCCCCGTGAGGCTGCATATTTTACAAAGTCTTCATTTGCAGGTGCAACAGACCGCTATATCGGAATGCGTTCGGGTGCACAGACATTCGAGAAGGCTGCCGTTGCCGGATATTCACTTCCTAACCTTACCGCATCTTCAAAGCTTCCTGTATTTCTCGCTGCCGAGACCAAGTTCCTGCTTGCTGAGGCTTCACTCAACGGATGGATCTCTGATGATGCTGGAGCATTGTATGAGAGCGGCATAACACTCTCCATGGAGCAGTATGGTGTCAATTCAGCTGATGTCCAGAGGTATATCTCTGATGATACAAGCACACCGGCAAGCCATGACAATGACCCGGGTCCTTCAGGTGTAAACAATACCTACAGCCGCAGGACTGCTGTCAAGATAGCGTGGGATGATGCTGCAAGCGATGCCGAGAAGCTTGAGAAGATAATTACCCAGAAGTGGATTGCCAACTGGCAGCTTGGAATAGAGGCGTGGACTGAATACCGCCGTACAGGATATCCTGAGCTTTGTCCGGTTATCAACAATCTCAGCAGTGGTACAATCGCTTCTTCCAATGAGGCTAAAGGACTCCGCAGGCTGCGTTATCCTTATACAGAGAAAGACTTGAACTCGGCTAATTACCAGAATGCTGTCAATAATTTCTTTGGAGGCAGGGATGACGAGTCTGTAGATCTTTTCTGGGTAAAAAAATAACATCATTGACAGAAAAATATGAAAATCAATATCAAAAGATTTATTCTACCGGTGCTTGCGTCAATGACGCTTGCCGGTTGTGCTGACTGGCTTCAGCCGGAGCCTGTCAAGATCGGCCATACAGACCTCACTGTGACAGACAAGGACAATGCCTATTATCAGGCATTGAGGGAGTACAAGGCCAGTGACCATGAAATTTCCTTCGGATGGTATTCAAGGTGGGATGAACCTGCATTGACTACTGACGGTATGCTTATGGGTATTCCGGACTCCATGGATGTGGTGTCCCTGTGGTCAAGCGGTACAAATCTTTCAGAAGCCCGTAGGGAAGATCTGCGCTTTGTGCAGCAGGTAAAGGGTACAAAGGTCATCCTATGTACTTTCTGCCAGTATGTTGGAAAGGGATTCACTCCTCCTGAGTATGAGACCGGTGACACAGCGGCAGAAGTGGAGGCGAACAGAGAGCAGTACTGGGGCTGGGTTGATGGTGATGATGCCGCCATTGAGTCTGCAATTGCAAAATATGCAAAGGCAATCAATGATACGATTGTCAAATATGGCTATGACGGACTTGATATCGACTATGAGCCAAATATTGATGGTGTCACAGGAAAGCTTGATGAGAACAGCACATATTTTACAATGCTTTGCAACGAGCTTTCAAAGTATATTGGGCCAAAGTCCGGTACCGGGAAATTGTTTGTCATTGATGGAGAAGTCTATAATCTTCCTGCAGAACTATGTACAGGTTTTGACTATATCGTAGCCCAGGCCTATACCGTCAGTGGCGGAACTCCAAGTCCGACAGCTACAGGCAATGAGTCAAACATGGATTACCGTCTTGGACAGGTAGTTTCCCGTTTTGCTGCCTATATGACAGAGGAGGAGGTCACTAACCGTTTCGTTGTTACAGAGAACCTTGAAAGTGCACTTGATGCCTTGAATGGAGGTTTCTACTGGAGGACAAATGATGGTGTGACACAGGACAAGAAGAAGATTCCTTCTATGCTTGGAATGGCCATGTGGCAGCCGGCAAACGGATTCCGTAAAGGAGGTTTCGGTGCCTACCGCTTCGACAATGAGGCTACGAATGACCCTGCCTACAAATGGATGCGCAAAGGTATCCAGGCACAGAATCCTGCAGAAGGAACTTTCAGCCTGACTGCACGCTTCACTGCAGAGCCGGAAGTATCATATGTTGTTGAACTTGATGATGACGATGCTGTTTTGCAGAATGTGGTTGAAGACAGATTCACCCTGGGCTTTACAAGAAGGACAAATATGGAGGCAATTCTTCCGGTCTCATTTGAACCGTCTCTTGTGGAGGAGTATAATACAGAAAACGAAACATCTTTTGTTGCTATTGACGCTTCAAGGGTTTCAACATCTGACATAGCTGTCGGCAATGATGTGTCAATTTCCGGAGAGGCATTGGTGAAGATAGATGTCAAGGGACTTGCAAAGGGTGATTATCTTGTACCGGTAAAGGTGACTTTGCCTGAAGATTCTTCCTGGAGTTCTGATGCTGAACTTGTAAGGTATATCAAGGTGACTATAATGTATGACTATGTACTTGCAGGTGTATATGAAATGACAGGTGTAAAGCTTGAACCTACAGATGCATGGCGTGCAAATTTCTATAATGGACTGAACCTTGAAGGCTGGACAGGATGCTGGAACAATGATAGTGAGGCTCAGCAGAAAGCTTTGTTTGACGGGAAGAGGTCTGTAGTGGCATATTCGCATTATCAGTATTTCGGTACAGGAAACATCGTACTGGATATGGGTGAGGAAACTGAGGTAACAGGTATCCGCTGGCATTCTTATTATGGCTCGGCTTATGATCAGTATGCAATTGCCGGTGTCCAGTCAAGCAATGACAGGGTTAAATGGGATATCATGTCGTCTGCTTTGGTTAATGCTGTAATAGATTCTGACAACTGGGTCTACATACCGTTCAAGAAACCTGTGAAGGCACGTTACCTGAGGACAATAATAAATACGTACTATTATATCTCAATCGATGAGATTGAAATATACGGACCAGCAAACTAATGAAATATTTTTATGGTTATGAAAAATAAGGTAATAGGACTTTTGGCATCGGCTGCCGCACTTCTCTGTGCGGCAGGATGTGAGGATGCCAAATACAATAATATTGCGACTCATGCATTCATTAATGAATGTACAAGTTCCATAGGAATCGCTGGCGTAAAGGCAATCTTCCCGACTAACGAGACTGATGTAGAGCTTACAGTGGTCCTTAGCGACAAAGTGGATTCAGATGTGTCATTTACACTTGCGATTGATGAGAGTGTGCTTGTAAAATACAATAAGGAGCAGGGTAGCAGCTATGACCTCATGGACTCTGAGTTCTATGAGATAGGTGCACCTGTAACCATTCCTGCCGGAAGCTACAGCGCAACTGCTACAATCCGTGTAAAGCCTGTTCCTGAAGGATATAAGGCAGGTATATATGCTATCCCGGTAAAGCTCATGCGCGTATCCGGAGATGTTGAAGCAACGGGAAATACGTCTTCCTATGTGGCTGCATTTGAGGTGCTTAAGACATTTGTGGACCTGCCTATGTTTACAGGAAGATCCGGGCTTGCAAATGCTTCATTTGGCTATACATTGACTACATTTACCGTTGAAACCAGGTTCCAGGTAAGCAATACAGCTAACCGTAACCGTGACGTCTTTACAAACGGAAAGTCGGTTCTCATGCGTTTTGAGGACCCTCAGAATGATGATGACAATTACAAGGCACATTCTCTTGTGCAGTTCCAGGGTGAGGGATGGTATCTCAATCCTGACAAGTCATTTGAGCCTGATGTATGGCAGCATCTTGCCATTACTTATGATGGGACAAGAGTTACCCTTTATGTGAACGGGCAGCTTGCCGGAAGCAAGGAAGGAACAATAGATCCTAATTTTGGTGTTGTGGGATGGTTCGGAGGAGACGTTGATGCTGATGGTGGACATAGCGTTGGCGACCCTCAGTATTGGGCTGGATGTAAGATTATCCCTCACGAGGCACGTGTCTGGTCTACCTGCCGTACAGAGGCACAGATCAAGAACAACATCACCGGAGTCTCTGCAAAGAGCGAAGGCCTTGTAGGATACTGGTCATTCGAGAAAGATACATACACGGAAGAAGGCGGTTTCGAAGATTTGACCGGAAACGGACACAATCTGACAACTACAAGGGATTTCGTCTGGATTGACAATATTATCCTCGCTGATGCCGGTGTAGTGTGGCCATAGCACTTTAGCCTTTCAAGGCAGAAAAACAAACAGGAAGCCGACCATTCGTGGCCGGCTTCTTTTATTTATAGCTGTTTCAATTGCGTCTGAAAGGAACATCATCCGGAACCACACCGATCCTGGATACCGTTCCGGAGCCGTCTTCTTATCTTACAAAGATCTCGTCAATGAATGTGAATCCTTCGCGGCCATGTGCGTAATGCCATTCCGGAATGCTTTCAACTGTAGTGGATGACACCCTGATATATTTTGCCGAAGTTTCAGGGAATGTTACCGTATATTCTTTCAGCCCGTCAGGAACATCCTTTCCTTCTGCTGGATATTCAGCACGCCCGACCTCTGTAAACGTAACATTGTCGTCAGAAACGGAAACTACGAGGTCAAGAGGGTTGAAGATATCCTCCCCCTTCTGTACAAGTGCGCTGAGTGTTACACTGCTGTATGCTGTCTTGCCGTCCATTTCGATTGTGACATCTATTGGAGTGCCTTTCCAGCCAGCCCAAAGCCCTGTTGCATAAGAGAATGTTCCCTTTATCCCATCCACGAGGGATTCCGGTGCGCCATACCTGTATTTAGGCAGAGGGTCGCTGTTCAGTGAAACAGGACGCCCCATAGCCTTGTTGTCATTGAACTCCTTTACAATTGTACGCGTCTCCATATTGCTGCGGAAAACCTTTGCCTTGACTGTACATCCTTCCCTTATCTCAATAGGTGCAGTGTACAATATCGAGTTTTCATCTGGCTCAGTCCCGTCGAGAGTGTACCTGATAGGAGCATCTCCCTGGGTTGAAAGTTTCATCTCCACGCAATTCTTGCCATGGTTTACAGATATTTCGCTGATTACTTCAAATACAGTCTTTGCATAATTGTAGCCCATGACAGTATATATATCAGCCATGTGTGAGAGGCTGCCAAGGAAACGCTCCCAGTTCTTGTTCCCAGGCAGTGTCCACTGGACTTCTGCCAAGGCAGATGCCCTCGGGAGCATCATATATTCAAGATGCTCGTCTGATGCAATATACTCGGTCCACATGTTAGCCTGTACACCGAGGATATGGCTGCGTGCTTCATCGTCCATCTCGTCTGTGTACGGCTCGTATGAGTATACTTTCTCCACAGGGACATATCCGCCGATTCCAAATGGCTCATTCTCAGTGTCAAGAGACTGGTAATAGTCAAGATAGAAATGGCTTGTCGGTGTCATTATAGCATCGTGCCCTGCCTTTGCCGCTGCAATTCCGCCTTCGCTGCCCCTCCATGACATTACAGTAGCATTAGGTGAAAGTTCACCTTCCAGAATCTCGTCCCAGCCAATGATTTTCCTGCCCCTGCTGCCAAGGAAGTTCTCCATTCGTGCAGTCACATAGCTCTGGAGATAATGCTCGGCATTGAAGTTTGCGTCATCCTTAAGTCCAAGCTCCTTTATCTTTGCCTGGCATACCGGACATTTCTCCCATCTTACCTTAGGACATTCGTCACCTCCGATATGGATATACTCAGAAGGGAACAGTTCCAGTACTTCATCCAGTACATTCTCAAGGAATGTGAAAGTTTCTTCCTTGCCGACACAGAGCACATCATCCGCTACGCCCCAGCGTCCCCAGACATCGTATGGACCGCCTGTGCAGCCGAGCGAAGGATATGCTGTCAGTGCAGCCAGCATGTGCCCGGGAAGGTCAATTTCAGGTATAATTGTAATGCCTTTTGCCTCTGCATACCTGACAACGTCCCTTATCTCATCCTGCGTATAGTAGCCTCCGTATGGAATGCCGTCATATTCATCCCAGTTCTTCTTTACGACAGTGCCTTTCCTTACAGAACCTACTTCTGTGAGCAATGGATATTTCTTGATTTCTATTCTCCAGCCCTGGTCATCAGTCAGGTGCCAGTGCAGGGTATTCATCTTGTGGACAGCCATCATGTCTATATATTTCTTGACCTCGTCCGTGCTGAAGAAATGCCTTGAAACGTCAAGGTGCATTCCCCTGTACCTGAAGCGTGGAGAATCCTCAATGTTTGCACACTGGAGTGTCCATGCTGCTTCCGGAGCCGGAGTCTTGCCGAAGATTTCAACAGGAAGCATCTGCCTTATTGTCTGCAGCGCATATCTGAATCCATTGGCTGTCGATGCTTTCACTGTAACTTTCTTCTTTGTCACATCGATAGTGTATGCTTCTGCTGCAAGGTTCCCGTCATAGAGGAAGCTGAATCCGTTTCCCTGGTTTTCCTGGGCCTTGTTCTCCTGGCATGACATGGCGGAGAGATTTCCGAAGAAGTCGTATATTGCAGCCTTGGATTCATCGCTTACCTGTGGAGCGCAGTAGAAACCTGCTCCTGCTGCCTGGAAACTTCCGCAGTGAATGCTTACATTGTTGGGATAGGGGACAACATCTATGCTTTCCCTCCCGCTGTTGCAGCATGAAGCCGCAGCCAGGACTGCTGCCATGGCCGTAGCCAATTTAAAGAAAATATGTTTCATACGTCAAATAGTAATAATGTGTATCTTACGAAGATATTGAAATATTTGCTAATGGCCAAATAAATATAGCATGGACACTGTCTGCGTCACGTACAGGCCCGGACAATACCGTTCTGGAGCCGTACATGTCCCATGAATCAGCAGAACAGCACCATTATAATCTGTATGGATATGACCCTCAGGAAAATGGAGAACGGATAGACTGTCGCGTATGCAACTGAAGGCTCATCACCGTCCACCGTTGTGTTTGCATAGTTTAGTGCGATAGGGTTGGCCATGCTTCCGCAGAGCATTCCGACGTTGCCGGCATAGTCGACCTTCATCCATCTGGATGCAGCCCAGCCTACTATAAGGACAGGGACGATGGCTAGAGAGAAGCTGACACCAAGCCATATAAGCCCTTCTGCACGGAAAACCGTATCGAAGAAATGCTCTCCGGCACCGAGCCCAAGGCATGCCAGATAGACCACTATGCCGAGCTGCCTCAGCATAAGGTTCGCACTCCTTGTTGTGTAGATTGACAGGTGGAGCCTTGAACCGAATGCCCCCATGAGGATTCCTATTATGATGGGGCCTCCTGCCAGTCCAAGCTTTATCGGAGTCGAGATTCCAGGAATGGTAAACGGTATCGAACCGATTATAAGTCCCACGGCCAGTCCTATGAATATTGCGAACAGGTTAGGGTTGTTAAGCTGCTTTTCCTCGTTTCCGAGTACGGCGGCCACATTGTTGATAGCCTTTGATTCGCCGACGATTGTAAGCTTGTCTCCGAGCTGCAGATGCAGGGAAGGGGATGCCAGAAGGTCAATCCCGGCCCTGTTGACCCTTGTGATGTTTATGCCGTATGAGTTGCGCAGCTTCAGTGAACCGAGCTTTACTCCGTTGAGGTTTGGCCTTGTGACAAGTATGTGCCTCGAAACAAGCTGGCTGTCAATGCTGTTCCAGTCGATGTCCTTCTTGTTCCAGTCCTTGTCCGCCTTTTCTCCGAACAATGTTGTAAGCATTTCGGCATCGTGCCTGCTTGATATCGTGAGGATATGGTCACCCTTGTCGATTATTGTCCCGGAGGTCGGGATGCTTACCTTCCCGTTTTTCCAGACCCTTGAAATCACGAACTTCATCTCAGAACTATGCCTCAGCTCCTGGATGCTTTTCCCGAAAATGGCCGGGTTGCTTACCATGAACTCCATGACAAACGCATTCTCTATGCTTTCATCCTTATGTGTACCGGTGGCTTTCTTTGCAAATATTACTTTCAGGACAATGACTGCGAGTATTACGCCGATTACTCCCATGGGGTAGCCCACTGCACAGGCCAGGGCCATCCTGTTTGCCCCGTTTATGTCATCGGGCGAGATCTGCAGCAGAGTCTGCTGTCCAGCTCCAAGCATAGGCGTGTTGGTCACTGCGCCTGAAAGCAGTCCCATCATGTCAGGAAGTGAAATCCCTGTCAGAGGCATCAGGGCGAGAGACATGGCTGTACCGAGAACAAGCACGCTCGTTGCCAGTATGTTGAGCTTCACCCCTCCTTGCTTGAACGAAGTGAAGAAGCCCGGACCGACCTGTACGCCGAGGGAATATATGAAGAGGACAAGCCCGAAGTTCTGGGCAAGTATCAGCATGTCAGGATTTATCTTTATCCCGAAATGCCCGGCGAGAATCCCTGTAAAGAACACGAAGGTGACACCGAGCGAGACTCCCCACAGCTTTATCTGTCCGAGGGCAAGGCCTATTGCACATATTATGGAGAGGACCAGGATTGCCTGGATGAATGTAGGTTCAGTGAATATTTCGTATAGCCATTCCATTTCTTGCTTCTTCTTGAATTTGGGCCTGCAAAGTTAAACCCAGTTTTTGAATTTCCTCATGGAAAGGCCTGTTTATGCTGAACTTTTTATGCCGTAGGGAATCTGTCAATACATCAGGAGTCCTGCAGCCCCGCCTGCTATTATGATCATTATAGGGTTCAGCTTCCATACGAATGAACCGGTCAGTGCAGCCGCAAACAGGATCCAGCTTTTCCAGTCCGGGAAATTCTCCGGTGTCATAAGGATTATCGCTGCAGCCCCGATAAGCCCTATGACAGCAGGTCTGAGGCCAGACATCATACCCTTGAATACTGTGTTGCTGCTGAATTTCGAATATGCCCTGCAGATGGCAAGGACTATGATGAAGGACGGGAGCACCGTTGCCAGAGTAGCGGTAAATGACCCCAATACACACATTAGCTGCGATGCCCCTGTCTGCTGCAGTACGCTATATCCTATATATGTTGCTGAATTTATCCCTATTGGTCCAGGGGTCATCTGCGAAATGGCCACGATGTCAGTAAATGTCTGTTCGCTTATCCAGTTGTGCTGTGTCACGACCTGTGCCTGGATGAGCGAAAGCATCGCGTATCCTCCGCCTACCGTGAATATTCCTATCAGAAAGAATACCAGGAAAAGTTCGATGTATATCATTTTCTTTCCTCCTTTTTGTCCTGTGGCTGTCCTTTGCCGTATTTTGCCTTTTTCTCATTGTACATGGTTATTGAAGCGGCAACGACAATGACCGTGATAAGTATATATATAGGTGATACCTTAAGGAATGCCGTCAATATGAGGGATGCCCCCATTGTAAGCCATGACCACCATTCTCCACCGGATTTCCGTGCCATGTTTACCATAGGTACAGCAATCAGTGCTACCACTACAGGACGTATTCCCTTGAATATCCTTATGACAACCGGATTGTCCTGGTAGCCGGAAAATGCCATTGCTATTATCAATATTATAAGAAAGGAGGGGAGTACGCTTCCGAGTGTCGCTATTATGCTTCCCTTTACCCCTCGCAGCTTGTAGCCGGCGAATATGGAGATGTTGACAGCAAGGATTCCGGGTGCTGACTGGGCGAGTGCCACTATATCGGGGAAATCTTCCTCCTTGAGCCAGCCTCTCCTGACAATTTCATTCTGTATAATGGGGAGCATGGCATATCCGCCGCCTATTGTGAATGCTCCGATTTTCGCAAACACGAAAAAAATCTGAAATAAAGATGCCACTTTTTCTCGTTTTAAAGTACGTTTTTTGCTGCTAAAAGCCGTTTTTGGGGCTAATCGGGCACAAAAGTATGAATTTTTTCAAAAAAAACTTCAAAAATATTTGGAGGTAAAAAAAAAGTCCGTATCTTTGCAGCCCATTTGAGAAACAACGGTAACAAAACACCGGATTCTTGAGGGAAATGAAAAGTTCATTGAAAAGACTGAGATA
>JAAGKN010000789.1_pt1 | contig 52639 bp, 44 predicted proteins | sample 6206371 | NCBI WGS metagenome assembly JAAGKN01 (sample SAMN11533720, study PRJNA540317) | gut metagenome | isolation source: fecal pellets from male and female animal of same cohort | host: Peromyscus leucopus | place: USA:CA | collected 2017
TGTATTCTAACCAACTGAACTACCGAACCAGAATTCTTGTCTTGCAATCTCTCTCGATTGCGGTGCAAAGATAGATATTATTTTGAATCTTGCAATAGTTTCGCGGCAAAAATTTACGTCGGATAGATTATTTTTCTACTTTTGCCCCTCATATAAACAATAACAATCATGAAGAATACTCCGGTAGATTATCAGACAGCCAGAAAGATTATAGATGGCTACGGACTTCCCGATTTCGGGAAAGCGACGATCCGCGAAGTCGTTGCTATATCCACACAACTTGAACAAGAGACTAAAACAGAATTTATCCATATGGAAATGGGGGTTCCCGGACTGAAAGCGGCCCAAGTCGGTGTCGATGCCGAGATCAAAGCCCTTCAAGATGGCGTTGCCTCCATCTATCCGAATATCAATGGTACACCCGATGTAAAAGCGGAAGCATCCCGTTTTATCAAGGCATTTATCAATATCGATGTAGCGCCGGAAGGCTGTGTTCCCGTAACCGGCTCCATGCAGGGAACATACGCTTCATTCCTTGTCTGCGGACAATGTACGCCGGGAAAGGACACGATTCTCTTTATCGATCCGGGATTCCCTGTCCAGAAGCAGCAGATCACAGTCATGGGCTATAGATACGAATCGTTCGACGTGTACGAATACCGGGGCGAAAAACTCCGGGACATACTGGAACAATATCTCTCCAAAGGCAACATCGCAGCCATGATCTACTCCAACCCCAACAATCCGGCCTGGTTCTGCATGACGGAAGAAGAGCTGAGGATCATCGGAGACATGGCAGACAAATATGACACGATCGTGATTGAAGACCTGGCATATTTCGCCATGGATTTCCGCAAACCGCTGGGCAAACCGTTTGAAGCGCCTTTCCAGGCAACCGTTGCCCGCTATACAGATAATTACATTCTACAAATTTCAGGTTCAAAAGCATTCAGCTATGCCGGCCAGCGCATCGGCGTCACGGCAATCTCCGACAAACTGTATCACCGAGCCTATCCCGGACTGACACAGCGCTACGGAGGAGGAACGTTCGGAACTGTATATATTCACCGCGTATTGTATGCCCTGTCGTCGGGCACAAGCCACTCGGCACAGTTCGCATTAGCAGCCATGTTCAAAGCAGCGGCAGACGGAACGTTCGATTTTATTTCGGAAGTAAAAGAATACGGACGCCGGGCAGAAAGATTAAAAAAGATCTTTACCGATTATGGTTTCCGGATCGTCTACGACCATGACCTGGACGAACCGATCGCAGACGGATTTTATTTCACGATCGCTTATCCGGGAATGACAGGAGGAGAACTGATGGAAGAGCTGATTTATTACGGCGTAAGTGCCATTTCATTAAGCACGACAGGCAGTAACCAAGAAGGCTTACGCGCTTGTACTTCTTTTATCAAACCACATCAATATGCCCTTCTCGAAGAACGCCTGAAATTGTTCAAAGAGAATCACACTGCATAATTAACATAAGCCGGACTTTTATTTATAATTCATTAACATGAAATTCCGGCTTTTCATTTGTTTCTTTAAATTAAAAGTTATACATTGTCGCTGTTTTATTAACCAGTAAGTACCACTCCATCATGGCAATGTATAACAACATATTCAAAATAACTCATAACGACGTGCTTCCGGCCCAGGGAAGCATCCTGATATCAGAACCTTTTTTACAAGACGCCTACTTCCAACGTTCCGTCGTACTATTGGTAGAACATACGCAAGAAGGTTCGATGGGTTTCGTATTAAACAAGAAAACAAAGTTATCGGTCAATACTTTTTTTGCGGATTTACAAGAATTTCCGGAAATGCCGATCTATTTAGGCGGTCCGGTCAGTGCCAACCACCTGTTCTTCATTCATTCCTTAGGAGACCTGATCATCCCTAACTCTGTTAAGATAAACGATCACCTCTATTTCGACGGCGATTTCAGCGCACTGATACGCTATATCCAAAACGGGCACCCTGTCGACGGGAAAGTAAAATTTTTCTTAGGTTATTCCGGCTGGCAGAAAGGACAACTGCACAATGAAATAGCTAAAAACTCATGGGTCGTAAGTCATACTTCCAACCGGAATATGCTGCTCGCCGAAGGTGAAGACTTCTGGAAAAAATCGCTCGAATCGCTCGGCAGCCAATATGAAAGATGGACCAAATATCCGAAAGAACCCTCGCTCAATTGATTCTCTGCATAATCAAGACATCCGAATAACCATCCTTAGTCGTTATCCAGTCTGTCAATATGCCTGTCACGGTAAAGCCGCAACGGGTAAAGAGACTTTTGCTCGGTCCGTTCCCTACCGGGATATGAACAAAGAGTTGATGTAACTTTAAATAAGAAAAAGCATATCCTACCAACAGGTTCAACGCTTCTGTCGCCAGTCCGTTCTTCTGGTAAAGCGGATCGACCAATATGCCGACACCTGCCCTGCGATGATGCGGATCGAAATCATACAAATCCAACATGCCGACCGTCTGTCCCGTAGAACAAAGATCGATCATCAGGCGCAGTTGCTTCAAATCGAATATATCCCGGTGAGATTCCGCTATATATTCTTTCAACAGATAGCGGGAATAAGGCGCCAACGTATTCCCAAGCTCCCACCATTCTGGATTGTTTTCCCAAGAATAGAGCAGTTCCAAATCTTCCGGTTCCGGAGCGCGAAGGCGGACGACATTGTTTTGAAGTAGGTTCATTTTTTAATTGACAATCGACAATCGACAATCGACAATGAGAAATCGCTTGATGCAATTTTCAATTGTCAATTATCAATTCTCCATTAATGACTATATGATAGTTGATCTTTTTATCGACCGTCTTGTCCATCAATAAGAGCATCTGCTCGAAACGGACATCCGGATAGCAGAATGCCAAATCGGTAAAACGTTTCATCTGGTTGCGACGGCAGATAGCATCCATCACGCGTTCTTCATCCAGATTCCAAAGATTGACATATTCCAGATCCGGCATCCGTCCCACACAGGCCGCTTTCACCTTTTCAAACTCATCTTCCCGGCAAAGTACCAGCAGGCGGCGATGTTTCGTCCGGGGTTTCCGTTTCAGCCCCAACATACCGGCGACAGCGGAAAGGGATGCTTTCAGCAGAACAGCCAAACGGATAAGCAGGCTCATCAGCCAACCGGAATGCGGATAATATTTCCGGTAGAATATCAACATGGCCCCATAAAAGGCTTTTACATATTTGATATCACCATGCTTCGTACTTTCTCCTTTATAATGAAGGATACGTTCGGGGATATAATAATTCACATACCCCCCCTGCACAATCCGGTAAGACAAATCGATATCTTCGCCATACATAAAGAAAGACTCGTCCAGCAGCCCCACTTTATCCAGCGCCTCACGACGAAGGAACATGAAAGCGCCCGCCAAGACCTCGACTCTATGCTGCTTCTCCTTATTCAAATACGGCAGGCTGTAACGGGCAAACAGAGGTGAAGAAGGAAACAACTTAGACAACCCGAATATCTTGCAGAAAGACACCCAAGGGGAAGGAAAACTCCGCTTGCTCTCCGCCAAGAAAGCACCATGCCCGTCCAACATCTTCACACCGATTCCTCCCGCCTCCGGGTGTTCGTCCATAAAGAAACAAAGGGAACGCATGCTTTCCTCGCCTATCACGGTGTCGGGATTCAATAAGAGGACATATTCTCCGCTACTGATCCGGATCGCCTGATTATTCGCTTTTGCAAATCCGGGATTATCTTTATTCTCGATAAAAGTGACTTCCGGGAAACGCGGGCGAAGGTATTCGACCGAACCGTCGGCCGAATGATTATCGACAACCAGCACTTCCGCCTCCATCCCCCGGGTAGCAGCCCGGACGGAGCAGAGGCACTGTTCGAGAAAATACTTTACATTGTAATTGACAATTATGATTGAGAGTTTCATAAGATTTATGATTTATGATTTATGATTTATGATTTATCAATGACGCATAAATCATAAATCGTAAATCGTTTACACCTTGATGGAGTCATTAAAGCTGGTACGGTTCACGATGGAACGTCCCAATGTTATTTCATCGGCATATTCGATTTCGTCGCCAATGGAGACGCCGCGCGCGATGACCGAAATCTTCACATCATAGGAAGAAAGCTTGCGGTAGATGAAAAAATTCGTCGTGTCGCCCTCCATTGTCGTACTGAGTGCCAAGACAACTTCCTTCACTTCTCCTTCGGCTACCCGCTGTACCAGGCTGTCGATCTGCAAATCCCCCGGGCCTATTCCGTCCATCGGCGAAATAATACCGCCCAAGACATGATAAACGCCACGGAACTGCCCTGTGTTTTCGATCGCCATCACTTCCTTGATATTCTCGACCACACAGACCGTCGAATGGTCACGCTGGTGGTCGGCACAGATAGAGCACATGTTATCGTCGCATATATTATGGCAGACCTTACAATATTTGACATCCCGGCGAAGTGCCAACAGCGCGGACGCAAACCCTTCCGTATAGCCGACATCCCGACGAAGCATATGAAGCGCCAGCCTGAGCGCCGTCTTCCGTCCCACTCCCGGCAACGACGACAATTCGTTCACCGCATTTTCCAATAAGACTGATGGATATTTCTGATTCATTCGTTTGTTTATCTTCTTCCTGCGGACAAAGATACGGAAAATCTCCCGCTTGCAAAACATTCCACAGCCCTATAAAAAACCTCCTCATACCTCACACAAAACCTGTTTTTTGCCTTACTATTCTGTAATCGGTGCCAGTGATTATAAAATCAGTGCTTGCGATTATATAATCAGTGGCACTGATTACATAATCACTGGCACCGATTACAGAATATGTCCAGAGAAAACCAAAAATCTTCAAGCAGAGGCATACTTGTTTCTTACCAAGAAATAATGTAGCTTTGCGATGGATATATCCGATAATTCTAACTAAAATAATAAATACCGTGAAGAAGGAAGATGAAGAAAAGGTGAGCGGGCTGCCGGAAAACGCCTACAGAGAACTGAGAGAAGGTGAAGTATATAAACCGATCCTGTCGCCCGACAAACAATATCGGGAAGTAACCCCCTGGTCCGTATTCTGGGGACTTGTCATGGCCGTCATATTCAGTGCGGCGGCAGCTTTCCTCGGGCTGAAAGTCGGACAAGTATTCGAGGCCGCCATCCCGATTGCGATCATAGCCGTCGGACTATCCAGCGGATTCAAACGTAAAAATGCGCTGGGCGAAAACGTCATTATCCAGTCCATCGGGGCAAACAGCGGTGTGATCGTGGCAGGAGCCATATTTACGTTGCCCGCCCTTTACATCTTGCAGGACAAGTATCCGGAGATCACGATCAACTTCTTCGAAGTATTCATGAGTTCGCTTTTGGGCGGTATCCTCGGCATCTTGCTCCTGATCCCGTTCCGAAAATATTTCGTATCGACCATGCATGGTAAATATCCGTTCCCGGAAGCGACTGCCACCACACAGGTATTGGTGTCCGGCGAAAAGGGAGGCAACCAGGCTAAACCGCTTATCTATGCAGGTCTGGCCGGAGGTCTGTACGACTTCATCATTGCAACCTTCGGTTGGTGGAGCGAGACAGTCAGCACACGCATCATCGGTGTGGGCGAGATGCTGGCCGACAAGGCGAAAGTCGTATTCAAAGTAAATACCGGTGCCGCAGTGTTGGGTTTGGGATATATTATCGGATTGAAATATTCGGCCATCATCTGTGCCGGGTCATTCTTAGTATGGTTGGTAATCATACCGTTGATGTCTGCCATTTTCGGAACCGAAGTGCTGACATTCGGCAATGATGCCATTACGCAGACGGTAGGCAGCATGAGTGCGGAAGAGATCTTCACCACCTACGCCCGCCACATCGGCATCGGAGGTATTGCGACTGCCGGAGTGATCGGTATCTTTAATTCATGGGGCATCATCAAAGGGGCCGTAGGGTTGGCAGCCAAAGAGCTGAAAGGGAAAACAGACGCCGGACAAGCGAAAGAGCTGCGCACCCAGAAAGACATTTCAATGAAGGTGATTGCCATCGGTATCTTCGCCACGCTGATCGTGACCTACCTGTTTTTCCATTTCGGCGTGTTGGACAATTGGTATTATGCGCTGATCGGGTTACTGCTCGTCGGTATCATTGCGTTCCTGTTCACAACCGTTGCCGCTAATGCGATTGCCATCGTCGGGACCAATCCCGTATCCGGCATGACGCTGATGACCTTGATTCTGGCATCCATCATTCTGGTAGCCGTCGGACTGAAAGGAACGGCCGGCATGGTGTCGGCACTGATTATCGGAGGGGTGGTTTGTACGGCGCTTTCAATGGCAGGCGGTTTCATCACCGACTTGAAAATCGGATACTGGATAGGTAGTACACCTATCAAGCAAGAAGGATGGAAATTCCTCGGCACACTGGTTTCGGCCGCTACCGTAGGCGGCGTGATCTTGATCTTGCATCAGACATTCGGTTTCACAAGCGGGCAACTCGCCGCTCCGCAAGCCAATGCGATGGCGGCGGTTATCGAGCCGTTGATGAGTGGTTCGAGCGCTCCCTGGGCATTGTATGCCATCGGGGCGGTACTGGCTATCATCCTGAACTTCTGCAAAATTCCGGCGCTGGCGTTTGCGCTGGGTATGTTTATCCCGCTGGAGCTAAACACGCCGTTGCTCATCGGTGGCGCTATCAGCTGGTATGTTGGCAGCCGCAGTACAGATCAGGCGTTGAATAGTGCACGCCTGGAGAGAGGTACTTTGTTGGCATCCGGTTTCATTGCGGGCGGAGCCTTGATGGGAGTAGTCAGCGCGGCCATGCGTTTTGCCGGCATCAACTTGCTTAATACGGAATGGATGGAAAGCAATGCAGCCGGAGGACTGGCCGTTGTGATGTATGTCATTCTGATTACATATTTAGCAATCAGTTCATTGAAAACAAAGAAATAATAAGCCAAATGGAAGCACCTGTAGTGAATGTCGGCATTATGACGGAAAAGGCCGTTTCGTTTGTATTCCATGGGGAGTATGTACATACGGAAACCGGAAAGTTCCTGACGGGGGAACAGCGCGCATTATTTGTAAACGGCAACATCGTATTCAACGGTAAGTTGTTTAAAGAGATATTCTTTGAACCGGCCTCCCCTACCTCGTCCTTCGAATTGAAGGCAGTCACCATAGGCCGTAACTTCCACTGGCAAAGGCAAGAAGACCAATGCTTCAAAGGGGCTTTCAACCTGGTGGCCGGCGAAAACGGAATTGTGGTCATCAACCAGGTAGATGTGGAAGACTACCTGACCAGCGTCATCTCTTCGGAAATGAGTGCGGAGGCATCGAAGGAACTGTTAAAGGCACATGCCGTCATCTCCCGCAGCTGGCTGCTCGCGCAAATCGAAAAGAATTTCCGCCTGGTCGGGAAAGAGGAGAAACAGCAGAGCTATTACCGGGACAACGAACAACTCATACGCTGGTACGACCGCGAAGACCATGATATTTTCGATGTCTGTGCCGACGACCATTGTCAGCGTTATCAGGGAATTACCCGTGCCTCCAACCCGGTCGTCCAAAAGGTGGTCCACGAAACAAGGGGAGAAATATTGACGGATGGTGAAACGATCTGCGATACCCGCTTTTCCAAATGCTGCGGAGGCGTTACGGAACAGTTCGAACATTGTTGGGAACCGGTCCCTCATTCTTACCTGACAGCATTGAGAGACAGCTGGGAAACAACTTTGCCGGACCTCACCCGGGAAGAAGAGGCCCGGAAATGGATTCGCTCCGCTCCCGATGCTTTTTGCAATACATCCGACAAAGCAATCCTTCGCCAGGTGCTGAACAACTACGATCAGGAGACAACTGACTTTTATCGCTGGAGAGTATCCTACAAGCAAGAAGAAATAGCCGAGTTGATCCATCGCAAAAGCGGTATCGATTTCGGCCAGATCTTGGACTTGGTTCCGGTCAGTCGCGGAACTTCCGGCCGTATCGAGATGCTGAAGATTGTCGGAACGCACCGGACGTTTACCATCGGCAAGGAGTTGGAGATACGCCGGACCTTGTCCGAAACACATTTGTACAGTTCAGCTTTTGTCGTGGACAAAGAAGATATGCAATTCGACATTCCCGGACGGTTCGTCCTGACCGGCGCCGGTTGGGGACACGGCGTAGGGCTGTGCCAGATCGGGGCCGCCATGATGGCAGGCGAGGGATACGATTATCGGCAGATTCTCTCCCACTACTTCCCCGGAGCTTCTGTTGAGAAACGGTATTGAGGGATTTATGATTTATGATTTCAGATTTATGATTTATCATCGACACATAAATCTGAAATCTGAAATCAAAAAGGCTGCGTATCCGAAGATCGCAGCCTTTTCTTTATTGTGTTTACCTATTTGTCTCCGGTCTTGTAAACCGATCGCCTTGACTCTCCCGAGCTCCAGCTGATACAAAGGAACAAGAAATTAATAACATACGCAAAACAAAATAGACAAAAAGCTCAAATTTTCCTGCGAAAACGAAAATTTCACCGATGAATCGAGAAATATTACGGATAGTTTTCATTTTTTATCCGCATCTTTGCCAAAAATTAAGAACAAGTCATGAATAGCTATATCATCCTCTTTATTATAGCCGCCTACTTCGGAATCCTTCTGCTGATTGCCTGGATCACAGGGCGAAAAAGCTCAAGCAATGAAGCGTTTTTCCTCGGCAACCGTAGATCTCCCTGGTACATCGTATCGATAGGAATGATCGGGACATCGCTTTCAGGTGTCACATTCGTCTCTGTTCCGGGGATGGTACGCAGCATAGATATGACTTATATGCAGACGGTCTTAGGATTCTTTTTCGGATATATCCTGATTGCCAAAGTGCTGTTACCGCTTTATTACAAGTTGCAGCTAACTTCCATCTATTCGTATTTAGATGACCGGATCGGGCGGCATAGCTATAAAGCAGGGGCTTCCTTTTTCCTTCTGTCCAAAATCGTAGGGGCGGCAGCACGGCTCTATTTAGTTGTGTTGATCCTGCAACATTATGTATTCAGCACTTGGAACATACCGTTCGCCGTAACAGTCGTTATCAGTATTTTCCTGGTCTGGCTCTACACCTATCGGAGCGGTATCAGAACAATCATCTGGACAGACACGCTGCAGGCATTATGCCTGATCGCCATGCTGATCGTGATTATCTGGCAGGTGAAAGACAAGATGCAACTGGATTTTGCAGGCATGGTACAGACTTTGCAGGCCAGCCCGCATTTCCGCATCTTCGAGTTCGGCGATTGGCACAGCACACAACATTTCGTGAAACAGTTTTTTAGCGGAATTTTTATCACCATCGTAATGACAGGTCTCGATCAGGACATGATGCAGAAAAACCTTTCCTGCAAGAGCTTGAAAGACGCACAGAAGAATATGTACACCTATGGCTTTGCCTTCACACCGGTTAATTTCCTGTTCCTTTCGCTTGGTGTCCTTCTGCTGACGCTCGCATCTCAGCAACAGATCGAACTGCCCGCATTGAGCGACGATATTCTCCCGATGTTCTGTACCTCCGGCATATTGGGACATTCGATTCTGATCTTCTTTACGATCGGTATCATCGCAGCGGCATTCAGCAGTGCCGACTCCGCTTTGACAGCTCTTACAACTTCTTTCTGCATCGACATTTTAGGGATTGAAAAGGAAAAGGCACAAACCGCCAAACGTACTCGCCTGGCAGTCCATTTAATGATCTCTGTCCTATTTGCCATCATCATACTCGCATTTAAGGCGATCAATAGCCGGAGCGTGATCGATGCCATCTACATGATCGCGTCCTATACATACGGTCCGCTGCTCGGCCTTTTTATGTTCGGGTTATTTACGAAAAAACATCCTCGTGACAAATTTGTTCCTTATATTTGCATCGCCTCTCCTCTGATCTGTTTCCTGACGGATTATTTAGTGAAACGACATACGGGATATGTCTTCGGCTACGAGATGTTGATGCTGAACGGGGCTATCACTTTCTGGGGACTATGGCTTTGTTCAATTGACAATGGACAATTGGCAATGGAGAATTTTGAGAAAAGAGTATTAATACGTGACGAGCGACGATGAGGGTGTGTCACTCGTCAATTTAAAACACCGTTTCAATGGAAATCAAAAGTGCAGAATTTGTTATCAGTAACACAAACGTAAAGAAATGTCCCGCAGGTGATCTGCCGGAATACGCTTTTATCGGACGAAGCAATGTTGGCAAATCCTCCCTTATCAATATGCTGACTGGTAAAAAGGGGCTTGCCATGACCTCTCAGAAACCGGGAAAGACGATGCTTATCAATCATTTCCTCATCAACGGACAATGGTATCTGGTCGATCTCCCCGGCTATGGTTTTGCCCAGCGGGGAAAAGAAGGACGCGAAAATATCCAGCGTATCATCGAAGATTATATCCTGGAACGTGAACAGCTCACGAATCTGTTTGTCCTGATCGACTGCCGTCACGAGCCTCAAAAGATCGACTTGGAATTTATGGAATGGCTTGGAGAAAACGGAATACCCTTTTCCCTCATCTTCACAAAGATCGACAAAATCAGTAAAGGCCGTTTGCAGGAAAACCTGAAAGCCTACCAGACAAAGTTATTGGAATCATGGGAAGAACTTCCTCCCATCCTCCTCTCCTCCTCCGAGAAGAAAGAAGGAAGGGATGAGATCCTTGATTACATCGACGAGATCAATAAAAGTCTATAGAATCCATGAAATAATTTCTTTCTTGCTGAAAAAGAGCTACATTTGTGAATATTACATTGGCTTATCCGCCGCAAATAAATTTGTGCAAGGTATCAATGATGTAGTTGTTTTATTGGAGCAGATTGAAATAAAAAGAAGGTGTGTCGAAACTATCCTGTTCCCGCGCTTGACGTGGGATCGCCTTAGAACCGGTCCTATAAAAATCTGATTGATAAGATCTGTCCTTTTGCGGCTCCGTATCAAGTGCGGGGACAAGGAGATTTTGACACACCTCCTTTCGTTTTTCACTGCTTAATAGCTGATTTTACACCCCACAAAGTAACTGCGCGGCATTCCGGGACCGTAGATATATTTGGAGTCACGGTCCTTGCCTTGATCGAAATCACTCTGATAGGCCTCGAATATGTTTTGCACTCCGGCATTCAACTGCAAAGTCACCGACTTATACAGAGGAAAATCGTAAGCGACTTTCATATTCAAATCAAAGAAATCAGATGTTTTCTCTTCCCTATCCTCCGGAATGTAACCGGCCAGATGTTGTACCAGCATGGTTCCCGTATAAGTACCGGTCAAAGAAACGGCCAGACGTTTGACCGGTGTAAAGGTGGAAGTGAAATAACCGTACACATCCGGCGTACGGAACATTTTTTTCTGCGCCGGCAGGTCCGGATTCGTCTCACTCCAAGTCACAGCCTCTTTGTAACGGCTGCGCTGGACGGTGGCACCCGCCTGAAGTTGCAGCCAGGCATACGCCATCTTTCCTTCCAAATTGACTCCCATCACGCGGGCGCCGTCCTTATTGCGACGTTCCATAATCAGATTGCCCTGATCGTCATGTCCTTTCTCCTGCAAGAAGAACACATCACTCAGATCCGTATAAAAACCTTCCACCAACAGGTTCAACTGAACCGGCCCGAAACGATGATAGAAGTCTGCCGAGGCACTGACACTCTTTGACTTCTCCTCTTTCAGGTCCTCGCCAAGCTGGATAATCGCCACTTCGCCACCGACAGCCGCCACATGCAAATCCTCGTCAAACGCCTGCGGAGCACGGAAACCGCTCGAATAAGACAAACGGAGGTTGATGTCCTCGGTCGGATTGAAACGGACATTCGCACGCGGACTGAAGATCAGATGATCGATCAGGTTATGTTTGTCGAAACGGCCGCCGATGAGGAAACTCCATTTCTCATTCTTCCACTCGTTCTGCAAAAACAGGCTACCGATATGAACCGTCTGGTCCACGATACGATTATACCCCAGCATCTCATCCTTCAACTCGTCGAAGTTATATTCCAAGCCACCGGTAAATTCCGCCGGCATAAACAAGCATTTATCAGCCGAATAGGAATACTGCGAACCGGCGACAACCGTCATGTCCGTCGTATGCCCGTAAGCATCAGGATTACGGTTGGTTCCGTAATAACTCTTCCGGTTCGTATGCTGCGCGGAAGTATATACGTTCAAGCGATGTTTATAATCTTTAGAGAACAAATCAAACTTCAGGCCACCACCATTGATACTGTGATCCGTCTGTTCCGCCACCCACGCTTCATGAGGCGGCCGGTTGATCTGGTCGCCACCACGACGATACTCGCTTATATTATGATACTCGAAACCTAATTTGGAATAGGAGCTTGTCTTCAGATAGGAACGAAAACCGACCGTCCTGGCTTCCAACTGGCCAAGTTCGGAGAAACCGTCTCCGTCATGATCATAAGCCGAACGATGGCGGCTCTGCCCGAAGAGATAGATGCCGGCTTTGTGGTCGTCCGTCACCAAGGAAGCATTCAAAGTCGTATTGTTGTCCGGGCGGCTTCCCCCGATCATCGTCAACGAGTGAGCGATCTGGGCCGAGTTGCGCAAAGGCTCTTTCGTAATGATATTGATCGTACCCGCAATTGCCGAAGAACCGAAAAGAGCGGAACCGCCGCCACGCATGATCTCGACACGCTCGATCATATTAGCCGGAATTTGTTCGAGACCATACACACCCGTCAACGCACTGAATATGGGACGGCTATCCACCAATATCTGCGTGTAAGGACCTTCCAGCCCATTGATACGCACCTGTTGGAAACCGCAGTTCTGACAATTGTTCTCCACCCGTACGCCCGGCTGAAAGTTCAGTCCGTCGGCAAGCGAAGTGGCATGCGTCGTCTCGAACATTTTCGAATCCAATACGTTTACAAGCGACGGAGCCATACGGCGGGTCGTCTCGTTCCTGTTAGCCGAAACCACGACTCCATCCAAAGACAAAGCTTCTTCTTCCGCCTCGAAATTGATTTCCAGCGTTTTTCCCTTTTTCAATGTCACGGGTGTTTCGACCGTTTTATAACCCATCGTCTTCATCACGACCGTGAACGCTCCTTCCGGCAGGTTCTTCAGATAATAATGCCCTGTGGCGTCGGTCGCAGTCCCGATCGTTGTCCCTTTCAAAAAGATCGTAATAAAAGACAAATGCTCTCCGGTTTTCCGATCCACCACATGGCCGACAATATTCGCGTCCGATGGATTCAAGGCCGGATCTCCCTCCGCCCGTGCAACCGTAAAGGCACAACACAAGCATACTATAAATGTAATAATCTTATTCATTCTCGTTTGTTCTGATAAAATAAAAACTTAAACATAAACGCATATCACCAGACCTCCGTCATCGGAAAGCCTTATATGCAACAATTGTTTCCTTTGCCTGAAAATTTATTTTCAATATTTTCCGGAAGATGAAACTTTTTTCATTCATCCTCCTACCGACAGGCAGATACCATCTTGATCAGACAAAAGGAGGAGGAGGAGCACGAAGAGACAGTTTCCCCAAAACAGGGAGCAGATGATCCAGGCAGACCGGATTTTCAATTATTTTATAACTCGGTGTAGCATAAAATTGTAGAAGCAACGAACAAACCGCTCCATCCTGCACATGGACAGTCGTCAGCAAATGGAACAACTGGATTTCCGAAAGAGACGAGTGATGGTGGCAGGTGCCGTCTGCCGTCTTCTTGAACGGGTGCGAATGGACAATCGTCGTACCGTCCTCGACATGGACGTGCGTGAACAAAGAAATGCTGCTGTAGTACACTATAAAAAGTGCCGGCAGCAGCCATTTCATATATTTTACTATTGTCTGTTTCACATTCCGTCCCTGTTAAATTAAGGGTGCAAAGGTAAGACAAATGGTCGAAAACTACAAATACACAAAATTCGAGCAACTAAATGTAAGCGACCGACACATATTCATAATAATTTGTTACTTTTGTGCGCAATTTTCGAAAGACAAACAATACATTAAAAACTATAAAGTCTATGGCTAAGATCACTAAAGAAGATGCTCTCCGCTATCATGCGGAAGGCAAGCCGGGAAAAATAGAAGTCATTCCCACCAAGCCCTATAGTACCCAGACGGATTTGTCGCTGGCTTACTCGCCCGGCGTTGCCGAACCCTGCCTGGAAATCGAAAAGAATCCGTTGGATGCTTACAAATATACTTCTAAAGGAAACCTGGTAGCCGTTATTTCGAATGGTACCGCCGTATTGGGATTAGGAGATATCGGTCCGTTGGCCGGCAAGCCGGTGATGGAAGGAAAAGGACTGTTGTTCAAGATCTTTGCAGGTATCGACGTGTTCGATATCGAAGTGAACGAGAAAGACCCTGACAAATTTATCGAAACGGTAAAAGCCATCGCCCCCACTTTCGGAGGCATCAACCTTGAAGATATCAAAGCTCCCGAATGTTTCAAGATCGAAACGCGCCTGAAAGAGGAACTGGATATTCCGGTCATGCACGACGACCAGCACGGGACAGCTATCATCTCCGGCGCAGGCTTGATCAACGCGCTGGAGATCGCAGGGAAGAAGATCGAGGACGTGAAGATCGTAGTGAACGGAGCCGGAGCCGCTTCCATCTCTTGCACGAAACTATATATAATGTTGGGGGCAAGGAAGGAAAACATCATCATGTGCGACAGCAAAGGGGTTATCTCCACACATCGCACGGACTTGAACGAATCCAAGAAATTCTTCGCTACCGACCGCGACATCAAGACATTGACGGAAGCCGTCGTCGGAGCTGACGTGTTCTTAGGATTATCGGTCGCCAATGTATTGACTCAAGATATGGTCCGCTCCATGAATACGAACCCGATCGTGTTCGCTTTGGCCAACCCGAATCCTGAAATTTCGTATGCCGATGCAATGGCCTCACGCGACGATATTATTTTTGCCACAGGCCGTTCCGACTATCCGAACCAGATCAATAATGTATTAGGATTCCCTTATATCTTCCGCGGCGCATTGGACACACACGCCAAAGCGATCAACGAAGATATGAAATTAGCAGCCGTTTACGCAATCGCCGAACTTGCCAAAGAACCGGTTCCCGATGTCGTGAATGCTGCCTACAAACTGAAACGGACGACTTTCGGACGCGATTACATCCTGCCGAAAGCACTCGACCCACGCCTCCTGACGCGTGTCTCCTGTGCCGTTGCCAAAGCAGCCATCGACTCGGGCGTATCCCGCCGGACGATCACCGACTGGGAAGGATATGCCAACCACTTGCGCGAAATGATGGGATATGACAACAAGCTGCTCCGTTCGTTCACCGATATGGCTAAAGCCAATCCGAAACGGGTGGTATTTGCAGAAGCTAACCACGGCAATATGCTGAAAGCCGCTGCCGAAGCGAAAGCCGAAGGTATCTGTATTCCTATCCTTTTAGGCAACGAAGAACGCCTGCAAAAGATCGCAGCCGAAGAAAATATCAGCCTCGAAGGGATCGAAATCGTCAACCTTCGTCACGACCGCGAAACGGAACGCCGCCATCGTTATGCCAAGATCCTGTCTGAGAAAAAAGCCCGAGAAGGTGTCACGTATGCGGAAGCCTGCGAAAAAATGGTCGACCGCAATGCATTCGGTATGATGATGGTTGCGACAGGCGATGCCGATGCTTTCGTGACAGGTGTTTACAGCCGCTATTCCGAAGTGACCAAAATGGCAGAGCAGATCATCGGTATCCGTCCGTCTTACACACATTTCGGCGCTTTGAATATCCTGACTTGCAAGAAAGGTACGTTCTTTATTGCCGACACGCTGATCAACCGCCACCCGTCGACAGAAGTATTGATCGATATCGCCCGCCTGACTCAAGATGCTGTGAAATTCTTCGCGCACGAACCGGTTATGGCGATGTTGTCCTACTCCAACTTCGGTTCCGACAAGCAGGGCAGCCCGCTGAAGGTCCACGACGCGATCGACTATCTGCATAAGAACTATCCGGACATGATGGTAGATGGAGAAATGCAGGTCAACTTCGCTCTGGACAAAAAACTGCGTGACGACATGTATCCGTTCAACAAGTTGAAAGGCAAAGATGTCAACACGCTGATCTTCCCGAACCTGAGTTCTGCCAACAGTGCTTACAAGTTACTTGACACACTCGGCATCAGCGAAACGATCGGCCCGATCCAGATGGGTTTGAACAAACCGATCCACTTCACCGACGTGGAAAGCTCTACGCGTGATATCCTGAACCTGACGACTGTCGCTGTCGTAGATGCGATCGTACAGGAACAGATCGAAAAAGGAAAATAACTCGATTAAGTTTAATAAAAAATAGCGATGAGGCATCGATGTTTCATCGCTATTTTTTTGCTATCTGTATACGCTTATCGGAACAACTTCCCATCCTTTTCTCTATCTTTGTCCCCCAAAATTGTTTAGGTATCACATTTATGGCAACTACTACTAAAGAAATGACGGAGGGTGCTCCCCTGCCGCTTATTCTCAATTTCACCTTCCCCCTGTTGCTTGGAAATATATTGCAACAAACCTACTCGCTTGTGGATGCCGCTATCGTTGGAAAATTCTTAGGGATCAATGATCTGGCTGCAATCGGGGCAAGCACTTCGGTCGTATTCCTGATTTTAGGATTTTGCAACGGGTGTTGTTGCGGGTTCGGGATTCCGGTGGCACAGAAATTCGGGGCGAGAGACTACAAGACAATGCGACGGTACGTGACGGTCAGTTTACAACTGGCAGCCCTGATGTCGATCGTCATTGCGATTCTGACAAGCGTATACTGTGCAGATATCCTGAGAAGTATGCAGACTCCGGAAAATATTTTTCACGGAGCTTACTATTATCTGCTCGTAACGTTTATCGGAGTACCTTGTACGTTCTTCTACAACTTGCTGTCCAGCATCATACGTGCACTCGGCGATAGTAAAACACCATTTTGGTTCCTGCTGTTCTCTACCGTATTGAACATCGTGCTCGACCTGTTCTGTATCCTCGTGTTGGGATGGGGCGTGTTAGGAGCTGGTATCGCCACCGTCGTGTCACAAGGTGTGTCGGCACTTCTCTGTTATTTTTATATGTACAAGCATTTTCCGGTCCTGAAAGGGACGGCTGACGACCGTAAATTCCGCTTTCCACTGGCCAAAAATCTTTTATATATCGGAGTACCTATGGGACTTCAATTCTCCATTACGGCAATCGGCAGCATCTTGCTCCAAAGTGCCAATAACGCTTTGGGAACAGCTTGTGTAGCCGCATTCACAGCAGCAATGAGAATCAAGATGTTCTTTATCTGTGCCTTTGAAAGCTTAGGTATAGCGATGGCTACCTATACGGGGCAAAACTACGGAGCTGGAAAACCCGAACGCATCTGGCAGGGGATCAAAGCCAGCTCGCTGATGATGATGATCTATGCCGTCTTCACTTTTACAATACTGATGTCGGCCTCCGACAAGATATCATTGCTGTTCGTAGACGCTTCGGAAACGGAAATACTAAAAAACACGGTACTTTTCCTACACGTTTCTTGCTATTTCTTTCCGATCTTAGGGCTGCTCTGTATCCTGCGCTACACCATACAAGGCGCAGGATACACCAATCTGGCGATGCTTTCCGGAGTTTCCGAAATGATCGCACGCACGCTGGTCAGTATCTATGCCGTACCGATATTCGGATTTTTAGCTGTTTGCTTTGGTGATCCGACCGCCTGGATAGCAGCAGACCTCTTCCTCGTCCCGGCATTCATATATGTCTATCGGAAACTGAAAAAGAACCTTAAGGAAAATTATGCAATCCCCAACAGTTCGACTTCGAACAGCAGTGTGGAATAACCGGGGATCGGACCGGATGTACGTGTCCCGTAGCCTAATGTATACGGGATATAAATCATCCAACGGTCTCCCACATGCATCCGCCGGAGTGCCTCCTGCCATCCTTCGATCACCTGATTGAGGCGGAATGCCTCCGGACATCCCCGTTTCCAGGAATTATCGAACTCGCGTCCGTTGGCCAGCGTTCCACGGTAATGGACGGAAACGACATCCGTCAGTTCCGGTGAAACCACACCGGTCCCTTTCTCTATCTCCTTATACAACACACCACAAGGGAGCTTGACGACTCCCTCGCCGGTAGCCACTTCTTCTAAAAACCGTAGATTCTTTTCTTTATATTCTTCTTTCTTTCCCATTGTTATTCTCATTTCATTTCGTGGCAAAGATACAAAGCATCCCACGTATAAAATAAACAGAAAGAAATAAAAAGAGGCAAACAATTATACGGCAAGTCTGTTCTTTAATGGCTAAATCTAAACAAAAAAATTATGCACATACGTACATGGTGTTATGCTGTGCTCTGCCTGTTCCTGCCGCAGACAGTGGATCCGCGTGGGCAGGTCTTATTACAAGACCTGTGATTTATTGAAAAGCTCACCCATTTCGACAGGGAAGTGATCCCCGAAAGACTGTTTTGTCCGCTTCTCGACCGTTGCCGGCGAACGTGGTGCTGCCAAAGGATACGAACCTAACAGTTACGGTGAATGGAAGGACATACCCGAAAACAAGGAACCGCCCTATCCTGCCAACGGTCCTATCTACAACTATAACGAGCGTGAATACGACGACGATTACTACAGCCAGCCCAGTGCACTATTCCGTCTGATGCCGACCGACGAACAACAACTCCTGTTCGAGAACACTGCCCGTCAGATCGGAGGAGCCGAACTGTTTATCCAGCAACGTCACGTGCACAATTGTTATAAGGCAGATCCCGCTTATGGCAAAGGTGTAGCCGATACATTAGGAATCAGTTTGGAAGATGCATTACAGGAAACCAGATAAATAAAAATATCTATCAAGCAAAAGGAGGTGTTTCCTTCCCTGTCCCCGTACCTGACACCATAGCTGTCAAGCGCGGGAACAAGGAGGTTTAGACACCTCCTTGTTTATTAATCAACTTTATATTCTCCTATCTGTTTGAACCCGTTCAGGAAGTCTGCCACCGGCAAACGTTTCTTACCGGCCAATTGAATGGATAGCAAACGCAGGTATCCATCTTCCACTGCTACATCGATATAACTTTTACGATCAGTCCGGACGGTTCCGACGGGAAGTTCATGTGCGACAAAATGCTTCTCTGCCTGATAGATTTTCAGTGTGGTACGCACACCTTCCGGAGAAACGATTTCAGTCCAGGCCGCCGGATAGGGAGACAGACCACGAATAAAGTCATAAATCCTTTTCACCGGCTGATACCAATCAATACGACAAGTCTCTTTGAAAATCTTCGGAGCGGGCCGGAGTTTGGAAGGATCTTTATACAATTCTTCCTGAGGAACGGTATCTGCTTTTCCTTCCAGCAGCAAATCGACGGTTTCCAACACCAACCCGGCCCCCATTGTCATCAGAGAATCATGGACAATGCCCACATCATCCGTATCGGCAATAGGCAAATGCTTCTGGCGGATAATCTTCCCCGTGTCGATCTCGTGAGTCAGGAAAAAGGTAGTCGCACCAGTCTCCGTATCTCCGTTGATCACCGCCCAGTTGATAGGCGCAGCTCCCCTGTATTGAGGAAGCAAAGAGGCATGGAGGTTAAACGTTCCCAAGCGAGGCATATTCCAGACAACCTCCGGCAACATACGGAAAGCGACGACAATCTGTAAGTCCGCTTTCAAAGCCCGCAGCTCGGAAAGAAAAGCCTCATCTCTCAGTTTTTCCGGCTGGAGTACCGGCAATTCCTTCGATACGGCATATTGCTTCACAGGACTTGCCTGCAAGACACTCCCATGACGGCCGACCGGCTTGTCCGGCATCGTAATCACCCCTACTATATTATATCCGCCCTCAACCAAGGCACGTAGGCTCTCCACCGCAAAATCGGGAGTGCCCATATAAACGATTCGTAAATCTTCTTTCTTCATTTTTTTAATCTCCTGAAAAGTTTTCAACCAGTACTTCGCGGTATGAATTAAATATCTTCGATTTGGACATAAAACCGATATACCGTCCTTCCTCATCTACAACCGGCAGGTTCCAGGCCTTCGTATCGTCAAAGATACGCATGATCTGCTCCATCGGTGTCCCTACCTGGATCTTGGCAGGTGCCGAAACCATGAACTTGGAAACGTGAAACCGGTTATATAACTCAGGACGGAACATAATGTTCCGGATATTATCCAACAGAACGAGTCCTAACAGGATTCCCCGCTCGTCGATAACCGGGAACGTGTTTCGTCCACTCTTGGCAATCACCTTCACCATATCTCCCAAAGACATTTCGGGAGAGACGGTCAGGAAGTCGCGTTCGATCACACTGTCGGTATTCAGCAACGTCAACACGGCACGGTCTTTATGATGGGTAAGCAACTCTCCTTTCTGAGCCAGACGCATTGAATAGATACTGTGCGGAAGAAACATCTTGATCGTGATATAAGAACTCACGGATACGATCATCAGCGGAAGGAAAAGAGCGTATCCTCCGGTCAGCTCCGCAATCAGAAAGACACCGGTCAGCGGCGCGTGCATGACGCCGGACATGATTCCCGCCATTCCCAATAAGGCGAAATTCTTCTCCGACAGATACATCGTAAAGGGGAAATAGTTGGACGCATGAGCAAACACGAATCCGGCAATACATCCCAAATACAAGCTGGGAGCAAATATACCACCGCAACCGCCTCCTGCATTCGTCGCACTCGAAGCAAAGACCTTAAACAACAGGATCAACGTAAGGAATATCTGCAATCCCCAATAGGTATCGTTCAAACTATAGAACATACTCTTATCCATTATATAGGAAAACTGCCCGTTCAACAAAGACGAAATCGTATCGTAACCTTCACCATAGAGCGGAGGAAATATGAAGATCAACACACTCAACATGATTCCCCCGACGACGAATTTCTTCCAGTAATTACTCAAATTGCGGTACATTCCCTCGACCCGGTTCATGACCTTGGTAAAATAGAGAGACACCAGACCACAGAACACCCCGAGCAACAGCACGTATGGGATACGCTCAATCACAAACGCTTCAGTCTGTGAAAACGGGAACATCGCTTCCGTACCCGTAAAGATATAGGAAACGGTCGCAGCCGTCACCGAAGTGATAAGCAAAGGCAGCACCGACGTCATCGTCAGGTCCAGCAACAGCACTTCCACCACAAACACCACCCCTGCAATCGGAGCTTTGAAAATACCGGCAATCGCACCGGCAGCTCCACAACCGACCAGCAACATCAGCGTCTTTTGCTCCATGCGGAACAAGCGGCCCAAGTTGGAACCGATCGCCGCCCCCGTCAACACGATAGGCGCCTCCGCCCCGACCGATCCACCAAAGCCGATGGTAACGGAACTGGCAACAATGGAAGTCCAAATATTATGAGGCTTGATACGGCTCTTTCGTTGGGAAATGGCATAGAGTATCTTCGTCACCCCATGGCTGATATCATCCCGTACGATATATTTTACAAACAAACCGGCCAGCAGGATACCGGTCACCGGATAGAGCAGATACAAGTAATTCGCCCCGTCCTGATTGAAATTGCCGGTCAGAAGATGTTGTATAAAATGGATGATCGACTTCAGGATAATAGCTGCTGCCGCCGTACAGATACCGACCAGGAAACTGACGATCAGTATGAAATGCTTCTCTTGTATATGCTTGTCCCTCCATAGCAGGAAGCGATAGAAAAGTTGAAAGTTGAAAGTTGAAAGTTGAAAGTTATCCTTCTTCATTCCTTAATTCTTTAATTCCTTCATTCTTTAATTTTTTAATTCCTCAAATCCCTTTTCCGGTAACGACAGTCTTAACCGTATAGATCAGAATCGTCAGATCCAATGTCAACGACATATTTTCGTAATACAATATATCATATTCCATACGCTCCACCATTTTGTCCACGCTTGCTGCATAGCCGTACTTCACCATCCCCAACGAGGTAATGCCCGGACGGACATTGTGCAACAGATAATAATAAGGAGCCGTCTTCACAATTTCGTCGATAAAATATTTCCGTTCGGGGCGCGGTCCGACCAGTGACATATCCCCTTTCAGTACGTTCCAGAACTGTGGCAATTCGTCCAGCCGGTATTTTCGCATGACACGTCCGAACGGCGTTACACGCGGGTCGTCTTCCGACGAAAGCGACGGCCCGTTCTCTTCAGCATTGACATACATGGTACGGAACTTATACATCCAAAACGGCTGTCCGAGATAACCGATCCGCTCCTGACGGAAAAACACGGGTCCCGGAGAATCCCTCTTCACCCGCCATGCAATATAGACGAATAAAGGAGAAAGCAGTAACAATGCAACAGCAGAACAAACCTTATCCAGAAAAAACTTTATGTTCTGCCCGGCCGGTGAAAAGTTGTTATCCGTCACATCGACCAGCGGGATTCCCCGTATCGTCTGAAGCTGGATTTTCGAAAGCATATTGAACCGGTCCGCCAGCACTTTTATCGGACGCTTATAGCGGTAGAGCGAATAAAGGACTCCCAAGAGCATCTTATTGTTCTTCGACTCGACAGCCAAAACAATTTCATCCACATTCACCTTTTCCATCAAAACCGGAATATCTTCCACCGTCCCCAGCACCTGATTCCGGTCAGCCTTGACCGGCGTCCTCGCGTCTTCCGAGACAAACCCACAAATATCATAGCCCAAGCGGTACAAATCGTGAGCAATACGGACCGCCTTCCCTCCCGCACCGATAATCAGCACGTTCATCGCCCATTCCCGGTTCTTTATTTTTCTTACCCCGCTCTGCGTAATCAGCAAACGTGGAATGTAGGTAATGAAAAACTGCAATCCGAACATTCCGAAGAATAATCTATAATAGATATTGATCGAACGGGGAATATCGTCGAGCAACAAAGCAAAGAAGACAAAAATCGTCCCGATCAGCACAGTAATGAATGTCGAAAAAAGTTCGGTGAGGCGAGACTTTCCAAATGGCTTGTTGTAATATCCCGAAAAATAATAAAGCACCAACCAGAAGAAAGGAATGACGATCTGACCGGTGAGTACACCCGGATATTGCAAATAATCAAGCAGACTATCTGTTCCCTCATTAATAATGAACAAGATTTCATAACGAAGGATATTGAATAGCAACCACGCAACCGAAGCCGATACGAAATCCGATAATATATATTTTCCTGCCTGCTTGCTCCTCTTCATTTTTACCTGATTACCTGGACAACGCCACCGTCTCCTAACTTAATGATATTGGAAGGCCCCGCCTTGCTCATATCATCCTGGCGATATTTCACAATATAATCGACTCCGTTCTTAATACTGTCCGACACCTCGCTGAAATTACCCGGAGAAGGTTCGCCGCTCACGTTCGCAGAGGTAGATACCAACGGTCTGCGGAAACGCTCACACAATTTACGGGAAAACTCTTCATTCGTCACCCGGATACCGACACTTCCGTCTTCCCCCAAGAGATTATTCGCCAGATTCTTCGCATGAGGATAGATAATCGTAAGCGGTTTATCGGCCACCTCGATCAGGTCCCAGGCTATATCGGGCATATCCGACACGTACATGCTCAGCTTTGCCGAACTGTCGGTCAATACCAGCATAGCCTTATTGTCCATTCTCTTCTTCAGCTCGTACACTTTTTGTACGGCTTTCTCATTGGTCGCATCGCAACCAATTCCCCAGATCGTATCTGTAGGATAGAGTATTATACCTCCCGCCTGCATGATCTCGCAAGCTTTTTGAATATCTTCTGTCATTGTTTTTTAAATAATGTCACAAATGTACAAATCATTCGCGGACTTGGAAACAAAAGAGATAAAATGTTTTGCCGCCACGGCCGACAATCAAGAAAAGCCATAAAAAATTATTTTCACCCCGGAGAAAATTTATTTTCCCGCAAGTGATGTCGAGATATCCGGTGCCGATGACTATCCGGTTGCCGGAGTATGTCCCGAAACCGTTCGACCTTGGTTTCCTGCTTGCAGTCCTGCGCAACCAGCTTAAGAGCCATGAGATTATCCGGAATCGTTATAAAGAAGCAGAACAGATCGTTTCTGCCTAAAACCGATATGATCAGCAATGCCGATGAACAGTTCATGCGCAGACTGAATAAACTGATCAGCAGCAATCTGACCAATCTTGATCTGGATGTACAGTTTGTCGCTGCACAGATGGCCATGAGTCGTGCTTCGCTTTACAATAAATTAAAATTGCTTGCCGGCATTAGCATAGGCGATTATATCAACAAGTTCAGAATGGCCGAGGCCGTTCGCCTTCTTGCCGACAAGGATCTAAGTATACAGGAAGTATCGGAGAAGACAGTTTTCTCCCATCAACGCTATTTCAGTACAGTCTTAAAAAAATATATGGAGTGACACCCTCACAATACAGACAGGACTTATGATTTAAAATCCCGGAATCATATACGTGATCTTGGCCGAGATCACCTGTGAAGACGATTTGGAAAAATAATCTTCTTTACGGCTGTTGAAGATGTCGCTAAGGGCGTAGTAGTAACGGCCTTCCAACAGGAAAGAGCCGATTCCCGTACGAAGTTCGATCCCTGGACCACCGCATAATCCCCAGTCGAATTTCTTCTCGACCGGCATATTGTGCTGTTCGTTTTCGGTGTTCGGCTTGGCTCCGTTCAGATTTTCGTCTGTCTTCTCGCCAAAAGCATATCCTATTTTGGGACCCAGGTTGACGAATACCCTGAAACGTTTACTGCCGAAATAGATATGCGTCAGAATTGGAAGTTCAAAGTAGTTGATCGTCCGGCTATATTTATACTGTGGCTGGTCTTCGAACTTTTCATTCCATCCATATTGGATGAAATTCAGTTCGGCTTGCAATCCGAGATTCTTTTCTGTGATCCAGCGGAATGTAAGGCCTCCCGTATAGCCCAATTTCATTTTCTGCTGCACTTTTGTCTGGGCAAAACTGACTTTGGAAAAAGTCGTACCGAAAGAAGCTCCCAAAGACAATTCCCGTTTGAACTTATCCTGAGCCTGGATGCCATTCAAGGCGACAAGGCCTATAATAGCTGTTGCTATAACTTTCTTGATCATCTTACTTCATTTCGTGTTACATTGAAATCACTCTGATAATGAACAATAAAGATGTTCGTGTTGATGAAGCCTCCCCAGTTATTCACACGATGGAAATCGAATCCGGTCTGTACACCTTGGTAATGAATCTTATCCAGATTATTTTCGAAATTGGAACCGTATTTGTTGATTGCTCCAATGAAAAACATACCGGTGTCGAATCCTAAAATACCATATTTAGGGAATATATTGATCAAGTTCTTACTATACCAGTTTTTATATTTGGTATAGAAATCAGCCACCTCTTTCGACAGGTTGTCTGCGTAGAAGTTACTGTATATATACGTGTTCAGGGCATAGAAATCTTCCAAACAGTCACGTGTATACGTCTGCCATTCGGGATAGCCGAACAAGGTCAGTCCGCATTCGGGCTTTGTCTCCGCCAACATGCGTAACGGAGACTTGATCTTGTTTAGAGCCTCCAGTGTACCCGAAGTCGGTACGACTACATTCCGTTTGTCCGTTCTGAGGAGCGTGTCGACATCGGCAGTCAGGGTTTCGGCATTATAATTGATTTCGGTAAATGAGATCTGTCGTTGTTTCATCTCGGCTTTGAATGCTTTGATAAATTCGGTTTTATCCTTGCCGTCTCTGATGTTCAGCAGGATTATATTGTCTTCGGCAAATAGGTCGCATCCGCCTTGAGCCGCTTTGGCATACAGATAGGAATGGGGCGTATTTACCTGGTAAACATACGCGTTCGACAACACATCGTCGTTCTTCGATGTAAAAGGAATCACATATTTGATGTTGTTCTTCTGGGCAAATTCCGCAACTGGACCGATCTGGTCGTTTTGTACGGCTCCGATGATGAGGTTTGCATTCTTCAAGGCGTCCTCTTTCAGGATCTCTTTCAGTTTCTTCGTTCCGTTTTCCGTATCATAAACCGACAGATCGACAGAACAGCCTGTGTTTTTAAGACTGTCCACCGCCAGCAAGAAACCTTCGTAATATTCGATGAAGCGTTGTGTTTCCGTAGACGGGGTAACTTCATTCGTCATAAACGGCAATAACAAGGCTACTTTGACGTTGTTGACGCGCTCGATGCTTTTAGGTTCCGAGAGCAAAGCATTGACATCTCTTTCCGAAAGCATGGCGGTTGCTGGTTCGGCTGTTACATTCTCTTCGGCTTGTACGGGTATCTTAATGACCATACCGGCTTTCACCCCTTCTTTCAATTTCGGGTTAAGCTTGATCAGTTCGTAGCTGGAAATATTGAATTTCCGGCAGATCCGGTACATGGTCTCTTTTTTTTGGACGGTATATTCAATTTCTTTGGTAATGATCTTGAGCTCCGTTGTCGGCAAATCTTCTACTTGCGTCGCCGGAATACGGATTGTCTTGCCGATCGTAAAAGTGGAAGTAGACAATCCGGGGTTCGCTTTTACGATAGCGGTAGCGGGAACTGTGTACCGGATGGATAATGAATACAGGGTTTCTTTGGGCTGTATGGTATGGAAAATATAATTTCCATCCTGCTTCTTAGCAGTTCCTCCAACCATGTCGCGTTGCGGGATTTTAAGGGTGGCGCCTGCTTTGATTCCCTCTTTGCTATCTGGATTCAGCCGGTAAATATCATCGGGCGTAACCCCGTACATGGTAGCGATTGCGTAAACTGTTTGTCCTCTTTCTATCGTATGAAAAAACACATTATTGTCTTGTCCGCTTGTAATAACCACTTGTGCTCGGTTGTTTTGTGCATGGATAGATACACCAGCCAGACTCAGAAAGAGCGTCAGTACATATATGTTAATCTTATTCATTTGCTGATTTGGATTATTTAGGGGGCAAAGATAACAACAAAAAACGAGAGTAATAATAGATAAGAGCAAATTCAACTCTCACTTATCGTCATAATGACCATGAGCAGATAGCACGAGAACAAGTTTTACAAACATAGAACATTTATTCTGATTTATATGATTCTCTAAGAAAATAATGAAATTTCGGTTCCTTTTTAACCGGAAATCCCGACCTTTCCCCCCTTCAAATAAAACCGTTTGTCATGCTCGGCCAAGAAGCGGATGGTGGTGACGATTTTCTCCTCCGGAAAAGGCAATAAAGGGAGCAAATCGGTGACAGGAAGCGGTTGCCGGGTGGAAAGCAGTCCGAGCAACAGGTCGCGTATGGCATTGAAATCTCGATTGTTCAAGCCGGAATCATTCTTGGAAAGGCAGACATCGCAACACCCGCAATCTTCCGTATTCTTTTCTCCGAAATAGGAGAGTAGCAGACGGCTCCGGCAGATATGTTCCCCGTCCATGTATTCCACCACTTTCGAAATGCGCTTTTTCATTCTTTCCCGACGTTCCTCATAAGCGGAGGATGGGATAATAAGGGCATTTTTTCGCACGCGTGGATGCGTATAAGTGATTTGGGGAGCGGTCTGGAAGGAAGATTCGTCCATTCCTTCGCAATATTCGATGTAGCCGGATAGTTCCAGCAACTTCAATGCATGATACACCTGTAACGGAGGAAATTGGCAGGTGGAATAGAAATCCGTCAGTTCGAAGTTATAAACGATATCTTTTCCCTGTCCTTCCTGAATCCGGAAATAATCGCCCAACGCTTCATACACTTTCCCGATCAGCTTCTTTTCGGGAAACTCATCGTCTATCCGCTTTCTCAGATGAAAACTATCCGTATCTGTGCAGAGAGCCACCGCAAAGGCCTTCCGGCTGTCCCGTCCGGCACGGCCTGCCTCCTGGAAATATTCCTCCAATGACTCCGGCATATCCAGATGGATGACCAGTCGTACATCCGGTTTGTCGATCCCCATCCCAAAAGCGTTCGTGGCCACTATTACGCGGCATTCATTGTTTTTCCAGCGGCTTTGCCGGATCGCCTTTTCCTCCCGGCTTAATCCGGCATGGAAAAAGTCAGCCGATATTCCCGATTGTTGCAAAAAGATTGCCACCTCCTTGGTCAGCTTGCGGTTTCGCGCGTAGACGATAGCCGTACCGGGCACTTTTCCGAGTATGTAGGCCAATGTACCTAACTTGTCTTCCGTACGGCGCACGATATAGGCGAGATTCGGGCGGACAAAACTTTTCCGGAAGACATTTTTTTCCTGAAAAAGCAGTCGTCCCTGTATGTCGTCCACGACTTCGGGGGTGGCGGTTGCCGTCAGTGCCAGTACCGGTACGCCGGGCAGTTGCCCCCGTATATCGGCGATGTGGAGGTAGGAAGGACGGAAGTCATAGCCCCATTGCGAGATACAATGACTCTCGTCTACCACTAACAAGCAGACATTCATGACTTGCAACTTTTCCCTGAATAATCCGGTGGCAAGCCGTTCGGGTGAAACATACAGGAACTTATTTTGTCCGGAAACGCAATTTTCCAGCTCCCCGGCGATTTCCTGGCGGCTCATGCCCGAATACACTGCTGTGGCTTTGATTCCGATCCGGCGCAGATTGTCGACTTGGTCGCGCATCAAAGCGATAAGCGGGGTAATGACAAGACAAATTCCATCCATCGCCAGCGCCGGAACCTGAAAGGTGATCGATTTGCCACCTCCCGTAGGCATAAGCCCGAGTGTATCTTTTCCGGCACAGACAGAACGAATGATCTCTTCCTGTAAAGGACGGAAAGCAGGGTATCCCCAATACTTCCCTAAAATCTTATGGTAGACATCCACCGCATCCCTTCATATATCGTTCTCCTTGATATCCTTCACCATGAGTTGCAACGACGTGTTTCCGTTGTAGGTGTTCTCCTCGATGGTGTAGCAGATATTGAAAGGTTTCATGTTCTTGATATGCGTATTGTGTTGGCGCATACCGAAAGCAATGCCATGTATCGGTGTATTCGACTTGTCGTCGATCAGTTCCAATTTGATATGTTCAAGGTCTTTCCCTACCAGTTTGCTGGTCCCATAGTCTTTGACTCCGAGAGAGCAGAATACGGGCTTCTGGTTGTCCGGGCCGAACGGATTCATTTTTTTCAGTTCGCTCATGAACTTTGAATTGATATCTTGCAGGTCCAGTACGGCATCTATATCGATCTGCGGCGTCATCTGTTCGGGAATGATCTCGTCGGCAGCCAGTTTGAGGAACCGCTGGGTGAAAGCATCTAAGTTTTCCTCTTTCAGGGAGAGGCCGGCGGCATAGGTATGGCCCCCGAAGTTTTCCAGCAGGTCGCGGCAGCTTTCGATCGCTTTGTATATGTCGAATCCCGTAACCGAACGGGCGGAACCGGTAATCAGTTCGGACGATTTCGTCAGGACGACTGCCGGGCGGTAGTATTTTTCCGTCAGGCGGGAAGCGACGATCCCGATCACCCCTTTATGCCATCCCGGATTGTAGACGATGATCGCCTTACGGTCTTCCATATTCTGGAATTCGTCGATGATGGCGTTCGCCTCGTCTGTGATCTTTTTGTCCAGTTCGCGGCGTTCTTCGTTATACTGGTTGATGCTTTCGCTCTTTTCGCGGGCCACGTCCACATCCTTTGCCAAAAGCAGTTCGACTGCTTCCTTTCCGTTCATCATACGTCCGGAAGCGTTGATACGTGGTCCGATCTTAAAGACGATGTCGCTGATCGTGATCTCTTTGCCCGACAGACCGCAGATATCGATAATCCCTTTCAGGCCGAGGCTCGGATTGCTGTTAAGCTGCTTTAGACCGTAATAAGTCAATATGCGGTTTTCGCCAGTGATAGGGACGATGTCCGAGGCGATGCTGACAGCCGTCAGTTCCAGCAGTTTTTCCAGGTCTGCGAACGGGAAGTTGTTGCTTTTGGCGAATGCCTGCATGAACTTGAAGCCGACGCCACACCCCGACAGATGTTCGTACGGATAGATCGAGTCCACCCGTTTGGCATCCAGCACGGCAACCGCATCCGGCAATGTGTCGTCCGGCATATGATGGTCGCAGATGATAAAATCGATTCCCAATTGCTTGGCATATTCGATCTTTTCGATGGCTTTGATACCGCAGTCGAGCGAGATCACCAGCGTAATTCCGTTTTCCCGGGCGTAGTCGATCCCTTTATACGAAATCCCGTATCCTTCGTCATACCGGTCCGGAATATAAAAATCCAACGTCGATGAATAAGGACGCAAATACTTGTAGACCAGTGAAACGGCAGTTGTGCCGTCTACATCGTAGTCTCCGTAAATCAAAATCTTTTCTTTGTTTCCCAATGCTTTATTCAAGCGCTTGACAGCTTTTTCCATATCCGGCATGAGGAATGGATCATGCAAGTCGTTCAAGCTGGGTTTAAAGAATTTCTTCACCTCTTCAACAGTGGAGAGTCCTCGTTGAACGAGCAAAAGACATACGAACGGACTGAGTCCCATTTCGCTTGCCAGCTTGTCTCTCTTATGTAACTCTTCTTCTGTTGGGGTTTGAAAGTTCCATTTTGTAATCATTATATATTGTTTTTTCTTTTTCGTCTCTGAGATGAAGAGGGTGTGTCAAATTGACATTACCGGACGCGGATGATGCAGACAACGCAGACGGACGCAGATTTATTTTGTTGATAATTAATATATCTGCGTTAATCTGCGCTCGTCTGCGTCATCTGCGTCCCATGAATACCGATATTTGACATACTCTCTTCATTTGAATCCGTAAAGTTAGATAATATAAATGGATATTTCTGTTTGGCGGCTTGCTTTTTAATTAAATTATAATTTCGGAAAAATTTTCACCTTGCTTTTTATAATGAAAATTTATTTTCACTATGTTTCGTGTGTGCGAAAATTTATTTTCAGATGTCTGTAGCAATTGGGACATATAGAGCCTTGCCTCTATAAGCACGGATGTATTCTCCAGGGGCAGTTCAAAAAAGGAAGTCGCCCATTATCCTTATCGTTATTGTAAGACATGATCCTCTCTCGGTCGAAACGGTTTAACCTAAAACTCGTCCCTATCCAAATGACTCCCTGATGATCGCTCAACACACAATTGACCGTCAACTGCGAAAGACCGTCTTTCAAGGATATTTGTTTAAAATAATACATATAACTTTGCAGCAAAGACAAGCTAAGAATGGGTAACAGGCCCCTCCCAAAACAAAAACGCCGCCTTTCTTCCCATAAAGTCTGAAGCTCAACTAAATGGTTAGTTTTGCATCAGAAGTAGTAAGGATTTATCAATGCTAATAGAGTAATATAGTCTTTAGGCTATCAGATTTAGGCAAAAAAAGGAGGATGCCCCAATGATGAGACATCCTCTTCTTTTTATATACTTCAAAATTATTATCTCAGACGATCCAAAGAACGCACCAGCGCTTCATCCGCCCCGATATTGCGTATAGCCAGATAATCCAGAATCAGACTGACCAGCGGAAAAGAAAAGGCGATCTTCAGGCTTAATGAGAATATCTCCTTTTGATTACCCAGATTCCAGTAAAAAAATGCAAAAAGGCCGTAAAAGCCTAACATTAAAATCGCATTAAATACGCAGAGGCGTATTTGAAGGATTCTTTTCTTAAACAGAAAGACAGTCAAAAGAGCCAGCAAAGAGATCACGATTGCCAAAGCAAACAGTCCCCATGTGGGATAAATAAGTTCCGGCTGGGCAGCCATCGTACTGATACCGGTTGCATCAAAAGTAAACAACTGGTCATCCGACTGCAACACAGCAAGCGGTAAAAACAGAATGGCAATCGTCAATGCCACTATAATAAGCAAATAAACCGTTTGTATTCTCTGTATCATAATAAAACAATTGACAATTAACAATTGACAATTGACAATTATTAGATGATGCTCACCAACCGTCAATTATCAATTATCAATTGTCAATTCATTAAAGGTTATTCTTTTCTTTTGCAGGGTTCTTATAATACACCTTACCATCTTCATACTCCTTAGCTGCGATCAAGGTCGGTTTCGGGAGTTTTTCATAGTAACGTGAAATCTCAATCTGTTCTCTGTTTTCAAAAACTTCTTCCAAATTATCATTATAGGAAGCAAATTCCTGGAGTTTTTTTTCCAGATCCTGTTTCATCTCAACAGAAATCTGATTAGCACGTTTACCAATGATTGCAACAGTTTCATACACATTATCCGTGTCTGCCGACAGCTTCATCATGTCGCGGGTAACTGTATTCGACGGAGCGTTAGTCTTTCTGTAATCCATACTTACTTTATTGATTAGTTGTTTCGTTAATACGTATCTGTTATTCGCTTGCTGGCATAGTCGTAGAACTTCTGAACTTGTTTTACATACTTGCCTTCGGGATACTCATTCATGTAGTTGTAGTATTCATCCACGACTTCGCGGTAACGTCCTTGCAACTTTTCTTCCACACTCACTACAGCCAATTCATATTTGGCACGAATGGTATAGAACATGAACTCTTCTCTATATTTTGAATACGGATAGTTCTTAAGTGCATTTTGCGCGGTAATCACACATGAAAGATAGTTGTTTCCCATATAGGTACCCAGGTTGAAATACAACCGAACTGCTAACAGTTCTTTATAAGCGAGCTTTTCCTGCAATTCGAACATAATGTTCTGAGCTTCTTTAGCCCGTTCGCTTTGCGGATAATACTCCAAGTACAATTGCAACTGGTTAATAGCTTCATACGTTTGTGCCTGATCCAAGCGGGGATCCGGTGAATCCAAATACAATCCATAACCCGAATAATAACGGGCCAACTCGGTATACTCGCCTTTCGGATAAGTTGTATAATAGGTATTAAAGTATTGCGAAGCAGTCTGATAGTCTTTTTGGCCGTAATAGCTTTGCGCCAACAGATACAAAGATTCTTCAGCATGAGCGGAACCTTTGAGTACAGGCACCAGTTCATCCAGCAAAGTGGCAGACTTCGAATATTGCTTTGCATTGAAATATTTCTTTGCATACGAATATTTCAGTTCGTAGTCTGTACTTTTCAGTATCTTGTTATACTCCCCGCAGGAAGACAACAGAACTGCAATCATCATCAATAAAAATACAACCTTTTTCATTCACATACTTTTAGCGCGCAAAGTTAAAATTTTCCGACAAATAAACGAAGCGCTTAACGTTAATATTTACAACTTATATAAGTCACTGGCCGCAATAAGCTCCAGTTTGTTGGCTTTCAGAACCTCCGCACACTTCTCCACATTATCGGGACGAATGATCACATTGGCCGCCTCACCCTGAGAAAAAGCATACATATATTCAATAAATATCCCGGCTGAAGTAATGATATCCATAGCTTTAGCCAATGCTCCCGGCTGATTGGGACAATGCAGGCAAACAACATCGGCCACACTCACAGCATACAGACGATCGCGCAAGACCTTGATAGCAGTATCCGTATCCGACACAATCAAACGCAAGATACCGAAGTCTGAATTTTCAGCTACTGTGAAAGCAGACATATTTACACCGGCTTCACCTAATATTTTTGCAACTTCCGTAAAACGGCCTTTCTTATTCTCCAGAAAGATAGATAACTGTTTAATTAACATAGGGATGAAATTTGATTTGTGATTTATAATTTATAAATTCTGATTTATGACTTATGAATTATCAGTAGTTCATAAATCAAAATTCTCTCCTATTCCAGTCTGCGATTATCGATCACATGTTTGGCTTTACCCATACTCCGCTCGATGCTGCGTGGCTCGACAATCTTTATATCGGGTTGCAAACCGATTACGCTTTGCATACGGTTTGCGATTTTCTTCTTCAAAGCGATCATCTTGTTCATTTCGTCTGAATAAAAATCCTGACGCACTTCCACTTGAATCTGGAATGTGTCCGTATTGTTCACACGGTTAACCACAATCAGATAATGCGGTTCGAATTCCGGCATCTCAAGAATAACCGATTCCACCTGCGACGGGAATACGTTCACACCCCGGATAATCAACATATCGTCACTACGCCCGAGAATACGTCCCATACGAACAGCCGTACGTCCACATTCGCATTTATCATAGATCAAATGCGTCAGGTCACGCGTACGGTAGCGGATCATAGGCATCCCCTCTTTTGTCAATGTCGTAAAAACCAGCTCTCCATGCTGTCCGGGTTCCACCGGTTCCAAAGTAACCGGATCGACAATTTCAGGGAAAAAATGATCTTCCCACAGATGCGTACCGTTCTGGCATTCGCACTCTCCTCCGACCCCCGGACCGCAAATTTCTGTCAGCCCATAGATATCATATGCTTTGATATTCAACTTGCTTTCCAACTCTTTACGCATATTTTCCGTCCAAGGTTCAGCACCGAAAGCACCGACACGCAATTTGAATTCTTCCAACGGAATGCCGGATGAATGAATCGTTTCTGCCAGATATAACGCATACGAAGGAGTACAAGCCAATCCCTTAGCTCCGAAATCATGCATCAACTGAATCTGCTTCTGCGTATTACCACTACTCATCGGGATTACCGTTCCACCGATATTCTCAACTCCGGCATGTGCTCCCAAGCCTCCTGTAAACAGACCGTAACCATATGAAACCTGTACGGAATCATTCTTTGTCAAACCATAAGCAGTCAGACATCGCGCCACAACTTCAGCCCAGATAGACAAGTCTTTCCGGGTATAGCCGACAACAATAGGCTTTCCCGTCGTTCCGGAAGAGGCGTGCAACCGAACAATTTCAGACATCGGCACAGCCATCAGTCCGAAAGGATAATTATCCCGCAAGTCCTGTTTGACGGTAAACGGGAGCTTCACTATATCATCAATAGAATGGATGTCTTCCGGAGTAATCCCCATTTCCTGCATTTTTTTACGATAGAAAGGAGAATTATGATAAGCATGTTCAACAACCCGCCTTAAGCGGATACTCTGTAATTTCCGCATTTCCTCGCGGTTCATACATTCGATAGTTTCGTTCCAAATCATGGTATCAGTTCGTTATCTTTTTAATGTTAGTAGTCTAAATCAGTTGCAAAGTAATAACTTTTTTGCAAAGAAACCTTCTTTTGCTCTCCTTTTTATATACAAGAAGAGCACGCAGACTGACGCTGATTTATTTTATTGATAATAATATCTGAGCTAATCTGCGCTCGTCTGCGTCCCATGAATACCGATATTTGACACCCCCCTATTCATACCAGACCGGTCCCGGTTGGTTCCCCATTTCAAATTTCAATGTGTCACCATTCATAATCTGTTCATGAGTTATATAGCTCTTATCATACGGCTGACCGTTCAACTTCACAGACCGGATATAAATATTCTCACGATTTACAGCCGGAGCCAGAACCGTAAAAACCTTGCCATTTGCCAGACGCATCTTCACCTCCGGGAATATCGGGGTTCCGATCTCATACTTGCCGCTGATCGGATCGACCGGATAGAAGCCCATGGAACTAAACACAAACCAGGCAGACATCTGTCCACAATCTTCATTCCCGCAGATTCCGTCCGGAGTATTCAAATACAGGTTATGCAGGACCTCTGCCACATATTTCTGCGTCTTCCAAGGTTGTCCTACCTTATTATATAAATAAATCACATGATGGCTCGGCTCGTTGCCATGAGCATATTGCCCGATCATACCGGTGCTGAAAATCGGCAGATCCTCATCCGATTTCGGAACATAAGTAAACATACTATCCAGTTTCTCAGCGAAACGCTCCTTGCTTCCAACCAGATAGATCAGGCCATCCAGATCCTGAGGAACAGACCAGAAATATTGCCAGCCATTGCTCTCACAAATATCTTCGGTATAATCGTCGGGACTGAAGTTTACGGCGAAATTTCCCTTCTCGTCACGCGGCTGCATAAAAGAAGTGACCGGATTGTAAACATTCCGATAGTTCTGAGCACGTTTATAGAATTCATCGGCAATATCTTTCTTGCCCATCTTCTCTGCCATTGTTGCAATACAATAATCATCATAGGCATATTCCAATGTCTTGGATAACGCCCAGTTCTCCCATTTCTTCGGATCACTGTAAGCCGGGACATATCCTAACCTCTTGTAATCGCCAATCCCCCTGTAATCGTCACGATTAGCCGTTGCGATACAAGCCTCTAGTGCTTTTTCCGGATCGAAATTGCCGATACCTTTCAGATACGCATCCACAATGACGGGAACAGCATGATATCCGATCATCATATTAGTTTCCCAACCATACAAATTCCATAACGGCAAAGCTCCATTCTGCTCATAGAATTTCAAGAATCCCTTGATCATATCGTTTGCACATTCCGGTTCGGTATAGGTAAATAGAGGATGAGAAGCACGATAGGTATCCCATAATGAAAAAGTGGAGTAGTTCGTCCACCCGTCCGCTTTATGAATCTGCTGGTCCGGGCCGTAATAGGAACCGTCCACATCACTGTAAACAGTCGGAGCAATCATGGAATGGTACAAGGCAGTGTAAAACTTCAACAGGTCATCGGTATCCGGACTCTTCACCTCTATTTTAGAAAGCTGCTTGTTCCATGTCTTGGCAGCCTGCATCTGATAATAATCGAAATCATCTTTCGGAGCCTCCGCACGCAGATTCTTACCTGCTCCTTCCATACTGACACCGGATATACCTGTCGTCACCAAAATTTCCTCATCTTTCTCCGTATTGAAATCAAAACGGGCAATATAAGCCGTACCGATCCAGCCACGATCTTTCGTTACGATGGAAGTCGTGTCCATATAGCAAGCCACGAAAGGTTTTGAGAAACGAGTTTCAAAATAAACATGCTGTAAAGGAGACCAGCCCTGAGAGAAGCGATATCCCCGGATCGTCATCGAATCGACCACTTCTATGCGCGAATCCAGCGTAAAATCCCAGTTCATCGCCTTTTTGAGATTCAAAAATACGGACGCCTCTGCTTTGGGGAACGTATAACGTTGAACACCACAACGTTCAGTTGCGGTCAACTCGACATTAATATTATAATCTTTCAGCAACACCCGGTAATAGCCAGCCGAAGCCGCCTCGTCATTGTGCGAAAAAGTCGAATAGATGCCTAAAGGAGCAGGCGCTTCCTTATACGGACGCGTCACCGGCATGAAGGAAATATCGTACAAATCACCCGCACCAGTCCCAGACAAATGAGTATGGCTGAAACCAGCGATAGTCGTGTCGGGATAGAAATACCCGGAAATACGATCCCAGCCGGGAAGCCCGTTGTCAGGGCTCAACTGCACCATTCCGAAAGGGACCTGCGCTCCCGGATAAGTATTACCGGTAAAATCCGTCCCGATAAAAGGATTTACATATTGTGTATAATCATCCGCCTCCTGTTGTTTTTCCGGCGTGCAGGCTGCCAGAGCCAGCAAGGAGACCGCCAATAAGGATATGTGCCTCATGTTTACATACTGTTTTAGTCTTGACAAAGATACAAAAAGAGACGCACAATGAAAACTGTACGTCTCTTCTATAACTATTTACGATGTCCGTAGTTTTAGGCCGGTGCGATTTCCGTACTATCTTCATCCTCGTCATCTGTATCTTCATTCGTATCATTCTTCACAAAGAACGCACTCAATTCGAACAATCCATACAACGGGAAGAATACGATACCCAATGTGAACGGATCACTACTCGGGGTGATAAATGCAGCAGCAACCAACAACCCTACGATAGCATGCCGTCTGTATTTGTGGAAGAACGAACGTTTCAACAAACCGATCTTCGACAACAACCACGACACCAGCGGCATTTCAAAAACGATTCCCATCACAAAGATCAGCATCAGGAAATTATCCATATACGAATCCAAAGAAACCTGTTCTTGTATATTAGCACTCAACTGATAAGTTGCCAAAAAGCGCAGCGTCATCGGGAATACCATAAAATATCCGACAGCACATCCGATAAAGAACATGATTGTTCCCAAAAGAAATACCCATTTGACATTTTTCTTCTCGTTCTCATACAAAGCCGGACTGATGAATTTCCAGATTTCCCACATCAAATAAGGGAAAGTAAGCACAAGTGCCAACCAGAACGAGGTGGTCATGTGAGTAAAGAACTGAGATGCTAATCTGATATTAAACACATCCACGTGAAAATTATCATTACAGAAATCCGGCAGGACATCAAACCACGGACTGACATTGACCAGCCATTGATTCAGATCGCACAACCATCTGTAAAAGATAAAATCGGAATAACAGGGTGCCAATACTACGCGGTCAAATATACCATCACTACCGCGCATAAAGGCAAAACTGCCTATCGCAAAGATAAAGAGCGCTAAAAAAGAACGGAACAGAGTCCAACGAAGTGCCTCCAGGTGGTCCCAGAAAGACATTTCTTCTTGTTCTAATTCTGCCATCTTTTACTTTTTATCGGTATCGTCTATCTTAATGTCGTCTTCTAATCCTTTTACACCATCTTTGAAGTTTTTCACACCCTTACCGATACCTTTCATCAGTTCAGGTATTTTTTTACCACCGAAAAGTAACAAAACAATAATGGCAATGATGACAATCTCGCCAGTTCCTAAATTTCCAAGAAATAATAATTGATCCATGATATTGTATAAATTAGTCGTTAATATTCCTGTTATCGATGGGGCAAAGATACAATTTGTAATGAATAGTACCCCAATTATTCTAAATTTATTACCTTTGTGCCATCTTAAAAAACTGAAATTAGAAAAAGATTAGAAAAAGATTAGAAAAAATGAAAGCGTATGTATTTCCCGGTCAGGGTGCACAGTTTGTCGGAATGGGAAAAGACCTTTACGAAAACAATCCCCTTGCAAAAGAGATGTTTGAAAAGGCTAACGAAATCCTCGGTTTCCGCATCACGGATCTGATGTTTGCCGGAACAGACGAAGATCTGCGTCAGACAAAAGTAACACAGCCTGCCATTTTCTTACACTCAGTCATTCTTGCAAAAACATTAGGTGACCAGTTCCAACCGGATATGACAGCCGGACACTCTTTAGGAGAGTTCTCCGCGCTTGTTGCAGCCGGAGCCTTATCTTTCGAAGACGGACTTACCTTGGTATCCAAACGTGCTATGGCGATGCAGAAAGCCTGCGAAGCCACCCCTTCAACCATGGCAGCCGTTCTGGCATTGCCGGATGAGAAAGTAGAAGAGATCTGCGCAAGCATCGAAGGCGAAGTGGTCGTATGTGCAAACTACAACTGTCCGGGACAACTCGTCATCTCCGGCTCCATACCGGGTATCGATGCCGCATGTGAAAAGATGCTGGCTGCCGGTGCAAAACGTGCACTGAAACTAAAAGTAGGCGGTGCATTCCACTCCCCTCTGATGGAACCGGCCCGTGCAGAATTGGCTGCCGCTATCGAAGCGACTCCGATCCACAAACCGTCTTGTCCTGTTTACCAGAACGTAAGCACGAAAGGTGAAACCTGCCCCGAAACAATCAAAGCGAACCTGATTGCCCAGCTGACAGCTCCGGTCCGTTGGACACAAAGCGTTCAGAACATGATTGCCGACGGTGCCGATCACTTCATCGAACTGGGTCCGGGCGCCGTACTTCAGGGATTGGTGAAAAAGATCAATAAAGAAGTGACAACAGAAGGCATGCAATAAGCAGTTTGCTTTTATCCATATAAAAGAGGTTGGCAGGGAAGTTCTTCATCGAACACCTGCCAACCTCTTTTTTATGCTACCGATGGCCAATACGGATTCTGATACAAAGGAGATTCCGCAACACCACCAAGCGCTTTTAGGGAAAGAAAACGCTCCAGCCAACAAGATTAAGCTGACAGGTCTGATTCTTTTGAACATAATTTGTGTTTTTATTAATAATAAAGTATCAATTCAATTTTCATCTATCACTTCTTTTTGCAAAATGCAACTACAGGTTTTCCATTCGTATAATGGACTTTACTATAGTTCGTTAAGAACTATGGCACATTTCTTATCGGTGCCAAAGATATGAAAAAATTTTATTACAAAGTTTTATTTGCAAAAAATAATTTAAAATATATCTAATAAAAAGGCTGTTCCCTAAGAAACTGCATGATATAAGTATCTCCACGAACTCGATATTTTCTGTTTCTCCCCCAAAAACAAGATTTATCAGTGCGCAATAAATAAAGGTGTCTTGTAGGGGCGGGATTCTACTCCGTCCAATGAAAACAACATCTGCCTTACCGGATCCGATTGGGCAGAGCCCTGCCCCTGCAAGCGACAATTACTTCTTTAATATGAACCTTATTGTCATCTCTTGCTTATTGTACGATTTCCTGAAAAAGCCATTGGTCCAAATCGAAACAGTAGTGCATAAAATTTGATTTTATACCCCGTTTATTTTAAATTACCCCTGCTAGTAATATTTTTTAAGAAACTATATATTTTATAAATGATTGAATAATAGGTAAATATAAATATTCCCGTTTTTTGGAGGGGTTATTGTATAATTTAACGGATTAAATCCACAAATTCTTGTTGTTTTGCAACCAGTGCAGCTGATTATGGAATCATAGGTATTGATATAAAAATGTGCCATAGTTCTTAACGGACTAAATTAAAAATAACTAAAAGACACAAGCGCGAAAGAACTTCCACATTTCAAATTTGAATATCAAGCAAGGGTAATCCGTGCCTTTATAATATTAATCAAGAAAGAACATTCTTTCAATTATAAATATAAAACACAAATTATGTTGAAAAAATTCAAACCTATCAGCTTGATTCTACTTGCCGGGGCTACCTGCTTCGCCGCAAATGGATATGCGGAAACAATGCCCGCCAAGCCGAACATGAACATTTCCCAGCAAAACGGGAAAGTTTCCGGTACCGTGGAAGACGATTTGGGACCAGTACCCGGCGCTTCCGTCGTAGTAAAAGGAACCACCAATGGCAATATTACCGACATGGACGGTAAATTCACACTGGAAGGTGTTAAGAACGGAGACATCATCGTGATTTCCTACATCGGCTACACGACGCAGGAAATCAAATACACCGGGCAATCTGTGGTACAAGTCAAATTGGCCGAAGACACTCAAAAACTGGAAGAGGTCGTAGTCGTCGGATACGGTACGCAAAAGAAAGTGAACCTGACCGGTGCCGTAGGCGTTGCCGATGGTGACATTCTGGAAGATCGCCCGATCGGAAACATCGCACAAGGTCTGCAAGGTGTCGTACCGAACTTGAACATCGACTTTGCCAGCGGTGACCCGACGGCAAGCACGACTTTCAATGTGCGTGGTGCGACTTCACTGAACGGTGGTTCCGCCTTGTTGCTGGTTGACGGTGTCGAAACGGAAGACCTCTCGTTGCTGAACCCGCAGGATATCGAAAGCGTATCTGTCTTGAAAGATGCCGCCTCCGCCTCCATCTACGGTGCGCGTGCCGCTTTCGGTGTCGTATTGATCACGACCAAAAAAGGTAAAAAAGAACAAAAAGTCCAAGTAAACTACAACAACAACTTCTCCTGGTCTGTGGCATCACGCCTGCCGGAAGGTATTTCGTCTGACAAATGGATTCGCGCCATCAATCAAGCGAATGCCAACACATCCGGAAGCGGGTATTTCTCCCAAACATTGGTGGATGCCATTGATGCTTATATCGCCGGGACAGGTCCTTCTTCTTTCGTCGACATGACAGGAGACTGTACCGCCAAAGGTGAATGGGCATACGCCGGCAATACGGACTTCTTCCACGAAATGTATAAGCCCTCTTTCATGCAACAACACAATGCCAGCATCAGTGGTGGATCGGCCAAAAGCACCTATTACGGTTCGCTCGGCTACAAAGGGCAAGACGGGCTTTTCCGCTACGGGACAGATGACTACAGCCGTATCAACATGACGTTCAACTATTCGACGCAGATCACGAAATGGCTCGAAATGACGTTCCGCACGAAATACAACCGCAATACGTCCAACACACCGGATACCTATTCGTTCATGGGTTCGTCTCCGCACTACGAAATCTACCGTACGTTCCCCTTCCTTCCGATGTACACGGCAAACGGCGATTTCGCCGGTATCGGAGGATCGAACTTCAACTACAATATGCCAGCCCGTATGGCTGTCGCAGGACGTGATAAAATGACTTCCGACGACTTCTGGTACACGGCAGCATTCACGTTGACCCCACTTGCCGGTCTTTCCATCAAAGGCGACTACACGGGCAACAAGTACTACGAAAACCAGACAAACAATGTGAAGACCATCTACCAGACCGGACCGGATGGGAAACAGAGTGCCGTCGCCGGTAACACCAACTCATTGGAGGAAGCCCGTTACCAGACGACCTATCAGGCATTCAACATCTATGCCGACTACAAAAGAACGTTCAACGACGTCCACAACTTCGGTGTCATGGTCGGATACAACCAGGAAAGCAAAAAGACGAACAACCTGTCGGTGACAACGCAAAACTTGTTCAACAACGACAAACCGATCATCGACTTGGCCAACACACACCGCTTGCCGGTATTCGCGGGTACGATCTGGGCCGTACAAGGCGCGTTCTTCCGTTTGAATTACGACTATATGCAGCGTTATCTGTTGGAAGTGAACGGACGTTATGACGGTTCATCCAAATATGCAGACGGTGACCGCTGGGGATTCTTCCCGTCCGTATCTGCCGGATGGCGTATTTCCGAAGAGCCGTTCTTCAAACCGGCACGTAACGTGTTCGACAACTTGAAAGTAAGACTTTCATACGGTGGTCTCGGCAATCAGGTGACAGACGGTAATTTCCAATATCTCAGCTACCTGAACAGCAAAACGCTGGGTTATCTGATCAACGGACAAATCGCCGGCGGACTGACTGCCCCGACTTTGGCCAGCACAAACATCACATGGGAAAAGGTTTACACGACCAACGTCGGTTTAGACTGGACCATGTTGAACGGACGCTTGACCGGATCATTCGATTATTATATCCGTGACACGAAAGACATGGTGGTCAACCGCACTTATCCCGCCGTATTGGGAACTTCCGGCGGAAAAGAAAACTTGGCCGATATGCGCACGAAGGGTATGGAACTCTCCATCACTTGGAATGACCAAATCGAAGATGTTGCCGGAAGTCCGCTGAGATACTCCGTAGGTATCGGCTTATCCGACAATACTTCCGAAATCACGAAGTATGACAACCCGACGAAGAGTTTGGACGAAACACATTACGAAGGAAAGAAAATCGGTGAAATCTGGGGATATGTAACGGAAGGATTCATCCAGAACAAGGCAGAAGCCGAAGAAATGGGTAACCGCCAGTCATTCATTTCCAACACATGGTTGCCGGGTGATATCAAATATGCCGACCTGAACGGAGACGGTAAGATCAACATCGGCAACAACCGTGTCGGCGATTCCGGTGACCGCAAGATTTTGGGTAACAGTACGCCGCGCTACAACTTCAACCTGAATTTGAGCGGTGCTTGGAAAGGTTTCGACCTGCGCCTTCTCTTCCAGGGAACCATGAAACGGGACATCTGGCTGGACAGCCCGGTCTTCTGGGGATACAACGGTGTATGGGGGTCATGTATCAACGACTACCATGTAGACAACTCCTGGTCGGAAAACAATACGAGTGCTTACTATCCTGTTCCTACATTCAGCAGCAGAAGCAAGCAGGCTCAAAGCAAATACATCCAGAACGGCGCGTTTATCCGCCTGAAAGACGTTACATTGAGCTACACGATCCCGAAAGACTGGACCAGCCGCATCGGTTTGCAACAGTTGAAGGTGTACGTCAGTGGACAGAACCTATGGGAAGCAACCGGTTTGTATAAATATCTGGATCCGGACGTAGTGGGTAGCCGTAAAAACGACGGTTCACTGGCTACCGACAGTGGCGGACGCGTTTATCCGTTTACCCGTGCTTATTCATTTGGTATTAACGTAACATTTTAAAAGAAAACAAAGAACATGAAAAAGTCAATCATAACATTCTGCGGCTTGCTGTTCTTCGCAGCCCAAAGCTGTGACGTATTGGACAAAGAACCGATCGAATTTGTCAGTACGGAAGAAACGTTCGCAAACGCCAATGAAGAAACCTTGCAATCCTATTGCAACAATCTTTATCCGGACTTGATCAGCGGACACGGAGCGTTCAACGGTTATAGCTTCGGTATGCTGGAAGGAGACTTCCAGTCTGACAACATCCTTCCTTGGGATGCCAACAGCGTGGCTTTCAGCCAACATACAATCTCTACGAAAGATGACAACTGGAAGTGGGAAATCGTCCGCGCCTGCAACGCGTTCATGGAATACTACGAACTTTCTCCTGTTTCGGAAAGCGTAAAACAACGCTATGCCGGAGAAATACTCTTTCTCAAAAGCATGGACTATTTCAACAAAGTACGCCGTTTCGGAGATGTACCTTGGTACGACAAAGTAATGGTCCCGGGAGATGAAGGCTTATACAAAGGACGTGACTCACGCACCGTGGTCATGGCAAATGTCTTGAAAGACATCAACCAAGCCATCGCCTGGTTACCGACAAAAGCGACAACCGGCGTCAGCCGCATCAGCAAAGATGCCGCCTTGGCTTTAAAAGCCCGTATGTGCTTGTTTGAAGGAACTTTCCGCCGTTACCACGGAATCGAAGGGGATATCGAATTCTTGCAGGCCGCTTATGACGCTGCCGGAGAACTGATGAAACCGGAATATGGCTATTCACTTTTCAAAGGTTCAAAACCCAGTCAGGCATACCACGAGTTGTTTATCCAGGAAGACTACAACGGAAACACGGAAGTGATCCTTTCACGTGAGTATGATCCGGCACTCGGCGGTGCAAACAACGTATCCCGCATGATTGGCGTCGGGGAAACTCCTATCGGATTCAGCCGGGATGCCGTCGAAGACTATCTGTGCGCGACAACTGGAAAGCCCATCACATTGTGCGGATGCGAAGGACATACACAGCATACGACCTTGGTGGCAGAACTGAACAACCGTGACCCGCGCCTGTTGCAAACTGTTGCTTCACCGGAAGCCGGAGAACACACTTACCAACTGGACGGCAAACGTGCCGGCATCGGTAACCTGCTCAGCGGACTTTATCGTTCATCTACCGGTTATGCCATTGCGAAATTCTTCAATGCTGCGGAATATTCGACCGTGCACAATCAGGGTACGCTGGATGCTCCTGTCTTCCGTTATGCGGAAATATTGCTGATCCGAGCCGAAGCCGGTGCCGAACTGGGACAAGATCCGGAACTGGACAAGACCGTCAATGCTTTGCGCGAGCGTGTAGGTTTCACACATCATCTGACTGCAAATCCTGAACAAGACCCGAAATTAGTCGCAGAATATCCGACTATCAAAGGAGCGAACGCCAATCTGATTCGTGAAATCCGTCGCGAACGCCGGGTCGAACTGATGGGTGAAGGTTTGCGTTACAGCGACCTGATGCGTTGGCATTGCGGTCTACGCTTAAACGAGCCGAAGTTGGGTATCATCCCCGACATCGCAAAAAATGCCGATAACGCGACAGCTTATACACAGGAAGAATATGACATTCTCCAGAATGATTTAGGCTTCCAGAACAAAGCTCTTGATATCTATACCAAACGTATCACCAATCCGAAGGCAAACTTCATCGAACCGAAGAACTACTTGTTCAACGTTCCGACTAACCAAATCGGATTGAACCCGAACCTGCTCCCTCAGAATCCGGGCTGGGAATAAATAAAAGAATGTACTTTTATAGTAAAAAAGGTCTGCTCTTCAAAACGAAGGGCAGACCTTTCTTTTAAGCATCACCTGTTCTTTACAACTGACAGGCATCCACGTTTAAAATATTCCAGTCAATAGTCTTTCTCATTTGCCAGATTCCACATATTCAGGAAAGAGGCTTTTGTTATATCAACCACCTTATCCCAATTGATCTTTTCCACATGATCACCTGGCATATGATAGTCTGGATGACCATCCGTATGATACCAGATGACCGGTATATCCAAGAGGGCGAATGAAGCATTATCGCTCCCTCCTACCGGCTTATCCCACGGACGATAATCAGGAGCCAGATTCAAGCCATATTTCTTGATATCGCTTTTTAACCAGTCGCCAAATGCAGGATGCGCTTCCGTATAGAAATAAACGACATGCGTCGGCTTGGACTCGTCTTTATTACGGCCGATCATGTCATAATTCAGATATCCTTTCACCCTGTCCATCTCAGGGAATGTCTGCACGAAATATTTGGAACCTAACAAGCCTTTCTCCTCACCATCCCAGAATGCAAAAATAACGGTTCGCTCCGGTTGGACACCTGTCGTTAAAAACGCCTTGGCAACCTGCAGGACAGCTGAAACCCCCGAAGCATTATCGTCGGCCCCGTTATAGATCTGGTCGCCGTCCAGCATCGGGTCAAAACCGAGATGATCGTAATGGGCGCCGATAATCACATATTCGTTCGGGTTCTTCCCCTCGATCTTACCCAGGATGTTGTTCATCGAGAGCTTCTGGTGGACACCTTGTTTCAACTTCGCGATCGAATCCGGATGAACCTGAAAACGGCCTCTCTTTTGCCGTTCCTTATTATAGGCCTCGAAAGGTTGATAATAAGATTCGAACAGAGGCTCGATCCCCATCGTTTTCAAATTAGATACAATATATTCACCGGCAATACGTCCACCACGGAAACCAGCTTCACGCCCTTCCAAAGCATCGCTTGCCAGAAAACCGATATAGGCCTCGGCATTTGCCTTGTTAATAACATCCAGCCCTTTTTTTTCAGGCGACTCGGCCCATAACATCGCACTTAGCGCAATAGAGGCTAAAAATAATCCCGTTTTTCTCATTTCGATATTGTGTTTTACAGATTATAGTTTTTCACATCACGCAAATATAGGAATATTTAGATCAACCCAAGATAACCTCATCCAAATAAATTATCAAAATGACAATCAGTAAAAATAAGTCTAAAAAAGATTTTTTCTGTGTGGCCGGACGGGATAAGAATAGGACTGACCTCGTTAAAATAAAAAAAGGCCAAACTCCGCTATCTTATAAGCGTCGAATGCCTCCTCGTTTATCTCTCACCAGTCTTTCAAAAGACTACGGTGGAGAGACTACATCTAAAATTATTTACTGTTTAATACTCAATTTTTAGAGCTTTCGCTCATTTGGCTCATCAATCTGCGGATCTCAGCATTTACTCGCTGACACATCGAACCATTTCCTACTGACTGATAACGATCAGCCTGATAACGCAACATCGCTAAAGTACGCATACTTTTTTCGTTTTCTCTCATCATCATAATTTTACTCATTTAAATTCTCCACGCTTGGAGAACGATTAATAATAACTAAACCTAAACTTTCTTTTTGTTTACAGTGCAAAGATAAACATTTTATTCGGATTTATGCTGTAAAACATATTTAATATTTATCATTTAACCATATTTAGGTTTTGATTAAACACTTCTCATCCCGATTTACCTAAACGACAGTAGTCAATTCACCTGTAGTCGAATCGATTACAAATCCTCGAACCGTTATATCTTTCGGAATCAACGGATGTTTTTGCACTTGAGCTACTGTTTCACGAACAGAACCTTCCGGAGTGTCGAATCCGCGTAACCACGATTTGAAATCAATGCCGCAGTAACGCATCATATCGATATGTTCCGAAAGGATGCCGCGCTCCTTCATTACCTCAATCATCTGCTCGCTATCTATATGCTTGGCACCGCAATCGGTATGCCCGATAATCATGACTTCGTTCACCCCTAATTCATAAATGGCAACCAGCAGACTCCGGATCACACTTCCGAAAGGATGGGAAATAATCGCCCCCGCATTCTTGATGATCTTGACATCGCCGTTCTTTATGCCCAAAGCTGCCGGCAGTAGCTCCGTAAGGCGTGTGTCCATACAAGACACAATCGCTATTTTCTTATCAGGATATTTATTGGTGATAAACCGCTCATATCCTTTATTCTTTACAAATTCACGATTAAATTTCAATAACTCGTCTATCATAACTATCCTATATATATGTAACAGTTCAAAATCAAATAATGTTGAAATGTTTCAACGCATTGTATACACCATTCTCGTCGACAGAAGTCGTCACATAACTGGCCGCATTCATCACATCTTCAGCCGCATTTCCCATAGCGACCCCGACCCCGACATGGCTAAGCATCTGGATATCATTGCCTCCATCGCCAAAGGCCATACATTCGTCCAGACCGATATGGTAATGTTCCAGCATCTTGTCAATCCCTACCCGTTTACTACTTCCAAGCGGTACGATATCTGTAAAAAGAGGGTTCCATCGTGTGGATTCACAATGAGACAGGACCTTCATAATACGTTTTTCCTGCTCTGCCGTAAAAAAGGCGATCAGCTGGTAGACCGTCTTTCCATAAATATCCTCGATCGGACGGATTGGGGGAGCCGGGAAGTTCAACAGATGAAACACATCGTTGACCGCTTTATCCGTATAGTTCATAAAAATCTCGTCTTCCTGCACGAAGGCACAAGGGAACTCGCCTTCCTTTTCCTGGTAACGTACCAAGGCTTCGATATCCTTATCGGGAATACTGTGCTTATAAATCACATCGTCCTTTCCGGCAAACACATAGCCACCATTTAAAGTCACATATCCATCGAACTCAAGATCGCCCAGATTATTAATCGAACGGTGATGACGGCCGGTTGCTATAAAGACTTTTATCCCCTTCTTCTTCAACAACTCGATCGCATGAAGGGTGGATTTCGGGACTACATGTGTTTTAAAGCTGACCAATGTCCCATCGATATCAAAAAATACTGCTTTAATCATAACCTAAACTCATTACCTTTTAAATCTCAACAAAGGTAAGAATAATTACGGATTTCCAAAGGTCATATAAAATTACTATATTTGAACGCTGAAACATTTTATTTGCAGACATGAAAACACATCTCCACTTATTGACAATACTATTCATATTTTCCCCATCCGTCTTTGCACAAGAAATTGAAAAAGAAATCGTTACAGAACAAGAACCGACTTTGGTCGAACGGCTCACAAGAGGAAAAAAGGTGATCGAAAGCGCAGAAATGAATTTCCAGCTTTTTACTTCGGCAAACGCCAATTTCACCGGTTCCAATTTCGACGGCATGAACTTCAAGCTGAATCGTGTCCGGTTAGAAATAAAAGGGGATGTATGGAAAAACCTTTCCTATCATTACCGGCAGTCGTTCAATAAATATTCGGACCCTTATTCGCTGGACAACCTTTCATCCTCGCTCGAATTGGCTTATGTCAACCTGAAAGTACATGACAAGTTCGGCTTTACGATCGGTAAACAGTTTGTCAATTTCGGAGGATACGAATATTTTGTCAATTCGATAAAAGTCCGTGAATTCAGTGAGTTCAATAACCTACTGACCTGCTATCAGGCAGGTATTTCAGGCAACTGGCAGATCAATCCTGACCACGAACTTTGCTTCCAGATCGTGAACAACCGGAGCGGACAGGACAACGAGATCTACCCGACCGGATTGCCTGACAACACACGGGAAGCAAAAGTTCCTTTCATGTATACGGTAAACTGGAACAGTTACTATTTCGACCGCGTCCTGCAACTCCGTTATGCCGCTTCCGTAGGACAACAGACACAGAAACGTTACTCTTATTACTTCACCTGCGGCAACACTATCGAGAAAGGACCTTTGCTGACTTATCTGGACATCATGTACACCCGGCAGGGATTGGACCAACACGGCGTTATCAGCCGTCTGCCAGAGACAGCCCAGACAGCTTGCAATACCGAGTATCTATCGGTCATCGCCGATGTGGACTATCGGATTCACCCGCGTTGGAACCTCTATGTGAAAGGAGCCTATGAAACCGGAAGAGTGTACAAAGCGAACGGGCCGTTTGCCAAAGGCATGTACCGCCGTTCCTGGAATGCACAGAGCAGCCTCGAATTTTTCCCGATCAAGAACAGTGATCTTTTTATCTTCCTCCTTTACACATATCGCGGTGTGAAACTCGAAAAAGCAGCCTTGGATATGGGAGCAGTCGATCCCGACACGCATCGTATTTCGTTAGGACTGGTCTATTCGATTCCGATATTTTAAACCTTCTCTTTCAAGTCTCTGTTATATATCTCTTTGTAAAATAGAGATTATGGAATACAGGCAATTAGGAGGTTCGGGACTTTTCGTGCCCACACTTTGTTTAGGGACAAGATCCGTTATATCGCTTGCTCCAACTTCTCCGGCTGGCATTTGATGAAGTCGCTTTCTGTTTCCAAACGTCACGGATGGAGCCGTTACGTGGCTCAGCAGGTTTATTATTCACTTCTGAACCGTGAGTTCGAATGGGAACTGATGCCGCTCGGCACCGACCAAAAAGTAGGGACAATCATCTGGAGCCCATTGTCAGCCGGTCGCCTGGGTGGCAAATACCGCCGTAAAACCCGATTCTGTCCGACGGCCGTGTAGCCCGCGGCGGAAGTCCGATTCCCGACGAAGCGACATCCTATGAACGGTTATACGATATCGTGGAAGTGCTGGATGAAATTGCCGAAGAGACCGGCCGTACGGTTGCACAATGTGCTTTGAACTGGCTGCTGCAACGTCCGACTGTTTCCAGCCACGTTACTCCGGTTTACCCTTATTGGCATCAGGCACAATTCTCGGAAATGAAATCACAATTACTTTTCCCTTAAAAGAAAAGCGACCAAAAACAAGACTTAACCGGCCGACGGTTTCGGACAACAGTTCCGCTTTACGCCCAGCCAGTTAAGCCTTCTTTGAAAACTCCATTTTCCTTTAGAGCCGATACAATCCGCTTCGGATCATTCAAACAAAGCCGATCCGACCCGATTATACCGGGATGATATTACAATAAATAGACATCATTAATATCCAGCTTGAATTGCAGACCAAGAAATTCCGCCGCTTTCCTACAAAGTAGCATCCGTCCGGTAAAAATCTCGAAATAGTCCATCACAGCACAGATTTCGGTGTTGATCTTCAAATCGAGAGTGATCGTTTTCGAATCCGGCTCCAATATAACATCCGATTTTTCAACTGCATAATTTACCCGGTCATGGATATCGAAATTAATCGTGGAACGGTTACGAACACGGCTGCGACGCACATCCGTCTTATCTGCGATTATCAAAGCAGCCGCAACGGCATTTACGGCAGTGGCCGTCTGTTCATCATGATTCCCGATAGCAGTAATGACGGTCGCCACATCTTCGGGCGGCATCCCCATCTTATCCAGAATACGGAAAGCCATCATAGCTCCGCTTTGAGCGTGGTCGATGCGATTCACCACATTGCCTATATCGTGCATGAAACCGGCGATACGAGCCAATTCCACCTCATGCGCATCATATCCTAACTTTTCCAATAAATCCCCTGCTACTTTCGCAACCTTCGTGCAATGGGCAAAGCTATGCTCCGTGTAGCCGATTGCTTTCAACGACTCGTCCGCTTGTTTGATATAAGTCCGGATCTCTTCGGAATTGCGGACATCTTCATATGTTACATTCATATTTTTATCTTTACTATATACGTTAATCAAACACAGAAATATTCCATTTTGTTCTGCCGAAGAACCAGAAGGATATGAATTTCATATTACAAAAGCCTTTTACCGGTCTTTTTTTTGCACAAAGCCCCGACTTTCACAAGCTGGGGCTTTGTTATTACCTAAAGATTTTGTATCTTTAAGCATAAGAATTTCTAATTATGACAAAGATACATTTTCGTCCTTACAATTTCAATCAAACAGTTCTTTTTCCTCAAAGAATCGATGAGGATATTGCAGAAAACGATCCGGTGCGCATGGTTGACACTCTGGTTGAGAGTCTGAATCTTGAAAGTTTCAGAAAGTTGTATAAGGAATGCGGCCGCAGCCCTTACCATCCCAGGATGATGCTCAAGGTCATTCTGTATGCCTATATGAACAACATCTATTCCTGCCGGAAAATCGAAAAACTTCTTCACCGTGACATCCATTATATCTGGTTGGCCGGATATGAGAAACCGGGTGAAGAAGGAAATCAACGAGGTATTTACCCAAACCGTACTCCTTCTCTCTTCCAAAGGCTTCATCAGTCTGAATGTGGAATACATCGACGGAACAAAGATCGAATCCAAAGCCGACAAGTATACTTTCGTCTGGCGAAAAACGGTTGAGCGGAACCGTGAACGTCTGATGAAGAAGATACATGTCCTGTTAGGTCAGATAGACGATGTCGTCGCTCAGGAGAACTCATCGGAAAGCAATGAGGAAATAGAATTCACTCCGGCTATGCTGACCGAAATGGCCGGAGAATTGCGTCATGCACTCGAACTGCACTCTTTCCGAACCCTACGGATACACTGACCCTGATACCTTTCCTGCAATCCTTCTCAAGCAGATATGGCAGGTCGGCTCATACGGTGGTTGCCGATTCCGGCTATGGCTCCGAGGAGAACTACCGCTTCATGTCAGAAAACGATATGGAAGCCTACGTCAAGTACAATTACTTCCACATGGAACAGAGGCCGAGATTCAAACCGGACCCGTTCAAGGCAGAAAACTTCTACTACAATGAAGAACATGACTATTGCATCTGTCCCATGGGACAAAAGATGCGGAGGATAGGTACCAGACATGTGAAAACCACATCCGGATATGTCAGCGAAAATGCCAGGTACAGAGCCGTCAGATGTGAAGGATGTCCGCTAAGATGCCGTTGTTTTAAAGCG
>JAAGKN010001050.1_pt1 | contig 52620 bp, 53 predicted proteins | sample 6206371 | NCBI WGS metagenome assembly JAAGKN01 (sample SAMN11533720, study PRJNA540317) | gut metagenome | isolation source: fecal pellets from male and female animal of same cohort | host: Peromyscus leucopus | place: USA:CA | collected 2017
TTAATATCAGCTTCTTTTATAAGTTCTGTAAATAAGCCATCCCAAGAGGTCAATTCTTCACTATTATTTTCGGGTTCACCAATAAAAACAAACTCTTTTAGTTCTTCTCTATAAAAATCGTTTAGGGTTACATATAATTCCCGTTTTCGCAATAAATCAAGCAAACTATCAAAACGTAAGATTTTTTCATCTCGATTGGTAATAAAATTTGCAAGTTTACAGAGCTTACAACTATTTTTGTATTGTATTTCAAAACGAGCTATATTTACCCCCTCTAATGTTAATCTGTTTAGCCGTTTTAAATAATTTCTTGCAGGAATTTGTTTTAATTCTTCTTTTGTCAAATTTTGCTTTAGTACAACTTGTTTAATATTAGCTTTATCTTTAAGTTGTTGAACTTTATCGTAAAGAATAAACTGTCTATCACCTTTTATACTGCGCTCTTTCTGATTTCTTTTAGGGGTTGCAATGCGCAAAGTTCTATTAGTTTCATTTGATTGAATAATATTTGCTTTCATTCTTTTATAGGTTCGGTTGTTCATGCAGTCAATATAATCAAATACAGGCTGTTTTGTTATTACATTTTTAGTCAAATGAAGCTCAACAATACGAAAAGCTTCAATAAGCCTTCTATTTTCATTTCTAAAACACCCTAACTCATTTAAAAGGTTAAGTAACCAATCTTCTGTTGGAGTTTCCAAATTTACATCATCAAAAGACACATCAGAAGTAGGAATAAACCTCGTCGGAGTTAGGGTTATTTTTATCTCATTTCGAGAATGCGTTATTGTAAACGCTCCATCCGAAAAATATCTTGCAAGACGTCTTTTTAAAATTTTCTTATAAGTTTTTATTTTAATTTCTTCACCTAAAATATTACTATCAGGAATATTCAACCTAATTTTATCAATTAAAACGTTACCAAACACGATTTTCAAGCCCCACTATAAATTTTGTTATTGCTGAGTTATCAGGTTTAGCTTCTTCTATAAGTTTATCTAATTTATCAAGTTCAGCCCTAATTTCCGCTTTTTGTTGAGTCGCATTTTTGTCAAAGTATTTATTAATAAGCTTTTCTCTTTCATCCGCTGTTTTTTGAGACAAAAGAATAACAATAGCTGTTTTCTTAGCAATATTTCTTTTACCATTATGATTTGTTATATAATCAGCATAAACACTATAAAAAGAACAATGAATTCCTACATCACGTTGCCACTGTTGAGTCCGCCACAAAATTCGCCGTAATAAACTAGCCATCATATCATCAGGGGCGCAGTAATATTCATATAGAAAATCGGCAAGAACATTTTCACTAGCCAGACTATTTATTTTGTGAAGGCGTGAAATTATCCTTTTCCCTGATAGTTCAACTCTTGCTCTCATTGAGTCCACTGTTGAACCTTTTGCAATACGGACTTTGGATAAATCTTTAGTATCAAGGTAATCATCGTACTCATATATTCTCACGTCATCCGATTTTATTTGATATATTCCATTGTTTGTTGCAAATTTTATTTTTTTTCCAATATCTTTTTTAGTCCATTTGCTACTTAGCAAAAGCTCCATAAGCCCATGAAAGAAAAGCACTGTCTTTAAGTGTTATTTCAAATATTTGTTTCTCTTTATCAACAGTAAAATTCATCTCATTTCTGCACAAAGGAATAAGTTGTACAATTTCTTCAAAAAGTTCACCATAGGAACCTTCTAAAATAAATTCACAATCAGCCTTCATGCCAGACAATAAGGATAATTTCACTTTTTCATACAACCTTTGATAAAAATCGATATTCATCAATGATAAATCAATATTGGCAAGCTCAAATGTTCTAACAACCAACGCAAGCACAAATAAATGCCTACAAAGTGTAGCATATCTATCCCATCCAGTTGCCATGCCAGTTATAGCCCTAAATCTTTCATTATTAAAGGTCATTATGATATTTTTCTCAGGAATATTCTTTGGTTTATCCTTTTTAAAGTTGTGAGTCTTTCCAGTATTATATTGAACCTTAAAGTAGTTATTTATCTCACCAGTTTTCCAATCATGCATAAATCGTGTTATATCAGCCGTTCTGGCACCCAAACACGTCTTTGCATAAGCATTAACATATTCTTCATATCTTTCAATCAAAACACCTGAAATAAACTCATTTATCCCACTTAACAACTCTCTGAATATATTTTTTGCATTCCCTCTTATATTTCCTTTTAGGACATTGAACATGTCAGTAATATTACTTATTTTCAGACAACATGACGTTTCAAGGATATTTGAGTCAAACATATTCTCAAAATTATCATCTTCAATATCAATCACATCAGGTTCATTAATTATACGTGTGTTCAATAAGTATGTCATAAGCCTTATCCTTCTATTTTCATGTGCGTACCTTCTTCTCAATAATGTATTTAAGAGCAATTAAAAAACATATTATAGCTATCAAATGCCTTAGATACATTTCTATAATCTTTGATTATCATCCATTTTCAGCCTCATTGATAAAATCATATATTCTGTAAGCAACTGCGCAACGTACTAAATAACTTTTATTTAATTGAAGATTATTTTGCAGGTAAACCATTTTTAGTCTTTCAAATTCTTCTGCCAACTCTCTTGTTAAAGTTACTGTATAACGACGATTAAATGTCCTTCCTTCATCGCTATACCAATGCTCCATTTCAAAAGGTTCAAGCTCGAGTTGTCTATAGGAGTTTATAAAATCCCTAAGAGCGTCCTGAATAAAAGCATTTCTATTTATGTTTGCAGTATCTACAAGCCCCTCAAGTTCACGTTCTATAAACCTGCTAACGCCAAAAGTTATTTTTGGTGGTTGTGGACTCCAAACCTTTGTTTTGTTTGTAATAATGTCATTATTGGTTCTTCTCACCAACATATTAATAATATTAAGCATTTCTGCTCCTTTCTGCCCTTATGGCTTTATACTGTAACCTTAGTTTCGGAACTCCATTTAAGAAGCAAATCTACAACGCCAAAGAGATTGTTTTGAATTTCCATAGCCTGAACTGTTGTAATTGGTTCAGACTGATATTGCTGAAATTCTTTCTTTGTAATTTCGATTAAGTTTGATGTTTTATAAACCTTCATGTTAGTTTCCTTTCATAATCTTTTACACTTAACCTATGCACAACTTTTAATTTCTTCTATCGCAGATATGTATTTAACCAAATCTTTGACAATAAGTTCTTGCGAAGGTTCTTCTGTTAAGTCAAGATGTACACATACTTTTGTAGTATGCTTGCCCTTTCCGATATTAAAGTTCCATACATCTTGGTTCTTCATTTAAAGTAGTGCCTTTCATCTGTTGTAGAGATACTTGTATGCACAGCTTGTGCAGATAGTTATAAAAATAGGCACAAAAAAATAACCCCATTGGATAAAATTACAGTAATTGTAATCTATCTTTAAAGGTCAATAGCACTATGCTATCAACTGGTGATTACCAATAAAATTGCCATAAGGCTATTTAGTTGTACCGTTCAAAGTTTTTCTCTGAACACAAATTATCATATCATACTTTTTGAGTTTTGTCAACTGAAAAGCCTTGCTATGATTGCGTTTGGGATATTATTTTACATGTTTTTTGTGATTTGTCAACTGTTTTTGCTTTATGGTTCATATCTCTTATAAATAGGTCGCTTAAGCAAGATTTATGGTATAATTTTCAAGATAAGTAAGGACGGTAAAATGTTAAACGCAGTAAGTTACGTAAGAGTAACATCAGAAGACCAAAAGAAACACGGGTATAGCATAGGGCAATAAATTACAAACAATATGAACTTTGCTCTTCAAAATGGTTGTACCATAGTAAAAACCTTTAAAGATGAGGGAATTTCTGCAAAAGACTTGAACAGACCTGCCTTGCAAGAATTATTAGAATATTGCAGTAATTCAAAGAATGAAGTAAAAGCCGTTATTATTTGGAAATTAGACCGTATTTCAAGAAGTGTTGGTGATTATACGGCAACGCTATCCCCATTCTTTGCACAAAGCGATATTCAGTTATTAACCGTTACCGATATAAATGGTGATGGTCTTGATGTTGAAATGATGAGGCAAATATCTATGGTATTTGCAGAGCGTGAACGTAAAATGACAGCAATGAGAACAAAAGAGGGGATAAGAGGTAAGGTTGCATTAGGTCAATTCCCATATCATGCACCTATTGGGTATGAGAATATTGAAATTAAAGGCTCTAAATATAAAAAGATGATTATTGATGAAGAAAACGCATTTTTTGTAAGACAGGCATATAGCTTGTGTCTTCAAGGGGACTCTATTTCTACAATTACCTCAAAGCTTTATAAAATGGGTTTTAGAAACAAACATGGTAACAAACATCCAAAGTCAACAGTAGAATACATCTTACACAATATTGCATACACAGGTAAATTTTACTTTGAAGATATACTTATCGAGGACACCGATTATCCTGTATTAATCAAAGAAGCTACTTATTATGCAGTTCAAGAAAAACTAAACTCACCAAACAAAACAAGACAAAATCATACAGAATTTCCATATAATGAGTGCATGACATGTGGTGTTTGCGGATGTCAATTAACAGGGGAACGCAAAAAGAAAACATCAAAAAATGGTGTTAAATATTATATCTACTATCACTGCACGGGTAACAGAGGCAGAGAGTGCAAGAAAAATAGCTATATAAGACAAGAGCTAATTGAAGAAGCTATTGTTAATATACTAAAACATATAACAATTCCTGAACATGTCCACAATCTTGTTATTAACGGGTTGAAAGAGGTACACGAACAACATAACCAAGATTTTGAACAACAAAAGAAATCTATAAGAAAACGCATTGATAAAATAGATAAGACTTTGAAATCAGTCTTTGAGAATGGTTTTGACAAGCATGATGAGGGTATGTTGAAGAACATTGAAGAATGGAAAATTGAAAGAAGAACACTCATGCTTGAAGAACATGAATTACTAAAAGCAACAGAGACCTTTTTCTTACAATCGAACTCTTTATTAGAGTTCTGCAAAGACGCTCATAGAGCCTTTTTAGAGGGTAATACCGAACAAAAAAGAACTATTATAAAAATAGTGTGTTCGAACTTTTCTTACGATGGCGAAAAAGTAGATATAGTGCCTAATTTGGTATTCAAAAGTATCATTAAAAATAGTATAAAAATGAAAAAACTCCTCTGCCTGTTCAACATTGGAACTTTTTACAGAAGAATTATACAACAAAATTATAGCTGTCAACAGTCTTAAAATATTTTCTCTTATAGAATCTTTCAGAAAAATATCATAAGATTTACTCAGAAGTTACCCAGTTAATCAGAGAGTTATTTTCAATAATGATTTAATATAAATTTATAACTAAACTTCTTAAATTAATCTGATGACCTCTCAGTTTTTATCATTTTTTATTTTTTCTAAGAGTTTTAAGATTACAAAATTACAAATGAATAAAATATGCTTAAAAGTTAATTGATATGATACTTTGAGATGTAATAAAATTAGTAATTTTATGTAATTTGAACTTTTTAGATATCTTTCTACGCAAATTTATAAATAACATTTTTAAACATATTTTAACAAATAAAAACTTAACAATATTTATAAATTATGATATTATACTACTTTTGCATTATAATCTTAATGTAGATGAATAATTCTGTTACAAATAAAAATGAATATGATAATGGTGGTGCTATTGCAATTAAAGGTTTTAACTTCCAGCATGCTGTTGCAGCACTAATTATTATTTGTAACTATGAAAAAGAAAACTTTAGTATTTACTTAGAAACAAAAGATGATATTGAAGTTAATTATTCTGATAATAATTTTTTTATTCAAGCTAAAAGTAATCGACTAACATTAAATGGTCTAATAAAATCTGATAAACATAATAAATCTATATTATCAAAAAATTTGTCTAAAACATCAGATAAAAAGCATAACTACTACAAAATTGCGACAATTGAATTTTCTGAACAAGAACAAAAAAAGTTAAATAAAAAAGTATCACAACATTTATTTAATAATAGTGAAATATACGAAATCAATAATGAAACTAAGATAAAATTAGCTGAAGCACTGATTAAACAAGGCTTTGAAGAAGAATTACTCAAGGCAAAATTAAGTAATTGTTATATCTATTTCACACCATTTACGAAAAATTCTGAAAATTCATATAATTATTTGCTTGGTTATATGAATCAATGCAAAATTAATGTTGATAATGGTCGTGGGAAACTCATACTAAATGAATTATTAAACTTAATTCAGCAAAAGGCAGAAAAAGTTATAAATGATGATAATGAAAAAGAATGTAAACAGCTAGATTCTACTTATTTAAAGTCTTTAATAAAAACTGACCAGTATTTAACTGTAAAAGATACGCTTGTTCAAAAATTAGAAGAGCAAAATGTAGTAAATATTCAAAATTCTATACTAATAAAAGAATTTTTGTTATCTGTTGGAATAAAGCATCTTGCATTAAAAAATAAAATAAGGAGTTACATTGGCACAATAGATATTAAATCGGATTTTGTAGAGACAATTAAAGATTTATTAGCTAAGGTTATAAATAAATTTCAAAGAGAAAGTAGAAACTTATTATTAGCTATTATAATTGATTTGTATATTGATGATTTAATTTATAACCAAAAGGATTTTTAATATGATAATAGAAAAATTTATAATAATTGATTATAAAGATAAAGAAGCAAATGAATTTAATTTTTCAGAAAATGCAAATATTATAACTGCTGAAAAGAACACTCAAGGAAAATCTTGTTTGTTAAAATCATTGTTCTATGCGTTGGGAATGGGTATTAAAAAATTCAAACCTGAATGGCATATTGATTCAAAAATATTTAAAATCTATTATAAACATAAAGATAAGCATGGTTACATAATTAGACAAGGTGATAATTTTTGGGTCAATGACCAAAATGGACGACTTAGCATAAAAGAATATTCACAATGGTTAGCTAATACACTAAAAATAAATATGAAACTACCTATGGTTAAAACTTTAGTATATGAACCAGTTTATCCATCTGCTCTTATATTGCCGTATTATATAGACCAAGATACATCCTGGAGTAGAAGTATCTACAAAGATGTAGTTCTGGAATTAGGACGTTATGACAGTTCAGCTATTCCAAAAAAGATTTTTGAATATATTTTCAATATTTCTAATGATGCAATCCAAGAAAAAGAAGATGAGTTAAGACTTGCTAAAGATGAAAAGGCTAAAGCTGAAAATCAGAAGAAAGCACTGGATGAGTTAAAGACAAACTTTATTAAAAATTCTACAGTTCTTAGTTTTGATGAAGATAAAGCAAAAGAAGATATAAAAAAATATTTGTCTTATGCTCGTACAATACAGACAAAAATATCAAATTTACAAATGAAACTGTTTCCAAAAGAAAAAAGTTTAGATGAAAATAAGCTAAAAGTTGTAGAATTAAATGAATTACTGAAAAATAACGAAGAAACATACAAAAATATTTCAAAGATATGTGAGTATTGTCATTCAGAATTAACAAGAGAACAATCTTTAAGTCGTTTTAAATTGGAGAATGATAAATTTGAAATAATATCAATGAAAAATGATTTATTGATAAAGATTGAAAAACTAGAAAAAGAAATTCAGAAAATTCTTGATGAAAAAATACCTTTAGAAGAACATTATACAGAATTGCTAAAAATAGCCAATAAAAAACAACAAGAATACACTTTGGCTGAATATATTGACGAAATGGCAAAGAAAGTTAATAATGATAATTATTATCAGACTGAAAATAATGTAATATTAAAAATCTCACAGCAAGAAGATATTATAAATAATTTAAAAAAAGTTATCAATTCACTAAAAAAAGAAGAAAAAGAAAATAGAGACTTAATTGCAAAAGAATACAAAGACTTAACTGCAAGTTTTAATATGAAGTTTCCTGATGTTGATTTTAATAGACGGGCTTTTTTGAATTTTTCTCAAATTACAGATAATAGTGGAGCTACAGATAATCAAGAATTTTTTGGGCTTTATATGATTTATACTTATTTGTTATTTAATCATTCAATTATTGAATTACCTTTTGGTCTTGATTCAACTTTAAAAGATGAATTAGATGACTATAACATTAATAAATTTTATAAAATTATAGAAGAAATTGTTTTATCAAACAATAAACAATCTTTTGTAATAATGCTTAAAAATAAATTATCTTTATTAAAAAATACTTATAATGTAATAGAATTAACTAAGCCAATTTTGTCTAAACAGAATTTTGAGAAATTAAAACAGGAATTCAGTATTATATCAGAATAATAACTTTTCTGTGCTATAACAACAGCATTGGAAGTATATTTTTATGCAACAAGTTCGGGTAATGAGCCTGTTAGAGAGTGGTTGAAAGATTTACCCAAAGAAAATATGCGTACAATCGGCTTTGATATTAAAACCGTTCAATATGGATATCCAATTGGAATGCCGTTAACTCGAGTTCTGCATGGTACTGGTGGATTAGAAGAAGTCCGTTGCAACATTTCAAACGAGATTGCACGAGTTATATTCTATGTTGAAGGTAACACAATGGTGCTCTTACACGCATTTATTAAGAAAACACAAGAAACCCCAAAAAAGGAATTAGATGTTGCAATTAAACGCTTATAAAGACCTTACGCAAAAGATAAAACAATCTTTTTGCCAAGATATTTAGCTACTTTTTCAATTGTATTCAATGTGATTGATGTGTTTTCGGGGTCTAAAATACGACAGATTGCAGTTCTTGAAGTTTCAAGTTCTTTTGCTAAACGATTGACTGAAATATTATCAGCTTTCATTTTCTCTTCTAAAGCATATGCGATAACTCGTTTTAATGCTACAGCCTCTGATTCTTGAAGGATTTCTTCTTCTTCAAGAAAACTGTCAAAACTTGTGCCTATATGTTTTTTATCAATCATTTTAATTGTCCTTTATCTTATATCTATATTGTACCAAAATTGGTACAATATTTCAACCCCTACACTCAATATTTGTTAATGTACCTTAAAACACTGTTGTACAGTCGATTTTATTCCATTTATAATTATAAAAATAGCTAAAACTCTTTTGTTTTGGCTGTTTTGTGCTACTTTTTCAGAATTGCTGAATTCAGAATGAACGAGATTAAATGGAAAGTGAGGTTTTAATATAAATATATATAAATCCTACAAAAGTTTATGAGAAGTCAATCTGAATTCACTCGTTAATCAAGAGGTATTTTTATGGATTATTTAAAAGAATTTACATCAAATTTGCAAAAATTATCCTATTCTAAGCGAATTTATGATGTTTTTAGAGACTTTTTAATATTAAGCACTTGTGCATTAGCACAACCAATTCTATCGAAGTGATGAGATTGAGCAAATATATTTAGAAACTGTCAACAGATATACAAAAGAGCAAGCAGAAGAATTTTCAAAACTGCTTGCTTTTTTAATTGGTGCATTAACAGAAAAACATCAGGACTTTTTAGGGCAGGTGTATATGTCATTAAATCTAGGAAGTGCGACTAAAGGTCAGTTTTTTACACCATATCACGTAAGTCAGTTAATGGCTGAAATAAATTTTGCAGAAACTGAAAACAAACTGAAAGAGCAGGAATTTATAACACTTTCAGACCCTTGTTGCGGTAGTGCAGGTATGATTATTGCGTTTGCTGAAACTATGTTGAATAAAGGGTATAACTATCAGAATCAGTTGTTCGTTGAAGTTATAGATATTGATGAGATGTGCTTTATGATGGCATATATTCAGCTCTCGTTGTACGGAATTCCTGCAAGAGTAATGTTAGGTGATAGTTTAGCTTGGAAATTTTCAAAAGTACTTTATACTCCAATGTACTTTATTAACGGTTTTGAGTGGAAATTAAAACAACTGGAAGAAAATTCAGAACTAAAGCCTGCTATAAAAGTGATTGAGCCAATGCAATTAAATTTATTTTAAACGGTTGTTAAATTTTTAATATAAGGAGATTAAACCAATGCGAACATACAAAGCAACAATCGTACCAACAGTATCAGGCGGAAATATTGAAGTGAAAGTTTCTGCTAACAGTACCAGTCAAGCTATAGGGTTGATAAAGACTTTACCATACTTTAAATCTTTTGTAAGGCAGCCAGTACAAGAGGGCAGTAAAGATAACCATTTATCAGAATTAAGCGATTTGATTAAAAGAGCTAATGCTAAAAAGCAAGCTGATTTAGGACAAATGGATTAGATTCGAGCAAAGAGGTATTTGACTAATTCTCATTTTACTTGTATTATCGAAACATGAGAATCCTTCTTGATACAAATATTTTAATCTTAAGAGAAAATAATCATATACTACCTGAATATATTGTTCAGATGATGAGACTAGTTAATGGCATTTCCGATACATCTTTGCATGTGCACCCATTATCTATTGCTGAAATAAAAAAAGATGGCAATATTGATAGACAAAAAATAAATTTATCAAAAATTAGTTCATATGCTATTTTAGAATCATATCCAAACTATTTAACTGATAATGAATTTATAGATATAATCGGCAAAGAAAAAAGCAACAATGATATCGTTGATAATCAATTATTATACTGTGTATATAAGAATGTTGTTGATTATTTGATAACAGAAGACCATGAACTTTTAAATAAAGCTGATAAACTCGGATTAAGTACAGTTATTAACTCAAATGAAGCAATTGAAGTATTTGAGCAATATTACCCTAAAACTGATATCAACTTAATTCAAAGTTTTATTCAAGACAAGGCTTTTAATTTTGATTTAAATGATGATATTTTCATTTCACTAAAACAAGAGTATGAGGAATTTCCATCATGGTGGAAAAAGATAGCAAACAGAGATGTCTATGCATATAAAAGTGATGAAAATAAAATTAATGCTATTTTAATTCCAAAGATAGAAACTAATGAAGTTGTTGACTGCACCCCTAAGTTAAGTTTTAAGAGGGTATTAAAAATCTGTTTATTTAAAGTGGCAGATCATGCACAAGGATTAAAATTAGGAGAACGGTTATTAAGAACAGCATTTGACTATGCTATTAAAAATAACGTAGATGACATATATTTAACTCATTTTTGCAAAGAAAAGGATTACTTAGTTTTTTTACTTGAAAAGTTTGGATTTTCTAAATACGGTGAAAATTCTAGAGGTGAAGGAGTTTTTGTTAAAAAAATTGTAAAATCGACTGAAGAAAAGTTAGAAGCAAAAGTTTTGAATAGTTGCTATTACCCAAGTTTTTGTATAACAAAAGAAACAAAAACTCATATAGTACCAATTATGCCTGTTTATCACAAAAAGTTATTTCCCGATTATATTCCTACAATAAATCAACAATCATTATTTAGAGATACAAGTAGTGAAGGAAACTCAATTAAGAAAGCTTACATATGTAACTCAAATACTACTAAAATTAGACCTAATGATATTTTATTATTCTATAGAACAACAGATAATATGAGTGTTACGACATTAGGTGTGGTTGAGTCTGTTTACTATAAACAAAAAGACCCGAATGAAGTATTAAAATTAATTGCAAAACGGACGGTATTTTCATTAGAAGATATCACAGAGCTATGTAAATCTGAGGTTTTAGTTATACTGTTCAATTATAATTTCCACTTAAAAAATGATTTTTCATATACTAAATTATGTCAAAATAAAATTGTTAAAGGACCAATTCAGACAATTACTGAAATACCACAAAACGAGTGTTATCAAATTATACAAGGTAATATAGATGAGCGTTTTATTATCAATTAAACCCAAATATGTAAGAGAAATTGAGCAAGGCTCAAAATTATATGAGTTTAGAAAAAGCATTTTTAAGCAAGATACAGATGAAATTTGGGTATATGCTTCTGCTCCCATTAAACAAATTGTTGGTAAAATATTTATTGATAAAATCATTGAGGATACTCCAAAAAATTTATGGAGAGAATGCTACTCAAGTGCAGGAATTGAGGAAAGAGATTTTTTTAACTATTTTGCAGGTAAAGAGAAAGGGTATGCGATTAAGATTAAAGAATATGAGATATTTGAAAATCCAATTGACCCTTATATTGAGAATACAACTTTTACCGCACCACAATCTTATGCGTATATTTCAAATGTATTACCACAACTTATATAAACTTATAAATCCAAGCTCAAATACACATCATCTAATTCATCTTGTGTAATTCCTATGTATCGCAGGGTTACACTGGGTGATGAATGATTGAAAAGTTTTTGAATTAATGTAATATCATAGCCATTATTGTAGGCATGATAGCCAAAAGTCTTTCGTAGTGTATGAGTTCCGATTTTCTCTTTTATACCGACAGATTTAGCAACATTATTGATTATCTTATATGCTTGGCCTCGTAACAAAAATCCGTTATTCTTACGTGATATGAATAACGGCTCATTGTCTTTATAGTTTCGTGTCTTTAGATATTCTTTGATTGCTTGTTTCGCTTTATCTGATAAAGGGAAATCTTTAAATTTATTTGTCTTTTTCTCTCGTAAGCTAATACGGTCTTTGATTTTACTGTTTTCAATGACGTCAGAAATACGGAGTTTCAGTAAATCGCTTATTCTTAATCCGGAGTTAATTCCAAGAACAAACAGACAATAATCCCTTAAGTTCTGCTGTTTGAGTAACTTTTTAATTGTTTCAATCTGCTTCAATTCTCTAATCGGTTGTACAAATTCCATAGTAAAACACCTCAAATTCAATAATAGTGTATGATACATAAATATATTTATATTATAAATTATGTATTATTCCCTGTACATACATATATTGACAGACTTTTACAAAGTATTTGTAAGATAAGCAGAGTAATAAATTGAGGTAAATTTATGAATGAAACAAAATATAAAAGTGTATCATTCATATTAGAAAAAAGTTTTAATATCTGTTTCAAAATATTCAGCAAGTTTATACAATGTTTCAACCGTAGGCAGATTTTTTCCTCGTTCAATACAAGAAATATGTTCTCTTGACATACCAACAAATTCTGCAAGTTTTTCTTGTGAAATGTCTTTCTCTAAACGAAGTTTTTTTACTTTTCTTCCTATATCGTTTCTTAACTTACGAATACCCATATAGGCATTGTGTCATGTAATATAAATATTACAGTAAGATTGATATTACAAAATATACTTATAAAGCAATAACAGCATGGGTTTACAAGATTTATTTTTATTATAAGATAAATTTAAAAAGTTAGGAGGGAAATATGAAAAATGTAAAATTGTTTTTGATTGTTATGCTTTCATTAGTCGGAGTAGCTACATTTGCTTCAACTATTGTAAGTGAAACTAAACTTAATGATGGGTCTTATATCCGTAAATGTAGATTTTCAAATGGTGTTGTTGATTATTGTGGTACTGTTGATTTAATGAATGCAATGAGGGCTATTAATGACTTGTCTCTTACCGCTTCTCCACAACAGTTAGCAGAAATGAAAAGACAGGAAAAAGAATTAAATGATAAACTAGAACTTGAAGCTAAAGGACATTTATCTAAACTTTCGTTATCCGCTGAACAATTAAAGACTTTACCTAAAAAGGAATTGGAAAAACATATAACTTCTTTTCAAGAAGCAAAAAGTTTTTTTAGTCAGTACAATGGCAGATTGTCTCAGACAACAAAAGTTAATTTAGATAATAAAATCACTGAATACGGCGAAGTTTTAAATGAAATCACTCAGAAACAGGAAGCTAAACAAGAGTTGGTAGAGCATGTAAAAAATGGAATACGAACAAATTTTGATGGTGGTTCACAAGCTGTCCAAAGATTTGAAAATGCTACAAAAATATTTGATGCATTTAATAGGGCGAAGTAAACATAAAGGAATAAAATTATGTCAGATGAACAGAAAAGAATTGAAGAATTAGAACAGCAGTTGAAAATTGCAAAACTTGAAAAAGAATTGGCTGAAATGAAAGCTGAAAAAGCTGAAGTTAAAAACAAAGCGAATGAACAAGAGATACAAAATAACTTTACGAAAGAAGAAATTATTGAAAATTACATAAACGAAAAAGTGCTAAAAACAGATTGTATTGTAGTTGGTAATAGTTTAACAAATGAAATTATTGTTCAAAGTGGTATGCAAATAAGCAATGATGAAAAACCTTTATTGTTATTGTATAAGAAAAGCCTTTTTTATGATTTAAAGACAAGGATTTTAATTACTAATAAACATATTTACTTTAAAGCTTTGCCAGATACTTTTTGGATTGGTTTAACCTGCAACTTTGCTAAAAAGATAGAAGGTAAGTTTGAATTAGAAAGGATTAAAAACATTGAAATTGCAGAACAAGACCATGCTTTTGGTACAGCATATGTTGGTCATCAATTAAAAATCAACAATGAGGTTATGGGATTGGTCAGGATGGGGGCTAATGCCGAATATGACGAAGAGACTATAAAATATCTTAATAATTTATTTATCGAATTAACAGGGAAAAATAATTCAAACTATAAAACTGAAACAGAAACTATTTCAAACGCAACCAAAGAAAAAACTCCGAATGCAGAAGTTTCTGACTCATGGCAAACTATAGCCTGGAAATTAGGACTGGCTATTATTGGTGCAATAATGCTTTCAACCATTTTCCCTAATATGTTTTCAGACAAAATTGTCGTAACAAATCCAAATACAGGTGAAGAAATTGAATTTCCAGTAGAAACGACCACTATAAATGGTGAAGAAAACTACTGTATTAATGTAAGTGTTTTAGAAGGTTCAGAAAGAACTTTCTGTTCTATCGATAAAGAAGCTTTGACAAAATTTGCCACAAAAGTTAAAGAACAAGAGGTAAAAATGACTACACAAATGGCATTTAGAGGGCAAAGTGTAAGTAGTGAAGCTACCCAATTTTACTCTTTAGACGATATGATTTATGCAGGACCAAGAAATCAATATAACATTTATGAACGAAACCCGCAAGTAGAACAAGAAGAAGTAAAAATAAAAAAAGCTGTAGAAATATATCATAAAGAACATTACAAAGAAATGGCTAAACAATACGGAGTTTCTGAAAAGTGTTATGCAGATTATCAAAAAACTATAGAATTAGAAGGTGAAGTAACTGATGATAATCACCCTTGTTCACCTGAAGAGCAACAGTCTATAAAGTCCTATTTAACAAGTTTAGAGAAAGAATATTATATAGACGATACTCCAGAGCCTGTTTATGGGAATGACGGGATGCCAAAATCTTTAGTTTTACAAGACGTTCCTATTATGTGTTTTGAAAAAGCTAATTTAGGTGATAATAGCAAATGTACTAAAAAACAATTAAATACAATCAAAGAATATTATAGAAATAACCATGAAATTGATTGGGAAAAAGAATATTTTGAATATTAAGGCTGTTTAAAAGAAACATAAAAGCTCCTCTAAATTTAGAGGAGCTTTTTAATGCTTTGAGTCAGAAATACGACGTTAAACGAGATGAAATTTATTTAGCTTAGTTAATATAAATTATTATAAAATCATTAAAAGTTTACTGAGGTTTATTCTATGCTTTCTTTGAGATAAAATTTAGCTATGACAATTAATAATAAAGACAGCAAAAACAATAACGTTAAATTGCTAAGAAAAGCTTTTGACAAATATCCAAAAAATGTTCAAGTTCAAATAAAAAAAGAGTATGCTTTGATAATTCGAGATATTAAGAAACCAAGAAGCTTGCAAGAAACATATGAGTGTTATGTTCCCATAATAAAAAAGCTGTCTCCAAAAGATAGGACTATTATATATTATGGGGTTTCAATACGATTAAGCTATAAGCAGTTTGCTTGTTTGTATTTAGCTCTTATTGAAGGCATAGTAGATTTTATTGCATATAATGAATTAAAATTTTCATACAAAAGGGCTATAGAAAATAATTATGAAAGTAATTTAAAACCTTTTGTTTCAAAGTGGCATGATAAAATTTTTAAACAAATTACTAAACAAGAGTCTGAATATTTTAGTGGAAAAAGCGAAAAATTTATAAACAAAACAATTGAAAATATAATCTTCTATAAAAAAGATTATATGAATAATTATGCATTATATTCCAACTTTACTGTTTTTAAACTGGGGTAATACTGCTACTAAAATAGAAAGAAAACAAAACTCAATGCAATTTATATAATTGTAAACATTGTAAACATAAATTTCTTTTTAGGTTGCCAAAATAAAAAATCGGTTTAGTTTTTTGGTGCTCCAAATATGTTTTTAGATTATTTTTTTTAGTATTTTTTTTTGCATTTACTTCTTTAATGTGATGTTAATGGGATAAAAATTTCATTATATTGCAGGTTGCCATTTTGCTGGATTTATAGAGTCAAAACATTGATGACACTTGCATTACCAACTAAAATTAGTTAAGATAAATTCGTAAGCAAATTAAAATCACCATATAAGTATTACGGCAGTTTACGAAGTGTACAACTGGTTAGAATGGATTTATAATCAAAAATATTTTAACTATACAAGAGCCATGGCAGGCAGAAAGGCAAAGAAAATGAAACCTAAATAAGAAGACACTTTGAACAAAAGGAGCTCAAAGTGCCTATAATAATTCTAACAATCTTATTATAAAAAATATCACGAGATATTTCAAGTCCTTTGAACTCCTTGTTTTCAAAATATTAAGCTAAGCACCAAGCCTTATATAGGCTTGCGTGGCTTGCAAAAATTTGTATTAGAAAGATAGAAGGAGAAACAACATGACAAATGACGCTTTGTTCAAGAACTGGCAACAGTTCGCAACATTTGCCTGTAAAGTGAATTCAAAAAAGCCCGCTACTGAACACGGGTTTAAAGATGCTCAATTTGGGCAAGATGTAGTAGATATGCTAGTAAAAGGATATAATATCGCCTTAGCATTATCAACTTCAAACCTATTTGCTTTGGATTTGGATTATCATGATGAAAAATCCAGTGCTGACAAAGAGTTAAAAGAATTAGAAACAAAACTTGGACCACTACCTTTGACATTAACTCAATCAACTTCCACAGGTAAAGGAAAGCATTTGATTTTTTCCTCAAAAGGGATTACTAGTCCTCATAGAAATTTAAGTCCAAATGTAGAAACAAAATTTCGAGGATATATCATGATTGCACCATCTACTATCAATGGACGTCAGTATGAAATCATTGACGGAGTTGATGATAATGGCAACTTTATTATTGCAGAATTATCGCAGGCTTGGTTGGATTATATCAATAAAGACGTGCCAACTTCACCTACATCTACTCAAAAGGGAGAATTCAAAGAAGTTGCACGCAAAGTTTATAAGAATATTGACGTAGAAAAAATGTTCAACAACTGTGCTTTCTTGCGTTATTGCAGAGATAATGCAGATTGCCTGAAAGAACCAGAATGGCACAGTATGATTACTGTTTTAGCTCAAATTGAAAATTCAGATGAGTTAATTCATAAGCTTTCAGAGCCATATCCAAAGTATAGCTATGCTGAAACGCAGAAAAAGATTGAATATGCCCGAGATTTTGGACACTCTCAAACTTGCACTTTTCTATCAGAAAATTATCCAAATATCTGCAGTAACTGTATTTCTGCAGCAAAGAAAGTTGGGGTGTAATCATGACAAATGAAACACTTAATAATTCACCTTTAGACGGTGGAAAGAAAACAATCGCAGAGTTTTTTAAAGAAAATGAGAAAAAAATAACCGCTCAAACTCTTATGTCTAAGATTTCTTTATCATACAAAAGTGAAGAATATCATTTTCCAACTACAAATAAATTCTTTCACCTATTTAACAATAAAGTATATTTATGTTCTAAAGGTAAGAAAAGCACATTAGGTATTAAGTTAGCAACAACTTTTGATGTTGTTAGTGTAAAAGAATGTATTCTTATATTTAACGATAAAAGTGACAAAACACCGTTAAAATATTACTTAGTAACATTCAAAAATGCTAACGGCAAAATTGAAAAAGATGTTGAAATAGCAAATAATTCTAAGTCAGATTATAAACAATTTCAAACAGTTTTAAATGAAATTGCTAACGGCTTTTTGATTAACATGACTGAACAAGAGTATAAAGCATACGTTGAAGCTTTTATATCTCCAAAAGTGGCTCAAAAAGTCAAAATATATTCTAATGCAGGGCTAATATCTGATAATGAATTGTTGTATGAAAATGCACTTGCAAAAGCAGATGAAATACTTTGGGCTGACGAAGACGGTTACATAAAGATTGATAAAAATTCCTATATCAAGCTTAAGAAGGCAGAACACTATTTACCTAAATTGCATAAATGCGATAAAACAGGTGTACAAGTTGCAAATGAGTTGATGACTAATATCAAAGAAACTTGGTGTGATAATTTAATTCCTGCCTTATTAACATTAGGACATATGGCAATGTCAATTTACTTTAATCTATTCATAAAACGATATGGTGTACCAACCTTGATTCTATATGGTGATTCTGGTTCAGGAAAATCAACACTTATTATCGTAGGCTTATCATTCTTTGGCTTATCAAAAGAGGGGCTAACTTCGGGTGGCTCCACCGCTAGAAGCAATGAGTATTTTACTTCACATTACAACGGCTTTTGTATTGGTATTGATGATGTAAAAGGTGATACATTAAAATCTTCTAATTTTATAACTATGATTAAAGGTGCCTATAAAGGCATACCTAGAACTAGAATGTTGCCTTATGGCAGAGGTGTTGAGTACATACATTTTTGTAGTCCTCTTGCTTATTCAACAAATGAATCATTGCCAGACTTAAAAGAAGTCATCAATAGAGTTAATGTTGTCGAAATTTTTGGTAATAAATTCAAAGCGAACGAATTTAAGTATCATGAATTTAGCAAAGATAATACCGATAATTTACAAGAATTATCGCTTATCTTACCCGAATTCTTAAAGTTTGATAAAGATACAGTTATAGGTCTTTATGAACAAGCTTTTGAAACTTTAGAAGCAAGTGTTAAAGACACGCAAAAACGGATAATTAACAATATAAGTTATGCTTACACAGGAGCATTATTGTTATCACTTATTAGTGGAGTTGAATTTGAAAATTTGCAAGAACAAGTAATAGAATTTGCACAAAATCAAATCAAACGATATGACGAGATAAAAACACCTGTAGAGAAAGTATTATCTGCAATCATAACTCTAACTGACTTAAAACAGTTAGAATTGGGCACTCATTTCAAAATAATTGATGTCGAAATAAATGATATACGTGAAACTCATATACGATTTAATAAAGATGTAGTACTGAGTGCTATCAATAAATACTATTCTTATGATAAAACTATGAGAATAGATGAAGATAGTTTTCTTCGTTATGCTCAAAATCATAGTCGTTTTAGAGGTAATAATGTTAGTGTAAGATATGCAGACGACATGAGTAAAGTCGTAGGCTCAATTGCTTTTAATATCTCTGGAATGGAAGATTTTGCACACATCTCTAGTAACGGCATAATAATGCCAATGCCTGCAGATGAATTTAGAACAAGTCTAAACAGTGAGGGTAATAATATGTAATTGCCCGACTATTACACCTCAAAGGTAATCGTTGATTATCTTTGGGGTGTATTTTGTTGTGCTGTAATTTTGTAATTTTAAAATTTATTAGAAAAAATAAAAATGATAACACTTAAAGCAAATGACATCACGATAAATATACTCCCAAATGACTCTCAATCAACAGATGAGAGAAATTTTGAGTTGCTTGTAGATTATGTCAGTGTGCTTCAAGAAATTCATAACGATACAAAACTTCATGAAGATATGGCAAGTTAAGTGAAATCAAGGTAAAATAAGTAAAAGAGGTTAAGATATGGAAAAAGCAGTAGTTTACGCAAGAGTTTCATCAGAAGAACAGGCAAAGCATGGTTTCAGTATTGAAAATCAAAAGAAAGTATGCGTAGAATTTGCTGAAAAAAGTGGTTATATAGTTGATAAAGTTTTTGTTGAAGAGGGTAAATCTGCTAAAAATTTAGATAGACCTGAAATTCAAGAATTGATGAGCTATTGCTCTAAAAAGAAAAATAATATCAAAGCCCTTGTTATTTGGCGATTAGACAGAATTTCAAGAAACAATACTGATTATCATGGTGTTTTAAGACCTCTATTAGCAAAAAAGGGGATTAAGCTATTATCTGCAACAGAAGCAAATGTTGAAACAATAGAAGGTGAACTTATGCGAAATATTGGTATGAGTTTTGCTGAATACGAAAGACAAGTTATAGGTGCAAGAACATTAGCAGGATTAAGACAAAAAGCAGAACAAGGCGAATATCCTCATCAAGCACCATTAGGCTACAAAAATGTATCAAGAGAAGATGGTTCAAAAACTATTATAATTGATGATAAGACTGCTTTCTATGTTAAACAAGCATTTAATTTGTATGATAGTGGCATGTATTCGCTAAAATCACTTACGGCTAAATTATATGAGGACGGATTTAGGACTGCTAAAGATCATAAAGTACCAAAATCCAGTGTTGAATATATGCTGAAAAATATTTTCTATACAGGTGTATTTAAGTTTAATGACAGAATATACGATAATGCAAAACACACTGCAATTATAAGCAAAGAGCTTTTCTACAGAGTTCAAGATAAGCTAGTTGACCCTAATAAATCAAAGAAACATTCTATTGATTTTGCCTACACTGGCTTAATCCGTTGTGAACATTGTGGTTGTCTATTAACAGCTGAACTTAAAAAAGGCAAATATATTTACTATCACTGTACTGGGAATAAAGGCGGAGACTGTAAACGTGATTATATCAACGAAACAAAGATTGATAACTCAATATCAGAGGTCTTAAAACTCATCATTATTCCTACAGAAATTCGAAAGAATATTGCTAATGAGCTAAAAACAGTGCATTATAAGAAAAACGGGTATTCAAAAGAAGTCAAAGCCAACATTCAGAAACAAATCACCACTTTAGAAAATCGTATTGAAAAACTACTTCAAGAGAAACTGGACGAAACTATAACTCAAGAGCAATACTCAAAATACAGTACAAAATGGCAGACAGAAAAAGATAAATTGTACTTACAACTTGATGAACTTAACAAATTAGACAAAAGATTTTATGAGCAAACTGATGAATTATTGAGCTTTACAGACAATGCCTATGCTTATTATTTGAGAGGAACCATTGCTCAAAGAAGAAAAATATTAGAGATTATCAGTGAAAAAATCACTTATAAAGATAAGGCTTTTAACTTAAAACTAAAGCCAATATTCAGAACTATAGCTGAAAATCAGTATAATTTACAGACCAAATTGGACAACAATCGAACTCTGGAAAACGGCATTAAAAAAGGGCTTGAAACTGATTCAGACCCTAATAATAGAAAAAACTCCCCAGTATTGATTTAGGTAGAAGTTTTTTCGAAGAAGTTTTGGGTATTAACTTAGATATGAAAAATAAAATTTAAATTAAGCGGGTTTTAAAATTTTGTCAGCAGACATTTTTGATTATCTTTTGAGTTGTGAAATTTCATCAGTTCAAAAACCTGGTTATTCTTGCATTTGGAGTCGTTTTTTATCAAGTCTTGTTTTCACGCGGTATAATAATATGCTCGCAATACAAAATCGGGCATGGAAACATAGATAAAAGGAATGTCAAATGCAAGAACAAACAACCATTCACGACCTAACAAGACAATATTTTCAGGAGTTTTCACAAACTACTTTAAATGAAGATGAACTTGAAGAAATCGAAATAAAACTAATTGATTTTTTTGAGCTTCTTTTAAGTTGGGAACAGACAGAAGGGGGGAATTAATATGTACTAATTATTAATCACATTGTAAAAAAATCATCAAAATTTTACGAAAAAAGTTAAAATTTTAAACTAAATTTTAAAATTCTACTAAATTATTAGACGCATTAAATTGCGTATAAATATACAAAAAGAAAGGAAAAAAGGAATGAAAAAACTTGTAGAACTTGATAAACTAAAGGTAACACTCCCACAAAAATACTATAAATATACTGGAAATAACTTCTCTGAAAAATTTTTAGGCGGTAATTTTAAAATCCGTCAAGATAATAGTTTGTTACTTGAAGCATCCGGCAAAATTAACTGTTCTCCAACCGATTATGGAGCTATAACAGAAGATAACGTAAAGCTGTTACTTGGTAAATTAACAAAAAATTACAACCTAGAAATAGACATTCACGCATTTATGAACTTTGCCACAGTTTGCAGAATTGATGTAAAAAAGGATATAAACTTGGATTTTGAACCTTATAAATACATCTCAATGTTACAAGAAAGGCTAAAAAAACATACAGGACGACACGAAATTACAACATATGAGAGCGATTTAGGGTTCAAAAACAGTATTCTTATCAAACCAACAATACAAAAAGTTGCAGATAGCTTATGCATTTACTCAAAACAGCGGGAATTGCATGCTCATCGTGCTCAATACAGGGATTATATAGCTCAATTTGCCCCTGAGTTTTTAGAACAAACAAAAAATTTAATACGGAATGAGAGACGTTTAAATTCATTTGCCTCAATACGAAAAGCTTTTCATATTGACCGCAAAAAAGGTGAAGTTACACCTCAAGAAATTTTATGTTCAAAGGTTGATGTTGTTGCAGAAAAATTACAGGAATTTATTTTTTAGAAAAAGAAAGGAAAATCATAATGAAAATTAGCACATATATAAAACTTCGTGGAATTCAAGCAATTTTGGACGATTGTAACTCCGATTTAAAAGCTGTTAAACAGCACCTCTTTCGCAAATGTAATTTAGAAGAGGGTGCAGATATATCAAAAACAATGAAATTCTTTAAAGATTACTTGAGCAAACAAACTTTATCAAAGGACGATGAAATGTTACTGACAGAATTTATGAAAAAATTGCGAGGTTAATATGACAATTAAAATATGGAAACAGTTAAATAAAAATGGTTTTATTATGGCGGGTTATACTTTTTGCCGAAGTTTAGGTATTACCAATGCTGTTGTACTTGCTCAATTACTTGCTGAATATAATTTTGCAAATAATAAAAATTTAGACTGCTGTAACTTTTTTCTTTGCAATATTTATCGGACAGCAGATTATTTAGGCTTAAGCAATGAAGAATTATCTAACGCACTGACAGAATTACGGAAGCTAAATTTAATTGATATCTATGAAGCAGGACTGAATGGATATTATTTAATCTACGTCAACGAAGAAGGAATCATACAACTTGAAGACAATGAAAACCGACAAAATAATTATGCAAAATGGGATTCAGGCTTGATAAATACGCAAAATGCAGACGGTAAAATAAATACCTTAACACCAACAACAAAAAAACTAAAATATATCGTAGAACAAGCTCATCACTTGCCTTTTATTGCATATTCAGTTTGTAACCATTTATTTGCGTATTATTCGGATGTAGATTTTTGGCAAATTCAAAACATTAACAGCGATTTACAGGATTTGCTTGATGAATCATATTTTTGCGGTGACGAGCTAGTTTCGTTTATATATAACAAATTACGGGGTGCATAGCCCCGTAATTTATCAAAAATCATATTAACTATTTTCATTTTTAAGCTTAACAAAAACAGTTATTTTTGTTGATATACTTGGGATTGAATAATATATAAGAATACAAAATGCGGTCAAATTATGTTTTTTACAAAATTATAAATAGTCGAAAGCTTATTTCTATCAGCTTTTGCAACTGATAGTAAACGTAAAATATCATCATATATTTGTTCTTCTGATTTAGCACCACCAAAAGTAAATAATTCATCAGGTTCAAGATTAAGTTTATCAAGTATTTTTTCAAGGGTTTCAGCAGTCAGAAAACCGTTACCAGTTTCAATAATACTTAGTGCGTTTGTTGATATGCCAAGCATTTCAGCAAACTTAATTTGCGAAAATCCTTTCTCTTTACGAATTTTGCTAATTTTTGCACCTAGTAGCTTTTTTATATCTGCCATATGCCCCCTTTGATTACATGTTAAGTGTTACGAATGTTTAAAAGAACCAAATTAAATTATTGATTATATAAATTTAATTTGGTATAGTAAAAATGTGATTTGGAATTTTGAGAGATTATGTATAATATGGATAAGCTAAAAAAAATTTATAACTGCTATATGCAAAGCAAATTACTGCGAAATATCTCAGCATTATTTATTGATTTTATTATAATTTTTTTAGCCGGATATTCTGTATATTTTTGTTTTACGTTAAATACAAACAACATCAATTGGTATATTCTACTATCTGCATTTATTGCAATTATAATATTGCGTAGATTATCATACAGGTTATGGGTCGTTCAAGTCTGCCCCCAATGTTTTCAGAACAGAGGTATAGGTGTTTATACTAGTAAAACTGGAAACACTAGCAATTATCAAAAATTTGTAAAAGGTGATTATTGGTATTATGCACAGGATGTAGAGTATTTAAGAACAACAAAGTGCTGTTTTTGTACCTATGAAGAAAATGATTTATATTGGTCTGAAGAAACTTGGCAAGGTGATTTAACAGAAGAAGCAAAACTTAGAAGAGCAGCAGAAGTTCGCAGTCGAGAAATTGAACATGAACGCATGGCTCAAACTCAAGCAAGAATAGATGCATGGGAGCGTATTCAACAACGCAGGAGATATTAGATATTTATGGAATTTTTAGAAACTGAATATAATTGGAAAAATGGTGACGAAAGTTCTTGGGAATTTTTTGTTCGTTTATGGATTATTATTTCTACAATATTAGCCGTATTTATATTGTGTTTTAGACTGTATTTTTTACCTAAATTCAATGAATATCAAAGAAACTTACCGAAATCCACAAAGCAAGTTCAACAACAAAAAAAAGTAAATGTACCAAAAGAAAATACTATAAATAATACTGCAACTCCAAATAAACCAATCTCATACAGTAATGAATCCTCCCATTCAGGCTATAAAATAGTTCAAAATGAGATAAGGAAACAAACAAGGCAAGATCAGAAGATAAACAAGGAACTTGTACGAGAGCAAAAAAAGAACTTGAAACAAGAACAAAAACTATTAAAACAAGAACAAAAACTTAAAAATAAATTAGAAAAACAAAAAATAAAAGAAGAACGTAAAAAACTTAAACAACGAAAAAATAACAACAAATCTTATAAAAATGATGTTATCGATAATTCATCTGTTTATGAAGTAGAAATGAAAGGAGAATTAAATGAATCTAATTGGTAGTATGATAATAGGGTATATCTTCTTTGCACTGATTATTCACTGGTTTTGCGAGAATATTGTATTGAGAATACCATTATTAGACCAGTATGCCTTAGCTATTAGAAATTTTTTATGTATAATAGCTTTGATATTAACGATTATTGTAGGTATAGTAGAAGCATTTAAAGGCAACCATAGCTAATTGTAAGAAACATCCTCAATAAGTTCATCCAGTTTTTTTATCAATAATCGGGTACTAATGGCTGAAAATGTCTCATTAGACCCGATTTGCTTAGCTGATAATGCACGTTCTTGCTTTGTCTTAATATTTTGTACTGTTGTTTTGTAACGTTTGTTTTCTCGTTCTTTTCGTTTTTGTAATTCACGCATTGTTCTTTCGTGGTGTTCTTTTTCTTGTTCTAGCGAATTAGTTAACATATTTGTTTTGTAATCATCCATTATAACCTTCTCCTTTTGTTTAATAAAAAAAAATAATACCGTCAAGTAAAAACGAACAATTACAAAAGATTAACCATTAAGGCTAAATCGCTTGTGAGTTAACTCATTGGACCATAAAATTAAAATATAGAAAAAACTTTTTAATTAACTGGAGGTTCATATGACAACTTTTGCATACTTACGAGTAAGTACAATCGACCAAAACACAGATAAAAACAAACTTGATATTTTAAATTTTACACAGCATAAAAAACTTGGCAGTATAGAATTTGTAGAAGAACAGATTTCAGGTAAGACAAATTTTAGGGATAGAAAACTCGGCAGATTGTTAAACGCAATGCAAAAAGGTGATATTTTAATAGTTCCTGAACTGTCAAGACTTGCAAGGTCAGTTACACAGATTTTAGAAGTTATAGACATAACAAAACAAAAAGGAATTCTTTTGTACTCGTTGAAAGAAAACTTTAGTAATGATGAACAAAGTATAACTTCAACTGTAACCAGTACAATTTTTGCACTTGTAGCACAAATAGAACGAGAATTAATAAGTTTACGAACACGTGAAGCATTACAGGCTAAAAAATCATCAGGTGTAAAACTTGGCAGACCTAAAGGCAAAGGAAAATCTAAATTAGATAAACATAAAAATGATATTTATAAGTTAATTGATTTAAAAGTTCCGAAAACAGTAATCGCTCGACAGTATTCGACATCAGTAGCTAATTTACATCGTTTTTTAAAGGCAAATAAAACACCGACTTCATAAAGTTAAAACCTACGGTATAATCTATCGTTACAAAAAGAAGGAGATAACATTATGAAAAAAGCAACATGTGTAATTTATGCAAGAGTTTCAACCAAAGGACAAGAACGAGAAGGATATTCAATACCTGCACAATTAGACTTATTGAGACTATATGCAAAAGAAAAGGATTTACAAATTGTAGAAGAATTTGTTGAAGCTGAAACTGCAAAATGTGCGGGAAGAACAAAATTCAATGACATGTTAAAATACCTTAAAAAGTCCAAAAATTGTAAAACCATACTTGTTGAAAAAACAGACAGATTATATCGAAATTTGTCAGATTATGTAACTATTGATAATCTAGCACTTGAATTACACTTTGTAAAAGAAGGTTGTATAATTAGCGACAAATCACATTCCAGTGAAAAGTTTATGCACCTCATAAAAGTAGGAATGGCAAGGCAATACATTCAAAATTTAAGTGAAGAAACACAAAAAGGTAGAAAGAAAAAAATTGAAGAAGGATATTTTATAGGACAGGTACCTTACGGATATAAGAAGCTCAACCCAAGAACTACAGTACTAGATAATCAAAAATCAAAGTTTGTAAAACGAGCATTTGAATTATATGCAAAAGAAGATATATCTCTAAGAGCACTAAGAAATAAACTTTACGATGAAGGTTTTATATATACCCCAAGTAGTTCAAAAGTAACTACAAGCCAATTAGAAAATATGTTAAAAAATGAATGCTACACTGGCATGCTAAAATATAATGGGAAATTATACCAAGGCAAACACCCTGCAATAGTGTCAAATAGATTATTTTTAAAAGCCCAACAAGCTTTTAGAAAAGATAACAAGCCTAAAAAGTGTGATTCTCACGATTTTTTGTACTCGGGTTTATTAGTTTGTGGTGAATGTGGAAGAGCTATAACTTGCGAAATTAAATATGGCAAATGGATTTATTACCATTGTACTGGTAATTATGGTAAATGTGGGCAAAAAAGTATATATATACGAGAAGAAAAAATTGATAAACAAATTGATGATATATTTAGCAATATTAATATTCCAGAAAAATTTGCGGATTATTTAAATAAATTACTTGAAACTAGTTTTAAAAATTTACAAGTAATGACTAAAGAAAAATTTAATTACATTAAAACTGAAATTGACAAGACACAAACGCGTCGTAATAAGCTGTTAGAACTCTATATGGACGGGCAAATAGACAAAAAAACATGGTCAGAAAAATCTCTGTATTTTGAAGAACAATTAACTAATTTACAAAATCAACTTAATACACAAAAAAGCAAAGGTGAAAATTTTATAAACGAAGGTAAAAAAATTATAGAAGTCGTAAAACACACTCCTAGTCTATATTTGAAACAAAACATACAAGAAAAGCATAAAATGTTAAAAATCTTATTATCGAAGTGTACTCTAAAAGACGGAAAGCTAAGCTACGAGTACAATAGACCATTCTCATATTTTGCAAAAATCAATAAAAGCAATAAAAAACTCCCCAGGCTGGACTCGAACCAGCAACCCTTCGATTAACAGTCGAATGCTCCGCCATTGAGCTACTGAGGATTATCTGCGGCATCTCTCTCTGCCGACTCCTTTAATATACTATAAAAAATTTTAATTGTAAAGTACTTTTTTTAAATTTTTTATTAGAGCAATTGAGATTTTTATTTTATATGCTAATATATTCTTGAAAATTAGGCGATATCACAATAAAAAAGGAGTTTTATATTATGGCTAATCCTACACTTAGAGAAGGCGCTTTAAAATCAGCTTTTAATTCTCTTAACGAAAAACAACAAATCATGACAATTAATGGAACTATTTTAAAAACATGCTTTCTTACTTTATTAATGGCGGTCACATTTGCATACACATGGTATTTACAGTTGATAGGATTTGCAGATAAAGCTGCTCTTTTATACAAAGGTGGAATATTTGGCGGTTTAATTTTAGTTTTATTTATCTGTTTTGGACCAAAAAATAAGTTCCTTATGATTACAACTCCACTTTATGCCTTATGCGAAGGCTTAGCTTTAGGTTATATTTCAGCAATTGCTAACAAATTTTACCCCGGGGTAGCATCTCAAGCAGCTCTAGGAACTTTTTTCGCATTATTCGGCATGTTCTTCCTATACAAAACTGGCATGGTTAAAGCCACTGAAAAATTTAAAATGGTAATTTTTAATTCTACACTTGCTATTTTGGGAATATATATATTGCAAATAATATTAAGCTTTTTCAATATCGTAATTCCACAAATTTTTTCAAACAGCCCTATAGGAATAGGATTTAGTATTGTTGTAGTTGCAATTGCTTCTTTTAATCTAATTATTGATTTCGATAATATCGAAAATTTTTCAAACAATGCTCCAAAACCTTTTGAATGGTACTTTGGATTTTCATTACTTGTTACCATAATTTGGATGTATATAGAAATACTTAACCTGTTAATGAAACTACAAAGCAGAAATAACTAATATCTTAGGGCGAATTAAAATTCGCCCTATTTTTTATCTTGTTATCTAATACAAACGGAGGAGATTTTAGAACTAATATTAAAGATATAAAATTTACTTTCGATATGACATGTAAATCTATAATATATTTATTTATTGGAGCTTCAAAATGTCAGAACAAGTTTTAATGCCGATGATAGGCACAGATAACATAGAAAATAAATTAAAAGCAAAAGATTCATTAGAAAAAGCCAGAATTGCACATGAAAAATATTTAATCGGACAAAGAAATAATGATCTGCAAGAAGCTGTTGAGCATTACGTTGATGCAGTAAAATATGATCCGACAATTCCTGAAACATATTACAGATTAGCAACTTTAATGTGGGAACAAGGACAGATTAGCGTGGGAACAGCTATTGAACAATGCAAAACTGCAATTTCACTTTCTCCTAATAATAAAGATGCACATCTTTATACCGGATATTTTATGCAATTAGCGCAGGATTATAGTGCTGCAGAAAAAGAATTCAAATCTGCAATCTCAATGAATCCATTAACATCCGGCAGACCAAGAATGATTCTGTCTCAATCTATTTTGCAAAAAATTAATACCCAACAAGGTTCATACAAAGATTACGTTGGATTTTTATATTACTTTCTCACAGGAAGCGTAATGCTGGCATGGGACAGACCAACCATAAAAATGTTTTATAAAAACATGACAAATGACGTTTCTATATTTTCATACAACACTGTAGGGAAATTCTTAGAAAAATTCAAAATGTATGAATCTGCAGAAAAAATATATAAACAAGCAATAGATAATACTATTCATAGTGAATATTTTTACGGTAGAATCGGCGATTTGGCACTAAAAAACAAAAATATCGAAACTACAGTCGAATGCTATAGAAAAGTTCTTGAAGCAAACCCGCTTAACAGAGAAATTTTAGTTAAATTAGCAACAATAATGCAAACTTATTTCCCTGAAAATACAGAAGAAGCAATTGACTGCTATGAAAAACTTCTACAGTTTGATATTGATACTGCTCAAATTTATTACGAACTCGGACATCTTTATATGTCAAAAGAAGATAAACTAAATTCAGTAAGCGCATTCAAACTTGCAGTTGATAAGGAACCGGAAAATCCGTTCTTTAATAATTCATTAGGCTATGCTTATGCAAAAGCAGAACTTTATGATGATGCAATTGAGCACTATCAAAAAGCAATTTCAATAAACCCTGATGCAGAATGGACATCAATTGTTTGTCAGGCTCTGGGGTCAATTTATGCAGAACAAAAAGGTAATATTGAAGCTGCAGTTTCAACATATCAGGCAGGTATAATCTTAGATCCTAAGAATTACGATTTATATGTAGCACTTGGCGATATTTATATGGCGGATTACGATCTTGATAAAGCTATTCGTTCATATTGCGATGCTATCACACTTAATCCGGATGAATATAGAGCATATTCAAAGGTTGGAATTGCCTTATGGGAAAAAGAATATCTTGAAGAAGCACTCGTTGCCTACCATAAAGCAGTAGAACTCAAACCGGATAATGAATTTGCTCAAAATAATCTCGGAATTTTATATCTTGATGGTTTAATGAATGCAGAAGAAGCTTTAGAATATTTTGAAGAAGCCATTGCGCTTAATCCAAATTATACTCTTGCTTATTTCAATGCAGGACGTGCTAGTCAGGAAATGGGCTTTACTAACGATGCTGCACATTATTACCAAATGGCAATCGACTTAAACAGACTAACTGAAGAACTTGATGAAGATGACATTCAAGCAAGACTTCACAGCCTGTTTGAAATATAGGATATATTTACATTATATTATAGAGGTAATGCGGTGTTTGAATTTCAAACACCCTTTTTTTATTTTTACAAATTAGATATAACCTTATTAGTAAATTCTATAGTCCCCAAATTACCACCAATATCCAAAGTTTTATCTCCATCAGCTAAAGTCTTAAACAAAGCTTTTTCAATCTTTTCAGCATAAGAAATTTCCCCTATGTATTTAAGCATTTCTATAGCTGATAGCAACAAAGCTGTAGGATTTGCTTTATCTTGTCCTTTTATATCAGGCGCAGACCCGTGAACTGGTTCAAACACAGCACACTCAAGACCTATATTGGCACCTTGCGCAACTCCAAGCCCTCCGATTAATCCTGCAGTTAAATCAGAAACAATATCCCCGTAAAGATTCGGCAGTACCAGAACATCAAACCTTGTTGGATCTTGAACAAGCTGCATACACAAATTGTCTACTAATATTTCGCGAGGTCGAATATTTGGATACTGTGAAGCCACATTCCTAAATGATTCCAAAAATAATCCATCAGACAACTTCATAATATTTGCTTTAGTAACACAACATACTTCATGCCTGTTAGTTTTCAAGGCATACTCAAACGCGAAACGACAAATTCTTTCAGAAGCTTTTCTTGTAATAATTTTTATACTATGCGCAGTATCATTATCTATTTGTTCTTCAACCCCTGCATATAAATCTTCAGTATTTTCTCTTACCACAATTAAATCAACATCTTCAAAACGAGTTTTTACGCCCGGCAAATTTTTACAAGGCCGAAGGTTTGCATACAAATCCAGCTCTTTGCGCAGTTGAACATTAACAGACCTGAATCCCTTGCCAATAGGTGTTGTAACAGGAGCTTTTAATGCAATTTTATTTTGTTTAATCGAATCTAAAACACGCTGTGGTAACGGACAACCTTCCTTTTCTATAACATCAGCTCCGGCAGTTTGTATATCCCAATCGATTTCTAAACCACTAGCCTTAATAATTTGCATAACACTATTTGAAATTTCCGGTCCTATCCCATCCCCGTTTATCAACGTAATTCTTCGCATAATAAAAACCTCCATCTTGCAGTATTATTATACTATAAAAGAGGGAGGGGTGTAAAATTGTAGGGGAAAAATTATATAAAATATTAGTGTGTAATCTTAACCATTAAATGTTTTATATGAACGTTCAATGTTTTTATTCATAGCCGACTGTACTGATTCATATTGGGTTTGAAGGGTATTGTGTTCGATATCAAGTGATTTGATTTTATTTTGATATTTTGTATCCTTAGCAGTAATTTCGTTATTTTTTCTTTGATATTCTGCTTCTGCTTTTGCTATAGCAGACTCATCATCTTTCTCAACAAAGTTAGTACAAGAACCATACTGGGTAGAATTCCAATTGATACCGCGTAATGTTAAGCTAAACGGATTTTTAGAGTCCTGAATCAAATTTGATTGTTTTTCATTAGATGCCACCTCAAGAGTAATGATTCCTTGAGCTAGTGAATCTTGAATCCACTGTTTGCTTGATAAAAGATGACTATCCAAAACTTTATAATTCACGGCATTTAGACCTTGTGCAGATTTATCAGAACTTTCTCCATTCATTCTATACCATAAATTTGTATACCATTGTGCTTTTGATTCATCTGAATATGTATATGTATCTTCAAGAGTTGTACAGCCGATGTCCTCAGCTTCAGACAAAGCTTCTTCTAAAACTTCATAATATTTTGAAACATTCTTATATTCTTCAGAAAAACGTTTATCTTTATTATTATTATCATTAACTTTAGGAAGTTCAACAACATTATTATTTTCATCAAATGTAAATTGTTTAGCAGCCTTAGCAAGCAGCCAGTTATCGTAATTTACGCAATCTGTATAATCAGTTTTTGCATCAGCAAGCCTATCCGCAAACATCTCTATATCAATATCCTGAATACCAGCTTGATACTTGACCACAGCATTTTGATAAGATTCTAGCGCATCCATATACTTGTTATATGAAACAGCCTTTTGAGTTTGATAATACTCCTCTGAATTACCAGTCTTTGGTGTTCCGGCTGTATCTTGAAAAGTATAATCATCTTTTATTCTAAGAGCATCAACGAGTTCACTCCAACGATCGTATGAATCTTTTAAATTCAACTCCTTATCAGCTGTGCCATCATTATAAACGTAATTCTCTTTACCTTGTAAATATTTTACATTTTGAGCAATGGTAGGGGTTTTGTACTCTTTATTAACTCCGTAAAGTGCCAAAAACTCTTCTAAATTTTGTGCTTTAGCAAAATTTTTAGCATCCGCAGAAGCGACCAGCATTTGACCGCTTGTATTTATTAAAGCATACTGATTCTTCATATCTGCATATTGATAAATTGAATTTGCAGTTAAATCAGCTGTTATAGCACTTCCTTGCGCATCATAAGTCATAAATTGCAATTGTTTTGAGTTCAATGCAGCAATATAATCATCACTAACCTGCTGAGACTGAGTTGCCAAACGCATTTTAGCATTCGAAATCTGTTGTGACTCATACTCATTAGAAGTCAGTCTTGCGGTTATGCTCAACAATCTTGCCTGTGATGCTGAAATTCCCATTTAAAACAATCCTTTCATAACTTATTACTATTGTAATCGGCTATTTCATAAGTTTTCTTTAATAAATAAGGGGATTTATTAAGTTATGTAACAAAAGTTATATAAAGTGAATATAAAAAGTCAATATTTTTTTAAGCAAAGTTTTTATATATATGTAAGAGATAAATAAAGAAAAAGAAATTAGTTTAAACAAGATTAAAGAGAGGATAAACAAATGGCTACAATGCTATTATTTTCTGATGCTGTAACATCTGCATATAAAGATACTTCAAAAGCTTTGAAAGAAGTTGAGTTAAGTGATAAGAAACTTGTTAAAAAGACTTTAACTCAAATTATGAAACAGTCTTTTTTCCACGGTGCAAACAGATTTGGCACAAACTTTATCGCATAATTCAAGGCTCGTTGGAATATAGGAACAATAAAGGAAAGAAATTATTTTAAGGAATTAGGAAACATAAAAAGACCCGTTTATCGGGTCATTTTTTTGTTTTAACCAAAGATTTTAAAAATTAAGCAATAAACAAAGCCTAAGATTAGTAAAGAGTCACGTAGTTTGATTATTTCAGGCAACATAACTGCAAAAAACAATATCAATTTCGACATTTTAGATTTTGCAAACTGTCCTTTTGTGATAGCATAATTTTATGTCATTTATAAAAGCAAAAGAATATCTAAAACAATTCAGTCAGGAAGATAAAGTAATGGAATTTTCTGTACCATCTGCTACGGTTGAGTTAGCCGCAGAAAATATTTTTTATCCGCAACCCGAAAAACACTCTCACTCTATTGATATAAAAAACATTTATTCTTATGTACCTGATATTAAGGTTAATCTTTGAGGCATGAAGGAGAGAATCTATGTCAACTATCAAGCAAATAACCAGAGCAGGGTATGAATATCAAGATTTGATAGGCATAAGAGAATTATTACAATTTTATAAAAATAAAAATTTATATGATTATGTGTTATTGGAATTTCCGAATGAAGGAGAATTTAGTGCCTTAGATGATGTCGTATGCAAAATAAAAAATCAAGATGGATATAAATTAATACAGGTAAAATTTTCAGTAGATGGTGAAAAATATCTTTGTGATTGGGATTGGCTAACAAACAAAAAAGAAAAGAGTAAATCTCTTATTCAAAAATGGAGTAAAACTGTTCTTGAATTGCTTTCAAATAAAAAGTTAATGGAAGCAAAACTTGTTACCAATAAACATTTTGATGATGAAATAAAAAGTGTACTTAGTGATAATAAATTTATTTGGGACAAAATTCCAGATAACAAAAAAGCAATATTAATAGAACAAATTGGGTCTGAAGAAAATTGTAAATTGTTTTTTGAAAATTATACTTTTGAATTTTTGCAAGAAGATTTAGAAACGCTCGATAACAAATTATTTAATGAATATTCAGAAATTAGTGATTCTAAGGCTGATTGGGAATTCTTTAAGTGTTTTGTTAGAAATAATTCTATGTGTACAAATTGTAAAATAACATACCAAGGACTTACAAATATTTTACAATGTCGTCCACCTAAGCCACTAAATCAAGATTTTTTTGTGCCGGAAAATTACGTTCCGCCGTGTTACAAGTTTCATAATGATTTAATGAATAACATTAAAACTTCAAAAGATAAATGTATTGTTATATCGGGTTCTCCAGGGGTTGGTAAAAGTACATATATCAGTTACTTAAAAAAAGAACTTGAACATGAAAATATATATGTAATACGTCATCATTACTATCTGTCAATTGATAATAAACAAGAAAAGAGGTATAATTACTTTGATATTAAAAATTCTTTATTTGAACAGATAAACAAGATTTTGTCTCTTAAACTGTCTGATAGAGATGATTTAGAAAAGACTTTAGATGTAATTTCTAAACAATTAATTGACAAACAGCTTGTTATAATTATTGATGGTTTGGACCATGTTTGGAGAGATATTAGGAAAAAAGATGATTTAGATGTTCTTTTTAACAATCTTCTTCCTTTACCTGATAATATTAAGTTAATTGTTGGCACGCAGCCTATTGATGCAGAAAAACTCCCGTATAAATTATCAGAAATTGAAAGGAATAAATGGCTAACCCTACCATTTATGTCTATAGAAGCAATTAAAAATTATCTCATTAGTGACAAACGGATTTTAGTTCCTGATAATTATCATTCTGATTATTATATTGATATATCAGAAGCATTTTATAAACTTACTAATGGACATCCTCTCCATCTTATATATTCTTTAGAATCTGCGTTAAATAATCATTCAAGATTATTGCCCTATGATATAGAAAGACTTCCAGCTTGCCCTCAAAATGATATTCGTGAATATTATAAAAGTTTATTAAATACAGTTGATGATTATAGTAAACTGGTTTTGTATATTTATGTAGTTTCTGAAATCGATATTTGGAAGAAAAATGATTTGGAACAATGTTTAACCTGCAACGGGATTTCAGATGCTTATAAGCATTACAACCAAATTCGGCATTTATTATTTTATAATGGTTATTTTGTTAAAGCTTTTCATGAAAGTATTTTTGCATATATTAAAGAAAATATTACTTATGAAGATAAAATTAAATGTTTAAGATATAGCAAAAAATGGCTTACAGAACAATGCGAAAATATCTATACTGATTTATATTTACCTATTATAAATGCAGAATTAGGAGATACATCTAATATACTTAATATTTCAAGAGATCAAATAAAGGAATATTTTAAAAAAGGATATTCTTTAAATTTAATAACTAAATTTTTAGCTAAAGCAGAAAAAATCACTTTCTTTCAATTAAAAGATTTTGTTAAAACCATTGAAATTAGACATATAAAATTTAGAATAATGAACTTATTGAAATATAATACTTACAAAGCTGAATTATTTTGTCATCTATGCTTTAGCTTATTTAAAAATCAAGATGTCATAAATTGTATGAAGGATTCCATAAACAGTTTAAATGATGCAGAATTAGTAGCTCTAAGTGATTATTGCCAAAATCAAGATTCAAAAATCCAAGAAATTTTTAAACAAATAAAGTTAGAATCTAAAAATGTTTCTGTTTCTTCAGAAAAAGAAAATAACAACTTACTACATGTTGTAGCTAATTCTACGAATGTAAATTTGATAAAACAACAATTGCTAGAAAAAAAATATTCTGATGAATTAATTTGTCTTTTTAATCATTTATGCGAATTAAAAAGAACTAATCTCATTAAAGATTTTATTTCTGATGATGTTTCTGATTACACAATAATAAGAAGATTGTGTTTATATGCTGTTGAGCAAAAGATCGACTTGAATTCTTGGAAGTTACCTGAAAATTATTTAAAAAATCCTTATTTGGCTGTAATGCTACATTTAAATAAAGGTTGCCTCCAAACTAATGTGAAGCCTTTAGAAAACTCTATTATTCATAAAAGAAACAATGACAATTATGAATATTCAGGTAGATGTTTAGATCTTGAAAATTATTTTCATTCATTATTTTTTGAAAATCTTTATATTAAGCTTACAAACAGCTACCCAATTAAGTCTATAGAAACATATAATGGGTTTGAAAATTTTATTATAATTCTTACAAATGTCTCTACAATTATTGCAGAAAAAATAAAGAAATTAGAAGATATTAGTTTAAATGACGTATTGTCCCTTTTTGAAGATTTTTCTAATACAGATATTTTAAATGAGGTTAGATGGAATTCAAAATATAGAATAGCAAAATCAAGTATAACAAAAATTATAATCGATTTACTAATACTGTTAAATATTGATATTAAAAAACTGGATATTCAAGATATTAATATGCTTATTAATTTCAAGCATTTTCATGAAGACAATTGGTTGGAAGATTATCTTCAACATAATATCATATATCTAACAAACAAGGCTGCCATATTTTATTTAGAAAAAGAACAAAAACTTTTAAACAAAACATTGCAATATACTCAAGAACGTACAGACAAATATCTTCTTCTTTCTAATTTTGCCCAAAAACATAATCTTGCAGATAATGCAAAATTATATTTAGAAAAAGCTTTTTGTATGGCATCAGGATACGGTCATTATAAAGATCCATTATTATTAGAAATTTTAGAAATTGTTGAATATTGTATGAATATAGAAAAAATTGATTTTACTAGTATTTTAAAAAGATTGGGAAAAATAATTGATAATATTGAACATATTACCGATGATGATTCTAGGTATGCTAAAAGAATTCTTATGAGGCTATTGTGTAAATATTCTTTAAAATATACTGTCCAATATTATAAGCATTTGTTAAATGGAGAAGAATGGTACGAAGCAGAAGAATGCTTAAATGAAATCTTTGAAAATATAAACAATAAAGATGAAACCGTTAATTTTCTCTTATCAACAATAACATCAGATGTTCCTTTTCTTAACTTATCATCAAATGACACAATAGTTCAAAAACATAAAATTTTAGTTGGTAGAACCTTATTACCAAAAAAGTATAGGTATCCAACAAATGATAATTCTTCTTTAGATAATGAAAAAACGGTATTTAACCTTGAAAAGTACAATGTTAATAATTTAAATAAATTTATTGAACAACTAGATTATTCTAATGAATCTTGTTTATTAGACTGGTTAAAATACTGGAAAGGACGCGGGCAGGACGAAGAAATTTTAAATTATTTTGAAAATTTTTATAAAAATAATAATAAAAATTTCATACAAGAAGTCTATTTAGATGAAATTTTTAATCTTGCTTTATCATTAAAAGGTAAAGATTATGCTTACAAATGGCTTGTCAGGAGTGTTATTGAAAATATAAGTTGGGAAAATAATTATAGTAGTTGGGAGAATACGAAACAAAGATTTCAAAAAGTTAAAGATTTATATAAAGATAAATGGAAAGATTTTATTGTAGATTCATCAGAATACAAATATGGTAATGAATTTGTAATAGGAAAAAGTCATCTTATTTATTTTTTAATACTAATAGAAAAATATGATATTGCAGAAGAAATTATGAACAAGTTCGTTGATTTATTAGAAGAAGATATGGCTGATTTACCATTAAAAGAGGTGACATGGATATGAAAAATTTTATATTTGAAATGCTTCTTGCAAGACTTAATTGGCCTGATATGTTAGTTAGAGAACAAACATTGCATGCTATAAAAGACTTTCTAATTATAAATCAAAGCTTTAAAAAAGATTTCCTTGTATTTTTAGAGCAACAAAATATAGAGAGTAAGGTCTTAGAAATTTTAGCAATCATTTATTTAATAAATCAAGAACAAACAGATTATTTTGTACTTAATGAAATAGAAAGTAAAATTAAAGCACCATCTATATTATCAGATTTATGTCTGGAAGAAATTTTTCAAATAAAACTTTTAGAGCAAAAGAGATTATGGCAAAAAAATTATACTATAGATATACCATATGACCTTAAGATAGAAGATACTAATTATAAAATAAATGGTCTTGTTAAGAGGAATTTGGATTTATTAAAAAAGCGATGTAATATGAATCTTAATTTTGAAGACCAATTTTATCTTGAGTGTAAACAAATATTTTCACAAAACGACTGTTCACATTATGGGAGAGTAGACCACTTTTGCGAACCAAGATATGCAGGGTTTCCTAATATAAAATTATTGCAAGATGATATTCAAATATCTGGTTTTTTAAGATTAATTTCATTTTGTGTAGATGTCTACAATTTGCCAATCGATTTTGCATTGGTGTTATCAAAAGACTTTTTCCCTATAGATTTAGGATTATTAGAATTAAGGTCAACATATAAACCTTTATTTATTGATCAATTACTTAATTATAGTTTTGAGAAATGGGATTTTCAAGAAAATGATTTTATTCCAGTTTATTTATCCTGTCCCCTAAAAGAAGAAACCGATGCAAGTTTAAATAAAGAAATTATTGCATTAGATGTATTTCCTGTACATTTGAACCATTCTCCAAAATCATTAGCATATTATTTTGATTTTTTTAGAAGAGGCGAACTTTTGAAAACAATAGAACAAATACCGTGGCATATAAATATCAAGAAGATAATTATTCCACAAGACATTCCTGAACATTTTATTGGCTTATTTCATAACTGTTATAACTATATTCAACAACTTTATGCACTTCATCGGGATTTATTTATTCCTAATGAAAAAGAACTAAAAATAGATATTAAAAATGATAAGTTAATTTTTAAAGTCAACCAACAAGTTATAGGATATTTGCAATATTGGTATGATAACTACAATACATTTAGTTATAAAAACACCACTGTTTGTAGTGGAATAATAACATATTTTCATAAAGATTATCTTAACAAAATTAATGTAAATAATGATGTAACACTTTTAATAAATTACAAAAAGTTTAGAACTAACACTCATGGAGCTTTTGAACAGGCAGATAATTTGTATTATTCCATCAAATTTTCGAATTAAAAAAGACATCCACTTGTTGGATGTCTTTTTTAATTCGGGAACGACGAGGCTCGAACTCGCGACCTCATGCGTGACAGGCATGCGCTCTAACCAAACTGAGCTACGCTCCCATTTATATTGGCTACTTCTTTATTATATATGCTAAAAAAAAAAATGCAACGACTTTTTTCAAAAATTCTTAAATTTTTAATAGCAAAATTTATTTTTTCAAGTTTTATTCAGTACGAGATGAATCTTCAACCAATACCACAAACAAATAATATTACTTTTTCATCACGCTGTGTTTATATACGTGATGCTCAATGGGTTAATCATGCCGTTAATACAACATTCCCACACTTTTCTACAAGCAAATTCAAACCGTTAATAACTAAACAATTACTTACAACTTTTCCGGATAAATTCACACCGCGAAACATCCCTAAAACAACTAATGAATTATTTTATACCTTAAGATGCATTCACCTTACCAAAAAAGATATTAATAATGATAAAACTTTTAGTTTCTTTCAAAAAATAATACTAAAAACGATCAGAAGCTTACTACCTGCAAAAAAGAAACAAGAATTCAACAGACTTGCTAAATCACGAAATATAATTAAAAAATTTGGCGACCTTCGAGATTCTTGCTACACTTTTCACGATAAAGACTTACAGCGAGCATTAGTATTACTGGAAGAACATAAACTTGGTAATTGCCTCGAAGAAGCTACAATCGCAAAATTAGTTCTAGAAATTAACGGCATTAAAAATGGTAAAGTCGCATATTTACAAAATATGAAAACCAACAATTTCCTTGACCATGCTGTTTGTATATTTAATAAAGATGGAAGCGAATTTGACGGCAAAATCACCAACCACACTATAGTCATTGATCCTTGGGCTGAAAAAGCCGACACTGCCAAAAATATGCTGAAATACTATCAAAATACAATGCAAAATACTTTTGATATCACTAACAAGACACAGGTAAGATTTTCACCACAAAATCAAATTATATTTGACGAAAATTATGTTCAACAATTAAAAACAAAATATCCGTCACTAGTTTTCAAAAGTAATTCTCGACAATTTATGCAAAAATAAAAAGCCTTAGATAAAACCAAGGCTTGTAAAATGAATTGTAAAAATACTTATTAATCCTTATACAAAGGTGCTAACTTTTTAGATTGCTGAGGAATTACACCTTCTTCAATTGACATATAAACTCTATAGTCAATGTCTGCAAAACAATTGTCTATGCTTTCAATCTCTTGAAGTTCAGCTTCATTGATATTGCCGGCTTCAATCATATCTGCAATTAGTTCAAATCTTTCAACATGCTCTCTAAATCTGTCTGTTGCATAATCTTTAGCCTGCCATGTTGTAATTAAGAAAGGCCAATCTGAACTTTGTAATAACAGATTTTCTCTTGCAAGTTGATTTAATGCTCTGTGTAACAATTTATCTTCAGGAATTTCTGAATATTTATCAGCAATTGCACTCATTCGTTTTTCACAAGAGTGAATAATAGGCCACATCCATTCTGTTAAGTGATTATTCCATACATAGAAATGTCCGCCTTGTCCCCAAGAGCTTTCAGGGATTTGAATAGCTTCTTTCGGAGGATGAGCATGTAAATATTCACCTGCAGTCATACGTTCAACTTGTGGAATATATTGATGGAATTTTCTAATAACCTGTTTGATAAATTCAATTCCTTCAAACCACCAGTGACCGAATAATTCAGTATCAAAAGATACCATGATCAAACCTTCTTTACCATTATGAGAATTTTTATAATCATTCAACAAATGGTAAAGCATTGTCGTATAGTGATCAGAATTTTCATTGATTTTATTTAAAGCAATACCGGATCATAAAGCATTTTGTCACCTAAATCAGTTTTAGAAGATGTAATTCTCCAGTAATTCATGCCGGATTTATCATCTTTTTTATGGAATTCTCTGAAACACCATCACCAGGATAACCATCTGCTGCTGACCAAACTTGATAACCTGCTCTGTCATTTCTTCCCATAACAGCAACTTGAGCATCAGGAAGCCAGTAAGCTGAATATGTATCATAACCGGTTGGTTCACGTTCAGGTAACGGAATATATTCAATATTTCCGTAAATACCTACAACCCTTCTGCAACCGATAGAATTTCCACCTTCAATAACGTGTGATTCTGTGAAGAAGTATTCAATATCATTATTTTGTAAAGTTACTTCAACAGCAGGTCTCCAGTGTTTTTGTCCGTCTTTACCTACATATTCATATCCTTGTCTGTATGCACATTCAGGTAACCAACAGCCCATAGCTTTTTTACCAAAGAATTTTTTAGTTGTATCTGAACCAACTTTGAATTGAGCATTCAAGTTATTATCAGTTGCAAAAGTGGTGAAAATCCGTGAGTAGCACCTGATGTTGTAATTTCAATACATCCTAAATCCTGATATTTTTTGAATGCGCTAATTAAATCCATATCGTATTTGTTAATGAATGAATCTTTAATATTGTTGAACCAATCAAAATAATATTTAGCAAGATATTTTAAATGTTGAGAATGAGGAACTTCCGGATCAGGATATCTTTCCAAATCTTTTGAAACACTTTTAATTCTTGAATCTAAATATTCAACAAAACCATGTTTTAAATGTTCATCGATTAACTGTTCAGCCAAAATTGGAGTAATACCAACTGTTAACTTAGCTTTAATACCTTCATCATACAATTCTGAAATTGCATTAAGAAGCGGAATATATGTTTCTGCCATACATTCATAAAGGTTTTCTTCTCCAAACGGCCACATTCCTGCTTTTCTATAATAAGGAAGGTGACTGTGTAACATAAAAACGAATTGACCTACTGCCATTTTTCCTCCAATCTACTGAACTATATTAAATATAATCCATTTATGTACAATTTATATATACCACAAACGGGTAAAAAATATAATACTTTTTAACTAATTCAAGTGAATAAGTTTACATTAATTTACAGGAAAACAAAAAGCTATACACAAACATTTTTACAAAATATTTTTGATAAATAAATTTATTGCAGAAAGACGTAATTTATCCTCTTTTAACAATTTAAAATTAGATAAAGATAAACGAATAATTGTGCTAAATCAAAAAAACATTTTTAAAAAACAAACTATAAAAGATCGGATATAAATCCGATCTTTTATAATTCATAACCAAAAATTAAATTGCAACTGATTGAGATTTAACTTCGACTTCCATAGGAAGATCTTTAATTAGTTCGACATTTAAGTTTCTAGCCTGTTCGATTTTCACCATCGGAACCACTACAGGGGTCTGAGCGACAACCTTTGAACCAGAAATTGATGGGGTTGTTTTTTGAACCGCAATCATTGCCGGATCCGGATGAGACTTAAACTGTCTGTAATCAGTCATAATCTTAGCAACAAATCTTTTTGTTTCACTGAATGGCGGAACAGCATTATATTTTTTCACATTTGCAGGTCCTGCATTATAAGCTGCTAATGCCAATTCCATTGAGCCAAACATTTTGTACATTGATTTGTAATACATAATACCGCCCTTGATATTATCATCAAGAGAATAAGGATTTAAGCCCATTCTTCTTGCGGTAGAAGGCATAAGTTGAAAGACACCAACAGCACCGTGAGCGCTTTTTGCTTCGTGCCTGAAACCTGATTCTGTTTTTGCAATACTTAATGCTATTGCTGGATCTACGCCCATTTCGATAGAATGTTTTACTATCGCTGCCTTCACTGTATTGACATTGGCTGCTTGCACCGGCGCACACAAAAAGAACACTAATGCAATAGTGAATAGTAATAATTTTTTCAAAATGTAATCCTCTAGTTGTAAATTGAAAATTCTCAAAAGCTTACTTTTTGCTCTTATCTTTCTGATAAGATTTTCGGCTTTTTTGAATGTGTTTATGTGTCTATAATATTACAAAATTTTAAAATTTCAACCCCATGGGGTTAATCCGCCCAAAGACGACCCGTCAAAACCCGCTCATATCAAGCACTTTACATTCTTAACAATTAGTGTATTTTGTACAGTAATTTTGTCAACACCTGCTAAAAATTTTCATCTTATTTTGCTTCAAATTTTTGTCGAAATTCATAATTTTTGTCATGGGTATCATAAGAATAAATTTTATACACATTTCCATCTGTTGAAATTTTGATAGAGTTCAACAAATCAGTTCGTAAAATTTCGGTATTTCTTAAAATATCAAGTGTTCCTTTATTTGGATGCCCGAAATAATTTATACCGGTTGAAATTACAGAAACTTTAGTTCCAAGATGCTCTATCATATCATAATCCACAACCCTCGGTCCTCCGTGATGCCCGACTTTTAGCACTTCAACATTGTGAGGTATATCTTTTTTAACCTTATCAAAAGACTCGATACCTGCATCGCCCATAAAAATCATATCAAAATCTTTATACGACAACAAAGTAATTATTGAATTCTCATTGCTTTCGTTTTTACCCGTAACTTCAGCCTTATAAACTCTCATCACAAGATCTTTTTCGCGATAAATCTCCTGATTATTCTTAACGATTTTATACCTTTGCTTAATTCTTTTTACCGTATCAAAAATTTTCCACGCAGTTTTAGTTTCAACATTTTTAGAATTCAGATACAAAGTTTTTGTTTTAGTATTAGAAATCACATCAGGAGCCCCTCCTGAGTGATCATTATCAAAGTGAGTAACGATAACCCCTTCCAAATTCTTTATGCCGCGATCTTTCAAATACTTCAACATAATAATCTTTGCCTGAGAATTTCCGCTATCAAACGGCGCTTTTCCTGTATCTATCATAAAATACTTATTTTCAGGAGTTTTAATCAAAAACGCATCAGCATTCTGAACATCAAAAGCTATAATTTCCAGATCTTTTGAAGCCGGCTTCACAAAACTTACACCAAGAATTAAACTTATACTTAAAAGAGTAATTACCGCATACTTATATTTATCAAACTTTATCAAAGTAGTCACCAATAAAAGCATTAAATAATACAAAAGCAATTGAAATATATTCGGATGAACCGTCTGAAGCAAACAATATTTCATATTTGCAAAGAAATTTGATATAAATACCAGAGCACTTAATAAATAATTCAAAAAGAAATCAAAAACCCTGCAAATTATATCCGAAATTGGAGGAAATATAGCAAGAACAGAACTTACAAAACCACCAAAACTTATCACACTCAATAAACTAACTGTCGAAATATTTGCAAGTACAGAATACAAACTAAACGTATTAAAATAAAACATTTGAATCGGTGCAACCCAAATTTGAGCAACAATAGGAATCAACACCGGAACCTTAATCCAATTCGGCACTTTTTCAAGCTTTGAGGCAATAATATTTGCAGTAGTTAAAAGACCGAATGTTACAAGAAATGATAATTGAAAACTAACGTCATTAATATATGCCGGATTGTATATTAACATTAAAACAGCAACAAGAGAAAGCAATGAAACACTGTGGGTATCACGGTCTATAAGCTTACCCGCAAGAACAAATAAAAGCATTAAAGCTGCACGAATAACAGATGCTCCAAGTCCAGTCATAAATGTATATAAAATCACAACAAGCATTCCAGAAAACACTCGCGGTTTATACGGCACGCGCAAGAATTTTAAAATAAAAAACCAGAATGAGAATATAAACGCAACATTCATCCCAGAAGCTGCAAGGATATGTAATAAACCGGAATTAATAAAAGAATTTTTGATAAAATCAGGAGTTGCAACAGCGTCATCACCAAAGACAATCCCACCCAGGATTTCCAGATTAGGACTTTTCAAGTACTTACCATGAACCTTTAATACTCGATTTCTTGTACTATTAAGCTTTTGTAGAAATTTCCACCTGAATGAGGTTTTACTATCCAGGAATTTCACATCTTTATCATCTGCGTACAAAGTTGTAAAAGTGTTAAAATTTCTCAAATACGCACTGTAATCGAATTGAGAAGGATTTGTCGAGTTAAATGGCTTTCTTAAACGACCTTTTACAGTTATTTTTTCTCCTATATTAAGATTCTTAGCATTTTCACCGGCATTTGAAACAGTTACAAAAGTCTTTGCCCGAACATCCTGTCCATCAACCTTTTTAACATCAAGGAAAAATTTCACCTTGGAATCCCCGTTTGGGATACTGACAATACGTCCGGTTAATACAGTATCAACAGGGACCATATGCAAAAGTTCATCATTATTTTTTATCTTGAAAAATGTAAGAAAAAATCCACTATAAAATACAAGCGCAAATATTATAATTTTCTTTATATCAAATAGTCTTGCATACAAAACAAAAATCATAAATAAAGTAAATAATGCACTAAAAATAATTCCATAACCGTAGAAACAAGCCAGAATACCACACATAAATATCATTGATGTAAAAAACATCACAAAATTTTTATTCTGAATAATATCCCTAATGCGTTCCAAATTTATCATAATTCCAACAAAAGTATGATAACATATAAATTTAGTTGTGCAAAACTAAAAAATATGATATATTATATTCTTAGAAAGAGAGAATTATGAGCAACAACGATTTTTATATTGAGGATTTTTTAAGACAAGCAGTATCAGTAGGTGCATCCGATGCGCATATTTGTGAAGGTGAAAGACCTGCTATTAGGGTTTCAGGACAGATTATGAGAATTAATCTTCCGCCACTTACCAGTGAAGATATTGAATTTGTAATACGAACAGTTGCTCCAACACACTTAAAAGACAGAATTACACGATTTTTTGATATTGACTTTTCTTATGAAATCCCGGGATGTTCAAGATTCCGTATTAACATGAGCAGACAACTTGGTAAAACTGCAATGGTTATCCGTGCAATTCCATACTATATCAAAACATTTAAAGAATTATATCTTCCTCCTACATTGGAAGAATTTGCAGCATTTAACAATGGGCTTGTGCTTGTAACAGGTCCTACGGGTTCAGGTAAATCAACAACAATTGCATCTTTGATTGACTTTATTAATGCTTCTGTAGCTAAACACATTGTTACAATTGAAGACCCTGTTGAATTTATTTTCTCAAATAAAAAATCAATCGTATCTCAACGTCAGCTTCTAATTGATACCCCTTCATTCTCGGACGGTGTAAAATACGCATTAAGACAAGACCCTGACGTTATATTTATCGGTGAAATCAGAGACAGAGAAACCGTAGAATCTGCGCTAAAAGCCGCTGAAACAGGTCACCTTGTTGTATCTACAATCCACACAAACGACTCTGTTCAAACAGTTGCCAGAATTATCAACTTGTTTGACCCGAATGAAAGACCATTCATCAGAAGCCAAATTGCAAACACTCTCCGTGGTACAATTTCTCAAAAACTTGTACCTATGGCTGAAGGTGGTGCACGTGTTCCGGCTACAGAAGTCCTTGTTGTTACACCAACAGTTAAAGACTTTATTCAAAAAGATGAACTTGAACAAATTTATGAACTGGTTAAAAAAGGTTCATTCAACAACATGACGACAATGAATATGTCATTATACAAATTATTTAACGATGGTAAAATCACTCAGGAAGATGCTCTTACATACTCTGATAATAAATCAGAATTAGAACAGTTGATGAGAGGTATTTACCACGGCACAACATCACAAAAATAAAACTAAATAAAATTAAAATAATATATGCAAAACAGTTTTGTAACAGACGCAATTAATTTAAAGTCCTACAACTTGAGCGAATCAGACAAAATTATTGTTATGTATTCAAAAGACAAAGGACTTATCAGGGGGGTAGCAAAAGGGGTTAAAAAGCCTAAAAGTAAACTTGGTGCCCGTATGGACTTGCTCGTTGCAAATACGTTAATGCTGCACAAAGGCAAAAATCTTGATAGAATATGTCAGGCAGAAGTTGTTAATTCGTTCTATAAAACAAGACAAGATATAGATAAAATCTGTTACTCAATGTATGTAACAGAAGTTGTTCATAACTTTGGCATAGAAGAAGATCCGTGCTCTGAAACAATTTATAACCTGTTATACAAAACCTTAAACGCAATTTCCACAGCTGAAAATAAAGTAGAAATCCTGCTTGCTGTTATAAAATTTCAACTTAAGATGATGATTGAATCAGGATTTTCTATTGAATTTGATAAGTGCCTATGCTGCCATAAGGATGTTGAAGAAAAAGTAATGTACCTTGTTCCCAATATGGGCGGAATAGTTTGCCCTCATTGTGCACAAAGGATTCCATATAATAAAAAGCAATTACCATATAAGCTGAGAGACTTCTTTAAACAAATGGCTATAAACGACTTTGACGAAAAAGGAGAATTTGAAACAAAAGCAACCGAAAAAGTCTGCACAGTAACTTTTGAAGTTCTAAAAGAATACATATCAATGAAGTCTCCAAAGAAATTCAAATCCACAGAAGTTTTGCAAGAAGTTTAGGAGGTAAAATTAAATAATACTCCAATGGACTTATACTATTTAGACCTTTTTTATATATAATTATAAAAAAGAGGATGGTTTAAAATGAAAAAATATCTTTTAATTGCAGCAATAGTAGTTTGTGGGAATACAGTATGGGCGTCAGCTGCTCAAATGTTTAAACTTGATAACGGTCAAACAGTAGTTATTCAAGAAGTAAAAAATAATCCTATAGTTACAATTGATACCTGGATAAAAACAGGCTCAATTGATGAAGATGATTCAAATAACGGTGTTGCACACTTTTTAGAACATTTATTCTTTAAAGGAACAAAAACCACGAACCGGGAGAATTTGACACAATCCTGGAAACCAAAGGAGCAATAACAAATGCTGCAACAAGCAAAGATTTCACACATTATTATGTGACAATTCCATCAAAAGACTTTGACCTTGCAATGGAACTTCACGCTGATATGATGATGCACCCGCTTATTCCAAGAAAAGAAATGGAAAAAGAAAGAAAAGTTGTTCTTGAAGAAATCAATAAAGATCTAAAAAATCCATCAAGAATACTTCAAGAAAACTTAAACTCAATGATGTACTCATCTCATCCATACAAAAGAAAAGTAATAGGAAGAAGCGACGTTATAGAAACAATCACAAGAGATAAGGTTCTGGAATTTTACAATGCACATTACTCGCCGGCAAACATGATTACAATAGTAATCGGAGACGTTGATACAAATTATGCACTAGAACGCATCAAAGAAGTTTTCAACGCAGATTATAAAAAACAAACAAAAACAATTTATCAAAAAGAGCTTCCTTTAACCAAACAGCAAAAGAAGGTTGACTATATTAAAACGGAATCCGGATACATTGTAATAGGTTTTAGAGGAACATCAATTACTGACAATGACTCATACGCACTTGATGTCCTTGCGACAATTCTGGGAGATGGACGCTCATCAGTTCTAAATCAAGTTCTAAAAGAGAAAAAACGTATAGCATTCTCTGTTGATGCAGGAAACTCAACAATGCGCGATGACGGAATTTTCTACATCAGTGCAAATTTTGAACCTGAAAAATGCAAACAGGTTCAAGATGCAATTTTTGCAGAAATAAAAAAAATTCAAGAAAACGGTATTACTGACGAACAACTCAGCCTTGCCAAAAATATTATTGAAAGAAATACTTATTACTCAAGAGAATCTGTAACAAACATTGCCACCGAAATCGGTTACACAATGGCACTTACAAACGATATTAAATTTTATGATAACTATTTGAATAATATTAAATGTGTTACAAAAGAACAGGTAAAAAAAGCCGCAAATAAATACCTTGGAGTAAACAAAAGTGCAGTTTCAATACTTTTACCGGAAGATTCCAAAAATATTCCTGTTTCAAATCTAACACAAGAAACCACAGGAACAGCAGAACTTGTAAGCCAAAATAAAGACACTCAAAAATACCAGCTTTCAAATGGTGCTGTAATGCTGTATACCCCTAACACTTCAAACGATATTATTGCGATAAGTATCTACGCAAAAGGCGGTCAACTTCTTGATAAAATTCCGGGAACCGCTAATATGACAGCTTCCACAATGATGAAAGGCACAAAAAATTACACACCACTTGAACTTTCACAAGTTCTTGAAGATAATGGGATAAAAATTTCACCATCAACAACAGCTGATGCCTTCACTGTAACAGTCTTAACCACAAAAGACGAATACGACAAAACTCTTGAACTGCTTAACGAAGTAGTAAATAACGCAACATTTGATGACTTTGAAATCCAAAAAGTTAAATCAGACAAGCTAAATGCAATTAAACGAAATAAAGATAACGCAATTCAAGTTGCAATCGAAGAATACAGAGATTTAATTTATCAAAATACACCATATTCAATTTCATCAAAAGTTTTAGAAAAAAACATCCAAAACATAAAACGCGAAAACATCGTTGAATACTATAACACCATTTTTAACCCTGAAAATATGGTAATTTCAATTAATGGAAACATTGATAAAGATAAAACTATTCAAGAATTAAACAGAATTTTTGCGCCAAAAGAAAATGGACAAAAATTTGATTTCACATCATTCAGTGATAAAATCACACCAATTAACGCTCCACGTTCAAATAAAATCAATATGGAAACAGAAACAGCCTGGATTATGCTAGGCTGGCAGGTTAATGGTGTATTATCACAAAAAGATTACGCAACACTTCAAGTTATTGATTCAATACTTGGAACTGGCATGAGTTCCCGTTTATTCAAAGATCTTAGAGAACAAGAAGGACTTGCATATCAACTGGGTTCCGGATACTCTCCAAACGTCTTGCGCGGAAGTTTTATGCTTTATATCGGCACAAACCCTGCGACTTTAGAAAAATCAAAACAAGGTCTGTTCAACGAAATAAAAAAACTCAAAACCGAATATGTAGGCGATAAAGAACTTAAAGATGCTAAAGAAAAACTCTTAGGAAACTACATCATAGGACTTGAAACAAACCTTGATAAAGCCACAAACAGCGGCTGGTTTGAAACCTCAACCCGCGGATACGAATTTAAAGACTGCTATGAAGAACTCATTAATAGCGTAACAGATGCTGATATTATTGAAGTAGCAAATAAGTACTTCACAGATAACTATATCCTATCTGTTGTAACAAAATAAAATTAAAACAACTAGGTTTTAAAGCGGCGAGGTTGATTCTCAACCTCGCCGCTTTTTTACTACCAATTTGTTCTGGTTAAAATCTGTTTACCTTTTTTATCATACATTTTATCTTTGTACCAGATTCCCTGAAACTCCTTATCAGGTCCAAACATATACTGAATATCTCTTGATATAAAATAAATAGCGCTTTTTAATTTACCTTTTCTATCATATTGCATAGAAGTATATGGGAAATTCGGGTATTCATCTGACATAACATCAGTAAAATACATTCTGCCAAAGCCATTATAATAAAACGCATTTCGAAGATTGTCTTTATACTGAATTGCATACATCAAAAGCGTATTTTTTTTAAAATAAAACGCGCAATATTTAGCTGTATCATCTTCTGTAATTCCATTATTAACCAGCAGATAATGATGTTTATAATCTTTATCTTTATAGAATTTCTTAAATTCTTTTTTAAACTCGTCCTTAGTAAAATAAACACGACTTTCATTCTTTTCAAACAAAAGCGATTTGAAATACTCTACCTGTTCATCTCTTTGAGCTTGCGAAATATCAAGCCATTCAAAAGTCACAGCCGCTTGTAATGGAATATTTTGGACAACTTTTTCTGCTGCAAATGCATTGGTAATACAAAACATCAACAGCATCATCAACGTTATTAAACACTTTTTCATAAATAACCCCTATAACTTATTATTTAACATTTTATATGCAATACGCAATTTTACAGAGAACAAATTATCATCCGGTTCAAACAAATTACTTTCATTAACTGCATAATCTTCAGGTTTTATAAGCCCATTTATTTCAAATCCTAAAAAATTATCATTAGCATCACGTCTTGATTTTGTTGAAATTGCGTAAATAAAAGCTGCCATATCGTTTTTATCTATAAGATTATCCCCATTAGGCTCACCGTGAGAGGAAATTTTATTAAATGCATTTCTAATTTGCACCTTAACCTTAGCCAGATATTCAGGCTTGTTCATAACATCATAACGCCCAAATCGAAATTTTAACATATAACTTTCATACTGCGCATAATCAAGTTTACCGGTTAAATTTTTAGTTTCCCGAGCCATGAAAAGCAGGTAAGATTGCGCAAGTGAATGAATTTCTTCCTTAAAAGATTCATCCAAGTTTTTTATATCTTCAGGAGTTTTATCAGGTTTATCTGCAAGCCTTCTCCAGCTATCCGGAACAACATCAAAAACCTCAGCTTTAGGATTTGTAATTCCGCTTTGCATAACCATATCACTAATAATAAGGGCAAAAGCCTCTCCGAGTTCGACATTACCGTCGGACAACTCCTTCAAAATAGAAGTTCTTTGAGTATTTTGCCCAAAATTTTGCATAAATTTTATCCTAACTTATATCCCAACGACCGCAGGTTCCGCCCCAGCGAGCGATAATATTACCTTTAACATCTTTGATTTTTTCAACGTGCTGAACTTCGTTAACACCTTCAACAATTGTAATAACTTCACAATTATTAGAGCAGCCTGTACAAGCACAAGTGATAGATGAGAAATGCATATCTGCAACATTCCAGCCTTTGAATTTTGTTTGAACTTCTGTATACTGATGATTTTCCATAGCTAGAAGAGCAGCACCGATTGCACCCATAGTCTGGTGATTTTCAGGAACAACAATTTTCGTATTTAAAGCTTCTTCAAATGCTTT
>JAAGKN010000881.1_pt1 | contig 52614 bp, 46 predicted proteins | sample 6206371 | NCBI WGS metagenome assembly JAAGKN01 (sample SAMN11533720, study PRJNA540317) | gut metagenome | isolation source: fecal pellets from male and female animal of same cohort | host: Peromyscus leucopus | place: USA:CA | collected 2017
TTCTCTCCTGTACATAGATTGCATCAATCAATGCAGCAACTTCATCCGCCGCTGCCTGATCAGGAACTACCGCATCCTGAGCTCCTGATTCATCTATTTGTTCTTGGCTGTTATTATCTTCTGCCGATTCTGCACTCTCTGCATTTTCCACCTCTGTCTGTACAGTATTTTCTGCCGATGCCGGAGCCTCCTTTGAACAGCCTGTGAGTGCCAGTGAACAGATTATGGCACTTGTTAATAAAGCAATTACTAATTTCTTTTTCATTTTTTCCTCTCTTCCTTCTTTGCTATTCCACAAGAATATTAATTTTATTAAAATACCGCGCAATATTTTATAAAAAAATCCTCTACCATAACATAACTACGGTAAAGGATTCATACACAAAATAAGCCTGCCAAATACACAAATACAAACATTAGTACATCGTGCTTTCTGCAAGTTCAAAACGTACAACCAGTTACTCGTGGTCTGAAACAAATGTTTCCGTACAACATTCAGGCAGGTCTCCCGGCTTAAAGATCATCACATCCGCCATCTTCCCGGTTTCCCAGTGACATATCGGCTTCTGCTCCCTAATTACGGTGACGAGTTCGTACAGGATTTGCACCTGTTTCCCTTTTCACCAAAACCAACGCTTATATCGCTCTGCGCTGTTTTGACACCTGTATGTTACATATTCAGTTCTAACAAAGTATAGCATATTTGTGTTTGATGTCAAGGGCGGGTAACAGTTCATTTTGTTCATTACTCCTGCGGTCTATCAAAATGTATATTCTAATAGTAATGTATTTATTTTTGTGGTATATTGTTGATAATTAACGAAATCTGACAAAAATCAGCGGAGGAAACATATGGAAGAATATACACTATATTTGGATGAAAGCAAAAACAGCGACAAAACCTGCTTTGCAGTCAGCGGTATCATAATAAAAAATAGCAATATTCCACAATTAAATACCGCAATCTCAGAAGTAAAACAATGTATATGGGATGATGGATATATAGAGAAATACAATCCTGTTTTACACTGTGTTGAATTGACTACAATAAAAAATTGTTGCTGGAACAAAAAATATTTATCATCTTACATAAAACACTATCCTCACTATTCCGCTTTACTAAGCGAAGATAGTGCAACGATTAAAAAAATGTATCATAATGTTTACGGCAAACTCTGCAAGGCATTAAAAGAGATTAATGGCACAATAATCGGATGCTCTATTGATATCAATAAATTCAACTATATTTATGGTGAAAAATTCAAGATAGATTCTGAACTATTTTTTGAAGTAGCAATGCAGGAGACAATCGAGAATTATGCACATTTTCTATATATGAATAACGGTATTGGCAGTATCGTATACGAATCACGCAATGATGAAAATTCAAAAACGGATAGATCCCCTGATTTTAAAATGTATAACAATTTTTGTAAAATTAAATCCGGCAACAAGGGAATATCTTTTATCAATCAGGATATGATGGCAAAAACCATTCGCTATTTAAATATATTTAGCAAGCAAGAGGATATTGCCGGGTTACAGCTTGCAGATTTCATAGCATATAATACAACTGCCGTTAAATCGTTTTTCGAAAATAATAATAAAACAGAATTTCAGAGTAAAATAACGGATAGACTATATAATGGGTCTATTGAAATAGAAGAAAAGGATTTACGCTCCTATTTCGGTATGAAATATCTCCCATATGATTTTGAATATTTGAAAGAACTGGAAAATGAACGTCTGAGATTAAAACGAGCCTTGGACTCTGTGAAAAATGAAAAAAATAAGATATTAGAAAAGAATAAAAATCTTTCCAATGCGAAAAATAAATTAGTAGAGGAAAACGAAAAACTCAAAAAGCAAATCCAAGAGTTAACAGAAATAAAAGCAAATCAAAACGAATAAATACTTGTTGACAATTTTAATGAATTTGCATATACTATCCATAGATACAGAGATGATCATGTAAGGCATGTTGTTGATGCAGCAGCAGAGACAGAGAATAGACTCAGATGCTATTCCGTCATCGTATCTTATCAGGATAGGTAAAGAAAAATGAGATCAAAAAGCAACTGGAACATCTTAAGTGTATGTACCAGTTGTTTTTATTTGATTAAATTGATTAAAATTTATCCCTGCTTTATATCTTCCCAAAAATCCGCCCATACCCGTAAGTCAGTGGCAGATCCGTCATTCTTGCAGCCATTCTGCCTGCCTTAGAGTCCTCTTCCACCCTGTTTGCACAATGTCTGTTCCCACATCCGACACAGATTCCCTCGCAATGGATCTCCTCGTCCCGTGTCAGCTCTGCCACAAACGCCACACTTTTCTTCGGAATCATACAAAAGGCTTCATTGCAAGTGACGTGCCCGCCCGTCTGTGCTAACAGCTTCGGAATCTCTTCAATCGGGAATTTGTCTTCACTGCCAAGAAAATGATATCTCGCCACATGCATATCCGTATTTTCCCCGATATAGCGGTTGTATGCGCCATATCCCAGCAGCAAAAGTTCACCCGCCAGCACTTCCAGCATATAGCTTCTCGACAACATACCCTGACTGCTGTAACGATCCTGCAAAGCATCTATTCCGGCACCGAGGGACATCACGATATCCTCATAAATGATATCTTTATCCCTCATATCTGCCAACTCTTTTCTCTCCCAAAACGCTTCCTCCCGTATCAGCGGAAGCATCTCCACCGCTACGCACTTAAGTTCGTCAGCCTGCGTCTCCTCATAATGAAATTTATCCCGCACTTTTTTTAAAAAATCCGGTTCTGTAAACTCTTCTATCAAATCCTGAAAAAAAGCAGCCATAAGTTCATCCTCAAGTCTTCGCGCAATAGTCTCTTTTCCATGCATCTTACAACCCAAGCACGATCGCCGCCACCCTAAAATAAATCAGCAATGAAATAGCATCGACAATCGTCGTGATGAACGGACTCGCCATGACGGCAGGGTCCATTCCGATCTTCTTGGCAAGCATCGGCAGCGTAGAGCCTACGATCTTAGCTACAATGACAGCCACAAACAGCGTCACGCAGACAACAAACGCCACCGCCACACTGACTTTATCAAACAAAAGTAATCTTGCGAAATTGCAAAGTGCCAACGTAAGCCCACACAAAGCCGCCGTCCTGATCTCTTTCCACACCACCGTAAGCCAGTCACCAAACTCGATCTCGTCCAAAGAAAGCCCACGGATAATGATCGCACTCGCCTGTCCGCCTGCATTACCACCTGTGTCCATCAGCATCGGAATGAACGCAGTCAGAACCACATATCTGCTTAGCGCATTTTCAAAAGAAGTGATGATACTCCCCGTAAAAGTGGCGGAAATCATCAACAGCAAAAGCCACGGAATCCTTTTCTTATAAGCGTCAAACACCGTCATCTTCAGATATGGCTTATCGGACGGCATCACAGCCGCCATCTTCTCGATATCCTCTGTGGTCTCCTCCTCCAAAATGTCCACCACATCGTCCATGGTGATGATGCCCACCAGCCTGTCCTCATTATCCACCACGGGCATCGCCGTAAACTCATACTTTTTGAACATTCTGGCAACTTCTTCCTGATCCATCAAGGTATGCAGTGACACCACATTCCGATGCATGATATCACCAATCACAGCGTCTGCATCACTGAGAAGCAGATATCTTAAGGCGACCGTACCTACTAACGTCCTTTTGCTGTCCAACACATAGCAGATGTTGATCGTCTCACTATCCATTCCGACTTTACGGATACGCTCGATTGCCTCTCCCACAGTCTGGTTTTCCTTTAAATCCATATATTCCACAGTCATGATGCTTCCGGCGGAATCTTCCGGATAGCGCATCAGATGATTGATTGCCATACGGGTGTCGGGACTTGTGTTTGCAATCAGCCTTTTTACTACATTTGCCGGCATCTCCTCCATCAATTCCTTAGCATCATCAGACATCATGTTATCGATGATATTACCCGCATCTTTATCGGATAAGGAAGTGATGACAAACTGCTGCAGTTCGATCTCCAGATAAGAAAATACGCTTGCCGCCATATCTTTGGGAAGAATACGGAATATCTTCACGATTTCTTCCTCATCCATATCTTCTATATAGTCCGCGATATCCGCATCATTTAACTCCTGAATGACCTGCCTGAGTCTTGTATACTGTCCTTTGTGAAGAAGTTCCAGCAGTTCTTCCCCGCCAAAGTCTTCATAATTCTCATAAGAATCTCTTTTGGCATTCGTTTCGCGAGGCTGTGTCTGCTCTACTTCCGTTTCTCTCTTCTCTTTCATGATCTCGCTCATTTTCGTCCTCCCCTCACAGCCAGCCTTAAAATGCCTTAGAAAACCTCTTCACACTATTCCCGCTTATAATAAAACGGTTCTGAAACCGTTATCTTAGCTTTGCCTGCTGTTGCTTCCGTGATCTCATTCATCACGGTGTTTTTATCTTCATAGGGAATCTTTACCCGCACAGTCACCTGCTCGGCGTAATCCGTCTCCCCTGTGGAAATACCTCTTTGTCCCATCAAATACTGTATTTTGCCGATACCATTATAATCTGTCACAATGGTCAGTTCATATCCATAATACATCTCGCGCACATCACTCGCCGCGATTCCCGCCTGTGCCGCTTTCGTATACGCACGCACAAGCCCGCCGGTTCCTAAAAGAGTACCGCCGAAATATCTGGTCACAACAACCACAATATTCCTGATTCCGTAACCCACAAGTACCTCAAGAATCGGTTTCCCAGCCGTTCCGCCGGGTTCGCCGTCGTCGGAGAACCGCATTGTCTGAGACTGTTCACCGATAATATAGGCATAGCAGTTGTGCCTTGCGTCCCAAAACTGCTTTTTCTTGGATTCAATAAAAGAAAGCGCTTCTTCCTCCGTGCCCGCTGCCGCAACATGAGCGATAAAGCGGGACTTTTTCTCCTCGATCTCACCTGTGCCGCCGTATTCAATGATCTTATATGGTTCAAAACTATGATCAGATTCCATATGATATGTTTGTATACTCCGTTTATAATATATTTTCCGGTCTGCCCGCTTTTTTAATACTACTACGCCAAACCTCGAAGCGTCAAGCAACAGTTATCAATGTTAACAATGTCAACCTTGTTGACATGTATAAAAGTGTATAGAATCGTAAACAATTCTTAATATGGAAGAAAAATCCTTTATTTACATGTAAATCTTTGCTATAATGCATGATAGGTTAATAGTGCCTTTTCATGCTGATTGTAATTGAAAAGACCAGACTGTAGTAACAGGTAACCTTGCCATCGAGGGGGCATATTTACCTAAGGAGGAGTACTATGAATTATGGAAAAAGAGGTGTCCGCAAGAGACAACAGACACTTCACGCTAAATCAACTAAATGGGCCAGAAAGATTGGATTTACTTTCGTACAGTTATGCCTGATCGCCATCATAGGCATCGGCGTCATAGGCTTAAGCGCCGGAATCGGTATGTTCAGGGGTGTGCTTGCCACAGCGCCTGACATCGGCAACATCGACGTTACCCCGACCGGATTTTCGACCTTTGTATATGATATTGAAGGAAATCAGACTGCAAAACTGGTATCCACGGATTCCAATCGTATCCCGGTAACGATCGACATGGTTCCCGAAGATTTACAGAACGCATTCGTAGCAATCGAAGATTCCCGTTTCTATGAACATAACGGTATCGATATCAAAGGTATCATCCGTGCCGGCGTAGTCGGTCTGCAGAACAGGCATTTTTCGGAGGGCGCCAGCACGATCACACAGCAGCTTCTCAAAAACAATGTCTTTACGGACTGGACCAGCGAGGATTCTCTGGCGGATAAATTCAAGAGTAAATTTCAGGAGCAGTATCTTGCTCTGGAACTTGAAAAGGTCATGGACAAAGACACGATCCTGATCAACTATATGAACACCATCAACCTGGGACAGAATACTCTGGGCGTTCAGGCTGCTTCACAGCGTTATTTTAACAAGTCCGTCAGCGATTTAAATCTGTCGGAGTGCGCAGTCATTGCCGGTATTACCCAGAATCCTTCCAGATATAATCCTATTACTCATCCCGACGAGAATGCCAAGCGTCGTGAAAAAGTTCTGAAGGATATGAAAGATCAAGGATATATCACACAGGAAGAATACGATGAGGCGCTGGCTGATGATGTATATTCCCGCATCCAGATCGTTGACTCAGAGACCGAAGATACCGCCGTCAATACATATTTCGTAGATGCACTGACGGATGATATATTGGAAGATCTGATTGCTGCCGGTTACAATGAAACACAGGCATTTACACTGCTCTACAGCGGCGGTCTGAAAATCTACTCAACGCAGGATCCGAAGATTCAGCGGATCTGCGATGAAGCATTTGCGGACGAAAGTAATTTCCCCGCAAACACAAAATGGTATTTGAACTATGAATTGACTATACAAAAAAGCAACGGCGACAAAGAGAACCACAGCACGGAAATGTTTCGGAAATTCTGGAGAGAAAACCGTTCCGCTTCCTATAATCTGATTTACGCATCACAGGAAGAGGCATATCAGGATATCGAATTGTACAAAGAGGCTATTCTCGGTCCTAATGACGAAGTGTATGGTGAGACGATCAGCCTGACTCCTCAACCACAGGTTTCTCTTATTGTTGAGGATCAGAGCACCGGTTATATCGTAGCTATGGAGGGCGGACGCGGCGCCAAATCCGGCAGCCGTACCTTGAACCGTGCAACAGACACCGTCAGACAGCCCGGCTCTACGTTTAAAGTTGTTTCCACCTATGCTCCGGCTCTGGACAGTGCCGGACTGACACTTGCTACCGTGATGAACGATGCACCTTTTAACTATGCAGACGGTCGTCCCGTCGGAAACTGGTACGGCGAGTCATACCGTGGTCTCTCTTCCCTCCGGGAAGGTATCGCACAGTCCATGAATATTGTAGCCGTCAAGACACTGACACAGATCACGCCACAGCTCGGTTACGATTATCTGGTAAACTTCGGTTTCACTACTCTGGAAGAGCGCAAAGAGATCAACGGCAAAGTGTACTCTGATATCCAGCAGGCTCTTGCCCTGGGCGGTATCACGAACGGCGTTACCAACGAGGAACTTAACGCTGCCTATGCATGTATCGCAAACGGCGGCACTTATATCAAGCCGAAACTGTACACGAAAGTGTTAGACCATGACGGAAATATTATTTTGGATAACACAATTCCCCAGTCCAGACAGGTTATCAAGGAATCGACCGCATTCCTGCTGACCAATGCCATGGTAGACGTAGTCACAGTCGGCACTGGCGGAAGTGTTAACTTCGGCGGCATGGCGATTGCAGGTAAAACAGGTACAACTTCCGATTATAACGACGTATGGTTTGCCGGCTACACACCTTACTATACTGCTACCACATGGGCGGGCTTCGACAATAATGTCAAACTCTCCGGTGATGAGAAGAATCTGGCTAAGAAATTATGGCGCAGCGTGATGTCACAGATTCACGAAGAACTACCCAACGAACCTTTTAACGTTCCTTCCGGCATCGTGACTGCTACGGTATGTTCCCGTTCCGGCAAACTGCCGATTGATGGACTATGTAACAGTACACTCCGCACAGAATATTTTGCAGAGGGTACAGTCCCCACGGAGACCTGCGACGTACACTATTCCGGTCAGATTTGTACTTACAGCAACCTTCCGGCGTGCGAAGGATGTCCTTTCAAGGTAGAGGGTGTCATGGAACTTACTCCGATCGAAGATGTCTCCCTGCAGAGCGGCTCGGGTGTTACACAGCCACAGCCAGAAGCACAGCCTGCTGAAGGCACTGTCGCGGAAGACGGCACTATCATTCCGGCTCCTGCTCCACAGACAAACATGTGTCCTCACAATGCTGAGTTCTTTGCTAATCCCGACTGGGAAGCAATCGTCAACGGACAACGGGCTGAACTGGAACAGAGAAACGCTGAGGCAGCGGCGGCAGCTCAGGCGGCCGCGCAGGCTGCAGCACAACAGGCGGCAGAACAGCAACAGCCGCCAGCGCAATAGTGGCGAAGAAGATGTAAGCAGGGATTATTGATAAAGAAAAAAGTGAATATTCACTGAATATTCACTTTTTTCACTCTTCGCTATGAAAAAGCGGAGCTGCATCAACATCTCTGCCCGCCCTGATTTTATCGTACGGCATATTCCCCGTAAAAAGAAAGTATAAAAGAGTTATAACATACAGAACACAGGCTCCCGTCTTACACAATGCCACAAGTGCGGCTTGTCTATTGTCGGCTTTCCCATATGCCGGATCATATCTTACCAGCCTTTTTCCAATGGAACTTCCCATTCGCTCACTTACGAAAAAGTACAGAAAATGTACGCACAGCATGACTACTATGTACAATAAAACCAAATGCAGCGCCTTCCATATGTATCGATCTCTCGTAATGCATATACTCCTATTATGTATCGTGTGCGAGATACTGACTGTCATACAATACATCACAACCGTTATAAGTCTCATAAAAAACACATCAATTACCGCCGAAATGCTTCTTTTTGTTATCTTCATATTTATCCCCCGTAATTAAATTTACCAAATGCCCAGCTCCACTTGTTGAAAAAGGGGAAGACGTTCACATGTGTTTTCTGATTTTTACTGTACACCGGGTTTGATAAATGCAATTTCATAGTCTCTATTCCATATTCACTCTCATACTGCACTTCCGTCCGTGGGACTTCATAATAATAGACCATGTTCTTTTCTCTTTCGCCTTTATACAAAAAATCCGGTGCAATATAAGGAATATCATCCTGCCATGTCACATCTTTTTCCAGTGCATATATTTGATCGATCTGACGATTAATTGAAAGGACTAATACGTTCTCGGTATAATCGAACTCTTCCACATACTCCCCGTCCATTCCGCACGAAGCATAGATTGTCTCAAATTCTTCCCTGTCGTCTATCACAAACGCCCACTGCTCTTCGTAATAGTAAAACGGTCCTTTCCACTCTGCACCCTCTGCACGTTCTGTATCAAGCATTTTGCTTCCCATATAGTGATATGGCACATCTATCGCATCATAATATTCATTTGCAACCATATATGCCATCGCCGGAATAATAAAAGGCTCTCCCAGCTGAATCAGCCCTGCATGGTAATCCATAATTGTCAGCGCAATCAATAACCCGCATATGATGCACGCCATTTGTTTTCGACTCATCATTCGTCTCCATTCTACTTTCTCTTCAAATTGATCTGTTAGTTAACTGCAAGCCCGATAACTTTGTTTCTCGTAGAATATACTTTTTTCTTTTCACCGGTGGCTAGATTCATTCTGTATAAGCATTGCTTCTTTCCTTTTATCTGAATATAAAAAAGCGTTTCCTCATTACATGCCAACCTATAATTGTTCTCCGTCCAACTCCCAAGTTCCTGTATCGTTTCTATACTGCCGTCGGACAGATCAATTTCTATAATCCGGTCGCGCAGATCCACCAAAGAGGAATCATGTTGGGCATTTGCATATGTCTCAAATACATATATTTTATTTCCCTGTCTCTGACCAATGGAGCGTATCCATCGCGTACATACTTTCTGCTCTAAATCTTTACTCACATCTATGTAATACAATTCATTGTATTTCCCATTATCCATTAGCTTGTAACCGCAGACACTGTCATTCCATAGATATGTATTCATCCAATTACTCTCTATTCCATCCGTTTTCATCGTAAGCGTCTTATCATTAGAAGAGTATTGATATATCTCACCTTCATATATAAAATATATCTCTCCACCAGCCGGACCGTATTGTACATTTGACAGCTCCGCTGCCGGTTCAATGCCCTCTATATCAATCGTGCGCTCCCCGCCTGAAATGTTTTTTTCTACGATTTTATTTTCGGTATTGATGTACAATATTGTTCCTGTCTCTTTGCAATAATCGACGTAATCGTCCCTACAATCCTCTATTACGATTTCTGTACAGTGCACTTTTGTGTTGTCGTCAATGAGCAGCACTACCCTTTGCTGCACGCTACTTCTGTTTGCTGAAAAGTAGAATATGCCGCAGATACATATGGCAAATAGTATTAATAAAAATAATGTTTTCTTTCGTTTCATATCGCCAAAATTCATCTTATTATCTCCGATTCCTACTGCACATCTTCTCCTTCTGCCCAATTAAGATAGAGTCCTGTTATCATTCCGGTATCCCTGTCAATGCAGACTTTACCGCCACTATCCAAGACTATTCCAGTCTTATCCGGTGTCTGCTGTAAGTAAAACACTTCCCATTCATTTGTCAATAGATTAAGTTCAACAGAAGGTTCATAAATCCACCCTTCTTCAAATCCGCCATTTGCCTCGATAATAGTAGCTGCTATTTTTTCCGCAGTCTCTTCATTCGGAATCAGACATTTGTCTTGATTTAAATGCTCAGTTTGCATATTTTCATATCTTGATTCGTGTTCTGTAATATACCAACTCAATAAAGCAAACGGTACAAATGAAATACAAAGGCAAAAGCCTAATATATTGTGTTTTTTCAGCATTGAGTAGTCCTCCTCTACTGGAATTCTTTTATTGGACATCATGTTAGGGGCTGTTGATATATTTTACGACCTTCCACCCACCATTTTCTTTCTCGATTGCCAATGTATAATGGTCTTTTGCCTCGTATATTCTTCCATCTTCCCACTCTCTCCGATCCACACAAGTCCCCCATATTTTCCCTTTTTTACCCCAGCACCATGTAAAATATCTATGTATCTTATATGTACAATGTTCAGATTCCATTTCAATAGGAAAAGTTCTTGGTAAAGGTTCTCTGTTAAATCTCGCCAATGGCTCATCTGAATCCCACGCAAACGATATTTCCCCATTCTCAATCTTTTTTAATTCCACCATGATTTCTCTTGTGTCTATCCATGTATATGTATAGTACAAAAGTAACACGGTAGTTATTATGATAATCACATTCCTAAATATCTTTTTCATTTTTCACTCCCGCAAAGTATCTGATTCCAATTCGCAAAACTCTATAATCATATTAGTAATGTCTTCAACTTCCCCGCTGTAATAAAATACAAAATGTTCTGAAATATAGCATTTCTTTCTTGTATCATCGTCCAATTCCGCTAAATACTCCTCTATCATTTCTATACCGTTATAATGATAAAGCATTATGACCTCTTCGCTCTTCTCACCAAGTTCAAAGCTGTGCCAAGACCAACCATATGAAAATGGTCCCTCATGTTCTCTTCCATTGGTATGTGCACCAATGATATCAATATCGTAACCGTTTTCCTTAAAAAATGTTTCAACTGCTAGAATATCATTCTCTGTGCTCTTATTAGGTCTAATTTTCTCACCATCTACGACTAATATGCCACTTACTATATACACGAACACAATACTAAAAAATATAATTGCCACTGTACACGCTGTTATAATATATATTTTCTTCATCTCTTTGTATAATCCCCTTCAATCTGTTTCCCTGCAATCCATCTAATATGAAAAAATATATACGCTGTCTTCCGAATTTTCTCTCCCATTATAGTACAGTTTATCTCATGGTTCTGATCTACTTATTGATTTAACCCCATTATTTCCTATTTTCATTATGCTTTCTAAATTTCTCTTCTAGTTTAGAATACACGAGCTCATATAAGCTTTCTCTTGTCTTGTCCTTATAGTCGAATATATCACTATCTATCCATAATGATCCACTATATAAGTCCATACAGTATATCCAACAAACTACCGGTTTATTTTTTTCGTCCACATGCTGTAAATAGTTAAAAGAAAACTCAAAAATATCTACTATGTTATTTGCTATCTCTCCTATATCACTCTCATTATTAATTTCAAACATCAGATAATCATATTCTTTTGTGTATCCTCCCTGAATCCATTGAACCTGATCCTGAAATTCATCTTTTATTTTCGCTATAATAAACCCGTCATAGACTGCTGTAGTACTTGCATTCTCAGAGGTTACCGGTCCCTCTTCCTCTGTAGGTCTGGAATATTCCATTCTAAAAATAAATCCTTCATCATCTTGACAGATGTACTCCCAAATATGATATCCATTTTTACGATAATAGTTTTCTTCTAAAAACTCATAATTCATATCATATGTTTCATCCAGATATTTTTTGACATAATTAGGCGGTATGACATTATATTTACTGTTTGTGTAATGCCTTATATAAAAAATCACTGCACATACTCCGCATATCAGATATAGTATGTATTTTAATATTTTTGTTTTCATATTCTACGCCCCGCCTATGTTATGCTACAACTACTATTACTGCTAATATTGAAGTAAATGTTAGAAGTACTATTTCGATAGACAATATTGCATTTTGTTGCTTCCAATCATTTTCGGTTAAATAAAAATGATTCGGTTTCGGCATTAAAACAATATCTATATTCTTCTCTTTCTCATATTTCTTTGCAAATCTTCCAGTAACAATGATCCATTTTGTTTTTTCATTTCCTTCTGTATCATAATCATAACAAATCTTAATCGCATACATTGGCGGTGTTCCGGGAATTGCTTTCCAGCCTCTTACTTCCGCCTGCTTCACTTTTCCGTACTTTTTTATCCTTTTACTCCTTGATATATTTCTTGCCAGTAATGCTATCAATACAATATCAGCCAGTATAAATACGCTCACTACTATTATCATTTAATGCCCCTTTTTTAGTGTCACTCCTGTAACTTGTGTACTTTTAAATGGTGTGCCAACTCCACATTCATATTCTTTCCATTCTCTATGTCAATAACATATATAAAAGTTTTGTAGGAAGACAAAACCTGCACAACATCCTAATATAAAAGATGTCGATTATCTTCGCAAATTTGTAAGACGGGAAGCGGGTGGGTATATCTACACAGTTCTTTCTTTGTGCCGTATTTACTGCTTCTGCCAGAAGTATTTCTTCTTCTAAATTATGCTGATACAGTTTCGTCTCATTAGCAGACTTGTTCTCCATAGGTGACCGCAATGTCAATATAAAAATAATTACTTTTTTTATTGTTCAATTCCTCAATCACATAAATTGGTTAAACCTGCTCAATGTTACTGGCGCTGCCGCGTTGCTGTCCCAATAAAAACCCTGTTTTGATAAGTGCATATCATTAAAACTCAAGTGTGATTTCCTCCGGCAAATAACCTCTCTCTATCTGATCACCATCAATTTCGTAGAAAAAGAAAGTTCCTTCTTCTATTTCACTCTCCCAGTCAACGCCTATGCGATATTCACCCCCGCCAAACTGGCTCATTGATCCCGGGTTGTACTGCATCCAGCAGATTTTTTTCCCATATATCACTATATAGTAATTATCTTCATTTATATCTAACACAAAATCAAGATCACGAATATCCCACAGTTCAGCCTCCAACGCATATCCTCGCTCACTACTAAATACATAGAATCCCGTAAGTGCACATTCTTCTCCATCTTCGTATACTGTTTTTTGAATATACTTTTCCTTAGAAGATTGCCCACTTCCCAAGTATTCAATATTTAAGTCTATAAATTTATCCTCATATACTTTTTCTTCCTTCTCATCTATGCTATTTTCCTCTTCTACATGAGCTATATCTTTATCATCCGTATTTATGAATTTTACGATAACAATACCTAACAGCACTGCTATTAATAAAATACCTATCAATACAATTTTCTTACTTTTCTTACTTTTTCTTGTCATATTTACCATTCCCTCACAGAATCGCCCGTCTCCGGCTGGTACCTCTGCATACTGTTATAAGTATAGGCTGTGCTCCTGCCGATCTGGTCTTATTTTTCGTTTTTATGTTATATAAATTGAAGTTCCTTTCTTTTATCAAATACATTTCTTCATTACTTCTCTCTAATACCCCTTAATATCTCTCTCCGTCATATATCTACCCGGGTAAAATACCTGTGGTAACAATCTGTTTCTTACAATCGGATAAACCGGATACCAATCCTTTACTACATAGCATCCCACCTTATCTGCGAACGCCTCATGCTCCTTTTCGCCCTTATACTCTACATTACACAAAAAAACATTGTAGTGCTCCGCCGGTGTATTAGCCTCCGGTAATTCTTCGCCTTCGAGTATAACATCTACTATTTCCGAATCAGAGAAATAACCATCTGTATCACCTATCATACTCCAGCCTGTCCCTGTATAGTGAACTTCCCGAACCAATATATATTCTGCATAATTTTCAAATTCCTTCTCTTCTATTGCATACTTAACCGGATGTATCCATGATACCGATATGCTGATAACTATAATACCTAAGCTAAATATAACCCCTATGATAATTATCATTTTCATATGCCATCGTCTATTTATGGCAAATAGACAAATCACAAGTAAAAATATCAACAAACAAAAAACAGCTATTTTTTCAACTATGTACATTTTTGCTCCTTATTGCGGACATCGTTTTACTCGATCAGTTGATTAAAATGAAGTTTCCCGTTCCACCTTTTTCCAGTTCTAAATATGCCGGATTGAATAATTTCTCTCTTGAATATCTTAATAGTAACGATATTAATACAATATCATCCAATTAAAAATACACTCATTGCCATTATCATTTAATGTCTTCTTTAAATACCCTTAATAACATTAAACAATATACCGCTGTATATGTAAACACTTTTTCAATAATCCATAAGAATGGGAAATAAAAAATAAAGAACAAATACGAATCGTTACAGTCAAAAATTCAGAGTTGAATGAACTTCAACATATGATTTACATATTTCCATGTAATCAGATCCCAGATCTCTATTGATTAAATCAAAAACAACACTTTTGCTATTCCTTTTAACAATATTATTCATCATATCTTTTTAAAACATAGTCTATATCATGACCATTATAAACGGTTAATTCCATTAAATCTTGACACACCTGAGGATAAGTGAAGTAACACACTACAGTTCTTCCATCCTCTAATACATATACCGGTCGCAATATACCAGCGCCTATCCAACCGTCTGCTTCTCCTAATTGTTCTTCTATATCCTGCATAGAATCGCCTAATTCAATATCTTTAAAATCATCTACTGTCAATTGTCTGCTCTGCGGTGTATAAGTCATAGTAAATCCTTCAACACATATTTCTATCATATCTGTTTCTTTCTTTACTTTTTTCCAACCACTTGTACCATGGTAAATATCTGATTCTCCTACTACAATTTTATAAACTTTCTCATTTTCATCAAAATAAAAATCTATTGAGAAATTCCCATCTTCCACAAAATACGTTCCGTAAACATCTTGCTGCAACCCTTGATAACTGTTATGATATACTTTTTCAATGATATTTTTATCTGTGCCAACTCCAATTCTTTTTCTTCCAAAACGATATTCCGAGTTTGTAACCTCTATTCTTCGCAGCGTAATTGCTCCAACTGTATTCTCATTCTCTGAAAAAACAAATAAGCGTCCATCATCATATTCATGATAAATAAAATAATCACCATACTCTGTATATTTTTCCCTTACTGTCTTATCTGGTTCACCGTTTACCTCTATTATCTGATCATACTCATAATATCTCCATGTGTTCGCTATAACTGAATAGTAATCCTTGCAATAAGTTGTATAGAATACATATTTCGTATGTATTCTTATCATAATTAAAACCACTAAAAATACTATTAATATACTTATAAAATATATAATCTTCTTCCTGTTTCTATTAATCACATTCAAAATATTCGCCCCACATATTTAACCTGTCTTCCATCTAATTCAAATATCGTATCTTTGGAGAAAAAGCTATCATACCGTTTCATATCATTTGAATTAAAAACATCTCTAATAACATTAAACAATATACCATTGTATATGTAAACATTTTTTCAATAATATACATCAGAAATAAACTTATATATTACTCTTAAATAATTCTTTCCCAATTATTACTCCGGAAAGTTCATCCTTTAAAATTTCAATAACTTTTATAGATTCTTTTTCATAAAAATAAAGTTCAATTCTGTTGTGGTAATTAATATTAATCAGATTCATAAACATTCTTCTACATAATGGGCGTAACATATCATATACACCTCTCATACTTTCACCTAAAGTAGGTTGTCTTATCAATCTTCTTTTGCAAACAGGGCGTTAATCGCCCTGTGGTGTTGGTCTGAATATTGTCGCTCATGTTCCTCCTTTATGGCAAAAAAATAGAGCATATAGATTTCAGTTTCTATATGCCCTAACGCTGTTATTGTATTTAATTTTGATTGATATGATTGGTTACGCTAATTGCATAATCTCCGCTTCGAGTTCTCTTAATTCATCTAATGATAATGACGGAACACATAGCGCAATTTCATCAAGTGATAGTTTTCCCATTTTTATCATTCTTTCTGCTGTTTCTCTAGCTTCATCATGCCTTTCACTCTTAATAAACGACTTCATTATCTGTTCTTCATCAAACAAACTCATCATAATCGTCACAACCTCCTTTTCTCTCTCAAGCAAATATTCCCTCAAAACATTTCTGTCCTTGCATATGCGAATTGTTTCCGTAACTGCCTTTTGTGTCATTCCATGCTGTTTTGTCTGCTCGTTAAATACTTTACAGAAAATAATGTACTGATATGTGAGCTGTGTCTTGTCTATCGGTTTATACATTTTGGCTTCTTATAAGGTAGTTTTACTGGCAAAATCTGCATTTATCAATACTTAAGACTTAATCAGTAGACACTACTAAAAAAACAAGTGCACAACACGCGATCATACCAATTATTATTAGTAAAAAATTTCGGTTGTCTCTTCAATTCTCCTCATCACTTCACGTTCCGCATTTATAATAGTACCAGTGGTCGATTATCTTTTCTGTCTCATAAACATAATAACTCCCCCTTTGGACATAAATCCCTTCTTTTTCTTCTACTAAATCAATATTATTTCCCCAGCCTAACGGCTCATCATTTTCGGAATAGTATACTGCAAAATACTCATATCCGGCAGGTGCGTCCGAAAAAAGAATATCCATTGTATATGCTCCGTCTTGTATATCAATAGCAATAGCAATAATTCTATATCGCTTCAACCATTTAAAATCATCCAAAAAAACATAGGAATCAAACTCCTTTGTTTCAATTAATAAAATCTTCTTTTCTCTTTCCTCTTTTTCATGTTCCTTCTCTTCATATGCTTCCTTCATTCGACTGACTAATTCATTTAATTCATCCTGGTGTTCATATACAAATGCTGTTGCCGCTTCCTTGTTTGCGACTTTATATTTGGGGAACATCAACCGATACAAGTAGACAGCCCCACATATAAGAAATAAAATAATCAGCGTTGTCAGTATTTTATGCTTTTTAATCATTCAGACATGCTCCTTTCTCATTCCACACCTTCAATATCTACTGCCTGTTTACCCATACGCCCTCGCGCCGTTGTATACAATTCAAATGTAATCATACTTGGATCAAAACGATATGTACATATCCCAATTGTCTGCACTACATTCTTTTGGGTAGTTTTGGGGTAGCTTTCCCGATTATTACCCCAAAACTACCCAAAAAGTCATTTTACTCTCCAATAACCTCCGCGAGAAGTTCCTATATGCTCAATCAATCCTTTGTTTTTCAGCTTTTTCAAATGATATTTTACCCCATCCTCCGATATCATTAGCATCTTCGATAATTCTTTCCTTGAAATTTGGGGATTTTTACGTAGAGCATTGAGAACTACCTCTTCAGTGCGTTGAACAAACTCTTCAACTCTTTGAGCTGTCTCGCCTTCCTCATATTCACTCTTCATATCATTCCCATAATTCAAATTTTTCAATATAACTGTAAATTCAACTCGGGACGAGATAAATTGCGGCATCTTGCTTTCATCATAATTATTTGCATTTTGATATGCATTTATTATTTTTGTAAGTCCGCTTCCTTTACGTTCCATATATCCCAACCGTTGAAATACATCCGCTAAAACAGGATTTCTTCTCGTTGACGGAATCGCATCAATAATACGATCCTGTACCAGAGTGCCATCCATCATTCCTCCGGGCGAATATATAACCATACGATCATCAAACATGTCTATATGGACTTCGCTGCCATTGACAAGATAATCCCGATGTACCAATGCATTGACCAAGGCTTCAAAAAAGCTTCGTTCACAATATTCCGGCATATCAATTCTTGAATCGGCTATTTTTTTCCACATGATTTTCATGTTTCGCTTGATAAATGCTATTCCTTCATTCAAAAGGCTAATCAAACTGCCTGAATATTCTGCATCGTCAATAGCATCAACCACGCCACCACCTTTATCCAAGCCATTCCATCTGGTACAGAAAACTCTCGACCACCTGATAGGAGAGTTATCCACCAGCAACGCTCCTGCATTTGTCAGCGTACCTTTATCATCCACCAAACCGAATGATATCAGCTCTTTATCATTCAAACTTTCTCCAGTCCATGCCTTATATCTCTCGCGCAATTTGCTAAAGGCATAATCTGATGCCTTGTAAGTCGTACTCAGCGCATCATAAGAAGAGTTCCTGCCACGCAATACAAGTCTTTTTAATTCTGTTGCGTCCGCTTTTACGCTCTCATTCCCCAGACGGACATATGCTTCCATTACACCATCTGCTGAATAGTAGTAAGGCGTTTCTTCCCCTGCACTTATATTTAGTAAAATTAACTTCTTATCATCTTCTGTTTTACAATAACTGAGATGAAACTCCGGTATCGGATCAAGACGTGTCTTTATTTGTTCACTAATAATCTCTGCATCCTGCTCTGCATCAGAAAGACCTTTTATTTCATCGTCATTCGATACACCAAAAATTAACAATCCGCCTACACCATTAGCAAAAGCACTGACACTTTTACACCAACTCTTTGGTCTCTTTACTTCTAATGCAACCTTTTTATCATAATCTGTAGCCTCACCGATAATCTCTTTAAGATTCATTCATTGACCTCCAGTGCCGGTTTCTAATCTCTATATATAATAGACTTCACTTTCCAATTACTCTTTTTCTCTAACACTTGGTGTAATTGCCGATGTCGAAAGAAGAGCCGAATTAAACTTAATACCCTAATTCAACCGTTTGCAATTTGCTACTTTTGCAAATCTGCCAAAGCATTCGATTCTGCATCCTGAAAAGATTCGATACAAATACAGATAACGCAATGGATGTGAGCTGTGTCTTGTCTATCGGCTTATACATTTTGGCTTCTTATAAGGTAGTTTTACTGGCAAAATCCGCAGGAAAAATGAACGGGCCACTCAAATTCCCTTGCAATAATTATACCAGAAAACGGCTCAAAAATCTGCATTTATCAGTACTTAAGACTTAATCAGCAGACACTATTAAAGTTTGCGACTTTATATTTCAATTCCCTTTCTGATTGCCTCAATGTCCTCAGGTGCATCGCCAGTCTGCCGAGGAGTCATAGATGTAGGTGTCCCATTCCTATGAGAACTCTCTCCACTGCCAGGTGTTCCCGCTGTCGTCTGAGGTATTCTTACTATTCTCTATCACTATAACATACATAAAAGTTTTATAAAACGACAAAATCTACATAGTGCCTTCCTGTTATAAAAGATATCATTTATCTATATAAATCTTTAAAATAAAAATTATTTTTTTCGTTAGAATATATAGTCTTATTCATGTCTCTGATTATCCCAATTCAGCTTCTTTGTCTGTTTCTCTACAAGATACCATAAACCATTGCGATAGCGCAGCATCGTATTAGAATCCAGCATAACATATGTCACCTTTATCCCTTTGATTTCTCCTTTGACAACATGTATCTTATCCATATCCTCAAATATAAATTCAAAATATTCCGGTGTATCTAATTCCTGTTTCAACTCGGCTACCGTATAATCTTTCATCACCCATTCTGGTACCTTACCATCTGAATAGTCTGCAGGATCCGTATAAAAATGAACAGCCCCTGCATAATAACTGACCGGTATCTCCTCATCTTGCCCGTTCCAGCCTTCTTTCTCCACATCAACTTCTCCAATACTTAATAGCTGCACATACTTCCAATCCGTTCCCCACAACTCATCCACTGAAAACTTAAATAGTTTCTTATATTCCTGCACTTTTTGCAGAACGAACCACTGACAGTCAATCTCCATGATAATATGTTCTCCGTCTATGGGGATAATCACTTTCCGGCTTCCATCCGTTCCGTTCCCATACCAGACCTCTATTTCTTCATTCTCCAGTCCCAGTCCTTCCACGATATGGTTTTCCGCTTCGAACTGTTCCCTATCCACTCTGCTGCACTCCCATGTATAATCCGTGCCCCCTTCCGCTCTTCCCTCTCTTATCCCCGTCTTCGTAATTTCATAGCACTTCCCGTACTTTTGGAAAAAATCAATTCCATATGCCTCTCCTTCACCGCGTGACGTAAGTCTTTCGACATACCATTTCCCATAAGGGGTACTGCCGTTACGCTGTTCTGCATATCTTTCAAATAAGTACATTCCGTCATGTACATACACCATAATCTTGTTCGGGTCCGATTCATCATATGAATAAGCCGTCATTCCATTGAACCATTCATATTGCTCACATGGTCCCTCCATGTCATATTGGTAAATCTTTTCTCCGGATACACCTGCATAATCCAAGATTATATTATGCCCTAGCTGGATTTCCACCCAGTCCTCTGGTATTGTCATTTCCAGAGACGCTATCTCCATGTCGAATGTCGTCGTCAGTTCTTCCTCAGCCTGCCTGATATCCTTGCTGTCTATGACCTGAGTCTCCGTGATCGTGAGCGTCCTTCCGATCTCATTGCCAAGCGGCAGCCAGCCATAACTGTGTCCGTTAACCTCTACAAGCCTGACATTCTTCCATTTCCCGTAGATATCGCTTTCTTTCCATTGGTACGGAACATCATCCTTGGAATTATGTATTCTGTATGCTGTTATTGCTATACCGAGAATTATTCCCGCTATACCAAGTAATCCGATAAGCACTTTTATACGCTTTTTGTTTACTCTAAACATTCGTTAAACTCCCTTTCACAATCCGTAAAGTACTGTTCTCTTTGCTTCTCTTACGAAATCATCTATAATAATAAACATAATCTGTTCCTTCTGTAATATCAGGCTTCTTCCCCTCCATATCTATCAGCTCTATCGGATTCCCCAGCCCAAGAATTCTTCTAAAAATCCTATATTATCATCATAAAAGGTGACTTTTTCTATATCAAAAAAGAACATTCCTTTTCTCCTTAATATCATTTCACCCTCTATAAACACATGCGCAGTATTTTCCCCATCTTGGTAATCAACCGGTAAGAAAAATTCAACAGTATACTCGTTCCTAAAGCACGTAATCATAAGCCATTCCTTGAAATCATCCCACTCTTCCAAATTACCATATGAATCCTTGCTGGTGAATGCTTGCAATTTCTCCATACTTTCTTTAGCATCTATATATTTAACCTGCCTTCCATCTAATTCAAATATCGTATCTTCGGAGAAAAAGCTATCATACCGTGCAGCGCCAACAATTAATCTTCTGGGTTTTAATTTATTTTTCATTATATATTTCTCTCCATTGATGCTATCAATCAGTATAAATACGCTCATTGCCATTATCATTTAACGTCTCTTTGTTAACACATCTAATAACATTAAACAATATATCATTGTATATGTAAACATTTTTTCAATAAATTTATTCCAGTGCCACTCTCGACAAAGGCGGATACCTCATATTTGGTATCCGCCTTTAAAATAGACTTTTTCTCCATCCCGATCGGCATCTCTCTCTTCTTTCCGCTCCCCGGCATGTTGAACCCTCACTTTCTTAATCCAATATATCTGTATAGTCTTGATCCAATGAGCTAAAATCTGCCGATGCTGACTGCATATTCTGCAATAGTTCCTGGAAAAAACCTGCTACTGCCGCCACTACCTGCATCTCACTGTTGATCTGTTCTTTGAGCGCATCAATATAATCACCCTTAGAATGGGAAAGACTTGCCGCCAGCGCGGCATAGCCTGACTGTGCATCTGACAACAGATTTGCTGACTGCGACATAAGCTGCCCGATTTCTGATGTTGCTTTTCCTTTATCAATCGCTATATTTCCTATATTGCTCATTCTGTTCCTCCTGCTCGTCATTCTGATTCGAATTACCGGTTCTATGTTCCCGACACGCTGCACGCACTGTCGATATTCGTTACAATCTGTGCAAAATCCTCCATGCTTTCCTTAGCCATCGCCATGTTATCACTAAGCAGAGCAATCACGCCGGAACTTAAGGCATCCGTCAGAGCCATTGTCTTTTCAGACATATGCTCTATGTAAAATCCGCCCTCCGCTGCCGCCAGATTATTAATTCCTACCATCAGGTTGGTGATTGCTGTGATCGTCTGCTGATGCAGTCCTTCCAGCGCACCGATCGCCGTATCATATTCACTCTGTTGCAAATTAACTACGTCTGCCACTTTCCATCTCTCCCTTCCTGTTATATGGATGCCAGTTGTGCATAAAGCGCCTCGATCTGCTGTTCCAGCAGTTCAATATATGCATCCAGCTTATCAATCTGTACGTCCACTTCATTCTGCACATCCTGCGCCCCGGAGACTGTTTCCTGCATGGTATCAATAGGTTCAGGTATCTTGGCACTGATAATTTCCGCACTGTCTCCCTCGAACTTATCCGTCACCTTCACCGGTGCCATCGGACTCGACTCAAAAGCTCCCAGCGATCTTTCCCACATGGAAATGTCATTATCGATCTGTGACTTCACCCGTTTGATCTCACGTTTGACTTCTTTGGCATCCTTCATCTTATCCTTGAGCTTCTTGATTTTCTCCATGATTGCCTTACGCATCGCCGACTTGGCTGCTGCAATCCCTGCTCCCACTACACTCATGTTTGTCACCTCTCATTTCTTTTCATTCGCAGTACTATGCTCTCTGCATACACGTTCTGTTTTATAAAGATTTTCTTAGGAGAACTTAGGCAGCACGATTCTCTCATAACCGCCGTTTCTGTACAAGAGTCCTTCTCCCATAGCCGGAAGCTGTTTCGACGGTACTGCCGGCAATATGCTTGTACCTCCCGGATTGCCTAACAGGATACCGTCTGTGGTCACTCTGAAGAACTTACTGATATCGTCATATCCTTTGGACTTGGTGGAATGTACCGTCGCGATAATACTGCATCCGGTATCCGCCGCCATCCGCAGGCATTCCACCATCTTTTTCGCCTTGGACGCGTACTGTTCTGCAAACTCGTCCACATCATCCACTACAATATAAATGGGTTCAAGAGAAGCGTAAAATGTCTTCGGCGCCATCCTCGGATCTGCTTCCAATGCCTTGTGATACGAGCCTTTACGCACAGCCGCAATCTCCATAAATTCCTCTATGAAATCTTCGATTTCTTCCGGGTCCTCCATATATGACAGTTCTGCATCTGTCTTGTGATAAAATAATTCTTTGCTCGAACTGTCGAACAGATAAATTCTTTCTCTGCCGCCAATCTGTTCCAAAATGACTTTTAGCAGATTCGTCTTTCCTCTGGCGGAATCCCCCAGTATGATGAAAGGCGCCGCACTCCTGTCAAATCCTCTGATCTCCACAGTCTCCTTATGCAGACCTAGGATAATCTCTCCTTCCGCCGCATGTCCGTACTGTGCCAGCATAGGATAAAGGAAATTCTCCGGCAATACCGGTATTCTGGGTGCACGTTTTGTTGGGTACATATCACACAACCGATCAATCAGATCCTTCAATCCGGCATTATACTCTATCTCATCCCTAAACGACACCATAGTATATATCTGCATCAGATTGATGCCCGACGCATGTTTCACCAGTACTCTGCCTTCTATCTCCGGCGGCTGATAGCCGCTCCTGCCAACCAGCCCGGCTGCCTCCGATTTATCCACCAGATATCCGGCAATCTTATTTTTATAATTATTAAGCGCAACATACTTGATACCGCTCTGTCTGGTTGCCGTCACGATCATGTAAATGCCGAGTCCCACACCGTCTCTGCTGAGTCTGACGAAGAAATCCTCCATCTCCTGCTCCAGTTCTTTGACCACGTCATAATTATCTATCAGTATCACAATGGCTTTCAGCGGCTCGGCGGATGTCTGGTTGTACACTTCAAAGTTCTGCACCATTTTTTCCGCAAAAAGCTTCTTACGGCTCTTGATTTCTTCCGTAATGATGCGCATCAGCTTCGTGCATCTTTCCGTATCCTCCATACTGATATAATCAGACACATGCGGAACGCGGTTTAACGGAATCAAAGCACTGTTACCGAAATCACAGACATAGAAATTCAGTCGGTCAACCGAATTTTTCAAGGCAAGACTAAGAAGAACCGTAGTCAAAAACATTGATTTTCCATACCCGGGCGCAGCAAAAAATGCTACATTGCCATCCTTGAACAAGTCAATACAATAGCTTGTCTGGCTCTGTTCCTCCGGTATGTCGATCAGACCGATATCTACTTTCAGATCAAGCGGTATGTCCGCGGACTCCATATCCTGTCCCGTACAGTATTCTGCCGTATAACCGCTTACAATCTGACGTTCCAGCGGCGGCAGCCATGGTTTCTTGACCGGAACCGGCTTCTGGCTGTCATAGACTTCTGCGATATGTTCTATGGCGGCATCCAGCTGTGTCACTTCAAGCTGTTTATTTTCCACGCTGCCGCTTAAGTCGCCGTTTAACACTTCGCCCTGTCCAAGTTCATTGACCAGATATACCAACTGCTGTTCTTCTACTTCCTCCTGCACGCTCCGATATGGCGCACCGCTCCATGCCGACTGAAACAGTTCATAAATCTCATTATTTCCCACCTGTAAATATGCCCGTCCGGACTGTGTGATAAAAGCCGCATCGGAAGTCTTGATGATCTCGCGGCTGTCAGACTCGTTCTGTACCTTAAGCGCCAACTTGAAACGCGAGTTCGTCCAGATCTGGTCATCCACCACGCCGGAAGGTTTCTGGGTCGCCAGAATCAGATGAATGCCGAGACTTCGACCGATACGCGCCGCCGAGATCAGTTCCGACATAAACTCCGGCTGCTCTTTCTTAAGCTCGGCAAACTCATCACTGATCAGGAACAGATGCGGAAGCGGTTCTTCCACCTCTCCCAATTTAAACAACTTATTGTAATCATTAATATGGTTCACATGATTCAGGCTGAAAATCTTCTGCCTTCTGGCAAGTTCACTCTTGATGGACGCCATAGCACGCAGGCTCTCGCTGCCGTCCAGGTTCGTGATCGTTCCTAACAGATGCGGAAGATGCCTGAACAGATCAGCCATACCGCCGCCCTTATAATCGATCAGCAGGAATCCTACCTCGTGAGGATGAAAATTCACTGCCAGCGACAGGATATAAGATTGTACGATCTCCGATTTACCGGAACCGGTCGTTCCTGCCACCAGACCATGCGGACCGTGCGCTTTTTCATGCAGATTCAGATACAGATAATCCTCATATCCTCTCAGTCCCAGCGGCACCGCCAGAGATTTGTACGCCTGATTCTTCTTCCAGCGCTCTGCTATCTCAAGCTGAGCCGGTGAATCCACGTGGTACATCTCGAAGAACGTCACTTTTTCCGGGATACGCGACACAATACCTTTTTCATGGATTAATACACTCAAATCCCTTGCCATTCTCTCAAATTCGATCCCGTCAGCCCTCTGCAGCCGCAGTCTCGTATTGACCATATCCCCCTCGTCTAACAGAAGGATTCCTTCGCTGGAATTCTCCAATGATACAATGGTCTTGATATTTGCCGGAAGGCTGGCGCGCATATTCGTCGTATAGATTATTGAAAATCCAAGCCCTTCCGCTTCTTTATCCAGATATTCCATGATAGCATGATCCATGATCAGCTTCGGCTCGTCAATGATAAAAAGATAATGCGGCAGGAACCGGCTCTCCTTCTTATTTTCTTCCTTCTTTAACTTCCTGTCCTTGATGATACGGTACAGACTGCCCATCACATGATCTCGCATACGGTCATTATTGATACATCCGTAAGCATTGATCGCATGAATGCGCAGATGTGGATACCAGTTCATCCACCTAAACTCATCATTATATTTCTCATGGAAAACCGTTATGATCTCCAGATCATGATAACTGTGGAAAAAGGTAAGCTGTGCGACAATAAGCTTTAACTGCTCGTGTATGACCGCTTTCTCACCCACCAGACCTATATGTGCCCTCTTAAGATCCACCGTGACAGGCTTGTCTTGTAACATCTTAAACTGCCTGTAAACTTCGCCCGCCTCTTCTTCCAGCTCATCCTTGTCCGTTCCCATTCCTCTCGTTTTTAGATTCACGGGATAGCTCACCGGCTCGTCCGTCAGCCCGACAGATACTTTGAGAAAATCCTCATCGTCAGAACTTCTCTCGTATATCCTGCTGTTATAAAAACGCACCATCTGTTCAATCTTACGGACAGACGGATTATTATAATTTACCGCTTCCTTCTCTTCCTGTCTGGCATGATACAGTTTCTTGCGTATGGAAAGCAGATAGTCCTGATACATCTGCTGACGTTTATTTTCCTGTTCTTTGCATTCTTTCCGGTCCTTGATCAGTTTCGTCACGGACATGATCAGACTCATGACCGTAGACACGATGGACACGATCACGAATAAACCTCTCTTCATCAGGATACTGATACAGATCGTCACACACAGCATGACCACCGGCGGTATGACCGTCTGAACGATGTCTTTCCGTCCCATCTTCTTCTCCGCCGGCGGAAGTTCAATCTCGATTGCTTCGGTCGGAATCTTTCTGATCAGTCTCGGTGATCTCTTATATCTGGGAAAATCCTCAAATGGCAGTTCATTAAACGCCTGCTCTGCAAGGGATGTCTCATATGTACCTTCCGGCATCTCAATGACAATGCTGTCCGCATAGAAAGTCAGATTGCCTTCTCCATAGTACAGGCTGTCACCTATTTCATAAGAAACCGTGCTTCCAAAGCTATTCTCAGGAAATTCTCTGTCATTATGGTACAGTTTGTCCCGCGTCAGTTCTGAACGCTCTATGTACATTGTCTCCCCTTCCAGCCATATCCGGTATGGGAAGTTATAAATGATAATATCTGCATGTTCTGCTGCAATCGTCACCGCCGGTTTCCGGCGGTATGCTTTTTTTGTTATGGTTGGAAGTCTGTTTTCCATGGGTGGTCCTTTCTTTGTATATAGTAAATAAATTTATTATTTTCAATTTATTTTTTAATTCCACGTTACTCCCGTAATTTGTGTACTTTTAAATGGTGTGCCAACTCCACATTCATATACTTTCCAGTTCTTTCCATTCTCTATGTCGATAACATATATGAAAATTTTGTAGGAAGACAAAACCTGCACAGCATCCTGACATAAAAGATGTCGATTATCTTCGCAAATTTGTAAAATAGGAAGCGGGTGGGTATATCTACACAGTTCTTTCTTTGTACCGTCTTCCAAATCATATCGACATAAATATCCGCTATCCCGTTCCTCATAAACCACAAACTCTTCATCCGGTGAAACCGCAAAGTTAAAAGTATGTGTCTGTTCAAATAAAGTTGTCCGCTCTCCTGTATCCGTGTTATACTCTACGATACCTCCATCACATATCAGCAATGCAGTATCATCTTTAATCCAGCTATATGTATGCCCATAATCTTCCAAGGTATAGATGACTTTCAAGCCTTCTTGTTCAGAATAACCCATCAAAAATCTTTCATACTGAAAACTAATGCAACTTTCATCGCGATAATATCTCGGACAATATCCATATCTATTTCGATCTGCTTCCTGCTCCATATATCCGTTTTCTATCAGATATGCTTCTATTTCTTCTACATTCAATATCTTTCTAAGTTTCTTACTCTGCAAATCATACTCAACAATATCAAACTGCTCCCTGCCACGTCCCATAAAAGAAAGTATCTTACTGCCATCTTTACTGCTTACAATATCATAAAAATCATATCCTTCTGCCAGAAGTATTTCTTCTTCTAAATTATGCTGATACAGCTTCGTCTCATTAGCAGGCTTGTCCTCCATAGGCGACCGCAACGTCATTATAATTGATACACCGTTTGACTTTAAATTTTTTTTGACAATATGTTCATTAACATTCTTTACAACAACATTCACTATCAAAACTATAGTTGGCACTATTAACAACATCATTATAAATATAATTACTTTTCTCATTATTCAATTCCTCTATCACATAAATTAGTTAACACAAACATTATTAATTTCTCTTATATAATCTCCATTATACAGAATCCCCACTAACAAATTATCCAGACTTCCATAATTCCATCCTTCTGGATGTTCCTTAAGTATTTCATTAGTCTTTTTTTCATATACTGCATTAGGACGTGTATCTAACCCATCAAATTCCATGGGAGCAAAATCCTTTCCTCCTGCTGCTAATATCGTTTGTGCTACTTGATTACAATTATGTGTCCATAAATTATATTGCCCTGGATCATTCCGAATTTCTAATGCTTTATCATACATTTTTATTCCTTCTTCATCCGTAATTGGAATATATATTCCATGCGTATATCTATCTAACTCATAATGATTTTCTAAATTACTATCCACTCTATCAGCATATGTTCCATTATCCTCAACAAACTCTTTAAACGAAATTTCCTGTATATTTGCATCATCATCTAGGTGCGTTGACAAGTATCCCTCACTCCCCGTCCATCCAACTGCCCCTGGTTCAACTGCTCCTGCATAACTAAAAAAGTATCCATTCTGGTCCTCCTTTAAAAGTATAAGTGCTGCATGCCCTTGACCAAATGCCCCACCCATACCCAAAACACCACTTTCTGATTTTTTTGGAAGAGTTCCCTGATTTAATAGATAGATTGCTGCCACATACTGTTCCTCTCTTCCATCCAAATCCACCAATCCCACCGGATTCCCCAGACAATACCCATACCTGTTCAACGTCTCCGGCGCTGCCCCGTTGCCCGCGATCACATCCTGCGCACAGAACCGTCCCGTCTTCGGCTGGTACTCCCTCGCCTGGGCAAAGTACGTCCCGCTTACCGTGTCATACCGGTAGCCTGTATATCCGAAGGGCTGTCCTTCTCCCTGGGTCGTGTAGGGGTTCGGGATGCCCGCTTCTTCCAGTTCCCTGCCGGTGCTCTCTGCAAGGTCGTTGCCAAATTCATCATAGCCGTAGGTGAGATAGCCGTCGCCAGTGCCACAGCCGCTCACGCGGATAGGGCTTCCCATCTCGTCCTGTAAGTAGTAGTGGAGTTCCCCTGTCTCTTCCATGGCTGCCGCGTTGTTATCCCAGTAGAAGGTCTGCACCGGGGTCCCGTCATTCCTTGTGATGGACAGAAGGTTGTGGTAGGGTCTTGTCAGGTCGAGAAGGTAGTCTTCCCTGACATCTCCCGTCTTCCGGTCTGCCCCACCTGTGTACAGGGTCTTCCCGGTCCGCTGTCCCAGTCCGTTATAGTGGTAGGCTGCTTCTGCCTGTATGCCGCCGTCCGGTGTGTGGCTCCATGCTTTTTCCAGCCTGTTCATGGCGTTGTAGGCATAAGTGTGGACGGGGTTTCCTCCTTCCAGTTCTTTGATGAGGTTGCCCCTGTTGTCATATTCATAGGTCTTTGTAAGTACCGGCTGTATCCCCTGTGTCTGCGCCATGGTCAGACGGTTTGCGGCATCATAAGTATAGGCAGTGGCGCTGCCTTTCCGGTGGTCTTCCATCCTGGTGCGGTTGCTGAAGGTGTCGTAGGCATAGCCCCGCAGGGATGTATTGTCTTTTGCCACGCCTGTCAGTCTGCCGACGGGGTCATAGGCATAGGTGTAGATGCCACTCTCCTGCGGAAGCCCTCTCCTCTGTCTGGTGACGGCGGTCTTGTTGCCCATGGGGTCATAGGCATACTCATAGCGGTCGAGGATTCCTTCCCTGTCTTCATGGGTAAAGCTTTCGGGGAGTCCTTCACCGTTATACTGCCAGATGGTCCTGATGCCACCCGGCATGTCTTTTTCTGTGAGTCTTCCTTCGCTGTCGTAGCGGTAGGCGGTCTCTTCCGGTGTCTCTGCCCCCTGTTTCCAGACCTGCATTGCTGTCAGCCTCTGCATGTTGTCATAGATATAGGCTGTCTTCTGCCCGCCGGGATAGATGGTGCTCTTTCTTTCTCCCTGTGCGCCCCATTCGTAGGACACGGTCTGCCCGCTGTGGTCTGTGACGGCTTTGATCCTGCCGGTCCGGTCTCTTTTGATCCTGGTCTCCCCGAGGCTGTCCTTGACGCGGATGAGCCTCTGGAGGGCATCATACTGCATCTCCACGGTGCTGCCGTCCGCGTAGAGGATGCTCTTCGGCTGTCCTGCCATGGTGTAGGCGGTAGATGTCACGCCGCCGTCCCTGTCTTTTTTCCATACGGCGCGCCCTAATGCATCGTAGCGGAAGTGTTCTTCCCTGCCCATGGCATCTCTTGTGCATAACACCCTTCCGAACGGGTCCCGCTCGTAGACGGTGGTGCGGTCTTCCTCTCCGTCCCTTCCTTTCTGGCGGACGGCAGTGAGGTTGTCCATGGGGTCGTAGGAATACTCGGTGGTGTTCCCCATGGGGTCTGTAACGGCGGCAAGTTTCCCGCTCATGGTATAGGTATAACGGGTGGTGTTCCCGTTGGCATCCGTAGCGGCAGTGACGTTGCCCATAACGTCATAGGCATAGGTCTTTTTCTGCCCTCTGCTGCTTATGACCTGTGTGATGCGTCCCAGGCTGTCGTAGGCATAAGCGAGGGTGTAGCCGTTTGAATGCTGCCTGCTTTTGACCCTGCCGTCTGCATCGTAGGCATAGGAAAGGGATGTCCCGCCGGGGTAGGTGGTCTTTAAGAGTCTGCCGCCGGGTGCGTATTCGTATGTGGTGGTGTTGCCTCTGGGGTCTGTGACGGTCTCCACCTGACCTAAAAGGTTGTAGGTGTAGGCGGTGGTGCTGCCATCGGGGTCGGTCTTACCGGTCATTTCGCCCGTTTCATTGTAGGTGTAGGATGTCTCATTCCCCGCGGGGTCTGTGGCTTTTGTCAGGTTTCCCATGGCATCATAGGCATAGCGGGTGGTGTTCCCTTCTGCATCAGTGACGCTGACCGGGCGGTTCAGGGCATCGTAGGCATATGTCACGGAGTTCACCGCCCTGATGCCTTCCGGGGTGTCCTGTCCTTCTTTCTGTATGTATTCCCCTGCCTTTGTCTGCAGGAGGTTGCCTGCGGGATCGTAGGTGTTTTCCTGCACCGCCCCGGGCTGTGCCTTTTCATTCTCACACAGTTCCACGCGCTGCAGGCGGTTGTCTTTGTCATAGGCATATCTCGCCACTGCCCCTGTGGGAAGGATCTCTTCCGAGACGTTCCACATCTTGTCGTAGTGGCGGATGGTCTGTCTTCCTTCCTTGTCGGTGAGGCGTTCGGGTCTGTTCAGGCTGTTGTACTCGATGCTTTCCTCATTCCCGTCGAAGTCCCTGATCTTTGTGACTTTCCCGCTCTCGTTGTAGGTGTATTCCCTGCTGTGCCCTTCGGGATCGGTCACGCTGGTGATGCGGTCCATGGGGTCATAGGCATAGATTGTCCGGTTTCCTTCCGGGTCTGTGGTGGCTGTGATGCGTCCAAGGGCATCGTATTCATAGGTGACCACTGCCCCGTATGGGTCGGTGATGGTGCGGATGTTTCCCCTGTCGTCGTAGGTGAGGGCGGTCAGGCTGCCGTCCGGTGCTTCGATGGCGGCGGGGAGTCCCCTGTGGTCATAAACATTCTTCCTCGTCCTGCCCAGGGCGTCGCTGCTTTCTGTCAGTCTTCCTTTTTCATCATAGGTATTGCGTATGAGTTCTTTTCCTGCCGTCTTTACGGAAACGGGCTGTCCGTTCCCATCATAAGCAAGGGCAGTCTCCTGTCCCAGGGCGTTTATGACGGCGGTTATTCTGTTATCATCATCGTAGGTATAGCAGGTGGTATTGCCGTTGCGGTCGGTATGGCTTGTGCGGTTGTCATGTTCGTCGTAGGTGTCCCGCTCTTCGCTGCCGTCATGGTAGACGGTGCGGATGTTGCGCAGTCTTTCATCCTGCATGTAGATGATCTGGGCACCGTTCCTTTCCGTCAGGGTGGTGGTGTTCTTACTGTCGTCATAGTCATAGGACATCTCCCCTTTGTCGGGGAACCGCTGTCTGGTGATCCTGCCCTCTTCATCATATTCGTTGCGCAGTGTCATGATGCCCCTGGCATTTTTGACCATGCGGAGTTTGCCGTCTTCTGTGTAGCGGTAGGTCAGCACTGCGCCTGTGGCGTTTGTTACTTCGCTTAAGCGCCCGTCCATGGGGAAGTAGGCGGTCTTCCTTCCGGTGTGGTCGGTGACGGTGCGCAGGAAACCGTTCTCATCGTAGGCAAAGTCCAGGTATGCGGCGGGCTGTATCTTCTCCTGCGGGATACTGCCGGGTGTGCCGCCCTGCTCCTGCGCCGGGTAAAGGGCAGCACGAACCACCCTGCCGCCCTCGTCGTAACGGTAGGATATCCGGTTTCCGTTCCTGTCAGCCCTGTGCTGCAGTCTTCCTTCTTTATCGAAGGTAAGGGTGTGGCGGGTCTTCTTCTCTTCGTAGGTGTAGCCTTCTTCTGTTTCTTTTATGCTCTCTTTGCCGTTATGGATATCCTGATAGATGTCCCCGTCTTTTTCTTTCTTCCGGAAGGTGATGTCCTTGCCGTCTTCTTTGTGGAGCAGGAGTTCACCGTCCTTTGTCACACGGATAGTCTCTGCGTGGGTATGGCTCCAGCCGGTTCCTAAGTCTGATGTTCCCCGGTCCATGGCGTTATAGTATCTCTTGAAAGCAAGGGGCAGGATGCCTTTTAACTTCATGTCTTCTTTTTCGTAGTAGAGATTCCCTGTGGAAAGGTTCACGGGATCACAGCTGAACCGGCTGCATTCCACAAGCCCTTTCATGAAAGTCGCGGCTGCCAGCATTTTCAGCTCCGCGGCTGCCGCCGCCCCTTTCCACCTGCTCTCGAAGTCTTCGATCTGGTTGCGGAACTCTTCCATGCTCATGTTGAGGTTCCCTTTGCGGATCATGGCTTTTAACTCTTCCGCCATCGACACCATGGAGGCAGTGGTGGTGCTGATGGTCCTTAATGCTGCCGCCGAGAGGGTGTCGTTCATGGGTATCTGGGTCATGAGTTTCTCCAGGTTGTCCTTGATCGCTGTCTGTATAGTGGTGAATTCCTCAGGCTTGATCCTGTTTGCCAGTTCGGATGCCCTTGTGGACATGGCAGGGTGGGCTGCCTCGGCGGGCACTTTCCCGGCAAGTTCCTGTAACTGCTGCATCTCTTCCTGGAGTGTCTCTGATACTTCCTGTGCGCTGGTCAGGAGTTTTTCTGTCTGCTGCTGCAGTTCCTCCAGTGCTGCCTTGTCGAATACTCTGTTCTTTCCGATCCCTGACATGGTGGTCCTCACTTTCTTGATCTAATTCATTCTATCTAATGTTACTTTTCTTCTTCTACTTCATACTGCGCCGCCAATTTGGTAATCTTTTCTTCAAGATCGGCTAATTTCGACGCCTTCTCTTCTCCGGTCATTACCGTATCCGTCTGGGTGAGATCTTTATCCAGCATATAGGCGTACAGGAGCAGTTCATCATCTGATCTCTGCATGGCAATATTCTCCGCTTCTACCGGATTCAGTCTGCCGATATGAATCCAATACTCCATCAGTTTCTCTTCACCGTTGATGGGCAGTCTGCCTAAGATATTTTCCTTCTGCTCCGCCGTAAGGCTTTCTATATGGACATATGCCACACTCAGCACATATTTCTGTTCATAAGCTAACTGTTCCATGGTCAGCGGTTCTAAATCTTCCACTACTTTGATATAGTTATTATGTAGAAAATCTATTTCTGCCTGTAATTTTGCCTCCTGCACGGGCTGTTGATACAGTACATAGTAACCGATCACCGGCACACACCCTATAAGCAAAAGCAGACTCACTACCGCCCACACTTTTACACTTCGGTATCTGCCCTTATTGACTAACAGTTTGTTATCTCTGATATCCTGCGAAATCTTCTCATATTCACCGTGCAGAATATCTCTTAACTCATCTGCAGTCTGCGTTCCGCCCACCGTTTTCAAGAATTTCTTTTTCCGATAGAGTCCCGCACCGCCCTGCAAATAATCCTCATATCCGTATCTTTTCTGTAAAGAGTAGGCGGTCAGCGCCTGATATTCTGTCAGGAAATCATCCTCGTCTTCCGGGCTTCTGACATCCCTGCGCAGAATATATACTCTGTCATGATCGTCATAATAGAGGTTATCCGGCGACATTGAGAATTTGTATTCTTCTCTGTATGCCGCAAGACATGCTGCATCTTCCAATATGCACATTTTCTTCTGTTTAGCACAATCGCGTATCTCGCAAAAAGGATGATATCCATTCAGTATATACACACATTCCAGTTCCTCATCCTTCTCCGTAATACTGCAATCAATAAATCTTTCATTATGATAAGTCAGCTTGTTATAGTCATACTGTGACTTTGCCGTCAGCTCCGATTTTTTGACGGTCACTCTTATTTCTGTTTTTTCTCTGCTCATACGCTCCCCATGCTTCCTACTCTAACAAAATAATAGCGCCGTTGTAGACACGGCTTACTTCATAATTCTGATCCGGCTTAAGCCTTGTGCCGCTTCTGACAGAACGTATCGTATACTTCCGTCTCGGAAATATTCCTGCCTCAGTAAGCACCTGCAATGTCCCCGATACATTCTGGGTACTGTCTACCATAATTGTTACTTCTTTATTGTCATGCTTCGACCGGAAGCTGATTGTCATTGTCATATCCTGCATTCCCTTTCTTCCTGACAAACATCCATATCCCCACCAGCAGAACTGTTCCCGCCAGCAAAATACTGCCAATCATTTCCGATATAGAATAAGCTGTCTGTTCCTGCCGCTGTGCCCTGACAATGGTCTGTGTATCCAGAACCGTAAACATCTGTGAAAGGACACTGTCAGTCTCTTTTACAAGCATTTGCTCTGTGAAGGTTTTGCCCTGCAGCTCCTCCTGCTCACGCTGTATCTCTTCTTCCGTGTCCTGACGTATTTGTACGAATTCGTCAGTAAATAAGGGGATTCCGTTTAAATCTGTCAGGGAAGATCTCACATTCACCCTGTAAGCTGCTGCATGGGCATCCAGTTCCAAATTCGTGCTGTCTTTCTCTTCCATTCTGTTATCCGTTTCTCTTTCGCTGTTGATATGTGTTCTCTTTCGCAAAATTTCTTTCAGGTGATCTTTGAAAAGACACACCTGAAAGAACCTGCCTTGTACATCTTCCTATGAATAGCTGGTATCCAGCGCTTCCATGTCAGCACGGTAATTCTTGATGCTGGTAATCAACTCATCAACCATTCCGGTCAATTTGTCGATATTGTCCGCTGCATGTTGGAATTCATCCTGATGCCTCTGACTCGCCGCTGATTCCCATGAATCGCATAAGGTATTGACTTTGGTGATCATCCTTCCTTTATTGTCAATGATCTCATCCACGATCGCATGAAGCTCATCACTTATGGAATCCATATCTGAATAACTCATTTTTATTCCGTCTGCCATACTTCTCCCTCCTCTCCCTTATCAGATTTTTTTCTATAAATTATTTGCACGCCGATATATATCATGATCAGTGCAATAATTCCAATAAATAAGCATATCAGATCCTGTAAATCGATGCTGATCGCTGTGGGAGACAGGTTGACTTTGATCACGGACTCATCATTGGATTCAAGCGGTGATGCGATAAAATCATATACCTGTATATATTCCAGATTCCCCAGTCTTGTGTAGGGGAGTTTCTCCGTAATATCATTTAGCAAAAATACATTCTCTGCATTTAAATCGGCACGGTTCTGTTTGAACCCGTCCATAGTATTCTCAATATTCGTTACCGTCTGCTCATAAGCAACATCCAGATTCTCTTGTAACATCTCTGTGTTGTTGTCGGCAGTCGTTACCACCTCATCGATGTATGCTATATAAGCATCATCCGTTTCTATGATCTCCTCCTCCATCTCATCGATAGTCTTATAAAGCGAATCAAGCTGCTCCTGTACTTTCTCTTCCTCGAGATACTCCATGAAATCATATTCTTCCAGTTCCGCTACATACGTCTCTATCGCTTCGCTTACGCTGCTCACAGCGCTTTCTACTCTTTCCGATTCTGCCGCTATCTCTTCCTCCACCGGCACCACGATCTCGTCGCTATAAATATCACGTATTCCCTGCACAAATGTTTCTGCGTCAGGAATTTCATTGATCGCTATGATTGCATTGGCGTAATATTCTTCAAACAATCCATAGAACTCTCCGAGTTCCTCAAGAACATCATCAATCTGTTCCTTGTACTCCTCGTCCAGATCATCGTCCTTGAGCTCTTCCAGCGCCTCTATCTGTCTGCCGATCTTGGCGAACAGCCCTTCCTTCGTCGGCATATCCACCACCGGTTCTTCCGGTTTCTCTTCGTCCGGGTCTTTGTCTTCGTCTGGATCTTTGTCTTCGTCCGGGTCTTTGTCTTCGCCTGGTTTCTTATCTTCACCCGACTCTTCTTCTACCAATTTCTTCCATTTTCTAACATTTAACTCTTCTTCATCAGTTTCTTCACTTATTTCTTCCTTAACCGGTCCATCCTCGTACGGCTTCTGCTCAGTTAATTCTTCACCCGACTCATACTCGCCCGGTTTCTGCTCAGTTAATTCTTCACCTGACTCATACTCGCCCGGTTTCTGCCCGGTCAATTCTTCGCCTGATTCTTCCTCGTCCGGTTTTGGTTCACTCAAATCTTCTTCAACCGCTTCTTGTTCACTTGAATCTTCCCCGTTCGCCTCGTCCGGTTTCTTCGTCTCTTCGGATGCATCCGGCTCTTTCGGTTTCTCTTTGTCCGGGTTCTCCGGGTCTTTCGGTTCTTCCGGCTTCTCTTCGCCCGGATTCTCCGGGTCTTTAGGCTCTTCTGGATTCTCTGGGTCTTTCGGTTCCTCCGGATCCTGATCTCCTTCCTTGAATCCCAGTTTTATTTTTGCATCAAGCTTTTTTTGATTCACGTTCTCTACAAATGCATCGGGATACTCCAGTACATGATTCATGCCTGCTTCATAGACAACATTGCCTTCTGTATCCGTCGTGATATCTATCTCGGCAAAAACCTCTGACATGGCAGACACTTCATCATAAACGCCCTGTTCCATCCCTTGTATGGTTTCTAATTCTACTATCGCAGATTCTACATTGCTCTCATAGGTCTTATCGATCACCGTCACAGCGTCTGATAATTTCTTATAGTCGTCGGACAGATCCAGATACTGTATTTCCGTCTCTGACGCTTCCAGCGGGTCATATTCTACCGCTTCTATCAGCTCTGCGTTCTCTACTCCCACGATTGCTTCCATATCCGCTATATCATTTAACATAATGGAATTTGAATCATCCTGTACGCCGTGTATTTCTTTCAGAATTGCATCCACATACATATAAGATACATTGGCATTCAGATTCACGATAAAATTATGAATATCATTGACTACTTTGAACTGTACATCCTGCCTCAGCCCGTTAGATATCGTATATGTGATCTGTGATTTAACGGGCTTCTCGTTCACGCTCTCCACATTTGCGGAGAAATCTTCCGGAATCAAGACATACGCTGCATATCTGTTATTCTTAATTCCTTCCCTTGCCGCTGTCAGACTTGCCGCCTCAAAATTAGTATCGGGATAACAGATCAGTTCCGATGCATAACTTCCTATATCTGCATTGACGACCGCAATCGTCGTAACCGTACTCTTATTTTCTTCTATATTTCTCTGGTACTTAACAGAATAAATACCGCCCAGATATGCTGCTCCCACAAGCGCTGCCAATATCAGCAGATGCATGACCGATTTAAATAATCTCATATCCGCCACTTCTCCTATTCGTCTGTCTCTGTCTTCGTCACTTGTAATCAGATCGTGACACATTTTGACTCCATTCTATCTTTTTTACTATAGAACGCAACAGACTTTCCGATATTGTACACAAAATCAGCCGAAATTTGCATTTGACGATATATATAATACCGCTTGAAATACTCCGTTTTCTTCTTCCAGTACCAGTTCCCCTCCATACTTGACCGCCAGCCCGCTTACGATTTCCAACCCAAGTCCGTGGTGTTTCCCATCATCTTTGCTGCTGACCAGATGCCCGTTACTCTTAATCAACTCTTTGCAATAATCATTCTTAAGATCAACCGCTACAATATGCCGATTTCCCATATAAATCCGAAGTTTTATCCTGCCCCTGCCGGAACATTGTGCTGCAGCGTCCAATGCATTCTCCAGCAGATTCCCAAATATAGCGATCTTATCCGAATCAGAAATAAATGACATATCCACATTATCCTCTATAAACACAGAAAAATCAACATTTTGTTGTTTAGACTTATAAAAATATTCAGAAAGAATAGAATTGAGCAGAAAATCATTTGTATATACCTTAATCTGTTCCCTGTCTATCATGCCTTCCACATCATCGACAATGTTTATGATCCTTTCGTTATCTCCGTTGATTGCCAGATTCCTGATTTGAAAAAGGTAGCGGTGGATATCATGCATACATTTTCGATAAGAATGATTTATTTTTTCCATATCTTCCATGAAAATCATCCCTTCCTCGTCACTCATATTTCGAACGGAAATAACTTCTCCGCAAGTTATTAAACTCGACCGCCTTGCTCCGCGCAATCTTAAATTCTTCCCCGGGATATTCCTCAAGCCTGAACAAATCATCCTTAAACGATATCAAATATTTAAAATTGATCATGTAGCTGTCATGCGGATAGCCAAATCCGTATGGTTTGAGCTGTCGATACAGATCCCCGAGCTTTTCCGTACACTTTATGACGGTATCTTCTCTTTTATCTGTGATCCTGTAATAGTCCATGGAACTTTTTTTGAGGTATATTTTGACATGCTTTACCCCTTTTTCAACATAAATAATATCATCCGGTCTGATACATATGCTCTCTCCGTTCACCTTTCCCATGACAGCCGGCATATTAGCGTTTGATACCATTTTCTTCATGGCATCTGCTATGTTTCTGGCAAATTCCGCCTGCGGCATATTCTTTTTGATATAGCGGTATGGCTGCACCTCAATACAGTAGGGTGTCGGTTCAGCACATCCTGTCAAAAAGACTAATATCACGCTCTCATCCGTTTCTCTGATCTTTGCAGCAGTCTCCTCTCCGCCCATTCTGTCATTCCCCAGGCAAACATCCATAAAAACAATCGAAAATCGAATATTCCTCATATCATTTAATAAATCTTCTCCCGATGTGTAACGATGAATCCTCAATTCAACGATGTCCAGAACCCCCTCACTCATCCTCTTGATACTGTCCTCTACCACTTCGAGATCCATCATCATATCATCACATATAGCAACTTCATACATATTTCTTTTCACTTCTCTGTGTACTTCTGCAAGCCCTGCTGCAATACACACTACCCCTTCTTTATAAAACAAGACTTTAAACAACATACTAAGTTAATAGTTTATTTAAACATCATAGCACACTTTTATATACAACAAAGCGGCAGAAACAGGATTGCCAGCTCCCGCTTCTGCCCCTTGCCTAAATCCCTTTAATTTCCTTAATTCTCATTTCCAGATCAACTACCGTATTCTGCGCGTTCTCGATATCCCGGCAGGCATCCTCATACTCTTCTTCCGGCGTAGAACCATGCTTATCATAGTAAATTCTTCCGATCTCAATATAACGCTTCTTGATCAGCTCCTCGCATGTGTGAATCTGTCCTTTCAGATTCGCTATCTCCGCCATATCCTTAGCTTTATCTGATACTTCTCTGCCTTTTGTACTGATCGTCTCCCCAATCTTATCAAAAAAATCCATAAGTAACCCTCCGTTTCTTACAATCAGCGTACCCCCGCCGCATGTTCCAACTATTGCATATCATTGTACACCATTTATCAGTCGGTAGCAAGAAGTTTACCTAAAGCCTTTATCCAATTTTATATTCAAATTATTCTCCAAGTCTCCAGATTGAATAGTCCCAATTACCGCCATCCTGCAGCCACTTCATCCACACTTCCAAAGTCTCCTGATCCCCATACCAGACTTCATGAGACACGCCTTTTTCATCCTGGTAACTGTAGAACTTCGCTCCGCTCTCGTCAACCCGGCAGTCCACTTCATACTCTGCCTGCAGCACTTCCGCCTGCTTCGTGGTAAGCGACACGATACTGCCATCTTCTCCCCAGTCAAAGCCGCCGTTAGCAAGCGCATAATCTACCGTTCCCGGTACATGACTCATCTTATTCATCACAGTCTTTAAGAACTCATGGTCTGCTTTCGGTCCCGGTCCGCTGTGACTACCATAAAGATTGTAGCACATCACACTGTAGACCGGACCTTCCACCCAGGGAATCTTGTCGGCGTCAATGTTCATTTCAATGACTACCCTGAGTAATAACCCCTCCTCAGTACATCTGTCATATAGATATCCGATGAAATTCATATAATATCCCCAGAGCGTGTTGTCCTTACGAATGTTTTCATAGTCTATTTCCAACCCATCATATCCCGCATCTTTTGCAAGCGCGACCAGGCTGTCCGCATGGGCTTTATACACTTCCTCTTTCTCAAGCAGTCGATACAGCAGTTCGGGCGACTTCACTGAGGAAGAACCGTCCTCGTTGATCTTGTCATTTACAACAGTCAGGTATCTCTTCCATCCGCGATTCCTATAGTCTTCACCGTTAACCGCAAAGAAATCTGTCGTCGCCTGTGGAATAAATGCCGCGTCGTCCTTGTCATAATAAGCAGCGAAAAAACTCACATTCTTTACATGCTCCGCCAGACTTTCCGTCTGCGCCTCCACGCCTTCCAGATTCCAGTATGCATTCCAGAGGGAATAACTCACTTCTTTCGCCGGTTCCTCTCCCTTCGTCGGAGTATTGACGATCGGCTCACCCTGCAGTTCTTCCCCCGCCTGTACCTGCCCGATCTGCACACTGCACCCGGTCAGTAAGATTGCCGCCATCATAATACCTGCTGCAAAACTCTTCATAATCTTCTAAAACCTTGCCTTTCTTTCCCCTTTACGCCATCTCATTTGACCAATGTGCAAAAAGTACCTTAAAACGTATTGATAAACCAGTTGATCACAGTCTTCCAGATAGAACTGCCCTTCCACAAAACCAGATCCAATCCGTGCAATTTATTATCATACAGAACTATTTCTTCTTCCGCTCCCGTATTCTGCGTCACTTCAAAATCCACGAACACGCCGTCATAGACATCATCTGACAGATTTCTCTGGCTGTATGCGTCTCCGCCCCATCCCGACATGACAAAAATATATCCTTCATCTACAGATTCGATCTGTTCGTCCTGCAAGGCGTAGTAACCATCCACGGAAACACTTAATTTATTATCTTTCACTTCAATGTGAAGCTGTCTGTCCGCCGGATCATTGATGTTAATATCCTCTACATACTCCTCGGCGCCTTCTTCTACGGTCGCTACATCCTCAGTGTTTAACGTGGCAAGTTCCACTGCCGCGTCTTTTCCCCGCTGTACGGTAGCTGCATACTGTACTTCCAATTCTTTCTCCGCAATCTGCGCCGCAAGGTCATCTTCATCGACAGACACAGCTTCCGCCTGCGTCAGCTTATCCAGATTGTTGTGGTAGATTTCCTTATTATGATCCAGAATATAAAGTTCATTGTTCTCAATCCGAACGCAGATGCCGTCAGAATGCTCTTCGTCAGCTCTTACATACACGCTCTGCACACCCAGTTTATTGCCTGTCAGACGCGTATTCACCACAATGTCCTTGTATGTTTCACTGCCCCGCAGTCTGAGTGTCCCGACTGATTCCGGCTCACAGGTCAGATAGATCTCGTTATCCTGAAACTCCGCCTTACCGTCCAGTTCATCCCAGTAAGATTTCCGTTCTTTATCACCGTCCACCCATGCCATATCCTGATCGGTATCGTCCCATATCCGCATAAGCAGGTGATTTGTATGCCAATAAGCCTGCGGCTGCATTCTTGTCAGATCATACAGAGAAGATTCCCGCGTATTGAGCACATAGCCTTCCCTGTTAAAATTCATGTCAAACATATCGAAGATACGAGCCTGATTGACCGCGCTGACCCTATCATTTTCACCAAACATTCCTGTATTGGAGTGCATCAGCACATACATACGCGGCATCTGTCCCATCTCTTCCGTATAGATACGCTCCATCTCGTCATAGTCGAAATCCAAACGCTCTTTCATCTGTCCGTGGGATTCTCTCGGAATGCCGTACTCGTCCCTGATATAGTCCATCAGATAATGATTATATTCTCTCCCCAGATACGGCTGCACATGTGCATACTCCAGCGTATCCAAATTGCCTAAGAAACGATCGTAACGGTCAAATACATTGATATACTCCAGCCGGTAGCCGTTTGTTCCGAGTTCACAGAAAGACCCTTTCTCCAGAGCCTGCAAGTCATCCGGCATCAGGAATTTGGCATCCTTCGTCTCAAACTTACTTGCATATGTCATGATCGTAGAGAGGTAATTGTATTCTTCCGTTACCTTCTGTGCAAAAATAGCCGTATCCCGCCGTCCGTCCTCAAACATCAGAAACAAAGACTTCTTCGGAAGTTGTTTGCCATCACGGTAATAATCCAGAATATCCTGCTGTGTGATCGTCACATACCCTGACTTAGATAATGCGTCAATATGCTCTTCAAGCCGTTCCGTACTGATCAGCGTCTTCGTTTCATTCCTGTCTACCCCGAAATAAGAAAGCGCAATAAATCCGGTATCCTCATCGGGTCCTGCCATCTCCACCTTCGTCTCATCATACGGTTCGTAAGTGTCAAACGTAAACAGAGCGCGGATCACCGTAATGAGCAGGGCAATCAGAATAATTTCTTCCGCAATGCTTCGAACTACCTTACGGATATTTTTGCGCCTCACAAGGTTCTTAGGCTTGCGTTTTCGCTTGTGTCTGCTCATCTGCTGCCCCTCCCCTCATCATCGCTTTTTTTCGTTCTTCCTTACTCTTTTTCTTCTCCTGCTCCTTCAAATCTTCCGGCGTCATTCTGGTTCCCCATGTTGATTTCCAGAATGTCACCCACGCGACAGGCATCTGCCACAACAACACCGCCTCATAATAAATACAGAACAGCATTCCGTATATCCACGTACTGCTCCGCCTGAGCAAAAGCTGTACCACGCTCATGATAAGCGACATCAAAAACAGTCCTACGATAAACGTAGTGGGAAATATCCTCTGTGTGATCGGTACATAAATCAAATTGTAGACCACCACTACCGGCGCCGCCACCGGCACGATCAGTCCGATATAGAAAAACACCGCCATAAACGGTTCCTTGCGCCACATGAACTTTCCCGCCATAATAGACTCACGCAGCCATGAACGTTTCCAGCGCATCTGCTGTTTGAGGAACACTTTATGTCTGTTAGGCACGATCGTCGAACAGATCGCAGTATCCTGATAACTTGTCCTGTGATGGCGCAGAACGAAATTTGTCATTGCTCTGTCGTCACCGAATGTTGCCTTCTGTCCCAAGAACTTCTGATTCAGCCAATCATCCATATGGTCTATGATGATCTGCTTGCGGTAACAGGAAAGCGGACCTGACAGGCATGTCACTCCGTCAAAATATGCCTCCGCCGCTTTCATGACACGGAACGCAATATAATAACGCACTGACTGCATTTTCGTCAGGGAATTGGTATATGTATTTGCAACATCCGTCCGCCCCGCTACGCCGCCCATCTTCGGATCAACAAAAGGCTGTACCAGATTACGGATTGCAAAAGGATCTAAGAAACTGTCGGAATCCACGAATACAACCAGCTCGTGCTGTGCTACCTTGACACCCTCGCAGAGCGCGTCACGTTTCCCTTTATTCTGAGGCTGCACGATATAGGAAACACGCTTTGCGATCTCATAATGTTCATCTTCCTGTTTCAGCTGCTCGATCGTTTCTTTTATCTTTTCCACCGAACGGTCATTGGAATGATCGTCTACTACGATGACCTCCAGCTTATCAATGGGATAATCCTGATTTACACAGCTTAAAATAGTCCTATGTATCCATTCCTCTTCATTAAAACACGGAATGATAACAGTAACACCCGGCGTATAATCCTTATCGATCGGCACTGCCCGATAAAGCGCGCCAAACAGATAACGGCTTAAAAGAAATGCCGCGGCTATGATACTGTACAGATACAGCCATTTATTAAACTTAAAATAAATCACGCTCTCCGCTCTCATCAACATAATAAACGCCGAGATAAAAAAGATCATTGTGCTGGCGATCGTCAACATATATCCGTCTTTGCGTCTGGTCGCATACTGCGCCAATGTCTGCTCAAATTCCATTCCGCACAGATATTTATCATCCTGCGTTTTGATTGCACGCACAAGATGAGCGCACTGCTTGACTAACATCTCGTATCCTTCCGGCATGGAACCGGGCGTGATCTCAAATTTCAGCCGAATCTTAGCAGCTTTCTGCAGGATCATCTGCTGTCTTTCGTCTTCTACCTGAAGCAAAATACCCGTAGTAGAAATATCGATTCCCTTACAGGTGAATCGCTTCGTACCCCCGCCTACGAGTTTTGCGGTTATTTTGACCTGATAATCCACCTGATACCGGATTCCCGACTGGATACTCTTAATGTAATCGTCCGCCTTGCCTTCAAAACTCTCCAACGTCTTGCCGCCGCGCCTGTCCACATTGTTACGCACCTGCTGCTTGTCCGGCACATAGGAGAGCATACGTCTGTCAGGTTTCTGCTGTAACAGAATATCCTCGATGTTCTTATCTTTCTTTCGTTTATCTTTCCTATGAAGCATTCCCATCCCCCGTTTATCACACAATCCCCACTACTGCATGTTTCACTAATTCAGGTAATCGCTCAATTTTGCAAAATTAAATTTGTTCGGATCTCCATCCGGCAAGCTTTCCACATGATTCAGATACCGGTCTAACCCCTGCGCCGTATACACTGCATTCGTATTAATGTGCATAACGACCACACTTCCATCCTGTATCGGCATTCTCTCTCCACTGTCCAATCTCGAACCATACAGCAGAATATCATACAGATCATCCACATTTGCCGCATGATAATCCGCCGTACTCACATCACCGCTGATAATATATCCGTATCCGCAGTCATAGATCGTCTGGAATCCCGTCTTATTGACCGCAAGTGTAGGCGGTCTGAAATAATCTGTCAGCATTCCGGTATCACCCACCACATTAGCAAGCGTTCTGTTTGAATTCACCAGGTCTTTCTGCAATGCCTCGACCTGATCCGGCGCAATATCTACCGGCATGTGCGTATGCGTGTGAGACGCTACATCATGCCCTTCCTCCGCAATCGCCCGCAGGAGATTTTCGCTGGTGCCATCCATCACATATTCCGTTCTGATAAAAAAGGTGGCTTTAATCTTATGCTTTCGCAGCACATACAATATTTGTCCGATCGTCTGTTCATTGCCCCAATCGTCAAAAGTCAGAAATACCGTATTTGTTCCTCCGGTATTGACCCTTCCCGTCCAGTCAAAAGCAGTTTTCTCTTCCTCTGTAAATCCGGGTGTCGCCAGATACGGATTTCCGATGTAACCGTTTTGCAACATATTGTTCCATGACCCCTGCATCTTGCCGGACATTTCGACCTGATGATAAGAAGCGTTGGTGACTGCCGGATAGCGCCATGTATTATCAAGAAGCTCTGTTATGGTAGTCACTCTTAAGATGTTGTCTTCTCTCGTGCCGTACTTTGTCGGCTTGACCTTCATCTGCCACGCGGTATTTACCAGATCGGCAAGTGAGGTATCATCATCATAAATACCCATATTAAAATAAGCAATATCGCCTCTGCAGAAGACCAGCTTACCGCTCTTATAATACTTCTGCATTATCTGCTGTGAAGTGTAGTCCTCCTCCACATATTCCGCCCTTGTCGGAGAAGAATTATAGGTGATGATCTGTTTGCCCGTCGCTGCCGCCGCCATCTGTATTTCCTCTGTGACTAAGCCCGACGGCGGCATAAACAGATCCGTCTTGACGCCCATCTTCTCCAACATCACATCATTTTTGTAAATATCTTCGCAGATCTGTGCAAACTTCATCTCCCCCATAGATTTGCCGAGGTATCCGCCGCTTCCGATCTCATGTCCGGCATCGATGATCTGCTGTACCTGCTCCGGATACAGTTCAATCTCCTGTCCGGTCACAAAAAACGTTGCTTTCGCTTCAATCGTCTGTAACACATTCAGCAGATTTGCAAGTTCCTTCTCATCTCCCAATCCTCTGAATGTAAAAGACATCTCCCGGTCCGTGGTGTGAACCGAAGCGATCGGCTCCACCATCTCTTCACGATACTGATCCTCTATCTCATTATACTTTAACACGAGGTCGCCCATATCCTGAGACGGAAATTCCTGTAATCTGACCGTCTCATACTCCTCCTCGTCCAGACATTCAAGAAACCAGTCTACCACACGAAGGAGCCTTTCCGTCTCCGTCAGTTCCTCAACCTCCAGATCATGAAGTTCCAGACCGGGTTGTTTATCCTTCGCTGGGTCTTCATCCTTCTCTTCTTCCACATATTCAAGCTCGTCCAGATATCCGTTCAGCTTGATAGAGATCACCGTTCCTTTACCAAGAGATGCAACATAATTCTTCGCCACCTCTTTTGTGTTGAAACTCTGATAATTCAGATACTGTGTCGGATAGACGATCGTTTTATATCCGCACGCGTCCGCAACCTTCATCAGTTCGTCCGTATACTCCGTCGCATTGCATTTCAGATATTCCGGCCGCTTGGATATCTTATCATCATAAACCACCTGTGCCCGGCAGAAATCTGTGATAAGTTCATCCGTACTCATCTGTTCCATGTGGCTCGTGCCGTACAACGTATAACTCTCCATGTCATGTCCGGCTTTGATGATCTCATCGATGATCTCCTGATCTTCTCCCGCATCTATCGCGGAGATAAAAAAGGTTGCCGTCATATCATGCGCATCCAGATATTCCATGATCTGTTGAATCACCAGACTGTCCGCAGTCCCTTCAAAGCAAAGTGCAACTTTCTTATCGACAGTGTTAATGTCTGTGACGACCATAGGAAGCTCAGGATCATCCATAAGCTTCTGTTTCGCTGCCGCGATCTCCTCCGCCGCCGAGTAATCCGCTTCCTGAATGATCTCTGTCTCCTCCTGCACCACCATCTTCTTTTCCGGTTCATTTTGTAACCATAGATAAAAGACGCCGCTGCCTGCTGCCAGAATCAACAAAGCTAATGGAATGAACGCCCATTTTTTCCTTCTTCCCATTCTCTAAACCCCTTTACATCCCGTATAGAAACAAAAAAGGTCTTACACCTCATGCATAAGACCTCCTCAACTGCTAAGCTGCTGACGGGAATCGGACCCGTGACCTCCGCACTACCAATGCGACGCTCTACCGACTGAGCCACAGCAGCATTCCGATGTTGAATTTACTCAATCACCATTTTGTAGTATATCATAGGCATTTTGCCCTTGTCAATAGTCCACAGCCGTTATCTACACACTTATCTACACACTCTTTTGTTTACTTATTTATTCATCTCTCTGCTTTTTTTAATCTTTTCTTCAGTTTCGTCTTGATCCTCTGCAGTGCATTGTCGGTTGATTTATCGTCCCGATCCAGCACTTTGGCTATCTGCTGATATCCCATACCGGTCAGATACAGATCAAACACCTGCTTCTCAAAATTGCTGAGTTCCTGTTCGATTGCCTGCTCTAACTGCGTCACATTCTCTCTGTCGATCACCATCTCTTCCGGACTCTGCCCTTCATGAGCAGCAAGTATATTTACAAGTTCCTCCTGCTCACCTTCATGGTTTGTTCCCACGCTGCCGTACAGTGATATGTAAGTATTTAACGGAATATGCTTCTGACGCCTCGAAGCCTGCACTGCCGTGTACATCTGTCTGGACACACACAGATCGGCAAAGGTCATAAAACTCACGTCTCTGCCGCAATCATAGTCCCGAAGCGCCTTGAAAAGCCCTATCATTCCTTCCTGAATCAGATCATCATTATCTGCCCCCAGTATGTACATAGACTTAGCTTTGCTGCGCACCAGATTCTTATATTTATTCATGAGATATTCAGTGATGCCGCTCTCTCCGTCTCTCAAGCGCACTATGAGTTCCTCATCGCTGTACTGTCTGTAATCTTTTTCCATTAATTCCTGCTTCCTCTATTCCTGATCCATCATATGGGACTGAGAATCATTCTGCATGTCATTTTCTGACACCGACTCCTGCTCCTCATCAGCTTCTTCATAATGCTGTATAATCTCTGACGCAAAATGTTCCGCCATGATCTGATATCCCTCATGGTTAGCATGTACACCGTCCGGTACATAGTCCGCTACCACGTTTGCATCATGTGAGTCCAGAATATTGGAGTTATACAAATCGATCACCTCAAAATCATACTCTTCTGATAATGTCAGTATCACATTCACAAAATCCTGCTGCGGAAGAAGATAATCACGCTCGATCATCAGATAATCATGCAGAATATTCGGCAATGGTGTCGCAAAAAATATCTCTGCATCAGGATAATTCTCCCTAAGCCCCTTCATCAGTTCATTCAGATCGCCGCAGAAAGTCCTGTAACTGCGCTCTTCCAGATTGCCAAACTCCTTGTCGGAAACACAGAATCCGTCATTCGTGCCTCCCATGACAATAATGACATCTGTATCCTCCGGTATCTCCTGATACCTGTCCACATATGCATCCGCCCAATATCTGCCGATGGAAGAACCACCGATTCCGAGATTATATACTTCCTCTGCCCCCAGCAGTTCCTTAAGCCTTGCCGGGTAAGAATACTGCTGATAGTCCTCCTCATTTTCCAAGTTTGCCGCTGCTGTGATACTGTCACCGAGACAGGCAATTTTTAATCCCGAAAAATCCTTTTTATTCTCGGCAATCCGCTCTCTGTCCGACTGGTTGACCTCCAGCGTCTCCTCCAGTGAAGTACGCAGCATACGACGCTCTTCCAAGGACATATTGTCAGGCTGCTCATAAATATTTCGCCATGCATCAAAAATACTGCTCTCCGTCATGGAACCGTCATAATAATTGATTTCATCGTTGCCGGATATTGAACCGTTACCCGATACCGTACTGTTGCCTGACACTGTACTGTTACCAGAGACTGTGGCATTGCCGGACACTGTAGCGTTACCGGAGACAGTATCGTTCCCGGACACTGTAGCGTTACCAGAGACTGTACCGTTGCCGGACACCGTATCATTCCCCGACACCGTACTGTTCTCGGAGACGGTGCTGTTTGCCGACATGGAATCATCACTCTTTCCCACTTCTCCGCTCTGTATCTGCGCAATAAAGCGTTCCAGTTCTTCTTTATCCTCCGTCAACTGCATGATCTCCGCCTGCATCTCCTGCACACGGCTCTGCGCCTCTTCATTACGCGCAAAAACCTGTGCGATCTCCAGTTCTTCCTGCTCCCTGGCAAGCCGCCTGTTCGTATCGTATGTATCATACGCTTTTAAACCGACCGCCGCCGCCAGAACCGCCGTCATTATAAAGATCATCACCAATAAAATTTCATTTACTCTTTTCATCTTATATCATCTGACTTTCATTGCCATCATTCACTGTTTATCCCACATCACTATGCGCGATACATGTATTCTCTGCTACTGTCTCTGCCGCACGATTTCATACGCCAGCACACCCGCCGCCACCGAAGCATTCAGGGAATCAATATCTCCGTACATCGGAATAGCCGCCGTAAAATCACATTTTTCTTTCACCAGCCGCCCCACGCCGCTTCCCTCACTGCCAATCACCAGACCAATCGGTCCTTTCAGATCCAGATCATACATCCGGGTCCCGTCCATGTCCGCACAGACAAACCATAATCCTTCTTTTTTAAGCTCCTCTATCGTCTGTCCGAGATTTGTAACCTTTGCCACGGGCGTATAGTTGATTGCCCCCGCAGATGCCTTCGCCACCGTCGCTGTCAATCCCACCGCACGGTTTTTGGGAATGATAACTCCATGTGCTCCCGCCAGATTGGCAGTACGAATGATCGCACCTAAATTATGTGGGTCCTCTATATTATCCAACAGGAAAATAAAGGGTGCCTCTCCTTTTTCCCTCGCTTTATTAAGAATATCATCCACTTCTGCATAGGTATATGCCGCCGCATAAGCAATGACTCCTTGATGTTTGCCTGTCTCGGAAATCTGATCCAGCCTTTCCTTTGCCACATACTTGATAAGAGCGCCTTTTTTGGAAGCTTCCCTCTTAATAGTCAGAATCGGTCCGTCCTGACAGCCGTCCAGAATAAACAGCTTGTCTATTGTTCTTCCGGCACGAAACGCCTCGATCACAGCGTTGCGCCCTTCTATTGTAAATTCGGTATATCCCATTGTGGTGTTGTGTCCTTTCTTCGATCAAATATCTCAATTATATTGTCATGCCGATTCTTGCAATCGCTTCACGAATCAGATACAGCATCCGCTCCTGCTGTCCCTGCAAATACAGATACCCGCAGAGTGCCTCCAATCCGGTTGCCTTACGATATTCAATGATGGAAGCATTCTTGGCTGCCGTATATGACTTCGCATTCCGCCCGCGATGGTACACTGCCGCCTCTTCCTGCGTCAATTCGTCTTCCAGCGCGTCAATCATCTTCGCCTGAACACGGGCATTCACATATGCCACCGCCTTCTTATGCAGATTGTTGGCAGACTTATTTCCACGCTCCACCACGATTGTCCGTATGACTAAATCATAGATGGCATCACCGATATATGCAAGCGTCAGAGGAGAATAAGTGCGTATATCCACTTCCTTGCAGTCAAAATCTCTCTTGATCGCATCTAAGATCGTTATGCTCTCTTCCATTTAACGCCCTCTCGTGTATCTTCCAGAATAATCCCCTGTGCTGCCAGAGTATCCCGAATCTCATCTGCTCTCGCGAAGTTCTTCGCTTTTCTTGCATCCTGTCTCTCCTGTATTAACGCCTCAATCTCCGTGTCTAAGATTTCTTCTTTCTTATCCACGATCAGCCCGCAGATATCGGACAGCATGACGATCTCATCCTTAAGCGCCTGCACGAAAACCTTGCCGGATTTCTCGGATACATTGGTATTTGTAAATTTCACTAATTCAAAGATTGCCGAGATCGCGTCTGCTGTGTTAAAATCGTCATCCATCGCCTCGTCGAACTTGGTAATGAAACCTTCCGCTTCTTTCTGCAGTTCCTGCTCCTCCGCTGTCATTTCTCCGTCAGCCGCATTTTCAAGCAGATAATTCAGATTCGTCACACTCGTCACAATACGGTCCAATCCATTCTTCGCCGCCTCCATCAGATCGGCGCTGAAGTTGAGCGGGCTCCTGTAATGTGCTGAGAGCATAAAGAAACGAAGTACCTGCAGATCATATTTCTCGCTGATATCCCGCACCGTAAAGAAATTCCCGGCAGATTTGGACATCTTTTTATTATCAATATTCAAAAAGCCGTTGTGCATCCAGTATTTTGCAAACTCTTTGCCATTGGCTGCCTCCGACTGTGCAATCTCATTCTCATGGTGAGGGAAGATCAAGTCCTCGCCGCCCGCGTGAATGTCAATCTCCTCGCCCAGATATTTCTTACTCATCACGGAGCACTCAATATGCCAGCCCGGACGTCCCTCGCACCAAGGAGACTCCCAATAAGGCTCCCCTTCTTTCTTAGGTTTCCACAGCACAAAATCAAGAGCATCCTGCTTCTGATCCTCACCGGACACCAGAAGGGAACGCCCACCACTCCTTAGATCGTCCAGATTCTTGTGTGAAAGTTTCCCGTACTCTTTGAAACTTCTCGTCTTATAATATACCGTGCCGTCCTGCGCCACATAGGCATGACCTTTATCGATCAAGGTCTGAATCATCTCGATCATACCCCCGATCTCCTCGGTCGCCTTCGGATGTGTTGTCGCCTCCTTGACATTGAGCGCCTCCATGTCTTTTTTGCACTCTTCGATGTAGCGCTCGGAGATCACGGAAGGGTCCACCCCTTCCTCATTTGCCTTCTTAATGATCTTATCATCTACATCCGTAAAGTTGGAGACGTAATTGACCTCATATCCTTTATGCTCCATATAGCGTCTTGCCGTGTCAAACACGATCATCGGTCTGGCGTTGCCGATATGAATCAGGTTGTATACAGTCGGTCCGCAGACATACATGCTGACTTTGCCCTCCTGCAAAGGTACGAACTCCTCTTTTTGTCTTGATAATGTGTTAAAAATTTTCATATTACATCTCCTCTTTACTGTTCTTCTGTTTCATAGCTTTCATTTCCCGCTCCAAATCAATTAAGCGGTTTGTCAGTTCCGCATTGGCACGCTGTAATCCCGTAATATCTTCCCGCACGGGATCGGGCAGGTTGATCTGATCCA
>JAAGKN010000585.1_pt1 | contig 52575 bp, 42 predicted proteins | sample 6206371 | NCBI WGS metagenome assembly JAAGKN01 (sample SAMN11533720, study PRJNA540317) | gut metagenome | isolation source: fecal pellets from male and female animal of same cohort | host: Peromyscus leucopus | place: USA:CA | collected 2017
TCTGTCCTGCGGGAGTCCTTTTTTTATTCAGGATGCTCCCTCCCGCATGCCGCCCGTCTGTCACGCCATGCTCCCCGCATGCCTGTAGGGACGCTTTTCAAAGCGTCCGCCGATAGCCAGGGTAATATATCAATTGTTTTGGCCTTCCTTCTCCCGGACGCTTTTAAAAGCGTCCCTACAGGCATTGTTTATTTGCGGATGCTATACGCTCTATTAGTAAGAGAGGTGTTGAGTAAACTAAATGTATGGTTTTCTGCGTTAGTCTGTTATTGAATGCGTGCGAATGGGTACATTTGTTGAGTAAATTAATGGATTTTCTGAATTATTGTTGTTTGTATTCAGATAATTACATACCTTTGCCACTGTTTACACCTCTCTTACTAAGAGAGGTACCGTTGGCTTGCCGGATTTAAAAGGCGTGTAAGCAGCGATAGGAAAAGGAATAGTGATTGGATGAGTTTGATTAATAGAATTTTATGTTTTTCGTTGGTTTGCGCCGGGCTGTGTAATCCTGTTTACGCGGAGCAAGTTGTGACTGACGTTGATTTTGGCAAGGCGGATAAATGCACACCGGACTCCTTGTCGCGTCTGATGCTCAATTATAGTATGGATGTCCGTTGGGTGAAGGGCAACGAGCGTTTTGTGGTATACTCAAAGGAATATGTGAAGGGAGATGATAAGATGCTCCGGTATTACCTGTTGGATACGCATACCAAGCATACGCGTTTACTCTTTGACTCGGAGCGTTTGGCCGAGCTGCTGACTCCGTATGTAGACAAGGATAGGTTGCCCTTGCGTGGTCGTATCTATCTGAATGAGATTTCCATGAGAGGGAAGGATGCCGATCGTCTCTACTTTTCATGTACGGGCAAATCCTGGAAGTATGATGTGCGGGCATCCCGGTTGGTTCCGGCTGAGGACGGGGAGAAGAAAAAAGCGGATTCTGGTGTCCGCAGGGAGTATTGGAAGGATTACAGTGCAGACAGTCTGTTCTATGTATATGCCTACAAGCATAACCTGTATTTGTGTGAGGTGGCTTCGGGCGACACTGTGCAGCTGACGGCCGATGGAGAACACTATCACTCGTATGCTTCCGGAGGAAACGGGGGCAATCCGGTGGAAGGGCATGCCTCGGGAATCGGCAAATGGGTGGGCGACACGCACAACTACCTGTTGATACGGGAGGACAAACGCAAAGTGGGCACACTGACTTTGGTGAACAATCTGGCGACACCCCGTCCCAAACCGGTCAGTTACAAGTTTCCGATGCCCGGTGACAAGGATGTGGTTCAGTATAGTGTGTATGAGGTGGACGCCGATAGTGCCCGCATCTATCCGCTAGACGTGAAGGCCTATCCCGATCAAATAATCGAGATACCTCGCTTCAAGATATTCACACAGAGCGGAGACTACGCTTATTTCATCCGTAAGAGCCGTGCACAGGATCAGGTGGATCTCTGCCGGGTGGATGTGAAGCGGCGCGAGCTGAAGGTATTGATTCACGAGGAGTGCAAGCCCCATCTCAACGAACAGCTCTTTGCCTACCATGTGCTCAACCGCGGCAAGGAGATCCTGTGGTGGAGTGAACGCAACGGACGCGGACAATATTTTCTTTATGACGGAGACGGCAAGTTGAAGAATGCTGTCACCACACCCGACTTTGTGAGCGGTGCTATCGAGCGGATAGATACCGTAGGGCGGAACATCGTGTTTCACGGTTATGGCCGGGAGACTGGCGTGAATCCCACCTATCGCTTTTATTATAAGGTGGGATTGGATGGCCGCGGACTCACCTGTCTGACACCGGGGAACGGATACCATGAGGCCACCTTCTCGCCGGACGGAAAGACATTGGCGGATCGCTGTTCGCGCATGGACATGGCTCCCGACCATAATATATATGACCGTAAAGGTCGGCTCGTGGCTCATTTGGGCCAGTGTGATCTCACGGCTTTGTACGAATGCGGTTGGCGTGCCCCGGAAGTGGTGCAGGTGATGGCGGCCGACTCCGTGACTCCGTTGTATGGAGTGGTGTATACACCCTGTGACATGCAGCCCGGACGTACCTATCCGGTGATTAGCAATGTATATCCCGGTCCGCATACCGACTTGGTACCGGAGACGTTTACGATTGACGATAACGGTAACCACTCCTTGGCTCAGTTGGGCTTTATCGTCATCAACTTTTCCTATCGGGGCAGCAATCCCTACCGTGGCCGGGCATTCTACACCCACGGGTACGGCAACCTGCGCGACTATGCCTTGGCCGATGACCAATGCGTTATCCGTCAGTTGGCCGAACGTTATCCCATTGACCTGACCCGTGTGGGCATCTACGGTCATTCGGGTGGCGGCTTCATGACAACGGCCGCCATGCTCACCGCGCCCGATTTCTATAAAGTGGGTGTGGCTGCATCGGGAAACCACGACAACAATATCTACACCCAATGGTGGGGTGAGACATTCCATGGAGTGACCCAGCAGACCGACAGTCTGGGCAACGTGACTTTCTCCTGCAAGATCCCCACCAACATCGAACTGGCATCCCGGCTGAAGGGACGGCTGTTACTTATTACCGGAGATATGGACAACAATGTGCATCCGGCCTCCACCATCCGTATGGCTCATGCGCTCATCAAGGCGCGCAAGCGTTTCGACATGATGGTGATTCCCGGTGCCGACCACGGGTTGGGCGATGCTTACTACCAAAACCTCATCCGTTATTACTTCGTGGAGCATCTGCTGGGTGAAAAGAGAGACGATATAGACATAGTGAAGCATCAATAAGAAGAAAAAAGAGTATATGGCGAAGGTATATAAATGGATCTGTCTGTTGCTGTTGGTTTTTCTCAGCGGGGTGGATGCCATGGCGCAAAAGCCCGTTGTGGCTCACGGTACGGTGAGAGCTACAGACGGTGAACCTCTGCCCGGGGTCACGATCCGTGTGAAAGGCAGCAAGGAAATGTCCATAACGGATATGGACGGACGTTTCAAACTCAGTGTGCCGGAAAATTCCGTTCTTACGTTCGACTATCTTGGTCACAAGACAACCGAGAAGAAGGTCAGCGGAAAGGCGATGGACATTGTGCTGGAAGAAGACCACAAGGAACTGAGCGAGGTGGTGGTCACCTCCGGCTATTACCAGACGGATATCCGCAAGAGTACCGGTTCGGTGGGCATCCTGAAAGAGGAAGATCTGAAAGACGCACCATTGGCCAATGTGGACATGTTGATGCAGGGCAAGTTGGCCGGAGTGAACGTACAGGCCACTTCCGGACGCCCCGGCGAATCGGCCAAGATACGCATCCGTGGCACCAGTTCCATCACGGGCAACAACGAGCCCCTGTGGGTGGTGGACGGGGTGCCTCTGCAGAAGGATCTACCCGAGATGGGCAGCCGCTATGTGCGCACCGGGGATTTCAGCACCATCTATGCCAATGGTGTGGCTGGAATCAGCCCGCAGAATATCGAAAGCATCAACGTGCTGAAAGATGCGGCCGCTGCCGCCATCTACGGATCGCAGGCTCAGGCCGGTGTCATTGTCATCACCACCAAAAAGGGTAAGGCTGGTGCCACGCGCCTGAACTACTCCGGTTCCGTGTCCGTCCAGATATCTCCCTCGCGTGATGCGCATCTGATGAACTCCACCGAGAAACTGGCCTACGAGCAAAGCATCTGGGACGAATTCTCGGCTGCCGGATACGCCTCCGGCAGTTATTATCCGCGCATCGGAATCGTGGGACAGATCCGTTCCGGTTACGGAAAGTTTGCCGGTATGAGCGTGGCCGAGCAAGATGCCTATATCCGTGAGCTGTCGAGCACATCCACCGATTGGTTTGAGGCCATGTTCCGCAACACGGTGTCCACGTCCCACAATGTGGCCGTGTCCGGCGGTTCGGACAAGATGACCTTCTATGTGTCCGGCGGACTGAGCACCAACAAAGGTATCGTGAAGAAGACTGCCAGCGACGGTTATAACTTCAGTGCCAAGATCAACGGAACGCCGTCGCGCCGGCTCTCCTACAGTGTCAGCGCCGATTACTCCAATCTGAAGAGCCTGTCGTCGAGTAATTCGTTCGACATCTTCCGCTATGCCTACTTTGCCAATCCGTATGAGAAACTCTACAATGCCGACGGCAGCTATGCGGCGGACAACACCTATTTCTCGTTGGCCAATGCCAACGGATCCACCAGCTCGCCCCTTCCGTCCAACGGTGTGAACATGATGCGTGAGATAGACCAGACCAAGATGGAAGCCATCAGCGCCACCACCACCTTGCGTGCCGACCTGACCTGGCGCATCACCGACGACCTGCGCATCTACGGACTGGCCTCTTACACGAGCAGCAACGACGAGTCGGATAACGAAGTGGGGCAGGACACCTACACAGCCTGGCTCGACCGCCCGTTCGACGATGCGGCGATGAACTCCAAGCGTATTTACGGTTCCCTTACACAGACTTCCAACCGCAATTCCTCGTGGCTGTTGCGTGCGCAGGCCAACTACAGCAAGGACTTCCTGCGTATCCATCATATTAGTGCAGTGTTCGGTACGGAAGTGCGCAAAAACTTTGCCAAGACCCTCTTCAGTAAGCGTTACGGTTACGACCCTGTCACGGGAAACCACTCCTACCCGTTGCTGAACGGGAATTCCTCCATAGCCACGGACATGGAGTCTTATCAGGCTATCCTGAACGGGTGTAGCGGACAGAGCCGCACGGAGAATGCATTTGCCTCCTTTTACGGTGCGCTGGACTACGTGCTGATGAACCGCTATGTGATTAACGCAACTGCCCGTTCTGATGGATCGAACAATTTTGGTAGCAAGGAACAGTTCAACATGACGTGGTCGGTGGGCTTGGGGTGGAATCTCGACGAGGAGCGCTTCATGAAGCGGCTGCAACCCTATGTGAGCCACGCTACGGTGCGCATGTCGGTCGGTCTGACAGGAGGTGTGAACAAGAGTGTGTTCCCCGTGCTCATCATGGACTATCTCACCTCCTTCCGCAACAGCGATACGCAGGCCTACCGGTTGGGACAGATCGGCAATGCGCCCAATCCCCACTTGCGTTGGGAACACACCCGCGACTGGAATGCCTCTATTGATTTGGGGTTCATGCGCGACCGCGTGGGGCTTTCCGTATCGGGCTACCGTCGTTTGGGCTACGACCTGGTGACGCCTGTGGCTGTGGTCACAACGACCGGTTTCAGTACGCAGAGCTACAACACGTCCGAGCAGGTGAACCAAGGTGTGGAGTTCATGGTCAATGCCACCCCTGTCCGTACAAAGAACTTCAGTTGGCAGGTGTCGTTCAACGCGGCCTACAACCAGAATGTGCTCACGTCCTACAAATCGCCCACCGGTTCCGTATTGGGTGATTACTACGAAGGTTACCCCTTGGGCAAGGTGTTCACCGGAATATCCACGGGCATTAATCCCGAGACGGGACTCTACAACTACAAGGCCCGCCCCGATGCCGTGTTCAATACTTTGGCCGACAAACGTGCTTTCAAGAACTATCTCTTCTACATCGGCACGAGCAACTACCCTTGGACGGGAGGTCTGTCCACTCATCTTACCTATAAAGAACTCTCGTTGAGCATCAGTACTTCCTTTTCGCTCAACGGCAAGGTAAAGAACCGCATTAGTCCGGTTGCCTCTCATACCACAATCTACGGTTCGACCACCAACTCCATACCTACGGACAGGAATGACGTCTATGTGGCCCATCTCAACGTGCCGCAGGAAGCTGCTCATCGCTGGACTCCAACCAATCCCATTACCGATGGATACCCCCGTCTGATTGATGCTTACGGACCGGCACTCAATCTTGATGTGGATTTGCCCACCTCCTCAACCATCACGGACTGTGTCTATTACGAGGATGCTTCCTATTGGAAAATCGGTTCTATTACGCTGGTGTATAATTTGCCGGAGCGTATTTACCGCAAGATGGCTATGACCGGTATGGGGGTCTCTTTCACGGCCAATAACCTTTGGATTATTTCCGGCTATTCAGGTATGAATCCGGAAACGCCCGGTGCCGTCTATCCCATGAGCCGTAGTTTTTCCGTGGGGCTTAATTTAGGATTTTAATCAAAGTATAAGTATTGAAGATGAAAAAGAATACACTATATCTTCTGTTGTTCTCGCTTGTCTTGAGCGCTTGCAATGATTTTCTTGACATCAAACCCTACGGAAAAACCATTCCGCAGACAGCAGAGGAATTTTCTGCATTGATTCACAATATGCTCAGGGGTGTTGATGAGGGTGTGACGGAGGAACGCTACATCGTGGGCACTGTGGCGGAAAGTGCTATGTATGAAGAAATAGCCGACAACATGGAGACTAATCTGACGGAGTATCCCGGCGGACAGCTGCTAACGACCTATCTGGGAGATGTTGTGGGGGGATCGACCAGCAATCCCTATAGTTTGCTTTATCAGAATATCCGCAATTGCAATATTGTGCTTGATGAATTCAGCGATGGTCGTGACACACCCGAAGGACGTAACCTTGTGGGCACGGCCTACGCTTTAAGAGGTATCTGTTATTATCAGCTTCTGCGTCGTTTCTGTCCGCCGGCAGGTAGTGATGATGACATGCTCGGTGTCCCCCTTGTCACTACGTTCGACATGGAAGAGCGTCCCGTGCGTAGCTCCTTTGCGGAGACGGCTGCTCAGGTTGAAAGTGACCTCAATCAGGCGCTTAACTATCATGTGACAGACGAAATGTTTCGCGTGAATGATGATGTGGTCACCGGTTTTCTTGCTCGCTACTATTTCTGGACTGGACAATATAGTGCAGCCCGTACCATGGCGCAACGTCTGATGGCTAAGTATCCCCTGCTTGATGGAGAAGACTATCGCAACATGATGCAGGAACAATATGGGCTGAACGGCAACATGCTGATTAAGGGCAACCTGATGCGTACGGCTACATCAAGTGTGAGCGGTATTAGTAATTCGCTGGTCTATCGTCCGCTCAGCGTTCGTTTTGTGTCCCTCTTTGCCGAGGGCGACCGCGATATCCGCTATCGCCTTTTCATCGGGGCGAAACGGAAGAATGCCAAGACGATTTTCGCCTGCATGCGTGCGGCCGAGATGTATCTTATTGCGATGGAGAGCAGTTATCATTTGGGTGAGACGGAGGAGGCATTGCGCCAATTGAACGATTTCCGTCGCAGCCGTATTGAAAACGTGGAGGACTATACAGAGCAGACCTTGCCTGCTATCCGTGAGGATGAATATATACGGACTGATGCCACGGGAAAACCGCTTACCCGTCTGCTCTACGCCATCCTGTGTGAGCGCCGCAAGGAACTCTACATGGAGGGGGATCGCCTCTTTGAACTGAAGCGCAACGGGAGACCTGAGTTTTGGGTGACGCGCAACGGACTGAAGTACTACACCCGCCGGTTCATGTACACCTTCCCGCTGCCGGCCAAGGACGTGTTGTTGCAGCCCGGGCTAAAGCAAAATCCGGGTTATGAAGAAACCTATTAACCGAAAAGACCGAATGAAGATGAAGACCCTATTGAAAGGCGCCTTGTGCGTGATGGCTCTGTGGAGCGTTTTTTCCTGCGAACATGTGTCCGAGACGCCTGAGGTGAACATGGGCTATGAAACCAACTTCCGTATGCCCGACCCAGACTTTCTGACGGACGAGGACCGCGCCTTTATCGAGGCACAGGAAAGAGAGTACAATCAAAACGCGAAATAATTATTTTAACTCAATTATTAATCTAAAAAGGAAAAAGCAAAAATGAAGAAGTTTTTTTATGCCATGATGGCTTGTGCTGTGGCTCTGGTGAATGTGGCCTGCAGCGAAGACGATGACAACCTGGATGGTGGCAATGGCGGTGGTGCAGTTGTAGCGGAACAAATCGGTTATTCTTTTACTCAAAAAGCCTATTTGCTGGGTGAGTCAACCGAAGTGACTGTGGAATTGCGCAACAAGCAGGGACAGACTATCGTGGCTGACGAAGACATTCCAGTGACACTGTTGGTGGACGAAGCTACAACGGCTGTAGAAGGAATCAATTTTGAGGTGGTGAGCAAGACTGCAAAAGTAGAAAAAGGCTCTTACAAGTGTATGTTCGTTCTGAAGAGTATTGTGGCACCGGCTGCAGAAGCAGAAGACGGTGACGCCATAGAAGAACCTGGCAATACTATTGTGCTTGGTCTGCAGTTCGAGAACACGAACAAGTATACCTTCCAGGGCGGTGCATATCCGAAAGCCACGGTTTCCATCCTTGGTAGCATGGTGTCTGATCTCTATGGTACTTGGGTGATGAACGAGTTGCGTACAGATAAGGATTATATGGAAAATATGTGGGGATTGGATTATACCGGTTTCCCTGCTTTTGAAGCTGCCGATAAGTTTATCTTCGAAGACGGTGTATTGAAAACCGAGTTGGTGTCCGACCTGAAGAACTATTTCCAACCTGAGTCTGAGTTTGTATTTGCAGGAGAGAACACAGTTGTTCGTCCGGTAGACTCATTCCAACCGATAACTTTGCAGCAGATTGAACTGAAGAACGTGAATCGTTATTTCTCTGCCACAGAAACCAGTGAGGATAAGGTTGCTCTGTTGGGTATGCGCAATATTACAGACGAGAATGGCGAGACATTATTGGACGTTTATCTTTTTGACTACATTTCTCATTCGTTTGCATTGGATTTGATAGACTATGGTATGTATGAGGAAACGAAGCCGGTGGCTTGGATGTCTGGAATGTATATCAACTTCACTTTGAAGAAAGCCAACTAATCCCGCTATTCCGGCATCCCGGTGATGCCAGACAGCATACGGTGTCTCCCGGTCTCTCATTTGAGAGGTCGGGAGACACTCCGTTTATTGGGGGCTACAGAAAGTGGGGCATGCTTTGTAGTCCGGATCAGAAAGTTTTTTATATCTTTATGCGTTCAAACCGATGAAATATATGAAAAGCAATATCGTGGCAATGGCCTTGGCAGGCTGTTTATGGGGAAACGGAGCACAGGCTCAGCAGCGCGACACGCTCCGGGTGTTTGACAGCGTGACGTTCTACGACGGCTATCAGGAAGCGGTGGTGGAACGTGACGTGGACGACGGAGTGTTGCGGCATTCCAATTCGTTGTATGCCGTAAGGATGACGGCGGAACAACTGGATGCCGTGGGTGACTCTCTGACGATGGACATCACCGTGAGAGCCTGCTGCGACAACTACGACCGCATCGGCAATGTCAATCTGGCGCTTGTGCCCAAGGGGGTGTCCACTTATCGGGCGGAAGATGTGACGCGTGTCGAACTGGGGCGCTTCATCACGCCCTTTATGGACAGGAACAAGCAACCCGATGCGGTGAACTATCGCTACGATGCTGCTTATCTCGCCTATATCCTGCGCGACCGTGAGCTGCGTCGAAAGTACGACCTGTGGATGGAACTCTGTTTGTTCGGTGTGCCTTATGCCGCACAGAAGCAGGTGGCCGGATGCGAGGGACAGATCACGACGTTTGAGGCTACGCTCGACTTCGTCTACCGTCCGGTGCGGCGGACGAAGCTGGCAAACAACGTGCTGGTGCCGGTGGTGTGCAAGAAGGTGGGCACCTACGGAGCCAATCTGAACAACTACGACAGTTTGGCTACCGACACACTGGGAAAGACCGTGCGCACGTGGGCATTCGACGTGCCCCGCACGGTGGCCGACGGACAGATTGTGCTCATCACCTCCAATCATGGTGCCAATGCGGGCGGTGAAGAATACAACCGCCGGTGGCACTATGTGTATGTGGACGGTGAACTCATCACTTCTTATATTCCCGGGCGTCCCACCTGCGAACCTTTCCGCCGCTTCAACACACAGGCCAACGGAATCTACGGCCGTTCGCCCAAGCCCGACTATGCCTGGCAGTCGTTCAGTAACTGGTGTCCGGGTGACAAGATAGATAATCGCATCCTCCAACTGGGGCGCGTGAAGGTCGGACGTCACACCCTGACGGTGTCCGTTCCCGAGGCACAGTTTGTCGAGAAACAGGGAGACATCCCCGTATCCGCTTTCTTCCAAGGACTCGTCAAAGGGCGATTGCCCGAGGTGGGTACGGCTCCGCAGATTATGGACACGTTGGCCGTTGTGCGGAAGGAGGGCGACCGCCTGAGCGTGGAGGTGGGAGAGAACGGACTGCAGTACATGGAGATCTGTGCGGCAGACGGTCGTTGCTTGTTCCGGTCCGAATACCTGACTCCGGTGGAGCTGACCCGATTTCCGCAGGGCGTTTATCTGCTCAATCTTTACTTCATCGACGGACGTGTGGAAACGCACAAACTGGAAAAGCCGTGAGAAATAACTCTAATCTTGAAAAAACAATGGAAGGATATCCGATAAAGCTTCACCGGCAACCGGTGAAACGCTATTGCCAGACGCTTGATCTGCGCGATGATAACAAATTGATAGCCGAATACAGACGGCGGCACGAACAGGGGAGCATCTGGCCGGAAATTGTGGCCGGTATCCGTGAAGTGGGGATTCTGGAGATGGAGATCTACATCTTAGGCACCCGCCTGTTCATGATAGTGGAAACCCCGCTTGATTTTGACTGGGATGTGGCCATGGCCCGTATGGCCGACTTGCCGCGTCAGCAGGAATGGGAAGACTACATGTCGGTGTTTCAGCAAACCGATGCCGGAGTTTCCTCGGCTGAGAAGTGGCAACCGATGGAACGCATGTTCCGTCTTTACGATTGATTGCGTTCGATGCGCAACACCTGTGAGCAATGTTCCACGATGGCCGGTCGGTGGGTGATGAAGATGAGTGTGCGTTGGCGGGTCAGGCGGGTCAGGTTGTCAAGCAAGCGTTGTTCCGTGGTCTGATCCAGTGCGGATGTCGCTTCGTCAAGTAGCAGGATGGCCCCTTGGCGCAGTAAGGCGCGGGCTATGGCGATGCGCTGTGCCTGTCCTTCACTCAGTCCGTCACCCAGTTCACCGCATCGGGTGTCCAGTCCTTCGGCACGTTCCAGGATAAACTCGGCACAAGCGTCGTGCAGGGCCTGAATCATCTCTGCTTCGGTGGCTTGCGGATTGCCCAGCAACAGATTGTCGCGCACGCTTCCACTGAACAGTGTGTTGCCCTGAGGCACATAGACGAAGTTGCATCGGGTGCGCGCGTCGCAGATCCATTCCTGGTGCCGGTTGTAGATCAGCACATTCCCTTCAGTGGGTGAAATCAAGTTGAGCATCAGCCGGATGAGTGTGGTCTTTCCGGCGCCCGTTTCGCCTAAGACAGCGGTACTGCTGCCTGGGGTAAAGTCGAACGAAAAATGATTGAGCACTTTCCGTCCGTCCGGAGTATACGTGTAGGAGACATTGCGTATGCTCACTCCGGCCGCACCTTCCATACGTAGCGGGTGGCTTGTGTCCTCCAGCGGAGCCTCTTCCAGTTCTATCAGTCGTTCGCCGGCAGTGAGCGTGTTGATCAACACGGGAATGAAGCGGGTCATATCCCGGAACGGTCCCTGTATCTGTCCCACCAATTGGATAAACGCCATCATCATGCCGTAGGTGATAGTACTTTCCTGCATGCGCACGGCTCCCCATAGAAAGGCCGTCAGGTAGCAGGAGGCAAAGCCTAGATTGAGGACCGTGTTGGAGAACGACGAAAATTTGGTGCGAGTCACAACCTGACTGCGCAGGTGAGCTTGTACGTTTTCCAGTCGGTCGGACATGGTCTGGCTGCGTTCCAACGTTTTCACGATGATGCGGTGTTGCACCGTTTCCTGCAGGATGCTCTGCACGCGGCTTTCGGTCTGGCGGATGTCACGCGTGAGCATGCGCATCTTCTTTACATACAATTTACTGAGCAGCAGGAAACAGGGTAACAAGATGACTATGAGACATGCCAGCCGGCTGTCCATGGAGTAGAGAAAGACAAAGGCTCCGATGAGCCGAACGCCCACGGCCAGCAGTGTGGGCACGGTTTCGGTGATGGCGTTGACCACGTCTGTGGCATCCTTCTCCAGGCGGTTGATGATGTCGCCGCTGTGACGGTCTCGTCCCGGCATCCACACGCTGTTGAGCATGCGTTGGAATAATCGTTGCTGGGTACGGTTGATTGCCTTCACCCCCAGCAAAGCGCGCAACCACTTGGACGATAATCCTACAAAGAGTTGTACCAGCAGAATAGCCACCAGATAGAGGCCGGCCTGCCACAAGGTTCCCTCCATTTTTCCCACCGCAATGTCAATGGTCTGTTTGGTGGCCCAGATAAAGGCAAAATCCAGTCCCACCACGGTGCATCCCAACAGTGCGTTGATACCGGCCTGCAGACGCAGTCCCCGGGAGGTATGCCATAGCCAGGTGAGTATATCCGTTATTGAGTAACGTTCTGTGCCAATCATGTTGTTCTTCTTTTTGCTCATCGGTTTGGGTGATTTATTCCCGTGCGTCCGCTCCCCACATCAGTTTCTGGCGCAGTGTGCTGAAAAATGTATTGGACGGGCGGCGGCACACCTTTATGTGATAAGGAGCTTTGCGCAGAATGAGCCGCGTGCCTTGCCTGCACGATTCGTTCCGTCCGTCGATAGCAACCAGAAAGTTATGGCTGCGGCTTTCCACGGTGAGTGAGATGACAGCGCTGTCGCACAAGGTGATGGGACGTATGTTCAGACTATGCGGAGCCACCGGAGCCAAGCCGAACGTGCAGGTCTGCGGAGCGATGATGGGACCTCCCACGCTCAGCGCATATCCGGTGGATCCGGTGGGAGTGTTGATCACCAGACCGTCAGCCTGATAAGTGACTAAGTATTCACCGTCCACTTCCACACGGATGCTGATCATTGACGAATGGTCGCGTTTGAGCACCGCTACCTCGTTGAGGGCAAAAGGGTAGCCCTTCAACGGATCTCCTTCGGCTGTGGCCTGTAGCAGGCTACGTTCCTCCACGGTGTAGTTACCCTGGAATATCTGTTCAAAAGTAGCCTCTATTTCTGCAGGCGATATGTCGGCTAAAAAACCGAGGCGCCCGGTGTTGACTCCCACGATGGGGATTCCCTTGTTGCCCACGCGGCGTGCAGCTTCGAGAAATGTTCCGTCTCCCCCCATGCTCACGGCCAGATCCGCCTCGAAGTCATCGTTATCGATCAGTGCGTCCGGTTGGATAGACAGATGCATCTGCGAGGTGATGTAATCGTGGAACGTCCGGTCCACATACAGTTCAACCTGTTGCTTGTCCAGCTGTGCCAATACAGTCCGGAGAGAAGCAGATTTGCCGGCCTGGTAGGCGTTGCCGAATAATGCGATTCTGAATTTGCTTGATGGCGCTGTTTGCATGGGCGGTAGGTTTTTTACGATAAATAGCCGATGATACGACCGCAAATTTAGTTATTTTTTCTAACTTTGCCTTTGACGTAATCAAATAAAAGAGAAGATGACAAAATTAAGTGTGAATATCAATAAGGTGGCCACCCTGCGCAATGCCCGAGGCGGGAACAATCCCGATGTGAACCGGGTGGCGCTGGATTGCGAGATCTTCGGAGCGGAGGGTATCACGGTGCATCCTCGTCCGGATGAACGTCACATCCGTTACAGCGATGTGTATGCACTGAAGCCGGCCTTGCACACGGAATTCAATATTGAGGGCAATCCCTGCCGGTCATTTATGGATCTGGTGCTGGATGTCTGTCCTGATCAGGTCACCTTGGTGCCAGACGATCCGGGACAGATTACCTCCAATGCCGGATGGGATACGCGTTCTCATCTGTCGTTCTTGACCGAAGTGGTGTCCGCCTGTAAGCAGAAAGGTATCCGCACCTCCATTTTCGTGGGAACGGATCCGGTGATGATCGAGTATGCGGCCAAGGCCGGTGCCGATCGCGTGGAACTTTACACCGAACCTTACGCCACGGCTTACGCTGCCGGGAGTGATGAGGCGGTCGCTCCCTTTGTGAAAGCGGCAACGGTGGCTCGCGAACTGGGGTTGGGCGTGAATGCCGGCCATGACCTGAGTCTGGAAAACCTGGCTCACATCCACCGCCGTATTCCTTGGCTCAGTGAGGTGAGCATCGGTCATGCCCTCATCTGCGATGCCCTTTATCTGGGCTTGCAGGAGACCATTAAGAGATACTTAGACTGTCTGAAATAAAAAGAAGAACAACAAATGAAATCAATTTATGTGTTTGCCGCCGAAGGCTTTGAGGATATAGAACTGTTGGCGGTTGTGGATATATTGCGTAGAGCCGGACTGCTCACGCAAATCGTTTCCGTCACCGGAGACAGAACGGTGACCACGGCACATGGCGTGCGCCTGGAGGCCGACCTGCTGTTTGAAGAGGCCGATATGGATAAGGCCGGTCTGCTGGTGTTGCCCGGCGGACTGCCCGGAGCACACAATCTGGCCGCTCACAAGGGACTGTGTGAGGCGATCTGTCGCCATCATGCCGCAGGCAGACTGCTGGCGGCCAACTGTGCGGCTCCACTGGTTTTTGGACGACTGGGATTGTTGCACGGGGTGAAGGCCACCTGCTATCCCGGTTTTGAAAACGAACTGGAAGGTGCGGTGCCCACCGGAGCGTTGGTGGAACACGACGGTCTGTTCATCACCGCCAAGGGACCGGCTGCCACGTTCCCGTTCAGTTATCTTCTGGTGGAATTGTTGGCCGGAAAAGACAAGGCTGATGCCTTGCGGGAAGGAATGATGTTTGCCGAACTGGTGAAATGAGCGACTATGCGATCATAGTGGCCGGAGGCAAAGGACTCCGTATGGGCGGCGAGGTGCCGAAGCAGTTCCTGCCCTTGAACGGACGTCCGGTGTTGATGCGTACGCTGGAGGCATTTCATACCTGCTGCCCGTTGATGGAGCTGGTGTTGGTGCTCCCTTGCGACCAACAGGACTATTGGCGGATGTTATGCCGTGAATACGCCTTTGATGTACCTTACCGGTTGGCTGATGGTGGAGAGACACGTTTCCATTCCGTGCGCAACGGACTGGCTCTTGTGCCTGCTGATGCCGGAGGGGTAGTGGGGGTGCACGATGGTGTGCGCCCGTTTGTGGCGGCCGAGGTCATCCGACGGACGTATGAGACGGCAAGGTGTTGCGGGACGGCTGTTCCGGTGATCGATATGATTGACTCTGTGCGCCGTACAATCACGACGGCCGACGGGGAGCAACGGAACGAAGCGGTGGATCGCTCACATTACAAACTGGTGCAAACCCCTCAGGTGTTTCGTCTGTCGCTTTTCCGCAAAGCTTACGAGCAACCTTTCTCGCCTCTTTTCACCGACGATGCTTCGGTGGTGGAGGCTTTGGGCGTGGACATCACACTGGTGGAGGGCAATCGGGAGAATATCAAGATAACCACACCGTATGATCTCCAGATTGCCGGTGTTTTGGCTGCCGGTCAACTCTGATGACGTATGAACGATATTCTGCAGCAAGATATTACCTATTTGCCAGGAGTGGGGCCGCAACGTGCCAAACTGCTGAAAGACGAGTTGCACATCTCCACTTTGCATGATTTACTTTACTATTTCCCTTACAAACATATTGATCGCAGTCGGTTGTACAGCATTCACGAGCTGACATCCGATATGCCGTATGTGCAACTCAAAGGACGTATATTAAGTTTCGAAGCCGAGGGGGAGGGGCGAAAACGCAGGCTGGTGGCGCATTTCACCGATGGCAACGGATTGGTGGATTTGATATGGTTCCAAGGTATCAAATATGTGGCTTCACACTATAAACTTAATACGGAATATATTGTGTTTGGTAAACCGACGGCGTATGGCGGGCGAATCAGCATAGCCCATCCGGATCTGGATCCGGCCGAAGGGTTGGCGTTGTCTGCCTTGGGCATGCAACCCTATTATACAGCCACTGAGAAAATGAAGCGGATGGGTATGAATTCCCGTTCGTTGGAGCGTTTCACGTCCACGTTGTTCGGCAGGATCAGCTATCCTCTGCCCGAAACGCTGCCCTCTTATATTGTGGAACAGCTCAATCTCATGTCGTTGGATGAGGCTCTGCGCAAGGCACACTATCCTGCGTCTGCAGCCGAGTTGCGGCGTGCCATGTTGCGGCTGAAGTTTGAGGAGCTCTTCTATCTGCAACTGAACATTCTTCGTTATGCGCGAGACCGTCAGTGTCGTTACCAAGGGTTTGTGTTTTCGCGGGTGGGCGATGTGTTCCATCAGTTTTACGATCGGTATCTTCCGTTCAGTCTCACCGGTGCGCAGAAGCGAGTGATCAAGGAAATCCGCAACGACATGGGTAGTGGCAGGCAGATGAACCGTCTGTTGCAAGGCGATGTGGGTAGCGGTAAGACGCTGGTGGCGCTGATGTGTATGCTCATTGCTCTTGACAATGGTTTTCAAGCCTGCATCATGGCTCCCACCGAGATACTGGCCGAGCAGCATTGTGCCACCTTCCGCCAGTTTCTGGGTGATATGTCGGTGGAGGTGGCTCTGCTTACCGGTTCTGTAAAAGGAAAGAGGCGTGAGGCCGTGTTGTCTGGAGTGCGGGACGGCAGTATACAGATACTTGTGGGTACACATGCCGTGCTGGAAGACACGGTTGATTTCCATGCCTTGGGATTGGTGGTGATTGATGAACAGCATCGTTTCGGGGTGGCTCAGCGTGCCCGTCTTTGGGGCAAAAATGTGCGTCCGCCCCACGTGCTGGTGATGACGGCCACTCCCATTCCCCGTACATTGGCTATGACGCTCTACGGTGATTTGGACGTATCGGTGATCGATGAACTCCCGCCCGGTCGCAAGCCCATACGCACCCTGCACCAGTTTGACAACCGCCGCGAAGGCATGTACAAAGCCGTGCGCCAGCAATTGGATGAAGGTCGTCAGGCCTATGTCGTTTTTCCGCTTATCAGCGAGAGCGAGAAGTTGGACATCAAGAATCTGGAAGACGGATACGAACACTTGTTGCGTGTTTTTCCCGAATACAAGATCAGTCGGGTGCATGGCAAGATGAAGCCCTCGGAAAAGGAAGAGGAAATGCGTAAATTTCAGTGTGGAGAGACCCGCATCCTCGTGGCCACCACGGTGATAGAGGTGGGAGTGAATGTGCCCAACGCCTCGGTGATGGTGATAGAGAATGCCGAGCGTTTCGGCCTCAGCCAGCTTCATCAGTTGCGTGGGCGCGTGGGGCGTGGTGCCGACCAGTCCTATTGCCTGTTGGTCACCCGCTATCAGTTGAGCGAGGATACCCGCAAGCGCATACAGATCATGACCGAGACCAACGACGGTTTCGAGATAGCTGAAGCGGATTTGAAATTGCGTGGTCCCGGTGATCTGGAGGGCACGCAGCAAAGCGGTGTGGCTTTTGATTTGAAATTGGCCAATCTGGCTCGTGACGGACAGATATTGCAACTGGCTCGCGACACGGCTCAGCGTGTGCTTGACGGCGATCCGCAAGGGACACTGCCTCAGAACGCTCTACTTTGGCAACAACTGCAGGCTTTGCGCAAGACGCATATCAATTGGTCGGCCATATCCTGAACTTTTTCGGTTCGAGCTCTTAAATTTAAGGTTTTTGTGTTTTCTTTTCCCAAAAAACATTAATATCCTTTGTGGCTTTTTAAGAAAAAAAGTATCTTTGCCGCAATTGCACGCAGGAATGCGATTGTTTTATCAATAAAAATGCTTCTGATTATGGAAAAAACATTGGTTCTTTTGAAACCCTGCACTTTACAGCGTGGCTTGGTCGGTGAGATTGTCAACCGCTTTGAAAAGCGTGGACTGAGACTGGTCGGCATGAAGATGATGCAGTTGACCGATGAACTGCTCAGCGAGCATTACGCCCACCTGCGTGAGAAACCGTTCTTCCAGATATTGAAAGACTCCATGATGGTTACCCCTGTGATAGCCTGTTGCCTGGAAGGCAAAGAGGCTGTGAAGGTGGTGCGTACGATGGCCGGTGCCACAAACGGACGGGACGCCTTGCCCGGAACGATTCGTGGTGACTATTGCGTGAGCAACCAACAGAATATCGTCCACACATCCGATTCGTTGGAGAATGCGGCCATTGAGTTGGCTCGCTTCTTCCGTCCGGAGGAGATTTTTGATTTTGGATCCTCTAATTTGGAGCGTCTGTACGCTTCTGATGAAATTTAGTATTAACAGTTAATTTTAGAAAAAAGAAGAAAGGAAAGAAATGAATTTTAAGTTCAAGGGAATCAAATGGGGTATCATTGCCGTACTGAGTGTGGCGGCTATTCCTGTTTGCGGGCAGGATCTGATTGCCAGTCAGGCACCCATTGATAAAAAAATGAGAGCAGTGGATTCGGTCGCCTTGCAGCGCCTGATTAATGATGAACAGCTCGACAATCCCTCATTTAGCCTTTATCCCGAGTGGAGCAATAAGTATGTACACCGCTATAATGCAGAGTTGCCGGAAGAATTCAAGATAGACTTGCGGCATTTCTGCATGCCTACGACCAGCCGTCAGATAACCTCCAACTACGGTTATCGTCGGCAGTTCCGTCGTATGCACAAGGGTTTGGATATCAAAGTATACATCGGTGACACCATTCGTGCGGCTTTCAGTGGCAAGGTGCGTGTGGTGGCTTATGAGGGTAAGGGATACGGTAAGTATGTGGTGATCCGTCACAACAACGGACTGGAGACGGTGTATGGACACATGTCGGCCCAGTTGGTGCGTGAAAACGATATTGTGAAGGCCGGCGAACCGATAGGCTTGGGTGGAAATACGGGACGTAGCACCGGTTCTCACCTGCACTTTGAAACCCGTCTGCTGGGTGAACCTATTGATCCGGCCGAGATGTTCAATTTCGAGGCACAGGATGTGACGGGAGACTTTTATGTGTTCCGTGCACATGCCGACAATACGGTGTTGGCATCGCACGACGGTAGCGGCGACAAGGTGATCCGTAGCGTCGCTTCATCGGCTTCCGTCAAAAAAGCTGCTGACAATCGGTCGGCGCAGAAGCGTCCCCGCGTGGGAGGCAACGTGCACAAGGTGAAGTCTGGAGAAACATTGTCCACAATAGCCCGCAAGCACGGTACTTCCGTCGCTCAATTGTGTAAGCTCAATCACATCAAGACCACTACGATACTTCGTCCGGGACAGATCCTGAGATGTTCTTGATAATATGCACAAAGGGGAGTGGCGGCTGATGTCGTTCTGCCCCGGTAGCGAAACCATAAAACAAGATGATTGCGGTTCATTCGTTTGCTGCAGTCATCTTGTTTCTCTATAAATACGATTTTAGGATACGCAAAGATAATTAGATTCTGATTTTCTACGTGAATGATGGAAACCCAGCAACAATTTGAACAGGTGATGGCCGAATGCCGGGAGCTTTTTGCCAAGAAATTACATGATTACGGGGCGGCATGGCGCATTATGCGGCCGTCTTCGGTCACCGATCAGATATTCATCAAGGCCAATCGCATCCGCAGCATTGAGGTGAAGGGTGTGGCATTGGTGGACGAAGATGTAAGCGGCGAGTTCATAGCCATTGTCAATTACGGTATAGTGGGACTGATCCAGTTGGAACTCGGTTATTCCGACAAAGAAGACCTGACGCCTGAGCAGGCCTTGGAATGGTATGATAAATTTGCACAGATCACCCTGCAACTGATGTTGCGCAAGAATCACGACTATGATGAGGCTTGGCGCGGCATGCGCATCAGCTCCTACACGGATCTTATCCTGATGAAACTCTACCGTACCAAGCAGATAGAATCGCTGTCCGGTGAGACATTGGTGTCGGAAGGAGTGGATGCCAATTACATGGATATGATTAATTATTCTGTTTTCGGGCTGATAAAACTGAAGTTTGGTGAGTAGGGTTTGGTTGAAACTCAGGTGGATTTGTGTCAATTTGGCCCGTCTGCTGCTTGCGTTTTCTTTCATTGCTTCGGGTTTTGTCAAGGCTGTTGATCCCCGGGGCACGCAATACAAGATCGAAGACTATTTGCAGGTGTTTGGGTGGGCGGACACGTTTCCCGACTTCTTTCCGCTGGTGGGAGCCGTGCTTCTCAGCGGTTTGGAATTTTGTCTTGGTGTATATGTGTTGTTTGGCATCCGGAGGCGTAATACCTCACGTGTCCTGCTGTTGTTCATGGCTGTGGTCACGCCCTTTACGCTCTATCTGGCTTTAGCGAATCCGGTAGCTGATTGCGGATGCTTTGGTGACGCATGGGTGCTCACCAACTGGCAGACATTCGGAAAGAATGTGGTGTTGTTGGCAGCTGCTCTGCTGGCCAACCGCTATTGGCGTCGTATGTCCCGACTCATCTCGGAGCGTAATCAGTGGATGATTTCCATGTATTCGATCCTCTTCATCTTTCTGTTTTCTTCCTATTGCATTTATCGTCTGCCCTTCATGGACTTCCGTCCCTACTACATCGGATCCGATTTGTCCACTATGGTGAAAGAGGGGCATGGCCCGCAATACGAGACCGTTTTTATTCTGAAAAAAAACGGGGAGCAGCGTGAGTTCACGTTGGATGAATACCCCGATAGCAGTTGGACGTTTGTTGACAGCCGGACAACGCTGGTCGGAGGCGACAGCCGGGCCGATGCCCGTGACTTGTCGATGATGCTTTTGCCCGATCAGGGCGATATTGCTCCGGAGGTTCTGCAGGATGACTCTTATGTGTTCCTGCTCACGGCCCCCCGTCTCGAACTGGCCGACGACACCTACATCGACCGCATCAACACGCTCTACGATTATTGTCTGGAGCGCGGCTACGGTTTCTATTGCCTCACCTCGTCGGATGCATCGGCCATCAGCCGGTGGGAAGAACTCACCGGCGCCGAATATCCCTTCTGCTTTACCGATGAACTGACGCTCAAGACGATGGTGCGTTCCAATCCCGGACTGATCTTGTTGCATCATGGAGTGGTGAAGAATAAATGGAGCAGTAGCGATTTGCCCACCGAGGAAGACTTGACCGGTCCGCTGGAAGAACTTCCGATGGCCAATCTTGTGCCTGAAGATTATTACATGAAGATAATAAATGTGCTTTTATGGTTTTTTGTCCCATTCATAATTCTTACCTTTGCAGATAGAATCTGGATGGGCGGTAAAATGTACAAGAGATTCAAACATAAGAATAGAATTATAAATCAAATTAAAGAAAGAAAAAACTATGAGAAAGAAAATCGTAGCAGGTAACTGGAAGATGAACATGAACCTGCAGGAAGGCGTAGCTCTGGCCACAGAACTCAAGGAAGCGCTGGCTGCCGATCAGCCCAACTGTGACGTCGTGGTTTGCACACCTTTCATTCACTTGGCCACTGTAGCCGGAATTCTCGAGAACACCGTTATCGGTCTGGGTGCTGAAAACTGTGCCGACAAGGAAAAGGGTGCTTACACGGGTGAGGTTTCCGCTTCAATGGTGAAGTCAACCGGTGCACAGTATGTAATCTTGGGTCATTCTGAGCGTCGCGCTTACTATGGTGAGACCGCCGAGATTCTGAAGGAGAAAGTAAATTTGGCTTTGGCTAACGGCTTGAAGGTGATTTTCTGCATCGGTGAGGTGCTGGAGGAGCGTGAGGCCAACCAGCAGAACGAAGTGGTGAAGGCTCAGTTGGAAGGCTCGTTGTTTGACCTGACTGCCGAGCAGTTCTCCAACATCATCCTGGCCTACGAACCCGTTTGGGCTATCGGTACGGGTAAGACAGCCACTTCCGAACAGGCAGAGGAAATGCACGCGTTCATCCGTGCCACAATTGCCGGGAAGTTCGGAGCTGAGGCAGCCGAGAACGTAAGCATCCTCTACGGCGGTAGCTGCAAACCTTCCAATGCAAAGGAAATTTTCTCAAAACCCGACGTGGACGGTGGTTTGATCGGCGGTGCCGCTCTGAAGTGTGCCGACTTCAAGGGTATCATTGATGCTTGGAAATAAGAGATGCTGAGGGCATGTCCCGAACGTCATTCACATACAAGCCGTTTCCTTGTGGAAACTTCCATCGGGAAACGGCTTTTTATCCCGTTTAAATTAGTAAACACCGGCGTATGAAACGTTATCTTTTAGTTCTGGTTTCGGTGTTGTGTATGGCCGGACAAGGCCTTGCGCAACAGACATTCACGTCGCATCTGCAGAGTATGCAGGCCGGGAAGGGCAATGTGGTGCTTCATCAGGATGCGGCCATAGACCGATTGGTGAACGGCACGCCTGCCACAGCAGCTTCCGTCACGGAGAGTGCAGCCCATGCCGTTTCGGCCTCGGATGTTCCTGAGACAAATGTTGCCGCCTCGCGCAACCGGATGAAATCTACCGGCTATCGCATACAGGTATATTCGGGAGGAAATTCCCGTACGGCACGTCAGGAAGCTACCCGGATAGGCAATCAGGTGAAAGCTTTGTATCCGGAACTGCAGGTATATACCCATTTCAAGAGTCCGCGCTGGATATGTCGGGTCGGTGATTTTAAAACCTACGAAGAGGCTAACGAGGTGTTCCGTGCGTTGCGTGACACACGGAAGTTCGGTGAGGCTATCATTGTGAAAAGCGTTATTTTAATTCCGTATTAATGGAAACACAGTTGAATATCTCCGACGATAATTTGTCAAGGCTTGCAGAGCATTATCGCGAAGTGTTGTCGCTCTTGGGGGAAGACCCCGGACGCGAAGGTTTGCAGAAAACTCCTCTCCGTGTGGCCAAGGCCATGCAGACCCTCACGCGAGGGTATCACGAGGATCCCGAAGCCATGTTGCTTTCGGCCCGTTTCAAGGAGGATTACAGTCAGATGGTCATTGTCAAGGACATTGATTTCTTTTCGCTCTGCGAGCATCATATTCTGCCGTTCTACGGCAAGGTGCATGTGGCCTACATCCCCAACGGCTATATCACCGGACTGAGTAAGATCGCCCGGGTGGTGGATTGCTTTTCCCACCGTCTGCAGGTGCAGGAACGCATGACGCTTCAGATCAAGGACTGCATCCAACGTGCGCTCAATCCGCTGGGTGTGATGGTGGTGGTAGAGGCCCGTCACATGTGTATGCAGATGCGTGGAGTGGAGAAGCAGAATTCCGTGACCACGACAAGCGACTTCACCGGAGCCTTCAATCAGGCCAAGACGCGTGAGGAGTTCCTCAATCTGATCAGTCATTCCGCGCAGTAAACGCGTGCATTTTTCTTAATAGGCCGGTTTGCAGTGCCGGCTTCATGTCATAAACCACAGCTGTCCGTCTTTGCGTCGGGGCATGTCTGTGGTTTGTTGTGTCCGTGCTTTTCGTCGTTTCCCGTGTGAATAAAATTAAGACTTGTCTTTATATATAAATAGGTGGATAATGTTAATCGGTATGCAAAGCCCTATATAACGTTAATGCCTTGTATTTTCTCCGGTGGAAAGGACTTCGCTATCCGGCTTTTTTATACCTTTGCCTCATCCGAAAGGGATGACAGATAAAATAATTTGTTCATTAATTTAAAAACCAAAACTATGATTTCAGACAAGTTGCAAAAGGCTATCAACGACCAGATAGCAGCAGAAGTATGGTCGGCCAATCTCTATCTTTCCATGTCCTTTTATTTGCAGAAAGAGGGTTACGACGGATTTGCCTTGTGGACCAAGAAACAGTCGCAGGAGGAACTGGAACACGCCTGTGCCATGGCCGACTACATGATCAAGCGTGGCGGTGTGCCCCGATTGGACAAGATTGACGTGGTGCCGCAGGAATGGAGCAGTGTGCTTCGTGTGTTTGAGAATGTGTATGAGCACGAATGCAAAGTGTCGCGTATGATCGACCATATTGTGAATCTTGCTGCGGCGGATGACGACAAGGCCAGTCAGGACTTCTTCTGGAATTTCGTGCGTGAGCAGGTGGAAGAGGAAGCTACAGCCAAGGATGTGGTGGAAAAACTCAAGAAGGCCGGTGAAGCCGGTATCCTGTATCTCAATGATAAAATGAGACTTCGTAAATAGTTTCATCCTGTTCTCCGGAGGGGGAACAGTCAAAAGGGGGATCTCCGCCGGTGGCCGTCAGGCTCACTGTGCGGAGATTTTCCTTTGCACGATCCTATCGTATGGTGAGCACGCGGTCGCCCCGTTGGCGCGCCAGCGAACTCTCTATCTCTTTCACCTCTTTATAGTGCTTCATGATGTCCATATACCGTTCCTTGTCCTGCAGAATGTCCGGTCGGCGCAGTTGGAGTAGTATTTGTTTCAGTTCTTCGTCCACGATCGCCAGTTTGAAGTCAGCCATCAGATGAGGCAACAACTCCACCAGACGCTCTTCATTGCTTACCACCTTTTGGCTTTTGGAGTGATATTTGCTCAGGATATAACGGTCGCTCATCAGTTCAAAGGCCAGGCTGCTGATGGCGGGTGAGGGATGGTTCATGAAGTAGCGCTCGGTGGTGAATCCCGGTTCGTTAAGGTGTTGCTCTGCCTCCTCCAGCAACTGGTTGTGCAGCGGGTTGTGAAACTGCAGGGCATCTTCGTCCAATGTGTAGCGGATATACTCGATCACTGTGAGCGGTTGTTCCTCGCCGTTTTCGTTTTCCACGTTGCACATCACCTTGTCGCCATAACGCACCAAGGCCTGCACCAGCAACAGCTCTTTTTCGTAAAACAGCATGTCCTCGGCTCCTGTCCGGGGGATGAAACTGAGCGTCTGCGCGGTTTCGGAAGTGGACTCTGTTGTAGTCGGTACGGATTCTTCGGGTGGAAAGTCCGGTGGAAAACGGTCGATGTCGGGTGGGGGAGGCGTGTCGCCTTCACCGGAAGCCGGTACGGCGGCCTGCGAAGAGGCCGATGCGGTATGGGGCTGTTGCTGGGCTTTCCGGTTGTGCTCCTGTTCCTGCTGCTTTTTCTTGTCCTCCCGCGCCTTCACGATGCAGCGTCCCACGGCAGCGGCCAGCATCTGTTCGTCCATGGCCAGCATGGCTGAGGTCTCGCGGGTGTAGAGTGTTCGGGTGATCTCGTCGGGGATCACAGAGATACTCTGTACGATATTGTTTACCAGGCGCGACAGCCGGATGGGGTCTCCCTTGGCCTCTTGCAACAGCAGGTCGGTTTTGAACTTGATAAAGTCCACCTGATGTTCGTTCAGATAGGCCTGATATTCCGTGGCGTTGTGCTTGCGGGCAAAACTGTCCGGATCATCGCCGTCCGGCAGCAGCAGCAGTTTCACGTTCATGCCTTCGGCCAACAGCATGTCTATGCCTCGTTCGGAGGCCTTGATGCCGGCGGCGTCTCCGTCGTAGATCACCGTGATGTTGTCCGTGAAGCGGTGTATCAGCCGGATCTGGTCGGTAGTGAGTGCCGTGCCCGAGGAGGCCACCACATTCTCCACGCCGGCCTGGTGCATGGAAATCACGTCGGTATATCCCTCCACCAGATAGCAGAGATCGTTTTTCACGATGGACTGCTTGGCCTGAAACAGTCCGTACAATTCCCGTTTTTTGGAATAGATGGATGATTCGGGCGAGTTCTGATATTTGATATTCACTCCTTTGGTGGCAGCGTCGAGCACGCGTCCGCCGAAGGCCACCACCTTTCCGCTCAGCGTGAACACCGGAAAGATAACACGTCCGCGGAAGCGGTCCTGCAGCTGCCCGTTGTCGCGTTGAATGCACAGTCCTGTCTTCAGCAGATATTCGTCCCGATAGCCTTTTGTCCGCGCTTCGCGCAACAGGGCATCCCATTGGTTGGGGCTGAAGCCCAGCTGGAACTTGGTGATGATGTCATCGCGGAACCCGCGGTTGCGGAAGTAGGCCATGCCGATGGCGCGTCCGTCCACCGTGTCGGTGAGCTGACTGCGGAAAAAACTGCAGGCCCATTCGTTGACGATGAACATGCTCTCCCGTTCGTTGCGGGCCTGCTGTTCCTCGTCGGTCAGTTCCTTTTCCTTTATTTCGATGTGGTATTTTTTGGCCAGATAGCGCAGTGCATCGGGAAACGACAATTGTTCGTGTTCCATGATGAAGTGAACGGCATTTCCACCTTTTCCGCAGGCAAAGCACTTGCACAATCCTTTAGCCGGAGACACCACAAACGATGGGGTACGGTCTTCGTGAAACGGGCACAAACCTTTGTAGTTGGCTCCGGCTCGTTTCAGGGTCACGAAGTCCGACACCACGTCCACAATCTGTGCCGCGTCCAAAATCCGGTCTACGGTAGCTCTGTCTATCATGCTTATTCTCCCATCAGGGTGGCCACGATGCGGCGCGGGCCGCCGTGGTCACGGAATTCACACAGGTATATGCCTTGCCATGTGCCCAGGTTTAGCCGTCCCCGGGACACGGGCAGGGTCAGTTCCACTCCGCACAATGTACTCTTGGCGTGGGCGGGCATGTCGTCTGCACCCTCCATCACATGAGCATAATACGGTTCGTTCTCCCTCACCAGGCGGTCGAAGATGCGAGCCATGTCGGCACGCACGTCCGGATCGGCGTTCTCGTTGATGCTCAGGGCGCAACTGGTATGCTTTACAAACAGGTGAAGCAATCCGGTGCCGGGCAGAGCCGGCAGGTGTTCCAGCACTTCGCGGGTGACGAGGTGAAAGCCTCGTGGCCGTGGTTTCAGGCTAAACTCGATTTGTTGTATCATAATGCAGCGACTAAATGCAGGGATAAAGGTACAATATTTCGGGCAAACCGACCGGTTTTTCTACGTCTTCTTTTTCAGAGGAATGAAAGTGTGTATTTTTTCATGTTGTATTAATTTTATTTAACTAAATCGGGGGGGGTAAATTTAAGCTTTTTAATAACTTTGCAACAAATCTTAAAAAAGATTTTCATTAGAGGTTGTCTTCCATACTTTGTTTCTTATACCGTCATCAGGTATTTGGGGGCCGAGATGTTTGCTGACTTTTATTGTTAACCCTTAATTTAATTTATGTATTATATTTATGAGAAAGTTTACTTTATGTTGGATGCTTATACTGTATAGTATGGTATCCGTGGCTCAGGATTTAGCCGATGGATGGTATGTTATAAAAGCGGAAAATAGTTTGCCGGGAGGAGTTACTTCGGGAAACAGCACCATTCTGAATTGCAATGATGAGGTTAGACAGGTTGTAGGTTCAACCATCAATTACTATCCGTTGAAATATGCGGCCTACGATGAATCGAAGGCTCCGGTAGCTTGGTTATATGTCACCAAAGGAACGACAATGTATCAGATTAAATCCATTAATGGGCACACGGTGAATGAAAACTGTACATCATCTCGTTCGCAAGAGAATTACAATGTTCCAATAAATATGGTATCAGGCTATTATAGAATAGGTGATACCGTTAGTTCTATCGTGGGAACTTGGTCGAGTTATTCTCCTACTGGAGGTGCAGAAAACCCTTATGTAGGTAAAAGTTCTAGGTCAGCCAAGGATTTTTCCTTCACTCCCGTTACAGAAGATCAAATTAACAGTTACGATATCTACACAGTCCGGATTATCGGTGCTGTGGATGCTGCGGAAATTGGAGACGACGTGCGCGTTACCTGTACAAACGAGAACAACAAGGGTATAGCGAGCGTGTATAACAACGGTTATTTCTTTCTGCCTGTCGGAACGGAAGTTACCACGGACGATTTCACGGCTCCGGACCAGGAACATTATCGTACGGAGATTACCATTGCCGACAAAGTGATTACCGTGGAATATCATCTTGTGATACGTGAGGCGTTGGAGGAAGCTGTCAATGCGGCCAAACTTGTCCTCGAAAGAAAAGGAGTAGGCTATCCTCTGGAGAGCGGATCGGAGCGTCCGGCTTTGCAGAATGCGTTGAGCGAGGCTGAGGCTATTTTGACGAGTGGGACACCCACGGAGCAAGATTTGAGTGCACTCAATAATGCGTTGAACACCTACGGTAGCACAACGAATGTCCTATTACCCGAGGACGGTAAGGCTTACACGTTTACCGGCGTGATGAAGAACGGTGTACGTCGTTATATGAATTACACAGAGGCAGGCTATGAACTGGTAGCGACCACCGATGCGGACAACTCCAATTATCCGGAGACGGCAAAACTGATCTGCCATCTGGTCGCTTCCGAAGCCAATACGAATACTTACGTGTTTACCAACAATGCCGGTAAATATTTCATATGGAGAGGCAACGTAGAGGGGTATAACAACAACAAGGGCTATTCCGACGAGTATGCCGTGGATAATAATGTTCCTTATTGTGTATTGAAAGTGGGCAAGTTGCTGAACGGCGGGGAGGTTGCTGCCGCAGGAAATGCAGATTTGATAGGTTACTTGTATGTGCAGGGATATCGTACCACAAAGGCGTGGAATTATTTTGTGCTTAGAACAGCCGGAGGATATGATCAGGCAGGAGCGCCTTTCTACAATGATAGTTATTCCTCTGCCATTGTGATAGAGGAGACGGACTATCCGAATACGGTGAAGCTGAATGCAGCCTCCGGTATCGATGGCATTGAACGCATCGGTACGTGGAGCGCACCGTTCCCCACGTTGGTGCCCGAGGGCGTGAAGGCCTACTACGTCACTTCTGCCGGAACGGAAGAAAATGGCTCTTCGGTGGCTTACACCATTCAGGTGCCCGACGGACAGGCTATCCCCGGGAACACAGGTGTGTTGCTCACGTCTACCGACGCATCCGTTGCTTCCGCCACCATGGTACCCGCTGCTGCCGAAGAACTGGCCACTATCCGCACCAACCTGCTGGGCAACTCGGCCGGGGCAGACAAGGAAATTCCTACAGAGGAATATGCCTATATCCTCACCGGCAAGCAGAATACAGAGGGCAGCACGGTGGTAGGTTTCTACCGTCTGAGTGCCACCAATCGTACATTGGCCATGAACAAGTCCTACCTGATTGCCCCCGCAGGCGCAAGCGGCGAGGTGGCTTCGTTCAGCCTGAAGATGGGCTTCGGCGACGAGACGGTTATCAGCGGAGTGGCTGCTGAGGCTCACGAGTCGGACGCACCCGTTTACGACCTGTTTGGTCGCCGCGTGACATCTCCCATCCGGAGTGGAATCTACATCCGCAACGGAAAGAAATTCACCGTGAAGTAATCATCGTATGTAAAACACTAATACTGAAAACAACCATGAAGAAAAACTATATAAAGCCCACAATGGTGGTGACCGATTGTGAGATGGAGGCTGAAATACTGTCCGGTTCTCCTACTATCCAGACATATGAAGAGGAGGCTGACGGATCGGAATCCTACAGCGTTACTCCTACATGGGGCGGACATAGTTCCAGCATTTGGGACGACGAGGATTAATCCTTCTCCCTGTTATGAGGAGAGAACCTCACAATCCCCGATGGATAGAGGAAAATGACTCCCTAAAAGAGTTTTACATACAAGGTATAATCATCTGCAGTAGCAGGTAGTCTATAAAAAGAAGAGGCTGTCTAACCATGAACGTTAGGCAGTCTCTTCTTTTTGGGGTTACTTAACAACAGGAAAAAGGCCGCCTAAACTTGTTAGACAGCCTCTTTTATGTGTGGATTGCTGTGTCGGCACTGTCCGGATGACCGGCGGAACGGTGGATAGGCCGATGGCTGAACATCGTGTGGGAAATGACGGGTATGGTGGAAAAAACAGCTACGGTGAATCGCTTCGTAGTCGGTTTCTTTCAGGTCTTTTCTTCGGTTGGGTCCATCGTCCACCCCCTGTCGAAAAACCGTCAACTCCCTATCGAAAGTCTGTCAACCCCCTATCGAAAAGTTGTGTGCCCCCTATCGAAAAAGAGCAGGAGGCAGTCCAGCGATCCGGAAGGAATTCACGAACGGGTCTGTAAGGGCACTAATAACTGGTGGTCATATCCTCGGGAACGCAGATGTAGAAGTCGGCGCGTCCCATATTTTCCTGGTCCAGACGTTCCACGGACTCCTGACGCACGGTAGTGATGGTGCCTATGGTGGTGCCGGGACGGTATAGCAACAGATAGGGAATGATGCCACCGTTGTTGTCGGAATGGTAACTGCCGTTGATGTGCAGGAACTTGCCTTTCAGGTTTTGCGCAATGAACCATGCCATGGTGGCATCCTTGATGGCCTGTGCCTCGGCCAGCAGGCGCGAATCTCCACGAGTCCTGCCGCCAAGCAGCTGCATCATGCCGAAGGCTGCATTGCTCTGCTCCTCATCGTATGTGAACGGCACTGGCAGAGGAGGCAGATAGCGTTTGGCTTCGGTGGAGAGAGTGTCCAGATAGGCCAGACCTCGGTTCTTCACCACATTGGCATAGCGTCGGGGAACATTGGTGGCCACGAACGGAATGCTGATTTTCCTTGGCAAAGAAAACCACCGGATAATAGTCGGTGGAATAATTGTCCCACAGGCGTGCCTCGGCTTCGAAGCGGTCGTAGGAAATCTGCCGGTTCATGTATTCGTCCAGAATCAGCTGATTGTCGGCCTCCATCATTTCTTCGCCGATGACGAGCTTGTCGCCATGACGCTCGTACAGAGAGCGTGCCACGTTCAGTTCCATCCAGTGGGCGATGGGGCAGTTGTGGTTCTCGCCGAAGAAGACGACGTCTCTGTCGGCCAGCCGGTCTATCATCTGCCGGTAGGATACCTCCCGGCCACTGTTGTCAAACAGCGTGTAGGCCTTGGGACTTTGAGCCGCAGCCTGTGCGCAACCCAATGCGAGAAGCAGGGTGGCGCAGAAACTCCGGCAGGTGTTTTTTTTCAGAAAGTGTTTCATCCTTTTTTATGGTTTAAGTTCTTGGTTGCTCATGTAGAGAAGCACATACTTGTCCGTGTCCACATATTGGCGGAACGCATTCCGGATGTCGTCCGGCGTGATACTGTCCAGACAGTCCTCATAACGGGCGAAGTCGGTCAGGCTCTCTCCGTTCTTGATCAGTCCGGTCAGGGTGGTGCGCCAGATGGCAGTGTTGCTTTCGTCCAGTGCCTCACGTTTGTTGATGAGGAACGACTGTTTCAGCTTGTGCAGTTCCTCATCCGTCACGGGCTTTTCCTGCAGTTCCTGCAGCATCCCGTGGATCAGCGTATTTACCTTAGTCATGTTCTTGTTCTCGACCGAGGCGTTGATGTCGAAATAGAACACCGATTTTGGGGCTCCGTCGTAGAACAGCGAGATATAGGGTGAGTAGACCAGCGATTCACGCTCACGCAGATTAGATATCAACCGGTTGAATACGATGCTGTTCATCAGTTTTAGAATGAGAGAGTTGCGTAGTCCTGGCTCGTAGTGGCCGAAATACAGGTAGTCGAACACGGTTTGTGTCTCGTTGTCGTTTTCAAAACGTTCCACAACAGACTGTTCGGGCAGGCTCACCGGTTCCACTTTCCACTCCACCGGCTGTTCCGCTTTCGGCATGCGTGCAAACACGGAGGCAAAACGGCGGGTTAGCGTGTCGGTGTCGAATTTGCCGCAGATGATGTAGGTCGTGCGGGTGGGGTCGTTGTAGAGCCGACGGTAGAAGTCGGCGATGGAATCCAGATTCAGGTTTTCGACACGTTCAACGGCCGATATAGTTTCTTCGCGTTCCAGCGTGTTGCCCATCAACTGGTTGATGCGTGCCGACATCTGCCGATCCTGTGTGCGACTCAGCATCTTGTCGAGCAGCGATTCCTTACCGGCCGAGTTGCGCAGTTCGTTGCGTATTTCCTCGAAGTCGTCGTATCGCAGTTCAGGATCCGTGATTTTCTCATACACCAGATTGAAAAAGGCGTTGGCGTCTTGCTGCTGGAAGAAACCCATGAAACCGTGCCAATAGGCATCCATCGTGAGCGAGAGTGCCATGTCGTTGCGATAGAGATAGTCCTGCAAGCGGTCGTAGTCTGCCTTGGCAATGCCGCCCAGATCCATATAGCTGGCCGTACTCTCCAACTGGTAGAACTTTCCGTCGGGAATGGACGCCAGTCCCCCCGGAGCGAGTGATGTCATCAGGATGTTACCCTCCTCGGTGGTCGGTTTCAAAATCAGCCGTATGCCGTTGGTCAGTGTCACCTCCCGTATGCCTAACTGCGGGTACTCGCGTGTGTCGGCAATGCTGCTGTCTTCAAACGGATACTCCTGTTCCAGGCATGGAGGCGCTACGGCCTCAAGCACTTCTTCCTGCACCGTCTCCTTGTATTCAAAAGCCTGTGCGGGAAGTTTCTCTCCTTCGGCCCATGCGCGACGGATGTAATCCTCCGTGAGCCGGTCGGCGCGGTAGGGATGCACCCGGCCGGCCACCAGCAGGGCTTTGTTTTTGCATGCCAGCCATTCGGACAGTAAATCCTGCAGGTCCCGGCTGGTTACCTGTTCCACAGCCTCTACCACCCGGTTCACCTGCACGGAGTCGCTCACATGTGTGTCGCCGCTCAGTACATAATCGGTCAGGTCGTCACACCACAGGGAAGAGGGGCGGCCTTGCAGGTAGTCTGTATTTTTCAAGCGGCGGACAGACAGTTTGGCTACCCGTTCCACCTCTTGGTCGTGAAATCCGTATTCAAGAACACTTTTCAGAGCGTTGGACAGGGCGGTGATACATTCCGGAAGGTCGTTGTCTGCCCTCTCTTTGACGGTGAACACCAGATGCTCCTTGTCGCTCAGATACCAGTTGTTGCTCACGTCGCATGGGATACGTAGCTTCTGCAGCCGTTGGGTGAGGGCGCCTATCAGCATGGTGCCCGTTTCCTGTCGGAGCACGTCATGTAGTGTCCGGGTGATGACGCAAGGGTGTGGAATCATCAGTTCCACCTCATCGCGCAGCTGGAGCGAGTCGGTCACCTTGCTGATCTGTGTGCCTTTCCGGTACACGAGCGGGTAGGTGTGCGGTTCTGTTTTTCGCTTGTTTTTTTTCAGGTTGAACATCCGCTTTATTTGTTGTTCCATCAGTTTCGGCTCGATGTCGCCCACTACCACCAGTGTGGCCAGTTCGGGCACATACCACTTACGGTAGAACTCCCGCAAGGTGGTGTGTGTCATGTTGCTGATGTCCTTTGAGTGGCCCAACGGCATACGTTTCTTGAATATGCCCTGACCGATTTTCAGGTCGTAGAAGTCGTCGCCCAGGTCATATCCGCGCAATTCTTCCAGGATGATGCCTTTTTCGGTCTCCACGCGCTGCGGGTTGATGGTCATGTCCGTGAGCCAGTCTTTCAGGATGAGTAGCGGCTTCTGATAGCCGTCGCCCTTCTGCTGATCCGACGGGACGGCAAACATGTAGATGGTGCGGTCAAAACCCGTGTAGGCATTGATGTCCTGTCCGTATTTCATGCCCAGCGACTCCAGATACTCCACGGCGCCCCTCCGGGGGAAATGCCGTGTGCCGCCGAAGGCGATGTGTTCCAGAAAGTGCGCGCCGCCTTTCTGCCGCTCGGTTTCCTGCACGGATCCCACGCGCATGATCAGTCTGAACTCTGTGCGCGAGGCGGGAGTTCCGTTTTTCTTCAATATGTATCTCAGACCGTTGCTCAGCCGGCCTTCCACAATGCCGGCAGGCAGCTGGATGGTGTCTGTCAGGCTTTGTGCGGCAAGGGGGGCACAAACAAGGCATGCCGCCCACAGACGGGCGGCATGACCGAGCCATTGATATATGTGTTTCTTCATTCTTGGTATTTCCGGTTCTTACAGGAGGTTAGTTGGCTGTATAGGTTACGTTTACACGGGCATATCCTCCGGCATACATATGGTCGGCCGGGAAGGCGAAGGTCATTTTTCCGGCGTTGAAGTCAACGGTGCCGTTGGGCTCCACATAAAAGTTGTTGTCCTCGGCCTCCCATTCGTCTTCTGTGATGCCGGAATAGCGCAGGTAGTAGCAGGGGTCGGACGTACCGTCGGTGTTGAAGCCTTCGATGGCCATTTCATCGCCTTCGGCCACCAGCTGGAGCAGACGATCCCAGGCCGAGTATTTGAATTCAAACGGGATCCAGCTCTCAGCGCTGTAGGGATACAGTTCGCCGTCCACTTCGATGGGATTGCCGTCCAGACCGAGCACGTAGGATTCACCTTCCTCCACAAATCGGATGCTATAGCCGTCCTCGCCTGTTTCTGTCAAGTCGATCTCCAGTCCTTTCAGGGTCACATTGAACGTCTCCAGGCTGTTTTTGTTCCAGTTGATCAGGTCGGCAATTTTTACGGGACGATCCTCTTCGGCTACGTCCTCATCCACATAGTTGAAATATTCATCGTCATCCACCGTGTTCTGGCGCATCCAGTTGTAGAAGAATGCCGTCATACCCATGGGGTTGTCCACCATGTCCAGCACGATTTTGTCCTCTGTGCAACCTTCGCCCAAGGTGAAGATGGTGGCACCGCTCAGTGTGGTTTCTCTCTGTTCGGTGAAGTAGGTGGTAAGACCGTCTCCCGGTTCGGTCACGTTGCCGTTGAGGTTCACTTTACCCAGCCAACGGGTCACATCGATGCCGTAGTTGGCTTTCCAGCTCTCCACCAGTGCCTGCTGCTCTTCGGTCAGTTCCGTGTCGGCATCAGTGGCGGGGCGCAGATTGACAAACACGGTCTGCACCATCTCCATGTCGGCCTGCAGGCTACCCATGGTCAGGGTGTATTGCAGAGGCTCCGTCAGGTTGCCCTGTTTGGTGGAAGCCACTTCAAACGTGGCGGTCTTGTTGCCGGCCATGATAGTAACGGGATTTGGGGTGACGGTCAGTCGTTCCGGTTCCGTACCCTGCACCTCGACGGAGAGTTTCACGTCCACATCGTAGGCACGATCCAGTGCCACGGTCACATTCACGGTACCGTCTTCGTTTTCAATCAGTGTGTTGCCGCCCTGCACGGTCAGCGTCACTCCGTTCGTTCCCACGTAGCCGGTGGGTTCTTCGTCCTCGCTGCAGGAGGCTGCAAAGCAGGCCACCAGCGCGGTCATTGCATACGCAAAATACTTTTTCATGTTCATTGTTTTGGTTATTTAATAATGATTTGGTTAATTCAGATAAGTCCATCCCTCGTTTTGCACCACGTTCTCATTGTAGAGATATTCCTCCTTGGGGATGGGGAGGTTCCAGCGGTAGTCGTCGGCCTTTACGTTTTTGCCGGCTGCAGTGGCCCATGTGGAGAGCAGGGTGCGGCGGTAACGTTTCAGGTCGAACCAGCGTTGGCCTTCTCCGGCAAATTCCTTCCATTTCTCGGTAAGGATACGACGCATCAGGGCGTTGCCTTTCAGTCCGTCCTCCAGAGGGGCGGCACCGCGACGGGTCAGGTAATCGTTGATGGTGCGGATGGCCAGTTGTTCATCGCCTTCACTGTCCAAACAAGTGGCTTCGGCCAGCAGGAAGCAGGCTCCTGCCGTGCGTAGCTTGTTGATATAGGCGATTTCCGTCTGCTGCTTGCGCATACGGTTGTATTTGCCCATATAGCGGTAGGTGTGTCCGGCATATTGGAACGGGTAGACGGTGTATTCCCCGCGCACGTCTCCCTCGGTGTACGACGTCGGCAAACGTACTCGTTGAGTGCAAGATAGTCGCCCGACGAACTGTCGTACACGATGTCCTGATAGAACGAGGAAGCCATGGTGGGGCTGTAATAGGCGAAGATGCGTTCCGTGCTGCTGTTGTCGCTCCACAGGTTGGCGTAGGCCGTGGTGGTGAGGCTTTCCGTTCCTTTTTCCGTCAGCAACCGGTCGGCCAGTGTGGCTGCTTCCTTATAGTTGCCGGCGTATAGTTCCACTTCGGCCTGCAGGTAGAGACAGGCCTCGCGGCCGAGCCAATAAGGGGTGTCGGCCGCTTGCATCACGGCCGATGCTTCCAGCAGCAGTCTGCGTATCCCTTCCACACAGCCTTCCACGCTGGTGCGAGGCAGAAACTGCAGTTCTACCCGGTCTTTCATCAGGATGCCGGGCAGTTCCTTACCGTCGCGGTAGTCGGAACCGAACAGGCGGAGGAGGTCAAAGTAGCAATAGGCTTTCAGCACCTTGGCTTCGGCTTCTATCTGCTCTATTTGGCGGCGTGCCTCATCGGAGGTTGCCGGTATGGCAGGCAGGCGCTCCAGCAGGGCATTGAGCGTGGCCACGACGGCATAGTAGTCCTGCCACAGTGTGGTGCCCAAGTCGCGCAGGGGGCTCGGTTCCCATTTATACAGATTCTCCAGATCAGCATTGCGCTTGATCCATCCGGTGGGAGTAAACTCGTCGCTCATCACCGACAGGTTGAACTCCGGATGGGGGAGTTGGCTGTAGGCTGTGGCCAGCAGTTCGCGTGCGGCCTGCGGCGTGGAAATGGCATCCGGATCCGAGAACTGGTTTTCGTAGGGAATGTCCAGCGAACAGGACTGAATCAGACCTGTCAGTATGGCGAAACAAAGCGGTATGGCAAATAGTCTTTTTCTCATGGATAGACAGGGATTAGAACGTTACGCTCAGGTTCATGGTCAACACGGGTTGCACGGCGGCACCCAGCTGTCCGGTCTCGGGATCCGACTCGCTGTAGGCTGTCAGTGTGAACAGGTTGGAAGCCTGTACGGCCACATTGGCGTATTTGATGAACGGGCATCGCTTGGCCAAAAACTTGTGGGGCAGGCGATAGCGTAGCGAGAGCATGGACAAGCGCAGGTAGTTGCTCTTGCCCACAGTGTTGGTGTTGGGATAGCTCAGCGTTTCGATGGCAGCCGACGAGTAGAAGGGCGAGTAGTAGATCTTGTCCTGATCGCCGGGGGAAAACCACATCTTGTCCAGCAATCCGTGTACGGCATTTTGATAAGCCGTGCTCACGTCGCGTACGTACGTATAATTATATTGGCGCACTCCTCCGGCCACGTAGTAGAAATCCATATCGAAATCAAAGTCACGGTAGGAGAGGCTCACGTTCACTGTGCCGCTGTAGGGCGGTGTGCTGTGCCCCAGTTCCACGAAGTCGTCCCGTGTCAACTGGTCGGTTGCCTTCAGTTCGCGTCCGCCGGCACCCTCGAATACGGGCAGTCCTGTGCGCGGGTTGATGCCCAGTGACTTCAGTCCGTACACGATGTCGTAGGCTTTGCCCACCTGGAAGTCCGGTATCAGCGATGATTCACCGGCATACAGTTTGTCGGTGAAGTAGAGATCGGTCACCTTGTTGCTGTTGTAGGCGAACGATCCGCCCAGACGGAAGCGGAATATGTCCGTGTCCACGATCTTCATCGATGCGCTCAACTCAATGCCGTCATTGCGCAGCACACCGATGTTGCGCTTCATGGTACTGAATCCGTTGGAGGCCGGCACAGGAACATCCAGCAGGGCATCAGCCGTCTCTCGGCGGTACCAACCCAAGTCTATGGTAAGCCGTTTGAAAAACTCCAATGAGATGCCGGCATCGATAGAGGTCGTCTGTTCGGGTTTCAGATCGGTGTTGTAGAGGGCCAGCATTTCCAGCAGGCGCTGGTTGCCGTAGGTGTTGTCGGAATAGGCAAAGGTGCCGATGGTGGAGGCGGCCGACACGCCGGCCAAACTGGCCGTCACACCGTAGGAGGCTTTCAGGTTGATGCGTGTGATCACCTTGTTCTCTTTCAATATCCGGTAGTTGCTCGGTGTCCAGCCGGCTCCTACAGCCCACGCTCCGTTCCAGCGTTTATCCTTGGGGAGCACAGACGAGGCGTCCCACTTGTAAGTGGCAAAGGCGTCATACATCCCGTTGTAGGTATATCCCCCCACCAGTCCGTAACCCAATTGTGCGGTCTTCTCTTTGAGCGATCCCACGAGAGGTTTGCGATTGCCCTCCAGCGACTGGTTGATAAGTGCAGCTGAAGGATGGTCGCCCACACCGTATCCCGTGATGGAGACATTGTCGTTGTTGGTCATATAGTAGTCCATGTTGGCACTGACGGTCAAGTCGTGCTTTCCAGAGAAACATCGTGTATAGGTGGCACGTATGTTGGAGGATATGTTGGCCACCGTGTTCTTGTATTTGCTCAGTTTGCCTCGTGCCTCCACGGGTTCGCCGCTCTGCTGCTCCTCATATGACGATGCCGGTGTAAACTGCTGCCCCTCCGTCAACAGGTAGTCCACGCCGGCCACGGCGGCCACGGTAAGTCCTGCCACGGGATCGAGGTTGATGCTCCCGCTGATACCTCCGCGTTTGTCGGACGAATTGGCGCTGTATTGGTTGAGCAGGTCGGCATAGGTGCGGTTGGGATACGACCACAGTTTGCCGCCCGATGGCTGTTCATAGGGGTTGAGATTGTAGACCAGCGAGGCCGGTGAGTAGGTGGTTCCCGTGGGCGTGTCGGTCTCGGAATAGCCTCCGTCCACGCTCAGCGACAACACACCGATCTGACCCAGTTGTTGGTCCAGACTCATGCGCACGGTGGCCCGTTGCGTGTCATTACCGGGCAGCGAACCTCCCTGCATGGTGTAGTTGGCCGAAATGTAGTAGGCTGTCTTTTCGTTGCCGCCCTTGAAACTCAGATTGTGGCGCTGATACATGCTGCGACGTATCAGTTCCTTGAACCAGTCGGTGTGGATGCCGCGCAGCGAGTCGAGTGTGTGCTGTCCGGCGGCGATCATGGCGCCGAGATCCGGTGAATTGGGATATTTGGTGCGGAAGTAATCGGCACTGTAGCGGTAACCCGGTGCAGCCTCGTTCTTCAACCGGCGTTCAAACTCCAGTTTTTCATCCGTATCCATCAGTTCCACGCCCCGCCGTCCGCGCATGGTCACACCCATATTGAAATTGTAACTCACGCTCAATCTCCCGTCGGCCGTACCGCGCTGCGATGTTATCTCCAGCACGCCATTGGCGGCCTTTATGCCATAGAGGGCGCAGGCTGCGGCATCCTTCAACACCTTGATTTCCTTGATGTCCTGCGGGTTCAGTGTCAGGAAAGCATCCGAGGAGATGACCTTGCCGTCCAGTACGTAGAGCGGTTCGTTGGCGGCATCGCCCTTGCGCAGCGAGGAATTGCCACGTATGCGTATGGTGGGTTTGGACCCCAGGTCACCCGTATTGGTTACTATCAGACCCGGCACGCTGCCCTGCAACGCCAGCGACATGTCCATCATCGGTTTGTCGTTGAGCCGCTTCATATCCACCGTCTGCACCACACCTGCCCGTGCGCGCAGGTCGATGGCGTTGATGTTTGGCTGTGCCGTGACAGCCACTTCTTTCAGGGCCTTGGCATCCGACTGCATGGCTGCATCCTGTTTCTGCTGTCCGAAGAACTCCATCTCCACCGGTTTCATGCCGATGAAGGTGAATACGATGAGGCTGCCTTTCTTCCATTTGCCACGCAATTGGTATTTGCCGTCGATGTCGGTCACTGTGCCGTAGGGGGTGTCTTTCACGCGGATGTTGGCGCCGGGCAGGGGTTGCCCTTCAGGATCGGTCACCAGTCCGCTCAGCAGAAATTCCTCTGCTTCCTGTGCATGGGTGCAGAGCGGGGCGCAGGCAAAAAACAGGAAAAGGACAAGGCAGACGGAACCGCGATGTAAGATTGGGATTGTCATCTTTACGTTTGTTGGCGGGGAATATTCTCCTTTTTTGATAGTAAAAATAGTGTTTTCCCCTTGTTCTTGTTATTTGTGCAGCAAAGATAGTATAAAAAGCGTTAGCGGCCAATACTTGAAAGCAGGTAATTCGCTAATCGTGCGGTATGTGATGGGGGAGCAGAGGCAGATGAATCCGGTATCTTTCACCGAATAGGTATACAGGTGGCTTGTGTGTACGTCTGTAATCCATATATTAAAAAAAGTTTCTGCACATGGAAAATCATGTGCAGAAACAAAAGTGTCTTTTCTTCCAATCAGCTGCGCGGAGCTTGTTCCACTCCGTGTACGGTAAGTTGCGGGAAGGGGAAATCGATACCTGCCCGGTTGAATTCCTCATACACCAGTTTGTTCATGTCGAAAAACACGCCCCAGTAGTCGGCTTGTGCCACCCATGCCCTCACCAGGATGTTTACACTGCTGTCGGCCAGTGCGCTCACGGCAACAAACGGTTCGGGATCTGTCAGGATGCGTTTATCGGTAGCCATCAGTGTGCGTAGCAAGCGACTCACCTCGTCGGCCGATGTGCCGTAGTCCACACCGAAGGTCCATTCCACACGGCGTATGTCCTTTCGGCTGTAGTTGGTAATCACACCGCTGCTCATGGCTCCGTTGGGCACGTAGACGGTCTTGTTGTCTCCGGTGGTGAGGATTGTGTGGAAGATCTGGATCTCGGACACCGTTCCGGTGACACCCTGTCCCTCCACCAGATCGCCCACCTTATAAGGACGGAACAGCAGGATGATGAGTCCGCCGGCCAAATTCTGCAGATTGCCGGACAAGGCCATACCCACAGCCACACCGGCCGATGCCAGCAGGGCGGCAAACGAGGTGGTGTTGATGCCCAGCGCGCTTACCACCGAGATGACAAGCAGCATCATCAGCAGGATATTTACCAAGCTTTTCAGAAAGGTCTGTATGGTGGTTTCCACATGGCGGCGTTCCAGCATGCCGGCCAGCAGACGGTTGAGAAACGACACGATAAACCGTCCTGCGATAAACACGATGACGGCCACCAGGATATTTTTCCCCGCTTCCACACACCAATTCACCATCTGTTCCAATATGGTGTCCAGCTGGCTTTTGTCCAACACTATCTTTTCGGCTTCCTGAGCCACCTTGGCCGCAGTCTGTGCAGCTTCCATCAATTGTATCATGTGTATAAGTTTAGAATAATTGAGCGACAAAGGTAGTGAAAAGCTGCCGGATTTTGTGTGATGTCTCCAGAATCTTGTTCTTTGAGCAAAACAGCAGGTACTTCCTATCTATTAAAAGTTTGTTGATTTGCATCATTTAACATTCGGGGGGGGTAATTTTAGCTTTTGTTATTACATTTGCCAATTATTAAGTAACGAGAAGCGTAAACTATGGGCAATTTATTAGGGTGGGGCTATCTGACGAATATCCTCGCGTATTCCATCGGCAGTCTATTGCTGGGCATCGTGCTTACGATTGCGGGCATAGCATTAATGTTTGTATTAATCCGCTCGTGGTGGCGCGACAGCACCTTCACTCCGATGAGTTTTTTGGTGGGCGGTATTCTGTTTTTCTTCCTTTCCTATCAGGCCATTTTGCTGTGTGGGGCAGTGACGATAAAGACCTATATTTCGGATGTGGAGGAATACGTGGACGACATGGTGTCTCCGCTGCCCGTTTTTGTAGAAGTACCCCAGATGGTAAGTGACCATGTGATGGAAAAAGTGGTGGATCACTGGCCACTCATCGGTTACTATGCCAACATATACACCTGTTCCGGTTACACATCGGAAAACTATGCCCAAGGCTTGGCTGAGGAGTTGAACCATTATATTAATATGTATATCTTGCGCCGGGTACTCTGGAGCCTGGCGTTCATCGTCATCGGAGCGGTGCTAGTGATAAAGACTATTTCTCACAAGTACAACAGTGGACGTCGGCCGGAACGGGTGGCGTCAAACCGCCCGCAGGCTCCCTCGCGCGACCATCGTCCGCACGTGAGGAGAAGATAGTTTTTATGAAATATACAGTTTTCAATCTGTATTGGGAATCGGATGGCATTGATAAATAAAGAATAAACATATATAAATTGAAAGCAATATGACAATACCGAATTTTACAGTCAGCAATCATATATTGGTGGGACTGGGCGGAACGGGCGGTAAGATTCTTCGCGCGTTCAAAATGAGAATGTTTGAGGAATTCCCGACCCAGGAGGAACGTAAGAAACTTCCGGTTTCCTTGTTATATGTAGACTCTACGGATGAGATGATGCCTAAGGATGGCAAACCGCGTCCGGATTTCCGTGTGATGGGACAGGATGCGTCCTTCACCAACAATGAGTTTCTCAACATTAAGGCTGTGGATGTGGAACACATTCTTGACCATATAGGTAACTATCCGTCGGTGAAGGGAATCGTGAGTAATGTGACGGCTGTGAAATCGGCTATAGGTTCGCTGGGACAGGCTGCCGGACAAAAGCGTCGTGCAGGCCGGCTGTTGTTTGCGGCCAATGCCGTGGGCTATGTCAACAGTCTTCGGGATGCTTATGCCCGTTGTGAGAGTGTGTCCGGTGATTCCAATCAATTGAATATCCATATCTTTGCCGGTTTATGTGGTGGAACTGGTTCGGGATCTGTTATCGATGTGGTGGTGCAGAGCCGTAAGACGTTCCCTGACGCCAAAATTTCCGTTTACGCCATGATACCTGAGATGAATCTGCCGAAGAGCGATATGGATCAGGGACGGTATTATCAGAACGGTTATGCGGCATTGAATGAACTGAATGCTCTTCAGGCGGGACGTTGGAATCCGCAAGATGTGACCGGTGGTGGTGAAGCACGTCTGTATTCAGACCGCACAAAGGGAGTTGCCGACGGACTTACGGTGTATAGTAATGTGAACGAAAATGGACTGACCATCAATTCACTTACGGAATTGCCCAAGATTGTGAGTGACTATATGTTTGCCCGTATCTTTTTTGTAAGTGAAGAAGATGCGGTCAATGGCGATATCATCCGTTCTTACAATTTTGAGAATATGGATGATTTTGCTTTGGAATATGACGAGGCGGCTAATCCTGATGCGCAGGGGCGCATTCCGGTAGCCCGCACCAAGAAGGTGAACTCCTTCGGAATAAAGCGCGTGATATATCCCGAGCTGCGTGTACTGAAACACATCACCTACACCGTGGGCGAGAGCGTGCTCTATCAGTTCAAATACAATAACTGGCGCGAGAACCAAGGCTTTGTCAACGAGGAGCGCAACAAGGATTACCGCAAGGAGTATCTGAATGCCGACAATCTCTCCAACTGGATGCTCGATCTGAAGCACCTGACGCTCGACCAGAAGATCTTGGCATCGGACTCCGATTACGCCACTTTCAACGACTATTGGCACGACAAGGCCATCATGTATGCCGAGGATGCCAAGAAGGCCGACTGTCCTCTCAATGAGCTGGACAACATCATGAGCGAGTTCTTCGAGAATCACTTCCGCGAGGAGGGTGTGCTGAAGTTCTTTGCCGGTAAGGAGCGTGTCATTCCCGAACTGTCGCGCGAGATACGCCACAGGGTGGAGAACGAGTTGTTCGACAAATGGAAGGTGGGCGATGTGTCTATCGTGGAACTGCAAAAAGTGTCCAAGTTGCTTTTGGAACGTATCGGCGAGATACGTACGGAGATAGAAGCTGCCTGCAAAGAAGAGGACGGGAATTACAAAGCCTATGATCAGGATCGTAGCGACAACGTGGCTGAATGGAGCCGCTTAGGTATCTTGCAGCGTATGGTGGGTGCCGGTGCGCGCCGCTACGCCGACCATCAGGAGATTCTGACCGACTATTATACTTCCAAAACCATGCTGGTGGCTCTTGACTTTGCCCGCAAATTGGCCGCCAAGGTGCTTATGGAATTGGGAAAGATGGATGCTGACATTTCCGCTTTCGGGCAAAAAATCAACGAGGCCCTGGAAGAGACCGAGCGCCTGGTGACCGCCCAACGCAAGGTGAACAAAGGACTTGAAGACATGAAAGGCGCCATAGTGGAGGTGAGCGAAGACGAGGTGATGTGTGAGTTTGAAACCGAACTGAAGGTGGATAAGATAGATATGCCCAACATCGCCCGTCAGATACGCGAGACCATCCTGCCGCAGGGCGACTTTGTGAACTTCGGGCGTCTGGCAGCCGATATCAGTCTGGACGATATCACGGATGCTTTCGACATCACGCTGTCTAAGATAGTGAGAGAGAAGCACGATGAGAAAGCTGAGAGCGACAGGAAGGTACTCGGACTGAACATCCTGACCCAGCTGCAGCAGAAACTGCGCACAGACGATGAAATCAAGGAGTTTGCCGCCAAAATAGTTACCCAAAGCGGTGTGTATCTGAAACTCAATAACGACCAGATACAGCTTCATCTGAGAAACAATGAGGGAAACTTGAGTCCCACCAATCCGGCCAGCATCAACAAAAAGGCCATATTGGTGTCTATTCCTTCACCGGATGAAAACGAGGGATTGAAAAAGTTTGCCGATAAACTGGAGGAGGCGTTTAAAAACTCGTTCAATCAAAGTACGGCCCGCACAACTATCACTGTCAACCGGAAGAGTCCGCGAAAGGACGAACTTTCCATCATCACAGTGTCTTATTGCTTCCCCGTGCGCGCCATCGAATGGATGGCACCGTACAAAGAACGTTACGAACGCTTCCTTCACACCGGCAATCCCGCTACGGATACCGGAAACGCCATTCTGCTCCATAGCGAAGGAGACGGCAGCCAATTGCCCTCGCTCTTTGCGGTGGATAATGCCGAGGAAATAGCACGCGCCGCTGCCGAAAAAGCCGCTGCCGAGGCGCAGGCACAGACTATGGCCGGAGCACAGTCCTACGGGCAGCCGATGCCCGGAATGGGCGGTGCGCAGCCCTATACACAGCCGATGGGTGGGCAACCTTATGGACAATCTATGGCTCAGCCTATGGGCACTATGCCTGGTGCGCAACCGATGGGTGGAGCTGCCGTTCCGCCCCCGATGCCCGGTGCTCCCGTGCCTCCGCCTCCCGTAGCCCCCGTTGAACCGGAAATACAGCTCTTCATGTCGGTGGCCGGACAGCAATACGGACCGTACAACAGAGAATTTTGCCGACAGATGGTGACGAACGGACAACTGACTCCACAGACGGTGGTGTGGATGGAAGGACTTCCCGCTTGGACTCCTGCCGGACAGGTGCCGGCGCTTCTGTCGCTGTTTGCTCCTCCTGCCGCAGTGCCGGGTATGCCCCCGATGCCTCCTATGGGCGGACCTACGCCTCCCCCGATGATGTAATATCTATATATAAAATCGATAATGTAAATACAAATTAATAAATATGGCAAGTTCAAATCGTTCGGAACGTGTACGTTTCAGATATGGAATCTGTCTGAATGACAGTTGTGAGAAGTGTAAATCCAAAGAAGTGCAGCAGATTAGTGCCCGCAAGGACTTTGTCTGTGCCGATTGTGGTAAGGCCTTGCGTGAATGTCCGCCGCCCCGGTCGTTCTGGGATAAGAACGGAAAGCTGGTGATTGGTGCGGTGGTGGCGGTAGTGGCTGTTGTGATGATCGTTGTGAGGGTGCAGTCGGGTGGTGACAAGCACACAGAACCCGTAGAACAGGTAGACTCGTTGAAAAACATCACACCGGAAGAGGACAGCATGGAGGTGAGCGACGTAAATGTGACGGAGATGACGTTCATGGAGAAAGAGGCCGATATGCAATTGAAACCCGGAGAAGAAAAGCAATTTAATGTAGACTGCACTCCCGGAGACGCCAACGAAGATCTGACTTGGACTTCATCGGACAAGACCGTAGCTACCGTGGACGAGAGCGGGCGGGTGAAGGCTGTGAAGGCCGGAACAACCACGGTGACGGCTGTGGCTTCGCGTTCCAAGGTATCCGCTTCGGTGAAAGTGACAGTAAAGGAAAAAGCCAGAACCGGTGAAGGCGGTTCGGTGAAGAACGGACAAGGCCACCTGGAATTGGGCTATGCTTCGTATGACGGTGACATCCGGAACGGACAGCCCCATGGAAACGGAACTCTCGTTTATAAGTCGTCTCACAAGATTCTTCCCTCGAAGGATTATGTGGCTTCGCCGGGCGAACGCGTGGTGGGCAACTTTGCCAACGGCGTGTTGCGTATGGGAACGTGGTATAAGAACGACGGCAACCAAATTGTGGTGAAGTGATGTGCAGACGACCGTTATACGGCCTGTGGATGGTGGCTCTGTTTTGGGGCTGCCTCCTCTCGGCTGTGGCGGTACCTGTGCGCTTTGCCACCGAACGTCTGAGAGACATGGCTGGTGCTATGCAGCTGAGCGGACTGGACACACTGTCTCCCGCCTCGGACTATCGGAGCGGATATGCCTATAATGGCCGGCCTCTGCATGTGGTTACCAATGCTTGGGGGGAGGTGTCGCACATCGGTTACTGTCTGTTTGACCCAGCGCTGAGTCTGGTGCAGCCCTCGCCGGTTTATCATTTTGTGGAACGCTATGCCTTGGAATTGGATTTGCCGTCGGAATACGGACGTTCGCTCCGGTTGGAGCGCGACCAAGTGCATGTGAAGGGTGACTGGGGGCTGCTGTCGCGCTTGGACGGAAGCGAGGAATTTGTGATTGATTGCCGCCCTTATGTCAAATATCGTCTCTGTTGGACACGAGATGGAAAGGAATTGTTGTCCATGTCGTTCAATATGGAGTGTCAGTTACTGACGGGCTGCAACACCAAAGAGCAGGAAAGCAATCTGTTGCGTGATTTGAAGCGAACTGTCCCCTACGATGTGGCATTGCCCGAACTGCAGGAGGGTGTGGAGTTGACGGTGGCGGACGACTTTTATATCCGGCACGGAGGCAACTACATGAACGACCGTACACGCAACGATCTTTATTTTATGCGGAAAGGAAACGGATGGAAGCTGATGGAGGATGCAACTCATCCCTCGCAGTCGGTGGTTAACGTATTGCTTACCGGACAGACGGATTTGGATCCGCAAGTAGAACTTACGCTGGACAAATACGGACATGAGACGGAAACCGTGCAGATCAGTTGGAAGCAGTGGGTGGCCTTCTGTCGGGCGGAAGGATGCGAATTCTATTTCGGAGTGAAGGATCGGACGGAGGATTTCGTAAGTGGAACCGTGTTTGCCACCAACGACAAGATGGGCTATAATCACATGGTGAACGTCACTTTCCCGCTGTCGCTACTGAAAAACGGAAACGGGCGTCTGACGGGACGTCTGTATGCCTACATCCCCCTGCACAATGTGTCGGAAAAGTATTTCAAGTTTGACTACAAAAAGTAATGTAATGAAGAAAATAGGATGTTTGCTGTTGGCCTGTGCCTGTGCGCTTGGCGTGTGGGGGCAGGAGGATACTGCCGCTCAGAAAAAAGAAATCAACAAGGTGAAGAAGAGCAGTCAGTATCTCTACGGAGAGGCCACCATGGCCACGCAGGAAGAAGCAGCGGCTTTGGCCGAGGAATTGCTTCACGAAAATATCAACCAATGGGTGGCCGAACAAAAAAAGCTGAATCAAGCCAACAAGGTGGTGGTGATGAACACCAAGCAACTTTGGGGTAATATAGCCTTGCCGCGTGGCAATATGTTTCGTGCTTTTTATTATGTAAGGAAGGCGGATATTTTGCCGGCGGAAAATACCGAGGTGATAAAGAAAGAGGAACGGCAGCCGGAAGGTCAGGGCACAAAGGTGGAACCCATCACCGGAGTGCAGGCTTGGTCTCCTGTAGTGACCGAGATTGCGGACATCGGCGATTTCAGCAAACTGCAGGTCTGCCTCAGCCGATTGAAGGCGGAGGGGAAGGTGAGGGACTTCCACAAATACGCTGCCTTGACAGATAAAGACGCCTATTACCTGATCGTATATAACAAGGAGGGAAAGATTGAGGCCGTGTTGAGCAAAGGGCCTTCACGTCGTAACGTAAAGACGGGACAGGCCGATGGAGTGGAGAACTATTCCGGACGGGGTGCCATAGGTTTCCGTGTGAATGAATAAATGAAAAAAAGGATTTTTATGAAGAAACATATCATTGCATTACTGGGATTGTGGATGGGAATGACTATGCTGTCCGCACAAACCGTGGGGGTGACGCTCACGATAGATGAACATACTTCCCGCCCGGCTGCTATCGGGCGGTTGCAGGATAATCTGTCGGCTCTACTGACAGAGATCAATGCCGCTCAGAAAGCCAATCGTGACCTGAATATCGTAGGGCTCCCGTTGAATGATTTTGCCAAAAAATCACTTACGATGATGTGGGCGAACATTCATTTCTATTGCGATGACGAGGAAGTGGTGGATCGCTGCTGGGTGTTCGAGGATAGCTATATGGTGCGGCAGATACCGCTGATTATCACTCCTCAAGGAGAGACTTTCGGAAGTGGAACCTATCAGGAGGCGGTGGTGGATTTCGACCGCAACGGGAATATCACCGATTTCCGTTTTGCTCTTGATGCGCAACTGGCCGAGGGTATGGAACGGTGCGGTGCAGCCGTGGAGGAAGACCGACGGATGATGATATTGCAGAATTGTGAGCGTTTCCGCACGGCCTACAATACCAAAGATCTTGATTTCCTGAAGCTGATTTTTAGTGATGATGCCCTGATCATCACGGGTAGTGTGGTAATGGCCAAGCCCACGGAGACAAGTTTGGGCGGGCAGAAGGTGGTATATAAGAAACAGACCAAGCAACAGTATATATCCAATTTGCAACGTGCTTTTGTCCGCAATAAGTGGATTGATGTGAAATTCAGTCAGATAGGAGATAACGGCGAGCAGGGCGGATGCCCCGGTATCACGCGTTCTTCTGTAAATCCCAATATGTATGGTGTGCGCTTGCGTCAGGAATGGCGCTCAAGCAATTACAACGACGAGGGATATCTGTTCCTGTTGTGGGATTTCACGGATGAGACCAAACCGGTCATTCACGTCCGTACGTGGCAACCCGAATGGGTGGGCGGAGAAAAATTGCCCGATAATGAGATCTTCTCATTGACGGATTTTGATTTATGATTAAGGAATTGCAAACATATTATGAGAAAGAAACTAATTTCTGCATGGCTCTGCCTGTCTGTGGCATGGACGGCTTTTGGACAAAGCAATTATTTTTATAACTATCAGCTGAAGTCTGAAAGCAGAAGCGTGGCACTCGACGGTAAGTCGCAGTTGGTGGTGGTATCGCCCCACAATGACTTGACGGCAACGTTTTCCGGCAATGTGAAAGTGCAGTTTGGTGCTCCGAAATCCGTGGGAAACGGTTTGTACAGCTATACGGCGTTGATCGACATCTCCGCAGGAAGAGAGGTGAAGGCCATCTTTGCCCGCAAGGGATCTGCCCTGCAGACTGAGTTGAAGGAAGTGCTGAAATCCAACTATAGCGTCACATACAAGGTGGAAGAAGTGAAGACTCCTATCAGTTTGGACAATCAGACCGGACGCAATATGAGCAGCAAGGTGCATGGAGAGGCCGACCTGGAGTTTACTACCACGATCGAGGGACTTGAGGTTGTGCTGCATCCGGCATTGAAGAGCCGTATGGCACACTCACGTACGGCGGCCGGCGCGTATGTGACAACGGTGAGTATCGTGATGGAGTCTTTAAAGGAAAAACGGCAGGAATTGGAAAAAGCGGAGGAAGAGTATGCCACTCTGACGCGGGAACTGAATGAAGGTAAAATAAAGGCGGAGGATGTGGCCAAATTGGATAGGCAGGAAGAACTGGAAAAGATAGTAGAGCAATTGGGCGTTGACTACGGTTCGATGTGCCAGGTGACGGTATCAGCTCCGCTGAGCAATACGTTGGTGGTTTCCATCGACGATCTGGCCGAGAACGAACGACGGGCCTATGCCGTACTGTCGATGAAACAGGTAGAGGAGAAGTATAACACAAGTTATGATCAGTATTTGGCCGCAGCCGTGCAGTCGGTGAAAGCGCGTAAGTTTAAGGCGGCATCCGATTTTTACCGTCAGGCAGCAGGTGCTCCGGATGCACCGGAAGAGAACAAAGCTACCTGTGAGGCACGGGCCGAGGACATGGATAATTGTTTTGAGTTCATGGATATGGCCAACAAGGCGCTGCGGCGGTTGAAGGTAGAAAAGGAAAAGGGGCAGATGATAGACTACGGACTGTTGGAAGAGTGCTACAACGTGGCGATCAAAAATTACGGAAGCCTGTATGAACTGACCAAGGACGAGGAATTCAAAAACCGTGTGGCTAAACTGGAAGAGGCTTATCGTAAGCTGGGGCTGGTGGTGGAAGGCAACGTGGTGGGTACGGACTTCAAGGGCGGTATTCTGCAGGAGGAACCTGTCACGGGGATAGATATCTATGCGACCCCTGCGGGAGTACGTGGTGTGGAGAAGGGAAACGTTGGCGATAAAGTGGGATCGGTGGATGCCCGAGGACATTACCATGTGCAGGTGGAGCGCGGAAAGTACGAGGGGCTACTTTTTGTTCCGGTGTCGGCTAAAGGTTATAAAAAGAACGCCTGGCAGAGCATCAAGGAGCAGCGTCATGCAAAGATAGACGTGAAACTCTATAAATAGTATTTATTAAAAACAGTATAATTATGAGACAAGTTTTGAAATTCAGTTTGCTGGCAATAGCATTGGTATTATGTGTGCCTGTCTTCGCAGACAAGAAAGAGAAAAAGAAGAAGGAGAAGAAGCCGTATGAGTGGGTGATGCCTGAGTTGACAGGAAACGAAAGTTTCGACAAATATCTGCTGACCTGCGATACGATGTTCAGCCGTGTAAAATCTTATAAAGAAGGTATAACCTTTTATGAAGTGAAGAAAATCCAGATCATGGATGCAAACGGCGCCGTGATGACGGATGAGAATGGAAATCCCAAGGAGGTGTATGCCGTGGTGGACGAAAACAATACCATTCGCGGTGCCGGACAGGCTTTGGCACAGTATCTGCAGATGACGCTGGCTGGTACGAATCTGGTGCTTGACATGGCCAATGTCACTCTGCTTACAGCCACTGCCACAACGGCTCTGCCCAGTTTGGGGTTGGGTGCCATCAGTTATGGCAAGTATGTCAAGGCAGGTCCGAAGTTGATTACTATGGCTTCGTCTGAGATAAAGGGCATCGTGAAAGACTGTCGGGCTCAGGCGCGTAGCATCAAGGCCTACAAAAAGAACTTTTCGGAGAAGGGAGAACTATTGAATCCGCAGGCCGATCCTTCCGATATTGACGGAACAAACTTTGCAGATGTGCCGGTTGTGCAGAAACCTCAGGCTGAATATGAAAAAGAAATTTTGGCGGCAACGGAAGAAGACAAGAATGCGGAGGCCACAGATGATGATGCTTTCAATGATGTGGATTTTTAAGTAGGTCTATCTGATTCGGAGCGCAAACCGGACATTTCTGCTAAGAAATAGAGGACGAGAACAAGAGAAAGGTTACTGAAAGGGCGATATACGGTCGTTATTTTAGTACCTTTCTCTGTTTTTGTATTCACATGCTTTATTTATCTTTGTGTATTGAATCCTTTTAATAGAGAATACATGCAGATGACGCGGAAATACACCACGGTGATATTCGATCTGGACGGCACGTTGCTGGATACCTTGCAGGATCTGGCGGACAGCACCAACTATGCTTTGCGGGTCAACGGACTGCCGGAACGAAGTCTGGAGGAGGTGAGAACTTTTGTGGGCAACGGAGTGAGACTGCTGATGGAGCGGGCTGTGACCGGCGGGGCGCAACATCCGTACTTTGAACGAATCTTTCAGGACTTTAAGGAACACTACATGTGCAACTGCCGCAACAAGACGGGGCTGTATCCGGGCATAGACTGCCTGTTGCACGACTTGAAACTGCGTGGATACCGCATAGCCATCGTGTCAAACAAACTGCAGAGCGGGGTGACGGAACTCTACCGGACTTACTTCGCCGACACAGTGGATGTGGCGGTGGGCGAGCGACCCGACCTGCGGCGCAAGCCGGCGCCGGATATGGTGGAACTGGCGCTGCGGGAATTGGGCGGTGTGTGCGGGGAAGCCGTGTATGTGGGCGATTCCGAGGTAGACATAGATACCGCCTGTCAGGCCGGTCTGCCCTGCCTGTCCGTGTTGTGGGGATTCCGCGACCGTGACCTGTTGGTCAGCAGAGGAGCAACCCATCTGATGGATCGCCCCTCCGATGTGCTTGTTTGGCTGGAGACGGAAAACGAGACCGCTCAGTCTTCCAGTGAATAGTCGATGGTGGACACCACGCGCACCCGTTTGATGTAGGGAGTGTTGGCGTCGCGGTCGTCAATGCTGAATTGTCCTTGGTAGGCACGTTTGATAGACCCCAGTTCGCTTTCGCTGTCTTTGGCGAATTTTTCGGCGGCGATACGGGCGTTCTTGGTGGATTCCTCGATCATTTGAGGCTTGATCTTGTTGAGGCTTGTGTACTCATACTGCACGTTGTAGCGGTAGTCTCCGCTGGTGATGGCAATACCCTGTTTCAGCAGTTCGCTCTGTTCGTTGATGAGTTTGCGCACCAAATCTACCTTATTGGATGTGACGGTGATGACGGATGTCACCTGATAGCGGAACAGTTGAGGGGCGTTGTCGTAACGATCGGCCTGTTTGTCGTTGATTTCCGGTGCATTGACGGTGATTTCTTCGTCTGTGATACCTTTCTGCTTCAGGAAATCCACAATAGCCCGGTTGGTGGACTTGATTTTGTTATACAACTCGGGCAGATCGTTGCCCAATTCCTTATACATCAGGGGCCAGGTCACCTTGTCGGCCGCAACTTCCATTTCGGCCAGTCCCTTCACGTTCACCACACGATCACGGCTTGTAAAACCGTCGAGACCTTTCTTCACAAAATATCCCGAGGCGATCAATCCTACAGACAGGATGAGAGCCTCCAATTTTAAATTAGCCATATTCTTTATTTTTAAAGGGTTAATAACAGACGCTAAGATACAACACTAATCTTGCCTTTGCAAATGTTATGTGATAAATAAATTTAATTTTTGTACGAAGTTGAAGGCTTGTGGGACGATGTGAACGGATTTTTATCCGGAGAGTGAAATAAATAACGACAGGGATGATGGCTATTCTTCATTCTTTGTGTATATTTGCACCGCATTGCTAACTTGATTTAATTACCAACGGAAACGCAACATGAACATGAAAAAAGATGAGTCTTTTCTGCGCAAGGAGGGACGGAGTTTGGTTTTGCCTTTTATTTTAGTCACTGTATGTTTTGCCTTGTGGGGCTTTGCCAACGACATCAC